>Ga0049083_10001095_pt1 | contig 10179 bp, 10 predicted proteins | sample GreLakmeMI27MSRF_FD_66719 | JGI IMG/M metagenome (GOLD analysis project Ga0049083, IMG submission 66719) | Freshwater lentic microbial communities from great Laurentian Lakes, MI, USA - Great Lakes metaG MI27MSRF | ecosystem: Environmental > Aquatic > Freshwater > Lake | place: Great Lakes...
TCTCTGCCCCTAGAGCATCTAAAGCACATTTTTAAGGACTCGACTTCCTTTAAGATCGTCGTAAGTGTCTGGACCACACAGCCCTTGCCGGAACAAGTAGCGCAGTACGCTAAAGACGCACGTTCTTTTATGGGCTCTGTGCCCCTGTGGGTTACCGGGCTCGCTGTATCGGATTGGACCAACACGGACTCGAACATTGTTGTCTATCCGACTTTGGCTCAACTTGGCCATGCCCTAGTCACAATGGCATAAGCCAGTTAGTAGTGGCATGCCTTGATTTATTTTTTGTTTATGTTTTTAATTAAAACATTACACAATTGGCACGATAATAGCTTTATTATGTTTAACTTTGAGATTCAATTGTTAAACAAAACAAATGCAGCACGAACCCTTCGGCCCACAGATCTACCAGCACCAGCAATTTTTGCGCGCGCTTGCCTTTAAACTAACACGCCACTCCGAAGACGCGGAGGACCTCGTTCAAGAAACCTTTTACAAGGCCATTAAAAACCAAACGAAGTATCAGCCAGGGACCAACCTGCGCGGCTGGCTTTACACGATTCTCAAGAACACCTTCATCAACAACTACCGCAAGAAGAAGAATCAAAATACTTACCTCGACGACAGCGAGAACCAGTACGTCCTTGGGGGTATGATGGCCAATAGGGAAGACGAGGCAGACAGCCCCTATGAAATGACCAACATTAAAAATCGAATTGAGCTGGTGGAGAGCACCTATCTTGATGCCTTCATGATGTACTTTAACGGGTACAAATACGAAGAAATAGCCAACCACATGGGAATTCCACTCGGAACGGTAAAAAGTAGAATATTCTTAGCTCGTCGCAAAATGATTGAGCAGCTGCGCGGAATCCGCGGACACGCCTAATGCCGAAGAAAGCCATAGTAATAGGCTCCGGTTTTGCCGGAATGTCGAGCGCCGCATATCTTGCTCAAGCTGGGTATTCGGTAGATGTTCTTGAAATGCACGCCACCCCGGGAGGCCGCGGTCGCCAGTGGATTCATGAGGGCTATACCTTTGACCTCGGGCCTTCCTTTTATTGGATGCCGGACGTCTTCGACACGTTCTTTAGCCATTTCGGCAAGAAAACCTCAGACTACTATGAGCTGCAGCGGCTTGACCCGTCCTACAGCATCTACTTTGAAGACGGACCTATGCCCATCCCAGCCAGCATGGACGAGATCGAGGCGCTCTTCGAACGTCTGGAACCCGGATCTGCCTCGAAACTTAAGGTTTTCTTGAAGGATGCCGAGTACAAATACCGCGTGGGCATAGACGACCTCGTCAGAAAGCCTTCTCGAAGCCTTTTTGAGTTTGCCGACATGAGAATTCTCACCGGCTTGCTTCGCATGGACCTGTTGAGCAGCATACGCAGCAGCATCGCCAAGGTGGTTAAAAATCCTAAACTCAAGCAGCTCTTAGAATTCCCTGTGCTTTTTCTCGGAGCCACTCCCAGCAACACCCCTGCCTTGTACAGCCTAATGAACTACTCGGATTTTGCCCAAGGAACATGGTACCCCATTGGTGGCATGTATTCGGTAGTCAAAGGCTTTCACCAACTTGCGGTGGAGCAGGGTGCACGTTTTCATTTTAACCAAGAGGTAACCGGGTTTCGCTACGAAGGAAAATCAATATCAGGAGTTTACGTGGGGTCAACCTGCTACGACGCCGACGTGGTAGTAGCCTCGGCAGACTATGCGCACATTGAGCAAAAACTCCTAAAGCCTGAGTTTCGACGCTATTCCGCCAACTATTGGGCAAAACGAAAAATGGCACCTTCTGCCTTCATGTACTATCTGGGTCTAGATACCAAACTTCCTGAACTCGAGCACCACTCGCTCTTCTTTGATGCGGACTTTGATACCCACGCAGACGCTATTTACACCAACCCGCGGTGGCCAGAAAAACCCCTTTTTTACTTGAGCATTTCTTCGGCTACCGATGCATCCATGGCTCCTGAGGGTAAGGACACCCTCATTATCCTTATTCCCATGGCCACAGGGCTCGAAGACGACGATTCCATTCGCGAGCGCTATCTCGGCATGGTATCGGAGCGCATTAAAAAGCAGATTGGTATAGATATTCGCGACCACATTGTGGTCAAGCGAAGCTTTGCCTACCGCGACTTCGTCAAGGAATACCACGCGCATCTTGGCAACGCCTACGGTCTCGCCAATACGCTCGATCAAACGGCGATTCTCAAGCCAAGCCTTAAGGGAAAGCTCCACAATTTGTACTTTGCTGGTCAACTTACTGTTCCTGGACCTGGCGTTCCTCCCTGTATAATTTCTGGAGAAGTGGTCGCTCGTGAGGTTGCCAAAGAACATCCCTCTGCCTAATGGATTTCTACACCAAAACCTCGATTGCCACGAGTAAAGAAATTACCAAGGCATACTCTACCTCCTTTTCTCTGGGTATTCTAGGGCTGTCAAAGCCCCTCCGCTCGCCGATTTATGCCATTTATGGCTTCGTTCGGGTCGCCGACGAAATTGTAGACACCTTCCACGGCAAAAATCAACGAGACCTACTGGAGCGGTTTTGGAGCGAAACCGACCGCGCCATCGACGAGGGCATATCGACCAATCCGGTGCTTCAATCCTTTCAGTACGTGGTCAATGAATACCAAATTGACCGAAGCCTAATCAATACGTTCTTGAGGTCTATGGAAATGGACCTAAAGGACCAAAACTTCGATCAAGCGACCTACGAACAATACATTTTAGGGAGTGCAGAAGTTGTTGGCCTAATGTGCCTAAAGGTTTTTGTCCAGGGCGATCAGGCGCGCTATGAAGAGCTTACGCCCTTTGCCATGAAACTCGGCTCCGCCTTTCAGAAAATTAATTTTTTGCGTGACGTGGCACAGGACTTTCAGTCTCTTGGTCGGTCCTACTTCCCTAATGTAGACCTGAGCAACTTTAACGACGAAGCAAAAATGGCTATTGAGCGCGACATTGAGCGAGACTTTCGAAAGGGCTACGAAGGCATACTGCAGTTGCCCAAAGGCTCTCGTTTCGGGGTGTACATTGCCTATATGTACTACTATGCGCTCTTTCAAAAAATCATGCGCACTCCGTCGTCCGAAGTATTTATGACACGGATTCGAATCGGTAACCGCAAAAAATACCGACTTTTTGCAAGCTCATTCGTGAGGCATATGCTCAATCTGCTATAATTATGGAGACTGTTATCCTCGTCAACAAGGCCGATGAACCGGTCGGGCGGATGGAGAAGATGGAGGCCCACCGACTCGGACTCCTTCACCGCGCCTTCTCTGTCTTTTTGATTAACTCAGAAGGTAAAACCCTGCTCCAGCAGCGAGCCGCAGGTAAATACCACTCCCCCTTGCTATGGACCAACTCCTGCTGCAGCCACCAGCGCGAGGGAGAATCTAATCTTGAGGCGGCAAAAAGGCGCCTGAGCGAAGAATTGGGAGTCAACAGCGATGAACTGCATGATCTTCGCGAGTCGTTTCACTTTATTTATCGGGCAGAATTTGACAACGGCCTGATTGAGCACGAGCTCGACCATGTCATAATTGGACGCTACGACGGGGCATTGAAGCTCGATAGGGACGAGGTTGAATCCGTGAGGTGGGTATCAATGGATGCGCTCTCCCAAGAAATGACCTCGCATCCTGAGGTCTTCACAGCTTGGTTTCAAATCATATTCCACGAATACCAAAGCCAACTTAAGCTATGAATTTTGAGAACCAACGCGCATCGGTAAGTCGCCATGCGCACTTCAATGCGGCGCACCGACTCTATGTCAAAAATTGGACAGACGCCCAAAACGAAGCCTATTTTGGCATGTGCTCTAATCCGCACTACCACGGTCACAATTATGAGCTTATCGTTAGATTAACAGGAGCAATTGATTCGGTGACGGGCTATGTGTTTGACTTGGGTACCCTTTCAAGCCTTATCAAAAGCGAGGTTGAGGCTAAGCTTGACCACCGAAACCTAAACCAAGAAGTTGCTGAATTTGCCGACCGAGTTCCGTCCGCAGAGAACATTGCGGTAGTGATTTGGCACTGGCTGAGGCCCCATTTGCCCGCGTCCCTCGACCTTCACATTACTTTGTATGAAACACCCCGAAATTTTGTTGAATACCATGGAGCCTAACAAAACCTTTCACGGAACCCTTGTGGCAAGCGGAGTTCGCTCGGCCAGCACCAGAGAGCGTTCCACGCCAACCATAGAAGAAAACCTTCTTCAGCCCGACGACGAGAAAATCGAGCGCATTGCCCGTAAATTCAGCGACATAATGGAGATTCTCGGACTGGATCTCAACGACGATTCCCTAAAAGATACTCCGCGAAGGGTGGCTAAAATGTATGTTTTGGAGCAGTTTGCTGGACTTAATCCTTTGAATAAACCGGAGGTTACGCTGTTTGAGAACCGATACCAGTACGGCGAAATGATTCTTGAGCGAAACATCACACTTCACTCGACCTGCGAGCACCATTTTGTGCCGATTTTGGGAGTGTGCCATGTGGCCTACTTCTCTTCGGGAGAGGTAGTTGGACTGTCTAAATTGAATCGTTTAGTGCGGTACTTTTCCAAGCGCCCTCAGGTGCAAGAGCGCCTGACCGAACAAATCGCTGCGGAGCTCAAAAAAGTACTTAAAACCGAAGACGTTGCGGTCTACCTTGATGCAGAACACCTGTGCGTGAGAATGCGTGGGGTAGAAGACGCTCAAAGCTCTACCGTGACGAGCCACTTCAGCGGTAGGTTCCGTGAGCCCGCTGCTCGCGCTGAATTCATACAGGCAATCAAGATCTAATCATGGTCTTGTTTTGGTTTCGGCGCGACCTTCGTCTCGAAGACAATTCCGGACTATTCAGGGCGCTTCAAACGGGCGTTCCGGTTCAGCCGGTCTTTGTATTCGACCGCGAAATCCTTGACAAGCTCGAGAACCGCAGTGATGCGAGGGTTCACTTCATACATAATGAGCTGCACCGAATCAATATGGAGCTAGCTGCTCTGGGTGGCCAACTTTGGGTGTACTACGGCAGTCCCATCGAGGCACACCGCAAGTGGTTGTCAGAACATCCTGAAATTCAAGGGGTTTTTGCCAATCGCGACTACGAGCCCTATGCCCGAAAGCGGGATGAGCAAATAGAGCAACTCTACCAAAACGAGGGTAGGTGGTTTAAGGGCTCCAAAGACCATGTTGTTTTTGAAAAGTCCGAGGTCTCCAAAGCCGACGGCAGTGCCTATTCGGTCTTCACCCCTTACAGCCGCAGGTGGCGCGAGCGCTTGGCCCAAGAGGGGATTAATCACTTTGATTCACTAGAACTTCTTTCAATCGGACTCCGTAAAGAGCCTTCGAACCAGGCCATTCCCAGCCTCGAATCCATGAACTTTAGCCCGTCGGATATTCCTGTTCCGCCCCGAGTGTGGACTGAGGAGGTGATTCGTGCCTATGCCAGTCGACGCAATTTTCCGGCGGAAGAAAAGGGAACCACGCGCCTTGGCCTTCACCTTCGCTTCGGAACCCTGAGCATTCGGAAGCTGCTTCGCCATGCGGCCGACCACAGCGAGACCTTTGTAAGTGAGCTCATTTGGAGGGATTTTTACCAAATGCTCCTTTACCACTTTCCGGAAAGTCCCAACAAGGCGGTAAAGCCCGCATACGACCGGATTCAATGGGAAGCATCCGAAGAAAACTTTAATGCTTGGTGCGAGGGTCGCACCGGCTATCCCATGGTCGATGCCGGAATGCGGCAGCTTAACGCTACCGGTTTTATGCACAATCGGGTACGCATGGTGGTAGCAAGTTTTTTGACCAAGCACTTGCTGATTGATTGGCGATGGGGCGAGGCCTACTTTGCGCAAAAACTATTGGACTACGATCAAGCGAGCAATGTAGGGGGTTGGCAATGGGCAAGCGGATCAGGCAACGACGCAGCACCCTACTTTAGAATTTTTAATCCCCAGAGTCAACTTGAGAAGTTTGATCCCAAGATGGTTTACGTGAAGCAATGGATCCCTGAATTCGGCACATCAAAATACCCCAATCCGATCGTCGACCACTCTTTCGCTCGCCAGCGCTGCCTTGAACGATATAAGTCTGCCTTGTCGGCAATTTAGCTTGGTCGGTTTAAACTAGGCCTTGGGGTAGCCAAAAAGACCCTTTTCTTTGATGATATTATCAACGTAGGTGGGCAGAGATTCCTCCCACCCGGTTTCTCCGGTGCGGATTTTACGCAGCACCTCACGGCTCCAAATACTTAGAATTTCAGGGTCAAAATCTTCAATGTCGCGAATCCGGCGGGTCTGCTTCAGGTAGTCGAAGATGTTCCTAAATAGATCGTTTACTACGATGTCGCTTACCGTGGTAATACTTGCTTCTCCGCGAAAGGGGTAGGCGTAAATAACCATGCTTTTGCTAAAGAGTCGACCCATGGCTTCAAGGATTCCGCCGGTTAGGTGTTCGTAGTACTTCTCGTCAAAAATCTCTTGAAGAGAGGGTATGCCCATTATTAGTCCGATGCGCTTTTTGGTAAAGCCCGCGAAGTAGTCGACCAGGCGATAGTACTCCTGGTAGTTTGAAATCAAAACAGTTTGGCCAATGCTGCACAGAATATCGGCGCGATCCAAGAAATCTTGCTCGTCAAGCGTACCGTCTGCAAGCAGGTTGTTTAGCGTAATCTCAAAGAGAACTACGGCATCGTCTTTTTGAACATTCTTGGATTTAATAAACTGCTTATAGCCCTTTTTAATCATGTCCATATTCACCTTTGTGACCGGGCGAAAGCTGCCCCGCATGGCTAAAATATTCTTCTTGTACAGCAACTCAGCAGGCAGTAGGTTCTTGCCTTCGGGTCCAAAAATAACGGCGTCGGTAAAGCCATTCTTGATGAGCTGCAGCGACATAAGCCTGTTGTCGATGTGGTCAAAGTCCGGACCAGAGAAATTAATGAGGTCCACTTCAATCGCTGTGCGATCGATGCCGTCGTAAAGGCTTAATAAAAAGCTCTTAGGTTCTTCGTAGAGGTTATATGCTGCATAAATCAGGTTGACGCCCATGGCACCAATGGTCTCTTGCTGGTACTTAGGGTTGTCCTCATGCAGCCGCACGTGCACAATAACCTCGTTGGCCTCGCGGTCGGGACGCGTTTGGTAGCGAACGCCCAACCATCCATGACCCTTGAATGTTTTGGCAAAGTTTATCGTTGCCACGGTATTGGCAAAGGCAAAAAAGCACTTATCGGGAGAAGTGGCTCTATTGATGCGCTCGTGAAGAAGCTGGTACTCATGGTTGAGCATCTTGCGCAAACGGTTCTCGGTAACGTAGCGACCGGCATCTTCTTGACCGTAAATGGCATCCGAAAACTCCTTATCGTAGGCACTCATGGCCTTCGCAATCGTCCCAGAGGCACCGCCCGCCCTAAAAAAATGGCGCACGGTCTCTTGTCCTGCGCCAATTTCTGCAAATGACCCGTAAATATTGGGGTTTAGGTTGGTTCGGAGCGCCTTTTGCGCGGCGCTTAACACCATATCAGCCATAGCCTAAAGGTAGCGTACATTTGAATCAATGCCCCCAATTATACTTGATTTTTTTGGTAGCGGAACCAGTCAGGGAGTGCCAATTATCGGATGCCACTGCCCAGTCTGCAGCTCTCCAAATCCAAAAGATGTAAGGCTTCGTTCATCCGTTGTGGTCTCCACGGGCTCGACCTCGGTCCTAATTGACTGCGGGCCAGACTTCAGGCAGCAAATCTTGCGTTCGGAGTACCGGAGTTTGAATGCCGTGGTATTGACCCACGAACACATGGATCACGTTTCGGGTCTTGACGACCTGAGGCCCCTCATTTTTAGTAGCCGTGCAGCCATGCCCCTTTGGGCCAGCGAACGGGTGGAACGGAGGCTTCGCGAGCAGTTTGCCTACGCATTCAGCAGCGAACGCTACCCAGGCGCTCCGGAGTTCGAGGTAAATCGCATACACCATGGTAGCACTTTTACCATAGGTGATCAATCGTGGATTCCAATTTTAGGCAAGCACGGAACTTTCCCTACGCTCGGCTTTAGGGTTGGACCCCTGGTCTACCTTACCGATTTGTCAGGTATGGACGAGTCGGAGCGAGTAAAAATTTCGGGTGCGCAAGTTTTGGTGGTCAATGCCCTAAGAAAGACTCCCCATTCTTCGCATTTTAGTCTTGATGAGGCCATTGAATTTGCTCAATTAACGAAGGTCCCCAGGGTCTACCTGACGCATATATCACATCAAATGGGACTGCATGACCAGGTTGATGCTGCGCTGCCTGATGGAATTCACCTGGCCTATGACGGCCTGCGCCTCGAAGTGTAGCCTAGGATCCGGCCTGCCAAACCGCGCAGTCTAAGACCACGCCTTCTGCTCGGCCGACTTGCTTCCAGTCGGGGTAGTTTACCCCCAAACTGGCGCGTTCCTTCTGCTCGCCATCGAGTCGAAACAGGGTAAAATCTGCGGGGCTCCCGACGTTTACGGTCACGGAGCCTAGTCCAAAAATCCTGCGTGCTCGATGAGCAACGGCCTCAACCCACAACTCTAGCGCTTCCTGGCTGTTCTGCTTGGCTCTAAACCATCCAAAGGTTCGTTCAATGGTCGCAGCGCCAAAGCTTGCGCTTCCCCATTCGCAGTTCTTTAGCTCATGATCCATAGGGTCATGGTCGCTAACTACAAGATCGATAGTGCCGTCAAAGAGTCCGGCCCAAAGCGCCTTTTGATCGGACTCGCTGCGTAGCGGAGGAAGCACTTTGTAAGAAGTATTGTAGGATTCTACGTCGTTGTCGGAGCCCACGAGGTTGGCAATGGCTACGTCTGCGGTCGCATTTATACCCCTAAGTTTGGCTTGGCGAACGAGGTCAACACTTTCTTCGCAAGACAGGCCTGAGAGGTGAATTGCCCCTCCAGCGTATTCGGCAATAGTCAAATCGCGCTGCACGCGGACTGTTTCGGCCAAGCGCGGAATCACGGCCATACCGGATTTAAGGGCGGCGACTCCTTCGTGTGCTACTCCCGTAGGACAGAGGCTTCGCTCCATAGCAAAACTCCAAACCCGAGCATCCAAGCCCTGAGCGTATTCTAGCGCAAGCTGTAGGGTATGCGGGTGGTCTATTGGGCGTTTGTCGTCGGAGAATGCCAAGGCGCCAGCCTCACGCATGTCTGCTAGCTCCGCCAATCGTTCGCCGTTTAGGCCTTGGGTCAAGGCCCCGACAGGAATCCAAGCCAAAGAGTCGTACTCTGGAATTGCTTCGATGCTGGGCCGATTGTCTCTAGCCGGATGGGTTGACGGCATCAAGGCAACGTGCGTAAAACCTCCATTGCAGGCTGCTGCGACCAGGGAATCGTAGTTTTCTCGCTCCTCATGTCCTGGAGCTCCGGATCGAGCACGACCGTCAATCCACCCCGGACTCAGTAAAAGTCCGCGTGCCCATTCAATAAGAGGCGCATTGCTCAGGCTGTTTGCCTCATCGATAGCCCTAACCTGACCGTCAACAACAAGGATGTCCACGGTGCGTCCGTGAAAAGGGGAGCGAGGGTCCACGACTTGAACGCTCGGCAGAATGAATTCACCATAAATCATAGACTTGGCAAAGGTAGTTTTTTTAGTTCCAAGTGAATCCAAGGGAGCTAAAATATTTGAGCCAAGCAGCAAAAAGTAGAGCATGGTACTCGAACTTTGCGCAGCCAAAAAATTCAACCTTGAAGACTGTTTTTCACTCCGCCGCCTCCCGAGGATCTGCCGACCACGGCTGGCTCAAGACTTCGCATACCTTTTCGTTCGCGTCCTACCATAATCCGGAACGCAATCATTTCGGTGTTTTACGCGTACTTAACGACGACTGGATTGCCGGCGGAACGGGCTTTGGCAAGCATCCGCACGACAACATGGAGATTGTCACGATTCCCCTGTCGGGAGCATTGGAGCATCAGGACTCGATGGGTAACCAAGAGGTGCTTCGCATGGGAGAAGTGCAGGCCATGAGTGCCGGAACAGGTTTGGTGCACTCGGAATACAATGCCAGTAAGACCGAACCCTGCTCGCTTCTTCAGATTTGGATATTCCCGGAGCGTCGGGGTGTGGAGCCTCGCTACGAGCAGCGCTTTTATGACCTTGCGGCCCTTGACCGAGAATGGCATGCGGTGGTGAATCCGATGGGGCAGGGGGA
>Ga0049083_10001096_pt1 | contig 10179 bp, 10 predicted proteins | sample GreLakmeMI27MSRF_FD_66719 | JGI IMG/M metagenome (GOLD analysis project Ga0049083, IMG submission 66719) | Freshwater lentic microbial communities from great Laurentian Lakes, MI, USA - Great Lakes metaG MI27MSRF | ecosystem: Environmental > Aquatic > Freshwater > Lake | place: Great Lakes...
AGCGGTGGTGCCGTTGTTGGCGCTGCCGGCGCCGGTGCGGTCGCTAGGGCAGCGCAGCGGCGCACATGCGGCTTGTGTGAGCCATCCGTGGGACTGCTGCAGCCCGTCCGCCAGCGACGCTGCGGCGCGCGACGCGCCGTGGTCTGCGCCCAGGCAGGCGCTGAGTGCGGCTGCGCGCGCCCGCGCGCGCTCGGGAGCGCCGAGGCCCCACCCCGGATGCAGCATCGCAAAGGGCACTCGGTACACCTCTTGGTCTCCCAGGCGGGGGTCCTCATTAGCAGGGGATCGGTCGTCGAAGCCCACGTCTATGAGCGGCCGCAGTCCCGCCACACCCGCCGCGCCCAACACCCCCACGCGCATCGCGCCGCGGTCCCACACTCCCGCACAGCCGGACCCGGCGGGCACCACGCAGCGGCGCAGCGGCGGCGCGCGCGCATCCGGAGCCGTCGCCTCCCTCTCCATCTGAAGCAGGTCTCCTCTAGAGCGCGTCACCTCCACGCGGCTACCCAGCAGCGCAGTGTAGCCCAGCTTGGCTGCGGCTGCGGCTGCGGATGGCAGGGTGTGTGTGCCTGGCATGAGGAGCAGCTCGTCGGCGTCAAGGAGCAGCACCCAGTCGCCTGCGCGGGCGTGGCGGGCCAGAAGTGCGGTCCAGCGCAGCGCCGTCGCAGAGAAAGGGGGCAGAGGGCCCACCCAGACGTCCAGGAAAGCGCCAGCCTCGTCTGCGACTTGTGCCAGGGCGTCGAAAGCTGTGGTGGAGGTAGAGCCGCCTACGGCGCCCACTTGTGCCAGCACCAGCGTGTGCTGCGGCGCCACGCCCAGTCGCGCGTAGTGCTGCAGGAACGCGGTGAGCGTCTGCGCAGCGAGCGGGGCGTCCGCGTTCAGCGCGGTCAAAAGAAAGACCCGAGCGCCTTTCCGCCCCCCTGCGGCGACCACGCCCCGACCGGGGCTGTAAGTGGCGCGGGGAAGCAGGAACCGCCCGGGAGGCGGCGCGCCGGGCGCGGTGCAAAACGCGGAAGCGACGGCCGCTCCGCTCGCGCCCGGGGGCGGCCCAGCGTTGGTGCCGTCGCGGCGACGGCCCGGCCCGCCCACGTCGAAGCGCCCGTGGCCCGAAAAGAAGATCACCAGCAGCCACAGCAGCAGCGCGGCGCTGAGCGCCCACTCCAGCGTGCGCCGCGTGCGGCTGAGCGCCAGCAGGTGGGGCTGAGCTCGTGCGCGCGCCTTCGCAGCCTCCCGCTCGCCGCTCAGGCTGCGCGCATGGCCGGGCGCGCTGCCACCCAGGCGGCTGTCGCCGGAATCCCGCCGCGGGTCGCCGGAACCCAGCGCGTAGAGCGTAGAGCTCGAGGCAGACAGCGGCAGAGACGGTGCTGGGGCAAAGGAGCTTAACCCACCTTCAGCGCCGCCGTAAGACGCCGTGCGCACGTGCAGCGAGCGCAGCGGAGGCGGCTGGGGCTGCATCGTGGCCGCGGAGCGAGAGCAGCCGCCAGTCTATCGCCAGTCTATCGCCGTAGGCCCGAGCGGACCACGCGGCCCTGGCAGCTGGATCGGCGACGAGGTCAGTGCATGGGCTTCAGCAGGAGTGCAGGCCCCGCGGCGGAGCAGGCCAGCTGCGTCTGGGAAGATCAAGCAGAAGGCAGGCGGGAGAACAGATCTGGTCAAAACGCGCACAAAAAGGACGCACGCGGCGCACACACGCTCAGTTCGCACGCGTACGTCCACATATCCTAATGAAAGATATGCCCTAAGCATAGGGCGCCGGCCACAAGGTCTGCGACTGCACCGGCGCCAGCTCATCCTCTGGTTTCTCCTCCTCGAGCGGCTGGGTGCCGCAGTAGCGCAGCGCTTGAGCCAGCATGACCAGGTCTATGAGACCCGGACCTCCGGCGGCGATGAGCCAGGGCAAAGCAGCGGCGACGTCCTCCGTGCTCCGCAGCCTGAGCGCCACTGACGTCACGTAGCAGGTGTTCATAGCGAACAGGACGAGCACCATTGTGATCGACAGCCCCACCACGCAGCGCCTCCGCTTGTTCTTGGCCGCCTGCGACACTCCGGCGATCACATAGGCAGCGGCGGACACAAAGCCCAGCGCGTAGCCCACACGCACGCGCGCGCCGGCGCGCCAGGGTATTTCACGGCGATACGCGCACGCCGGGAGCGGGGTGGTCGTACGAGCAGAAGCAGCCGCATCAGCAATTGCCACAGAGAGAACCATGACGTTGCACGAAGCAGCCCCGCGCGCGGCGTTGCGAGCGCAGTGGCGCGGCAGCATTTCGTAGGCTAAGTATTGGCAGAGCAGCAGCGAGTCCATCAGCACAAAATATGCCGCTTGTGCAATCTGCGTTGGCAGCTGGCGGGTCAGCAGTGTGCCCGTCAGATTGCTCACGTCGCCCAGTAGCCAGCCCAGCTGCGCAGGGTTGAGGGAGTGAGCGGAAATGGCACAGAGGGGCGAAGAGGCGAAGGCCAAGAGGGCGCACCACCAGCCATTTGCTGAGCGCCGCGGTGCTGCGGTGTCGCCAGTTCTTCAGCAGCTGGGGCACCTGCGCCACCAGGGCGAAGAAGATGGCCGCCAGGCCCAATAGGAAGCTCGCCTTGTCCCTCTCCGTGGCCACACAGTCCCCCAGGGCTGTGTACGCCCACTGCAGCGCTTGCGGCGCGCTGCACGCGCAGGCGGGCATGGGTGGACAGAAACGCAAGGGGGGTAGCTGCACAAACTGGCGAGTGCAGCCTGAGTGCAGCCGGAGCGCAGCCTCGGCGCTACCTTGTTCGGGTGCATTCTGCGGCGCTTGTTCGCCCCAAGGCGTCCCGCCCGCGGTCCATACGTTATAACCTGGCCCTGATTGCTTACCCCGCGGTGGGCGACCCGACGAGGCAGCGGAGGCGGGTGGTGGGCGTCACCGCGTCCAGACCCGGAGTGAGTCCAAACGCGCTGCACGCCTCCAGATAGCGCCTCCTGAAGAGCAGGCACTTGACCGCCCCCTTGATGCCCGCCAGATGCACCACGAAGTCGCCCGGCTGGTAGAAGCTCGCCAGGCTGTTCAGCACGCACTGGTGCACCAACTTGGTGCGCGCCCTCACGCCGTTGGCGTCCGCATACACGTCACCGATGCGGCGCCGCCACGCGGAGCTTTGGTAGAGGTAGTGGAAAGCACGTTGCTCGTAGCGGAAGATGCTGCGCAGCGGAGCCATGCTCACGTAGGCGGCGCCGTGCTGCCACAGCGCATCCAGGAAGGCGCGCGACCACGCGCAGTCTCGAATCAACCACACGCCTGAGAGATAATGAACGCTCAGGCACTCGCGCGTGCCGCGACACTCCTCGAGCGCGCGGGGCGCACCGCTGTTGGGTCCGTTGTGATCCGCAGCCAGCACTTGGTCCACGGAGTTGTCGAACAGGCTCTCCACGCTCACGCTGGGGTTCATCACCAGCGCATCCGCGTCCATGCATAGCACCAACTCAAACCCCTGCTCAAACGCTGCCCGCACGGCCGCGATTTTGGACCAGGCTGTCGGCCTGGAGGGGTCCACGGGGTGACTGTGAAGCAACGTGTAACCTGTGGCAGTTGAGACATGGAGTGAAGTTAGCGGAAGGCACCGCTGGGTGTGTAGTCAGCACCGTGGCGCTGTGCGTAGGCGCGCTTGTTGTCGAGGCTGGCGGCGCAGAGCGCAGCGAGCGCGTCGTCGCACAGCGTGACCATGGCGACACGCGGAGCCACCAGCGCTGTTGTTTGCCCGGGCGCTGCCACGTCACGCCACACAGTTGCGGACGGCGCGGGGTAGTCTGGCAGCAGGCCCAGGTCCACTGTGTGTGCGCGAGCGTGAGCGGTGAGTCATAGCGAGAGCGACACGAGCGAGTGGCGAGCGCCGGTACCTGACGGAGGGGTATCTGGGGAGCATAGCGGCGGCGGCCGCGGCTGCGCGTGCTTCACGCGGATCCAGTACACTTTGAGGAAAGACCAGCCCTCGTACAGCGGACGTGGCAGCGTGCAGGCGAGCAGCAGAAGCGCTAACAACGTCAAGAAGTGTGACCGACGACGACGCACTCGCACGCTCCGCTCGCGCGCCGGTGCGCGGCGCATGGAGCGAAGGGAGCGAAGGGAGGAGTCCAGCCGCTCGTACGTTACGTTGCGGGCGGGCCACCCAAACGCGACAGTTTCTCACGCCCCTGGTGGCTCGGTGTGTGTGCGAGTGCCCATCTCGCACCGCGCGTGTCACAGCTGCTGCGCCGCGCCGCGGTGGCACAGCGAAGGCGGGGGCTGCCACTTTGAGCCCTCGTCGTGAGCTCGTGAGCTGTCCATCCTGCTGCCCGCACGAAGCGCCCGCACGGAAGCTTCCCCACCGCCAGCCAGAGGTGCCGCACGACGGCTTCGATGCGCCACGCGTCACGTGCCGCGGGCGCGCCCGCGGCGAGTGAGGGCCCGCGCGCGCGGCGGCCCGTGTTTGGTCCACGTCGCGCTGCTGTGGGCCCCTCCGCAGCCGTCGGTTCTTTCCCCCCTCGCCTCGCCTCCCCGCGCGCGCTGTTCCAGCTGCTGTCCCGGTGGTACCGCTGTGCGACCGGGGCAACCATGCTGCTGTGGCTGCTGCTGGTGTTGTCGCGGATGCACCCCGGCGATCAGACGCTGGTCACGCTCTCAGAAGGCCCACTCCGTCTCTTCATCTCGCCCGCCGGCATCTCCTTGCGCGCGCTGCACGTTCCTTTGAGGCTGCACGCGCGCGCAGACGCGCAGCCTGCGCCTCGGTGTCCGAGCTCCTTGAACTTGAGCACTGCGGCCACCGCTCACCCGCTGCTTGCGTCCTGCCTCGCTGCGGTGCTGGACGACTCTCCAACGTTGCTGCTGTCCGACGCGGGCACAATCCACGTGCTGACGCTGACAGACTCCCAGCCTGGCGGACACCTGGGCGGTCTCTTCCGAAATCTGAGCTGCACGCACTTCACCGTGGTTGCCCCCCTGGCTTCCCCCCACCCTACCGACCCGCAGGCCCTGATGACCGCCATGGCGTACGCGGCATGGACGCCCTCCGAGTCGCTGGCCATCATCAGCTCAGCCACGTCTCTTGAGATGCTCGCGCCGTACCACGTCACTCTACGTAACCATCGGGAATACGCACGCAGCCACGGCTACGCGTGCCTGCTGTCGCTGGTGGGTGAGCACTTGTTGGGGGGTCGCTCCCGCAAGATGGCCAAGCACTACGCGCTGGGCACGTTGACTGCGCGAGGCTCCTTCGAGATGCTGATCCATCTGGACATGGACGCCTGGTTCGCCAGCTGGGCGCCCGTGAGCGAGGTGACCCTCGGGTGGCCTTTCAGCAAGGAGCTGCTGGTGCCGGACGCGGCGCAGCTGTGGCTCAACTCGGGCCTGTTGTTTGTGCGTGGTCGCTCGCCATGGAGCGCCGGCTTCTTCCAGAGGGTGCTGGACGCCAAGCACGACGCGGCCGCGGGCACGGGCTTCAAGCGAGACCAGCCGGCTGTGTGGTCGGTGCTGGCGGAGGAATGGAAAGCATCCGGGCATTTACCCGGGTACCGGGGGGAAGAGTGCGCTGCGTGGCGCCACGGGTGCAACCCGGACGCCAACCCGGTGAGCTGCTGGCACGCCTGCTTTTGGCGGCCGCTCACCCAGGGCGGACCCACCTGGACGTGGGGGGGCCTGTCCAGCCTGTCGACCATGCCGCACCTCCACGTGCCCAAGAGGAGGGCGGACGCCCGTCATCCGCCCCTGCACAAGCTGTGCCTGGCCAGCTGTCCGTCGGCGCTGCGCCGTGCGCCCGGCCTCGCGTGCGCCGCGCTGCTGGGCAAGGGCGCCGCGCTGTGCCAGCCGGAGGAGGGCGTGGACGGCATGAGCCGCTGCGACGGCGCAGGGTGCGCCAGACAGCTGGCGGAGCGAGGGGGGGCCTGGGTGAAGCACTCGGGGCACCAGCACTGGAAGGACGTGCTGCCCGGATGCGTGCCCACCAGCCAGGAGCAGGCGCGAGCGAGGCTCACGGCCAAGACCATGACATGCTGACCTCAGCAGGCGGGAGGGGTTGACAACAAGTCACGTGAGGTGGCCGTCTTTTTCTGCCTTGGGTCATGTCAAAACGGCACCGTCGCGCTCTCCTCCGCCGCTCTTTCTCTCGCCTCGATACACGCGAATGTCCGCCACCGCCGCCGCCAAGGGCAAGGGCGCCGCGTCGAAGCCTCTCAAGCGGCGCACGGATGAGGCGCTGTTGGCGACGCTGGTGGCTCGCCTGCCGCGCGCCGACCTGGAGGCGCTGCTGCTGAGCCTGGAGGAGCAGGTGGACCTGCGCAGCGCCATCGAGGCCAAGCTGGAGCCAGAGCAGGTGCGCCAGAGCAGACGCAACGGGTCCTCTCGCCCGTCTTTTCGCCTCTTCGCGACTCGCCTTGGGTGGGGAAGTGGCCAGCGACTTCTCTGCCTGTCCTTTTTGCCTCTCCGCGAGCTGACAAGGTACCGCCCGCAGCGCAAGAAGGCGCGTGTGGCTCACGGGTCCGTTGGCGCCTCCGAGTCGCTCGTCAACGACGGCCCCTTCGCCGACCTTGACGGCGACCTCATCCTGAAGATCCTCTGCGCTGGCGATGACCTGGAGCTCCGGCGACGGTCATTTCTGGACGGCAATCGCGAGATGTTTAGCTGCGGCCGGCCTGGCCTGGACACTCTCAGCAAGCTCGCTTTCACAGGCTGCGTCTGCAAGGGCCTGCGCTCCCTGCGCAGCAAGCCCGACCTCTGGCACAAGGTCAAGCTGGAGGGCGGCTAGTTCAGCGCCAAGGGCGCCGTGAGCTTCTTCATGGGCTCCAACTCGCCACTGCCTTCGCCAAAGGTTGTGCAGGAGCTGGAGATCCAGGGCGAGAAGGTGATTGAAAGCCAAGAGCTTCAAAGCCATCCTCAAGGCGGCCACCCACGCGCACACCATCCTCCTGTCTGGCAAGAAACTGAGCCCGGATGCGCTGCAGCTGCTCACCAAGCCGCGCTCGGTGCCGCTGACCCGCCTGGCGGTGGCCAAGGTGAGCTCCAACACGCAGAACCTGCCCGCGGTTTTGCTGGACATCCTGGGCGCGAACCCGCAGCTGGTGGATCTGTCTGTGGACTTGGAAAATGAACGAACAGTGGGTGCACGCCGCCGGCGAGCGCGCGTCAAGCGCGCGCAACGGCGGGCGCAGCCTGCTGCACACGCTGCTTGTCGGCTCACACTACGGGTGGTCCTGGCGGCCAAGCCTCAGCGTGCGCGCCTTCAGCCGCCTGTCCGCCGCTTTCCCGGAGCTCACCAAGCTCACGCTGGATGCAGTAGCCGGCTTCTCGAGCATCGGCATGCCCGGGCCCGCCTGGCTCCCGATGCCCCAGCTGCGCGAGCTGCGCGTCAACGCTCTGGGCACCTTTCTCACGTGCCACTACGTCAACACGGCACAGCTCACCGACTTCCTGGCTCACATCGCAGCCGCCGCGCCAGACCTGCGCATCCTGCACCTCAAGCGCGGCCAGCAGCACATCAGCGGCGCCGATGCCGCTCGCGGGATGACGGCGGCGCCCCTGCCGCGCGTGGGCGCCGCCATCAGCGGCGTGGGCACGCTCCAGCGGCTCGAGGAGCTACACCTGGACACGGTGGAGATGCTTCACGGTGAAATGGCGGGCTGTGACCTGCCGTTGCTCCGCGTGCTGAAGCTGAGCGAATGCGGCCCGCAGGCGGCGGCGGCGGCAGTCGTGCTGGCGGCGGCGGCGCCGCAGCTGCAGGAGCTGTCCATCTCCATGGGCTTCCAGCGGCATGGCATCTCCATGGCCCATGGCGCCACTGGCGCTGGATCCAAGCCGAGCGCAGATGTGGAGAGCGACCTGTCCGGCCTTCGCTCTACCTCCCTCAGCACTCTCACCCTGTCGCCGGTGCCGGCCCCGTGCGTCTCCGCCTCACTGCTGGGCATCGCACGTAGCGGCGGCTGCCCCTCGCTGAGCAGCATCAAGTGCATCAATGCCGCCTATCCGTGCTTCGACACCGCGGCCCCGTTCCCTCGCCAGCCTCGACCTCGGCAACGCAGACAATGCCGCGCTCCTCGCCAACCTGCGCCGATGCTCAGCTCGCTCAAGATGCCGCTCATCGGCGCCGGAGGTGTGGTTAACGCGGCCAAACAGCCCTCCCCGGCTCTGGCCGACGCATACAATGCGCTGCGCAGCCACTGCCCGAAGCTGCCGCCGCTGCGCATCGAGCAGCTGGCGCCCGCGCCAATTGTGTCCACTGCGCCGCCTCCAGACTACGAGCACAGCGGAGGCGCGGGCCCAGGCGGCGACCAAGACAGCGACTAGCTTTCAGAGCCCCTAGCTTCTACCTCAGCGGCACCATTCTCTTCTCTGCACGTGCACGGGACACGCTCACACCCCACGCACATGTGTCCAATCAACTCCCTCCCTCTTGCCCCTGCGCCTTGTGCTGCTGTGCCTCTTCCAGCGCAGCCTGCCAGGCGCGTTCTACGCCGTGTCTTGTGCGCATCGGCACGCAGCACACCTCTTGCAGCCCCGTGCAGCAGCCCTGCATCGCGCCAGCGCTGTCTCGACGCCTTGACACAAAGCTGCGCGTGGTGCGATTGCTGAAGATGAGCACGACGTGAGTTGCGGCAAACCCAGTGAGGCCCGTCACGCTGATGTACAGCAACAGTGACACCAGGTGCAGGTAGGTACGCCAATTTTGCCAGCTGTCGGTGGTCCATGGCCAACGCAGGCGGTTGAGCTGCACCGAGGCGCCCACGAGAAGCACCAGCGCTCCTGCGGCAGCAGAGACGAGAAAGGTTGTGAACCACGCATGGTTGCGCGCGCCCACGCAGGCTGCCACGACGCCGCAGTGGTGGTCGTGGCGCTCCACACAGAAGTTGCAGGTGCCGCAGTGGGCGGCTCGAGGAGGTCTCCACAGATGACAAGTGGTGCAGTACCTTGCTCCGCACGCCTTGCTCCACTGGCCGAACGAGTCACAGCTCCAGCCCAGCGCAGCGCCGCTCTGCGCGCCGGAGGCGACGGCCACAAACTGCGGGTCTGGAGTCGCGAAAGGCACCAGGTACCCAGGATCGACCAAGTGGGTCACCCACAAGCTCACAACGGCCACCGCGCAGCACGCCGCCAACAGCGCGTGGGCGGCCAGCCAGCCCGGCGTGAGCGCAGCGTTTAAGCGGTGCGGGCGCAGCGTCCAGGCAAAGCCGTAGACGCAGAAGGCGCACACCAGTGCGGTGGTGCACGCAGGGCCACGCCAGAGACCTGCAGCTGGTGCTCGCAGGCCAGCGCGCTGCTGCAGCAGGGCGGCGAGGGAGGCCGGGTGGTAGGCGAGCGCAGGAAGGTCTGTTTGCAGCGCCGTTTGCGGCGCCGGCGCCAGCGCCATCTCACCTCTCGGCCTCTAGCATGAGAGCTGAGTGCAAGCTGCACAGAGTAGTGACGAAGCCTAAATAGAGGAGGCGGGGGTGCGCTGCGTCAGTCCAAGTCCGTGCGCCGTCGTGCGTGGCGGGGCTCGCCTGGCTGTGTGGCCGACTCCTCTCTCGCTCGCCCTCCTCGCCTCCTGTGCCTTGGCTCACGCCAACAAGCACAGCGCGGCGCCGGCGATCATCGCAGCTTGCCGCCATGCCTCGTCCTGCGGCCGCACACGACCCGTCTAGTCAGACATACGTGGAACATGCGTGCAGCGGCGTCATATGCGGCGTCGACGCGGACTCGCTGTTCACTACCTGTTTCCGCGACTTTGGCACCTGGGGCCACTGGGTGGGTGACGAAGCTCAGTTCACGCTGCTCTCTGGCTCGGGCCGCGAGGTTGGCGCCGTGCGCTGCGTGGACTTTGCGCCCGACAAGCGGCTTCACGAGCAGCTGCTCGCCTTGGATGATGTCGCTCGGGTAACCACTTACGCGGGGATCAACTACGGCACGGGCGCCGACATCCCGCCCAGCGCCAACCCCTTCCCAGGCGCCTTCGTCGACTACGTCTCGAGCATCTCCGTGGAGCCGGTGACTGTTTGCGAAGGCGACTCGCCGTGCGCCTTCATGCGCTGGTCCGGAAGCCTGTGGACAGAGCCAGCCTCTGACAAGGTGATGAAGGAGACCTTGAACGACTTCTATTCTCGCAACATCCGCAAGCTCCAGGAGCGCTACCGCCGCGAGCAGTGAGCGGCGAAAGGGGGGCACAGCGGCAAGGACCGCATAGACGCTTGCGCGAGTGACAGAGACGATGAGACGC
>Ga0049083_10001097_pt1 | contig 10174 bp, 10 predicted proteins | sample GreLakmeMI27MSRF_FD_66719 | JGI IMG/M metagenome (GOLD analysis project Ga0049083, IMG submission 66719) | Freshwater lentic microbial communities from great Laurentian Lakes, MI, USA - Great Lakes metaG MI27MSRF | ecosystem: Environmental > Aquatic > Freshwater > Lake | place: Great Lakes...
TGAATCCGCAAGGGGCTCCCATCACGGGTCTTACTGGACCTGGTGTCACCGTGAAGGCCTCGCCCATCGGTGTGAAAATGCCAACTGTTCTACCGCTAGGAGACACGTATGTGATGGCTGAATACATCTATCTGGATCGGCCCGAGGCTAACCGCTTCCGCATCGCAGACATCCAGATTCCCGTCCCTCAACATTACCCGTTTGAACCACTCGATACTCAGCGGGCGACGAATATTCGTTTTCCACTGAAGGTACCGAATCCCACGCGCACACTCTTCTTCTATCTCCAGCGGTGGGAGGCTGCCCGCTACAATGCGCCCTTCTTGGCCACGCGGGACCTCTCTGGCCAGGGTGTCAATGTGGCCCCTTGGTGGCCCGATGCGTCGGGACTCAATGTCTATGCTCTCGGCGACCTCAGCCCTGGATTCAGCACAAGAGAATCAGAACCTCTGTCCTCTCTTGCACTAATCTATGAAGGTAAACTCACTCGCTACTGGACGGATTCGCCCTCCATGTTCCGCTCTCTGATTCCGTCGCTGGAAATGAGAAAGAGTCCATGGGTGAATCGGTATATGTATACGCTCCCTTTTGACCTCCAGCATGGACATATCGCGGCGTCTCTCGCAACAGGTGAGGCAAATTTGGATAAGATATTGAATATTGAGCTGGCACTAGAACTCCATCTGAATCGCGGCTCTGCGAATCCGAATGACGTGCCGCGTTATCAGGTCTATGTGTGGGCGGAGACGTATAATATTCTGCGGGTCTATGGTGGGCGGGCTGGAATGCTGTTTGGATATTAAGCGCGTCTGTTTTTATGTTTGCGTGTTTTGCGTCTGCGACCTCCAGATGCCTGTAACGCTTCAAGATGCGCGACAGCATCAATAGACCGCTCCAAAGCCTCTTGTTTTGCATCAAGCATAACTCTGACGTCTATTGAGTTCTCTCCGTATTCCAAAATAAGTCGAGGTAATTCTTCATTTATACGCCGAATCATTTCCTGTGCTTCCGTCACCTCTAATAATGCTCTTACCTTTTCAAGTTTCACGGAATTCACGGGATTCGCATGCTCTAACGCATAAATCTGAGATTGAAGATTTGTTATTATGGGGTTAAGATTATTCCTAGAATTTACCTCGCTGTTGAAATTCACCTCATCATTATCACCTTCGGCATTTAACATCGCTCGCGCTGCCTCTGAAGCGTTAATATGTCTTTGACGCCGTATTTCATTTTGCGCGGCTCTGTGATTATTCTGTAAAGCCCTCCGCTCAGCCGCCTTTTCATTAAGCCGCATTTGGAATGCGATATTCGCTGAACTTATCGGTGCTGCCGCCGCCGCCGCCTGGGCTGCGCGTATTTGATTTTTTCGTTCAGCGACCTTTACCGCCGCCCGATAAGTATTTCTATTACGCCGCAGCTCGAGTGGCAGACGTTGATTAGCTCGTGCTTTCATCTGTGCTTTTACAGCATTCGCGGGACTTACCGGCTGCCACATGTTTCCACGTGGAAGATTGTATTCAATACTGCGTCCCGCCATTCTATGATCTATTTATATTATAATCCTATACACCACTGGAATATGGTCGCTCAATAACATATCATCGTGATAGACCGTTTCAACATGCTGAACCCGTCGTATGTCTCGTGAAAGACACAGAAGGTGGTCCAAGTGCTCCTCCGTATCGGGAAATGTCGCGTGTGTCTCTTGATCTACGCGGTGGAAGCACTTGAAGATACATGTATTCGCGTCGCCGGCAATAAGAGGAAATTCACAACGGCTAGCAGCGACAAATAGTTGCTCTTCCTGCGCGTGGCGGGCGGCATTGAAGTTTAGACGAATACAGCACGCCTCCGTAATATCAGACTGCATATGCGTGTTGATAACCTGGAACTCGTTCTTGCCATCGCACATATTCACCGTAAAGAAGCCCTTCTTCACGACTACGTCGGCGCCTGATACACTAGTAAATGCCTCAAATTTGGGATTTGAGAGCACATGAAACTTGGGATGAAGAAGAGTTAAAAGTCCGCTCCCATTCTCAAGGCCAACTATATACCCGCCATAAATGCGATCATTCGGTGCCAAAAACGTCCACCCCTTTTCTTCCGCCTTTTTCCAAAAGAGCTTTCTATGTTCCTTTGAAAAAACTTCCTGAAGACAGACGATTTCTGCTCCTGAATTATTGAAAATCCAATCAATCATGGCAGGAACATTTATTTTACACCACGGAAGCCCGTGGATATTATATGTGAGAAGTCTCATCTATCTGACTTTAGTTCGCATATTTTAAACCACCACGACCCTTCTCAAAGGTCGCAATAGCCCACGAATCCACAATGACGCGCATCTCGGTGGATTTCTGACCAGAGACGGGGTCAACGGGAACGTTCGCGAGATCAGTATAGATGGTCGGCCTGTCCGCTGTCGTGAAGTTTATCGCTCCCTCGGGCTGGTGCTGGTAGGGTCCTTCGCGACCACGCAAGTCGCCGAGATCCCAGTTCATTGTGCCGAGTCCAGGACCAGGGTCGCGCTCCTCCTTGGCGAGATGCTGGAGCTTATTCCAGAGGAGAGGTGTGTTCAGCGGTTCGCGGTCGCGCGCTGCAATGATGAGAGAGACATTGTTATAATATTCAGTCCCGTCATCCTGCGTCATCTTCGTGTATTTGTTGGCACGTAGATCGGCGGTTTTGTGAAACCAGAAGAGGAGTCTGCCAGCGGGGTGTGTGGCGTCCACACGCCGAGTTCCGTTCGCGACTGCGCCTCTTGTGAGTGGTTCATAGTCCTTCGCGCCATATGTAAATGTATTCTCGTAGAGGCGAGAGAAGGGGATTTCTAGAGAGGAGCGCGTGAGTCTCTCGCGAGTATCAGGGTCCACATAGATATGGCGAGTCTCTAATTGAAGAGTGATAGGTGCGATGGCAGTGCGCTGCAGAGTTGCAACTGGTCCCAGGTCGCTGCGTCCCCACGGCACAGGCTTCGGCCTGGAATCGCTCGCTTCCACGAGGTCCTCGAGGCGGCGTAGAGTGACACGCAGCTTGTATGTCTGCGCCCTTGCCGCGATACTGGGAAATCCTCCATCGTCTGGGTGCTGACATCCAAGAAGAGGTAGGTGGAGACGCAGGCGACCGGGTGTCGCGGCCCGCCCTATCTCCAGGGCCGAGCCAGAATGGACGCCAGTGATTTTATTCTCCAGAAAGGCCGAGTTCAGAGAGCCACGCGCCCTGCTCGCAGCGTAGAGTGCATCGCCAGTGAACTCCTGGAGAAGAAGCTGGTCCTGGTAAATCTGAATTTTGCTGAAGAGGAAATAGCCAATTCCGTTCGTGTAGCCATAACTGACCCCGTCGGCATCAGTGATGACGGACTTAGGGTTTGAGGCGGCGACATGGGGCGGAAGCCAACTCGGCAAGTCAATCACGAGAGTCGGATCCACGAAGACTTCTCCTGCGGCCTCAAACTCAAACTCACATGTCCGACCAAAGTCGGCGCCGTTCAGTGGAGGGATTCGTCGGAGTTCGTGAAGCTGTGCGGGGACTGGGTTATATCGGTTATCATACGGCGAGACCGATGAGAAATCGTCGTTGAAAAAATACACGTCTTTGTTTCCTCTGGCCAGAAGTTCGTATAAGGCTCCTTCATTTGTAATGCCGCTGCGCATGGCCATTCCTCGCTCTTCTTGCTCTTGGTATTATCTTTAGACAGGGGAGACAAAGAAGAGATGGAATTCAATGAGTTCTTCGTATTGATGGAGAGAGGCAACATTCTATGCATCTATTCATCACTGCATGGAGTTTTGACGTGGCGGCCCAAGTTTGCATTGAAGGGACCGCTGGAGATTCACAGAGTTAAGCGGCTGGACAGAGACTTCAAAACTCAGATTATCACGACGAGCCCTGAGGCTTTTGAGCCTTTAACACCATTTCAGCAGCCTTATCCGCAGTTCGCGGAAGAGTAAGATAGGCCGTCCGCTTGTATGTGCGCATTTCAATGACGTGGGTCGCGGCCTCCCCTGTCTTAATCCACTCATCTAGATGGGCCTTCGTCTGTGAATAGGCGTCATTCGTATCCGAGATTCCATTGTTAAGCAGGCCCTTCAGAAGATTTACTGTCTCCTTGACACGGTCGTATTTGGTTTTTTCCATCTAAATACTATATCTTATTGTATTTAGATATGCCAAATATATATTTCGTCCGAAATGGGCGACTTGGTAACAATATTATACAATATATGGCGGCCAAAATTATTTCTAGAGTATTCGGACATACTCTCGTTGACTACAAATGTATGCTCAGTAATCCATATATAATTAATGACACAGACGAGGGGCAGTATTCCTTTTCATGGAACTGGTTTTGCGAGTCTGTAATAGAAGAAAGTTGCTGGCTTCTTGACCATCCACTCAAAAAAAGAGATATCTATCTCAATGGATATTTTCAGACGGCGGAAATCTATCTCTACATGCGTCCCTGGCTCCGCTCTCTGTTTACCCTCGATAACAAAGAGTTGATACGGTATGGTCTGCGAGTATGCGATCTGATGGCAGCGGAAGGTGTAGAGGCAGGCGGCCTTGTTGTCCATCTCCGCCTTGACGATTTCCAGGTGGCGAAGCAGGTCATCCATCCTCGGGTCTACCTGGAAGAACTTCGGAGACGGTCTGATCCAATCACACTTGTTCTGCAGAAACCGACGAAGCAAGAAGAGGGACTCTATCTTGCGATGTTCGAGGCTCTGCGACCGACCGTCATTTCGTCAAGTGTTCTGGAGGACCATGCTACACTTAGACGCGCCAAGAAGCTTATGACATCAAACAGCACATTCGCATGGACGGCAGCCTTCTTGGGAGATGCCGAGGAGCGATTTATTATGCCTCTGACAGGGCAGTTTCAGAGATTGGCGCATATAAGCCCCTCAGATACTATGATGCGGATTGAATATATAGATATGGATACATACAAACTTTCCGAATTCCCTATCCCCTTTTCTGGAGAGGACCTACAGGGGCTTTGTGATTATACGATTCTTAACAAAGAGAAGAAAGAGTATCACAAAAAACTTGATGTGAGTGTGGAGCCCTCTAGACAACTCTTTTTAAATACGACGTGGACCGTGCCTAAATCGGTGGGGGCAATTGCTATCTATACTGATCTTATTCGGGATTCCGTTGATAACATTTGCTCATATTTTGAGTCTGTCAGCCTACTTATCATCGATAATGGTGACACTGAGCCGTGTGGGCTAAGCATGAATATCTTTCTAGAGGCATATCCGAGAGCGCATATTTATGCGCAGAATAATGTGATATCGCATCCTCGTATTCACTCTCTGCCGATGGGAATTCAGAATCGGATGTGGCGCCAGATTGGCGCGGCACATATGCCCCCCATGGAAAAGAAGAATCTTGTGGTTGCAAGTAATTTTGGAAATACACATCCGAGCAGGGCGGTGCTGACAAAGACCCTGGAGCGAGCTCCTTTTCCTGGTCTTTTTATGCCCCCTCGCTGTTCACAGGAACAGTATTTATGTTATCTAGCTGAAAGCATGTATTCACTGTGTCCTCCAGGGAATGCGCACGATACGCATCGCCTGTGGGAGAGTCTATATTGTGGGGCTCGTCCTATTGTTTTGCGAACACCCTTTATTGTGCGGCTTCTGGAAACGTGTCCTGAATTTAAGCTTCATATTCTCGACAGCTTTGATGATGTTGAGCCGCCGCCCCCACTTGAAAGGGGTGATACGCGCCTTTTCTATTTATACATTGAGTATTGGAGAGAGTTATTCAGGAGTTATCTCCATGAATGAATCGCGACCATATCTGCGACCGAATTATTGATTTCATGGAGAAATTTTAAATTAACTATGTAAAGAGGACGAATAATATATTCATCTGGAAAATATTGCAAACAATAACTAAAATAAAGCTCATAATCAGCCATACCAGATCCTTTATAATCTTCAGGATTCACAAGTGATAACATAGCCTTCCAAGCTGGCATTCCGTGTATACGTTCTACGTGTGTAAGAAATGTCTTCATATGCTCTCTGCGAGTCATTATATGATGACAAACCCCAGAATAAGGTGGTAAACCTTTAAGACCAGGGATAAGTTTATCCATATGAATGAAATAGGGCTCATAATAATCGTCATTTATTGAGAAACAAATCTTATCATCTTTAAAGAAGTTAATAGGTCTTCTTAAAATAACGTCAGAGTCTAATATAAGTATGTGCGAAGATGTGGTAGGTAAATAATCATATACATATAGCTTAATAAGCTGTTGATAATACCAACCGACGCGAGGCGCATGCTTAATATAATTTGCAACATCATCTTTTGTAAATGGAAGCTTTGATTCAGGAATCCACGTTATCTCTTCAATCTCTGGATCCTCTGCCGATACCACATAGATAGTCCTTGCGCCGAGGGCATATTGCTTAATACTTTCAACGCAGAACGGTAAAATTGAACAATCCTTTTCATGATAAGGGATTAGAACATCAAAGGACATTAAGAACCCGCTCTGAGTCTAACCATGACGTGCCCCTTTATACTGATTCACATGGGCCCGATATTTCCCGAGTATGTGAATACATGCATTGGGCAGATTCGGAAGTGGAACCCTGACGCGCATATTGTGTTTATTGCAGATGAGGTTCACAGGGATAAAGTGATTGGGTGTGAATTTGTTCCACTCGAGTCTGTGCAATGTGGAGTGAAGCGCGTCACATTTCAGAGACGCTGCATCTTAGACTCCAACTTCCGCGGCGGTTTCTGGAAGTATAGCACGGAGCGGCTCTTCGTTCTGGAGGACTATCTTCAGCAGAGCGGCATTTCCGAGTGCATACATCTTGAGAATGACAATATGATCTACTTTAATGCCGAGCAGATGCTGCCTACGCTGAGAAAGGAGTATACTGGGCTCGCTGCACCCTATCTGGGACGAGGGGAACTGACCTTCGGTATTCTGTATGTAAAGAACACACTGGCGCTTCACGACATGAATGTCTTCATCCTCGGACTTTCACACACGGGGGATAATGAGATGAGGCTGGGCTGCCGTTTCTTCCTGATGAATCACGAGGAGGCCGATTTCCTACCGACAGTCTCAAATGAGTGTGAGATTCGCGACAGTGACTATCCGTTCGCGACGGCACATGGGGAGGCCTTCCGTGGAGTCTGGGATGCTGCGGCTTATGGACAGTATCTTGGAGGGATTGATGAGCGGAATGGGGCGGGGCGTCAGGTCGGCTTCGTGAACGAGACGTGCGCCTTTCGCACAGACCAATTTGAGTTTACGTGGGCTTTGTCTGCTTCAGGGGACGGTGATGGGCTCAAATATCCTCGAGCTCATCGCCATGGACATTCCTGGCCCATCTACATTCTTCATATTCACAGCAAGCAGCTGGACGACTTTGTTTCATGATAACTTCTGCGAATTCACAATATAAGAAATTGTCGTTGTACTACACCCATTTGCATAATACTTTCCAAGAGCAAGATCATCGCGCTGGGCAAAATCCGTATAATTTATTTTTACTGTGCCGGCGCCACTGGCGCCGCAGCTGCTAATATTTGCCATCGGTTGCGTGCTCATCAAGTTGTTAAGAAGATAGTTGTATCTCGTCTGTGACTGGATTTTGCGAAGTATGTCACTAGCGTCTCCCATCTAAACTCCGCAAACATTTTTACAAAGAGATGTGTGGCATTTGGGCATACCTTGGCCTATGCAACGAAGTCATTGATAATCCAGAACGGTGTATAAAACAGCTGAAGCCGCGGGGGCCCGAACAGATGGTCCGTGTTGATATGAGCGGCGTCATTCTCGGATTTGCCCGTCTCGCGATCAACGGGCTGAATCCCGACGGTATGCAGCCAATGCGGGATGAGCGTCTCATCTGGATGTGTAACGGCGAGATTTACAACTGGGAGCAGCTGGCGGAGACCTATGGTATTGAGACTCGGTCGGGAAGTGATTGCGAAGTGCTGGGGCCGCTATATCAGAAGATTGTGATAGATGGTGGTGCGACGCCCGATGTCTTCTTCAGACTACTGGATGGTGTGTTTGCCATGGTGATTGTCGATAAGATTGCGAGGACAATAACGGTAGGTCGCGATCCTTATGGTGTTCGCCCTCTCTTTATGGGACAGCGCCTCGGTCTCACCAATGCGCGTCAGGTATATACGTCGGGTCTCCTCTTTTCCAGCGAGATTAAGGGTATGTGGCCGATTGTCCCGTCGGCACTGCAGTTTCCGCCTGGCACATGCCAGATCTACACCACGGAGACGTTTGTGTGCACATATAGCGCGAAGTTCCATCACATCCAGAATCTAAAAAACCCGCTGTATTCGTCGGTTGAGCCGACGGGTCTTGAAATGGCATGTGCTGGCTTGAGAACGGCGCTTGTGAGTGCTGTGCGAAAGCGGATGCTGGCCGAGAGGCCTATTGCGGCCCTTCTGAGTGGCGGCGTGGATAGCAGTCTGATTGCGTCGCTTGTCGCCAAAGAGATGCGGGAAGTCGGTGGGCCGAAGCTGAAGACATTTAGCGTCGGCATGCTCGGTTCTCAGGACCTTCTATATGCTCGGAAGGTGGCGGACTGGATTGATTCGGACCACCACGAGATTGTGCTGGAGCCGCGCGACTTTCTTAATGCGATTCCTGAGGTTATTAAGACGATTGAGTCATTTGACACGACAACTGTGCGCGCATCGGTGGGGAACTGGCTCGTGGCGCGGGAGGTGGCGCGGCAGTCGGACTGTAAGGTCGTCTTTAATGGAGATGGAAGTGATGAGGTCTTCGGCTCCTATCTGTATTTCTACAATGCGCCGCACGATTCGGGGTATGAAGAGGAGGTGAGCCGTCTTCTGGGGGAGATTCATTCATTCGACGTGCTGCGCTCCGATCGGACGATTAGCTGTCATGGGCTGGAGCCGCGCACGCCGTTTCTAGACAAGCAGTTTGTGAATGTGGCGCGCTCCATTGCGACGGAGTGGCTACGGCCCCAGAAGAATGGCTTGTGTGAGAAGTGGATTCTGCGGCGGGCATTTGATGATGGAGTTACACTGCCGCACGAGGTTCTATGGCGGCGGAAGGAGGCGTTCAGCGATGGTGTGAGTCCGACGGAGAAGAGTTGGTCGCAGCTGATCGCGGAGTATGTAGAGGACTATGTGCCTGTAAAGTGGAGAGAGGATGCCGAACAAAAATATCCCAATCTGACGCCGACGACGGCTGAGCAATTTTTTTATCGTTTTCATTTTGAGGCTAATTATGGTAAGGCGTCATCACACTCGGTGATTCCGCATTTCTGGATGCCGAAGTGGTCGCCTGGTGTGACGGATCCGTCGGCTAGGGCATTAGCGATTTATTAGATAATGAATCCCATGTCCCTCACATAAGGGGCCTTCGTCGCGTGGGGAGGAGGGGGTGGAGGGGGAGGGAGCGGAGGAGGAGGGAGAGCCCTCTCGGGCTCTGAGACAGGGAGAACCTTCTCGGGCTCGGGAGGGAGGGTAGCGATTGGCTCCTGCTCTTGCTCCTGCTCCTGCTCCTGCTCCTGCTCCTGCTGCTTCTCCACTACAGCCTCTGTATCCGCCTCAACATCTGCTGAATGAACGGAGGTATTACGATCACAGACAAGCTTGTGACCTGCCTTCCAATCTGCTCGCTGGCAGACCGTATCACAGTAGTAAACAAGTCCGCATCCAGCACAGAGACCAGCACCATTTAGGTTCGTGATCTCCGTGCCGCACTGCTCACGTCCACAATAGTGGACATCCGTAACAGGGGGCTGAGCATCCTCCTGCTCTGCCTCTTCCTCTTCCTCCTCTTCCTCTTCCTCGGCCTCTTCCTCTTCCTCTTCCTCGGCCTCTTCCTCTTCCTCTTCCTCATTCTCAATATCTGCGAGAAGCTCCATCTCCTTCCGCTGCTGCTCAAGATCCGCAATGCGCCTCGTGATCATACCAACGATATTACAAAGAGAGAGAAGAAGAAGAACGGCGCCCGTATTCTGCTGTCCCACAATCATATACCCGCAACCGCTCGCCAGGAGCAACACAGCATTCACGCTAAGAATATCATAATGCTGAGACATTTTTGACTTGTTGATTTTTGGGTGAGGCGAAGCTTCAAATTTAGGCTGGGTTTGGCGCTAAAATTGAAGTTGGTTCTTTAAGAGGTATG
>Ga0049083_10001099_pt1 | contig 10169 bp, 9 predicted proteins | sample GreLakmeMI27MSRF_FD_66719 | JGI IMG/M metagenome (GOLD analysis project Ga0049083, IMG submission 66719) | Freshwater lentic microbial communities from great Laurentian Lakes, MI, USA - Great Lakes metaG MI27MSRF | ecosystem: Environmental > Aquatic > Freshwater > Lake | place: Great Lakes...
CGAGGCAGCCGTGCACATGCGGTGCCTCCTCCGCGGGCTTCTGCGTGTGCCACTCTCACGGCTGAGAACGCTTCGGAGTTCAAACGCTAGCGACGCGAATAAGTCAGAGTTACAGGGTGTTCACGGGTTCACTACTTATGTAACACGATTTGGAATATTCCCGTGGTCTAGATTTTAAGTCCTCCGCCTGCGCCATGGCGGCTATGCAGTCCCGTGCGGCTGATCTGCCGCTCACGGGCGTGATCCGGCAGCTGCTGGCGCCGGAGCGTGACGTGCTGACGCAGGAGGTTGCAGGCGCTCGCGTGCTTGTGCGCGCAGACCTAAATGCGCCGCTCACACGGGACGGCCAGGTGGCTGAGCGCGCCCGCATCGACGCCGCGCTGCCGCTGCTTCGCGCGCTGTGCGCCAAGGGCGCGCGCGTGGTGGTGGCCAGCCACCTGGGGCGGCCCGAGCCGGGCAAGGAGGATGAGGCAGTGATGCGCGCTCGTGACAGCCTACGCCCCGTCGCGCAAGTGCTGCAGGCTGAGCTGGGCGCCTGCTTCCGTGGCTTGGCGGAGGACGTGGTGGGGCCATCAGCGCAGGCATTGGCGGCGAGCTTGGCACCAGGGGACCTTTGCCTGCTGGAAAACACGCGCTTCGAGGCTGGCGACACGGCCAACGACCCGCAGCTGGCGCGCGCGCTGGCCGCCCTGTGCGACGTGTTCGTGCTGGACGGCTTTGGCGTGTGCCACCGCGAGCAAGCGTCCGTCTCTGGCGTCGCGCGCTGCGTGGCACGTCGTTTCCCAGGCCCGCTGGTGCGCCGCGAGCTCACCTTCCTGGGCGCAGCGATGCTGGACACGCCCAGGCGGCCGCTGTGCTTCGTGCTGGGGGGAGCCAAGGTGCGAGACAAGATCGGCGTCCTGCGCTCTCTCCTCCAAAAGGCGGACACCCTGCTGGTCGGAGGACGCATGGCATTCACATTCCTGGCTGCGCGCGGCGTGCGCGTGGGCGCCACGCAGATCGAGGCGGACTGGGTGTCCGCGGCCCGAGAGATGGAGGAGGCTGCCGATGCAGCCGGCGTGCGCCTCCTGCTGCCCGTGGACGTGCTCGTCTCTTCCAGTCTTGACGCGCCGATCAACACGCAAGTGGTCAAACTCTCGCGCGGATGCTGCACGGACGAGCAGCCGTGCATCCCCGCGGGTGCGTTTGGCGTCGACATTGGCCCCGACTCATGCCGCCTTTTCGCGGATGCCATCGCTGGATGTGCCAGCATCCTCTGGAACGGCCCCATGGGACGGTTCGAGGTGCCGCAGTTTGCGGAGGGCACGCAGGCGCTGGTTGCGGCCATGGCTGGGGCTCACGCCAAGGGCGCTGTCACGGTGGTCGCGGGAGGGGACAGCGTGGCTGCTCTGGGCGGTGCCAAGGGTGCGGAGAAGGTGAGCTTCGTCAGTACGGGCGGCGGCGCCAGCTTGCAGCTGCTGGAGGGCAAGAGCATGCCTGGGCTGGAAGCGCTGCTGTGAGCCAGAACGACATTCGAGACGATTTAAGCGCGGAATCTATGCTTTGCTTTCAAGAATGCGCATGCGCACGGCGCAGCGCCCCCGTCGCCGGGTCGCGCCACATCCCGTGCTCGCTGAACACGGGCGCCGTGCGCGGCGGCGCCCCCTTGCCCTCCTCACCCTTGGGAGGCTCCTCCGCTTCCTCCTCGCTGGCCGGATGGGTCATCGCATCGTGCTCCAGAGTCGACGTCTCGTTCAGAGCCTCGCTATCTGACGTACGCCACCAGCGAATCGGCGAGGGAGACAGCGACCGCGCCTTTCGACTCGGCGACGCGCTCTTCGTCCACGCCGTCGCGAGCGGCGGGGCTTGTGGAGCGGAGGCGCGCGGCGCGATGGGGCCACCAGAGGTCGGTGTGCTCGCCACTTCACCCTCACCCTTCAGCTCCGGCGAGCGCGCGCGGATGGCATCCAACGTCTGTCGGAAGACGCTGACGTGCTCCTCAGGCGGCGCGTCTGCGTGGAAGAGCGAGGGAGCGATGCAACCTCGTCAGGGGCCAAGGCGGAGTATCTACTAGCTGCGCGCACCCCAGCCTGGCACGAGTGAGCCCATGGAGGGCAGCGACAGCACACGACTGGGACGCACGCAATAAGACCGCGTATTACTAAGTTTACGTGCATCCGATGCGTGTAGTCACGCTCCCTCCGCCCTGCGCGTGTCATGGATTCGCCGGCGCCTTCGCGCCCGCGCGCTGACAGCGCACCTGCCGCCATGGACGAGACGCCAAGCTTTGAGATCGTCAAGCAGCGGTATTTATCCTCTGCTGCAGTGCCGCGCACACCGAGTGCTTCCAACATCGACCCCAGCGAGCTGCCCGCCCCGGGCACCACAGGAGGGGGGCTGTGGCAACAGGTGACGGACCTGCGTCTGGAGCTGGCGGCTGCGCAGTGCGAGATGGAGATGTGCCGCAAGCGAGCCGCGGACAAAGAACTGGAGTCGCGCGCGCAGAGGGAGGATGAGCGACTCCGCAGAGAGCAGGCCGAACGTGAGGCCGCGGAGGTGGAAACGCTGCGCGCGCAGTGCGCACGCAGCGACGCAGGTGAGCCTTTTAGCGCTGTCGGTTGGGCACCCTCTCCCAATGATCTTCTGACGCCTCCCTCCCTCGCAGAGGCTGCTGCGCACAGAGCAGCCACGGAGACTGTGCGCGCCGCGTTGGCTGCCGCACGCAGCGAGCTTGCTCATGCGCACGCAGAGCTGGAAAAGGCTGAGACACTGGCAAGCGCCCACGCCTCAGCCACTCACGCGATGCGGCTGGAGCTGGACGAGGCGAGCGGCGCGCTGGCCGAGCAGCTGTTGCGTACGCAAGAGCTGTCAGTCGCTCTGAGTTCGTCGGCCGCCGAAACGGCAGCCACCGCTGCAGAGTTGGAAGCCGCCGGTGCCGAGAACGCCAGAATGGCAGCGGAGCTGGCACATGTCGCCGCCGCGCGAGCGGACATGCAGGCTGCGTGGGAGCGCCTCACCGCAGCTTTCGCAGCACCCCCACCTCCGCCTGGACCGTGCTAACCGCCCCTGTCACAATGGCTGTACGCATTAAGATGTAACAATTAGACATCTGTGCCTATGTGCAGGGAGCAGGAAGGACGGGGTCTCCATCCCAGCTCAGCTCACCTGCAAAGCCTCCTTGAATGCCTCGTAGCTGTAGATTTGCAGCCCTCCCGCAGGCACAACCTTGAGCCAGTTGAGCCCGATGCCCGCATACAGCGCCCCGATGCCCTCCGCCCGTGCGATGCTCACCAGCGCGACGCCCGTGTTTGTAAACTTGGCTCCCATCATCAGCCGCCGACGAACAACCTCCAAAGGATAAGTCACAGTCGCCGCAGTGGCGCCAGCAAGCGCGCCCATGACAAACGCGGCCGTCTTAGGGACCTTGGCCTGGCCCGTCTTATAAGTGTAGGCCCAGCGCAGGCCGTCGTAGCAACCCAGGTTAATGCCGGAGTAGGGGATGATGCCCACCAGGGATGGCACCATGCCGCCAAACAGAGCCTTAGGTCCCTCCTTTTTGAAGATGGAAACCAATGCTTGGCTTGCGGAGCTGTACGATCCAGCGGCTAGCCGCGTTTGCAGCGTTTCGAGCGGGTGGGTGAGGACGGTGGATGTGACGCCTGCCAGAGAGCCGGCGACAGAGCTCCCCCAAGAGGGCAGCTCCAGCTGGCCGGTGGTTGCGTTCTTGCGAGACAGCAAGCGCTTGTACGTGTCGAACGCTGCGAACTGGATGCTCTTGCTGGGGATCGTGCGCGCCACGTTCACGCCGTTGCCTTTGAAGAAAGCCGCAGGGCCACCGTTGGTCCACATCTGCGATACCACCTGGCCCAGCGAAGAGCTGGAGCCTGCTGTGCCCGTCATGAGCTTGATCCGCAGCGTTTCCAGTGGCGCTGTGGCCGTCTTGCTCACGGCGCCGGAGGCTGCGCCCGCGACCAGGAGGCGAGCGGAGCGTGACCAGCGGAGCTGAGAGCCAGAGGAGAGCTATACGTCAGCGCATGTTGCTGACTGAGCCGCAGCAGAGGCTGCGCTAGCGCACCGGGCTGGTCAGCAATTCTAGGCCGACGGGTTTGGGTCCCCGGGCCGCAAGGCGGAGCCCGGTGACGGTCTTGGGAGCGAGCGCAACGGTTGCAGGCGACTTCTTGCCGCGCGCGCCCACCACGCCTCTTCCCGCCGTAACCACCGCCGCGCGGGCCACGTCCAGCGCCACGTGTGCCTCATGCACGTCCTGCACGTGTTCAGGGCGCGTCAGACTCCAGGGCGGAGCCGCATGCGGAACCTCCGGGTATTGTTGCTTCAATGCAAGCCAGCTCCGCGCGCGCAGCGCTGCGGGCCTCGCACGCACGTGCTCCAGGTGTCCGAAAACGTCGCCCATGAAGTGCTTCGCGTGCTCAAAGTCGTGGGCGATCTCATGTTCTAACCACTCTAGGTCATAGGCCAGGTGCAGCAGCGCGCTGCTCAGCGGCGCCATGGCAGGGAATGGTAGGGAGGATAGATTGAGATCGGAGCATTGGACTCGAACATGTCGAATCTCGAAAACGAAAAAGGCGGCGACGAGCCTCGACGGAGCCAGTTGACAGGCAAGTCTGGTCAACGCAGCAGCCCTTCTTCTGCACGCAGCACAGGATGTTGCGCAAATATGTCGCATCGTGTGGGGATTATCATACAAGTGTAAATAGCGTCGGTGCGTCGCCTTACTTTCCGCTTTCACAGGGCAGAGGATCCTTGGAGGAGAATGGGTCGGGCCACGCCAGCAGGACTCTACTGCTTCTGCGAGTACTGCACCTGCGGCTGAGGGTAGCCCATCGGCTGCTGCGGCTGCGCGTACTGGGGCTGCGCGTACTGGGGCGCGGCAGCCATCATCGGGTTCATCTGGGGCGCCACAATCAGGGTGGGCGGCGCCACCATAACCACCTGCGCCGGCTGGCGGATCTCCAGCTCGCGGATCTCCTGGCACAGCAAGCAGGCGTCGCAGCAGATCATGCAGCAGATTTCGCCGCAGGGGTTCTCATCCACGATGCCGTGCTGCTTCTTGAAGGCCTGGCGCACCGGGTAATGCATGCAGGCGGTGAGGGAGCCGACGAGGGGCATCACGGCATAAGCTCCGACATACGGGAGGAAGATGCCTGGGGTTCCTGTAAGAGCAAAGCAAGGATCTGGCCATCTGCAGGAACGCACCAGCGGCGGTGTACAGAAGGCCGCCGACGGTGGCGTAAGCCGCGCAGGCGCCGCACTCGTTGCCGGCGCAGCAGGCGCTGAGAGCGTGAGGGCGTGAGTGAGTGATAGCGCACGAAGAGGAGCGGGTGACAAAGCAGAAGAGGCGGGGAGTGGGCGCCGTTTGAACCCGCCCGAATCGCGAGCCACGCACACGCCAGGACAGAGCGCGGCAACCGTCCGGTGGTGAGTGTTGCGCAACGCTGTTGCCAGCCTGGCTTCTTCTGCCAGGGCACTTGCTCCCTGCGCCAACGCACCTTCCGGGCGGGAGGGAGCCCGCGATCTTGCCGAAAGTGCACGCCACTGCGGAGCACGCGTCAGGGCCATGCGGAGTTGAGTGGTGGGGAAGCTTCCAAAATGGCCCCAATGCGTGTGCAATGCCAGCCGCAGGCCAGCGCGGCTCCCTGGGCGCCCTGTCCCGGCTGGGATGGCTGCGACGCGCGGTGGCGCAACGGGCACTTACTGCAGCACCCGACTTGGCAGCAGCGACCACAACCGCCGGGCTGGGCGCAGGCATCCGAGCTGCCCGTGTTCCACTGGCCAGGCAACACGGATGGGCCTACCATAGCCATCATCGGCGGAGCCGTAACCATGGTGGGGTAAGCCGCCATAGTGGTGAGGAGGGCGTGAAGAAGACCGTATGGGGCGGTTGTCATGATGTCGGTCGCTGAGTCGTGCAATTCAGAGTCGTTCTTCTTCTTCGGTCAACAACCGTGGCTGGGCGGTCAGCACTTTACGTTTCGTCGTGCACATTTGCAGGGCGCATATCGCGCAGCCTGGATGGCACGAGTCTCATCTCTCTCTCTCATCACACGCCCACAGCCTCATCAGCCATGCGCTTGAGTGGCCCCTCCTGCGGGCCGTGGCAGCTCAGCTTGCGCATGAGCGCGGTGAGTGCAGCACCCGCATCCGCGCCCAAGGCATCGCCATGCAGCGCCCGAGCGGCGCAGCACAGCGCATGGTCGGCGATTGTGGCGGGCAGCGCCTGCGCAGTGAGCGCGCGCTGGTAGTCCCTCCCGGAGCACAAGAAATCCGTCCAGAGGCGGAGAACCTGGGCAGAGGGCTCGCCTGATGGGGGCGTGAAAAGCGCAGCGGCTCCAGCCTGGCCACCTTGACCAAACGCGAAGCATGACAGGGGAGGCAAAAGGTGCGCGCAGGCGCGCTCTCGCAGCGCATGCACCGCCGCAGCTCGCGCGTCCATCGGGGCGCCCGCACGTAGACATAACGCCACCAGGCGCCCCTGAAGCGCATCTCCAAAGGAGGCGTCCGCGAAGCTCTCGCACAGCGCCGTGGCCGCCGCCGCCGCCGCCGCCGGATCCTGGTCGTCGTCCCGGGAGCCGCAGCAGGCGAGGTGGTGCGCACGGAGAGACGCCGTGTAGCAGTCTGCCAGTGCAGCGAGGAGCGCCCGCGCCGCGCCGCCGCGGATGGCCCCTCCCGGGGCGGCGGCGAAGGCGGCGCCCAGCAGGCGGAGCTTGACGGCGGGCGAGGCTGGCGGCATCATGCAGGAGGGCGGCCCTGGCACATTCTGCGGCTCCTCCAGGGCCAGGTTCAGCGCGAGTAGCGTCGCAAGCGCATCCTCAGAGGGGGCGCTCAGGCCCGCGGCGGAGTCGGCCGCCCAATCGGACGCGCTGGGCGCCTGAGCGAGCGCGCGCAGGGGCCAGGCGGCTGGCGCGGGCAGTCGCGAGCCCGCCCCAGTCCACAGCTCCTCCCCGCCCGCCGCGCCCTCGTCAGAGGCAGGCAGGCCCGCCGCGGCGGCGAGGCGGGCGCGACACGCGGCACGCACGCGAGGCTGCATCGCGGGCATCTGAGCGCACAGCGTGCCCTGCGACTCTCCAGCGCCGCTCTCCGCAGCCTCCACCGCGCTCGCAGAGCCGGGCTGGCTGGCCCAGTAGACAGCCACGCGCGGCGCGGCGACCAGGAGCTCAGTCAGCGCGCGGTGCGAGGCGAGGCCGGCGTTGAGCGCGCGCCGAACCAGGGCTTCGCACCCGGGCGGCGCCGCGGCCGCCACCGCCACCGCGGCGGAGGCGCACCGCGTCGCGCAGTGGGCGCCGTGCGCGGAGAGCAGGCAGAGCGCATCGGTCGACAGGAGGCAGAGCGACGCCGCGTGTGCGCGCGCGGGCGCGGGCTGCCATACATCCTTGGCGCCATCATCAGCAGCTAAGCGCTGCAGCTCGGGCGCAAGCGCGTCCAGCAGCCCAGAGGCTGCGCGGCCGGCAGCTAAGGCGGCGGCGGGCGAGCCAGCGTCAGCTGCGTCAGCGGCGGGCGCAGCTGCCCTGCGCAGAAGCGCCAGCATCGCGCGTCCCGCGCCCATCGCGGCATCGTCGCCCGCCGCGATGTCTCGCAGCAGCGACGGAAAGAAAGACGGCGCGCCGGTCGGACCCTGCAAACCGTCCGGCAAGCCCTCAAGGCCAGCCGCGGCCACAACCTGCGTCGCCGACAGGAGGGCCGCCTGCGGCGTCGCATGTTTCGCCACGTAGCACATCGCCGCCGCCAGCGCAGCCAGTGCGCTGCCGCGCGCCTCGACAGCGGCCACCTGGACCGAGCGCAGCACATCAGGGGCGGTCCAAGCGCATGCAGCTGCAGCTACCGCCGCCGCGGCTGGCGGCGACAAGGCGGCCCCAGGCTGTGTGTGCGCGTCGGCGAGCACGCTCATGAGTCGCAGCACATCGCGGCACGCGGCCCACGCCGCTGGGTCGCACACCGCAGTGCTGGGCGGGTGCAGCGCGGCGCAGAGCACCGGAAAGAGGTCATCCGCGGGGGGCACGCGGGCGCCTGCCAGCGCCGCCGCGCGCCAGAGGCGCAGCGCCTCGCGCCTGAGCGTGTGCGAGGCGGGCTGCTCGGGGGTGCTTGAGCGCGCTGCCAGCGGCGCGAAGCGGCCCACCGCAGCCGCCAGCAGCCCCTCCTGAGCCACGGCGATTGCGAGGGACGCCGGGCCCGTCTCCACCAGCACGCGGAGCAGCTTGAGCGCCACAGGGCGGCACAGCCAAAACTCCAGCGCCGCGCCGTCCTCGCCGCACGACAGCGCAGAGCACCCCGCCGGCAGAGCAGCCTCCAGAAACTCGCTTCGCAGGGTGGACAGCAGCCGCGGAGTGGCGCCCACCTGGCGCGCGCTGGCGCCACCGTGCCTGGCCAGCGCCAGCAGGCTGCGCAGCAGCGGCCGCGCCGCTGCCCCGTTGCGCGCAGCCTCCAGCAGGAACCGCGCGCGCAGCGTGAAGGACATGCGCAGCAGCGCAGCAGCGGGGTCCACTGCGTCCTCGTCAGCGTCGTCGGGGGCGCCCTCGTCGGAGGCGCGCCCGCAAGAAGATGACGTGACAGCTTCCCACGCCGCACCTGCGCGCGGACGCCAGTGCGGCGCAGCCGGATGGCGACACGCCTCGAGATGCGCGGCCGTGTGGGGTGACGCGCTCTGCAGGTGGTCCAGCGAGCTGTCGCAGCACCCGGCGGCATCCACGCGCTCCCAGGCTGCTTCCTCGTCGTGTGGCGCCAGCAGAGCCGCGATGGCGGCCGCCGCAGCGGCGCATACGGAGGGCGCGTTGTCGTCGAGGGCGGTGCGCAAGAGCAGCGGCAGTCGGTGCGACCTGAGCGCGTGCACGTAGAGGGCGGCCCAGGAGACGCCATCGGCGGGCGCAGCCATCGGCGCAGACGTGCACGCAGCCGCCATGCCGCGCTGTATGTGCCCCAGCGCGCCAGCCAGCAGGCGCAGCGCAGCGGTGCGCTGCGCAGGCACCGCCGAGCGCGCCAGCGTGGCCGCCTCATGCAGGCTGTATCCGGCGCCGTCAGGCTCCCCATCCGTGCGCAGCGGATCGCGCGAGCTGGCGGCGGGCACGCGCGACGCGAATGCGGTGGCAGTCGCCTGGGCGGACAGGAGATCACCCTGGACGGTGAACCTCACCGAGGCGGCGCCCGTGCGAGCGCCACCCCCCGGCGGCGCCATGGGCGGCAGCGCAGGCAGCGGCGGCGCGGCGTGTGCTGGCGGCGCGTCTGCGGCGCTGCGCTGCCCGCGGCTCTTGAGGAAAGCCAGAGCCGAGGGCGACAGGCGGGCCGCAAGCTCCGCCTGCGCCTCAGCAACCTCCTGGGCAGACATGGCTGCCAGTCGCGCGGCGCCGTCGAGCTCCTGGGTCGCCGCAGGGTGAGGCAGCTGCTGTGGCCCGACAGGTGCGGGGGGATGAGGTGGGGCCTGCGGCGCTGCAAACGCCTGCACGGAGCGGTGGCGCGCCGCTGGAAAGCCACGCAGCGTGGCGCGCTGCGGCGGCTGCGGCGGCTCCGGCGGGCGCGTGGTGCTTCGCTCAAGCACTTGGCCCAGCACGCGAGGCGGCTGCTCTGGGGCGCCAGAACTCGCGCCTGCTGCGCCCTCGCCGCTGGCGCCCGAGCTGCTCGTGCCAGCTGGCAGCGCGGGAGGGACGCCTGCGCGTGGGAGGCGCACAGAGGCGGCCGCAGGCGTAGACGGAAGCTCGTCCAGCAACGACAGGTCTGCCCGAGCGCCTGCAGCACCTGTTCCAGGCAGTCCTCCAGAGCCACCAGCGCGTGGAGACCTCGCAGCGGAACGCAGAGCCTGCGCAATCACCGCCGGCGAGGCGCCGCTTCCGCCTTGCGGAGGCAGCGCACGCTCGCCTGCACCCAAGGCGCCCCTCGCCGCCGCGCGCTGCTGCGGCACGCGACGCACAAGCGCGGCGGGCGCTTCGCTGCTTGAGAGGAAGGCTTGTTGAGCAGCCAGGAGGGTGTCCAACTCGGCGTCGCCAGTCGAGGAGGACTCCATCAGAAGACTTTCTGACCTGAGGAACATCTAGACGGAGCGCACGCGTTCTGCGCTTCGGCCTACTTGACTACAGGGTGGGCCCACCTGCAAGAAAGCAGGATTTGGGGAGAGCCTCTCTATTTCTTAGCTCAAGGGGGGCGCGTGGGCCCGGCCGCACTCTATTTCTAAGCGCTAGCAGGGCGGC
>Ga0049083_10001101_pt1 | contig 10164 bp, 6 predicted proteins | sample GreLakmeMI27MSRF_FD_66719 | JGI IMG/M metagenome (GOLD analysis project Ga0049083, IMG submission 66719) | Freshwater lentic microbial communities from great Laurentian Lakes, MI, USA - Great Lakes metaG MI27MSRF | ecosystem: Environmental > Aquatic > Freshwater > Lake | place: Great Lakes...
TTGAGAGCACCTGCCAACTGCTACCTGCCACTGCTTCCGTTCTCTCCTGTTCACGGGACAACCACGTCGCAGACACGCCGTCGATCATCGAGCGAACATGTCAACGCATCGCTTTTCCTGGGGCCCTTGGAACGCCTTCCCACGCCCCCTTGCTCTACTAGCTATAGCTACTGCTCGAAGTCATGTCGAACCTATGGGTGGAGAGCTACCTGGAGCAGCTGGTGCGCGCGACTCGCCGCAACGGCGTCGCTCGCGCGTCTGACGAGCGAGCCACGCCCAGATGTCCGTCGGCGGCCTCTCGCCAGAAAACAACCACCGGCCCATCCAGGGTGCTGACGCCGTGGACGCGGATCGCCAGGTGTTTGCAAACTACTATGTGCGTGCCCGGCACATCGGCTCGCGAGCTCGAGAGTCGCCATCGCATCGCGGGCCCTTGGTTTCCTTGGCGCGGGTATCTAGCCGCTGAGCGCCCGCCTTCTCACGTCGCAGGTGCAGCAGATACTGTCGATGAGCGAGGGGGACATCGTCACCAGCTGGGCCCGCGCGAACGTGGCGGCTGGGCGCAACCCGGCCGAGCGTGATTATCGCCTTTCCTACATCCTGTGGCGCGTCTGGTGGCTGCGCCGCAAGAAGGCGGAGGTGGAGATGGAGGAGGCTGCGCGCTCCGCGGCGGCGACCGACCTGGAGCCGGAGCTGGGCAGCGTCTCGGAGCTGGAGAACATGGGTGAGGTATGGGACGAGTTGTCCTCGCCGCGCGAGTCATCCTCTGGCGACAAGTCCCCCCCGGTCTCGCCTGGCACCAGCACGCCCCTGTCGCGGCGCTTCTCGGGCACGCGGCTGCCTGCGCTGCCTGAGGTTGAGCTGGACGTCACCCGCGGAGTACCTCTGCACTTCGTCCTCATCAGCCTGCACGGCCTGGTGCGCGGCACGGAGATGGAGCTGGGGCGCGACGCGGACACGGGCGGACAAGTCAAGTACGTGGTTGAGCTGGCGCAAGCGTTGGCGAAGCATCCGGGTGTGCACCGTGTGGACCTGCTCACGCGCATGGTCACCGACCCTATCGTGGATTCCTCCTACGGCGTGCCGGAGGAGTGCCTGTCCGCGCCCGAGGCGCCCGAGGATGGCAGCGGCGCTTACATCATTCGCCTTCCGGCGGGCGACCCAGCCGTGTACCTGCGCAAGGAGCTGCTGTGGCCGCACCTGCGCGAGTTCGCGGACCACGCGCTGGAGTACATCCGCTGCCACCCCGCCGGCCGGCTGATTTGCATGCACGGCCACTATGCTGACGCTGCTGAGATCAGCACCATGATTGGAGCGACGCTGGGCTGCAGTGTGCTTGTCACCGGCCACTCGCTGGGGAAGAACAAGCTGGACGACATTCTGCGCGCAGGCAAGATGACGCGTGCCCAAGTGGAGAGCCAGTACCGCATCGGCCGCCGCATCGAGGCTGAGGAGCGTGCTCTGGACCACGCCGAGGTAATGTTTGTCAGCACAGAGGAGGAGATCACCAAGCAGTGGGGTCTCTACGCCGGCTTCGACGTCACCCTGGAGCGCGCTCTCACACGCTCACGGCGCTTCTCGGGGCGCGCCATGCCGCGCATGGTTGTCATCCCGCCTGGCCTGGACTTCTCGCAGGTGCGCGCCTTTGAGCCGGAGGCGCCGCTGCCGGTGGGCGAGGAGGAGCCGCCCATTTGGCGCGAAATCGCCCGCTTCTTGCGCAACCCGCGCAAGCCGGCCATCCTGGCGCTGGCACGCCCCGACGCCAAGAAGAACCTGACCACTTTGGTGCGCGCGTTCGGCGAGAATGCGCTGCTGCGCGAGCTCGCAAACCTGGTCATCTTCGCGGGCAACCGCGACGCCATCGACGCCATGCCAACCTCCGCGCGGCTGGTGATGGAGTCCATCATAAAGCTCACGGACTCGCTGGACCTGTACGGCTCCATAGCGCTTCCCAAGCACCACAAGCAGGAGGAGAAGAGCGACATCTACAGCTTCGCCGCCAGCACGCGCGGCGTGTTCGTCAACTGCGCGCTGTCGGAGCCCTTTGGGCTGGTGCTGATCGAGGCGGCGGCGCATGGCGTGCCCACGGTGGCCACCAAGCACGGTGGTCCGTCCGAGATCCACAGCGTGCTGGAGAACGGCCTGCTGGTGGAGCCCACCGACAGCGGCGCGCTGGCGGACGCGCTGGTGGCTCTGCTCACCGACCGCGGTCTGTGGCAGCAGTGCCGCGACAACGGCATCCAGCGCATCGGCCTTTACAGCTGGGAAGCGCACTGCCGGCGCTACTTGGCGGTGCTGGACGACCTGGAGCGGCGCTCATCGCGGCGGCGACGGCGCAGCAGCAGCGCCAACGTGGCAGCTGCAGCCGTGGCGAGCCCGCCCATCGAGGCGCTCCACGCGCCCCCGCCCATGTCCCTGGTCTGCGTGCTTCTGGACAGCCGCGACGCGCAGAAGGGCGCGGCGCTGCTGCAGCGCGCCATCGACGTGGTGGTGAGCAGCGGCAGCGGCGCTGCCGTCGTTGTGCTGTCTGTGCTGACCGTCGAAGACACGCTGCGCACCATCGAGAAGGCGGGCGTGCTGCAGGGCAGCTGCCATGCGGTGGTGGCCGACTGCGGCGCCGTCGTACTGCAACACACGGCGCGCCGCCAGGACCTGGTGTCCAGCGAGGAGTGGTCCGAGCTCATCTCATTTCGCTGGCTCCGCGCCGTCGCCGTGCGCGCCGTGCTGAGCGCCGCCGCGGGCTCGCTGGTGCTGGCGCCCACGTCGGTGGGCGCAGCCGCGAGCGCCCACATCCTGCGCTTCTCGCTGGCGCCCTCCGAGACAGCGGTGCCCGCCATCCACGTGCTCATGCGCCGCCTGCGCCGCCAGGGCGTGCGCGTGCACATGAGCTACGCCGCGGGCGCCTGGGAGCTGCGTGTGCTCCCATTGCGCGCCAGCCGCGCGCTGGCCCTGCGCTGGCTGGCGCAGCGGTGGGGCGTGCCGCTGCAGAACGTGCTCGTCGTGGCCGCCCAGCACGACGAGCCCGACGGCGACCGGGCGGAAGTGCTCTCTGGCGCGCTGCGCGTGGTGCTCGTCGGCGGTTCGCCGCCTGCGACGCCGCGCGCAGTCAGCCGCGCAGAGACAGGCGGCGCCGAGAGCCTCACCGCGGACGACCTCGCCATCGCCGCGGCGCATGTGAACCGCACCACGCACCTGGACGACGAGCAGGAGCTGGCTGGGGCGCTGCTGCTGGCTTTTGACAAGTGCGGCAGCAACAAATGTGACGTTGCGGAGGAGTGACGACGGAGACCCGCGGCGCTCCAGGACGCTGCATGCTTGCTGTTTTCTCAATCAGACGTTTTGTGTGCACGCACGCGCAGGAAAGTATGTCCTCTACTTGAACACCTTGGCCTCCATGTTGGTGCAGCCGTCGATCTTCTCCTCCTCCGACAGGAAGGCCTCCACGCGCGCGCGCACGGCCGGGTCGGCGGGGTCAACCTTGGTGAGCTGGTAGACTTCCAGGTCGGGGCACTCCTCCACCATCTGCCAGTTCACCTCCTGTCCGCGGAAGATCCAGAAGCCCTTGATGGGGAAGGTGCCCGCGGCGGTGTCCTGCAGGATGGAGACAATGCCGAAGGCGTGCTTGCGCGCGTAGTCGCAGCGCTGGAAGAAGCCAGAGACTGCGTTGAGGGCGCGGAACTGCACCTTCTGCTCCTCCGGGTACTTGTGCTCGATCAGCCAGATGCTGTACCCCTCCGCGTCGAACCCCTCGAAGTGCTCGCCCGTGGGGCTGTTGGGGATGTCCGCGCCCGACCACAGCCCCTTGCAGCAAATCTCCTTGAACTTGGCGGCGGGCGTGTTGGAGTACAGGCGCTTCCACGAGTCCAGCACCATCTTGGACTTTGGCAGGTCGTCCAGGGGGTTCTTCTTGGGCTTCTCCAGCTCATAGCCGTCAGGCGAGTCATCCTCCTCCTCCTCGTCAGCCTTCTTGGGCGCGGGCTTAGCCTTCTCAGCCTTTTCCTTCTTGGGCGCCTCCTCCTTTTTGGGCGCGCCGGCGGCGGCGGCGCTGTAGACGAGCGGCTTGTCGAAGAGCTCAAAGGCGCCCAGCACCTTGACGAAAGGCGCCTGGTTGGCGATGGTGGCGTAGTAGCGGCAGAGGGATGGGAAGGGGGCGCGGAAGCCGGCGTCGAACAGGTTCTTCATGCCCGTCCACAGCGTGCAGGCGAGCACCACGTCAGCCAGCGTTACGCTGTTGCCAACCAGGAACGTGCGGCTCTCCAGAACCTTGTCCAGCACCGCGAACGTCTTCTTCAGAGACTCCTTGGCGCCGTCCTCCTTCTGCAGCAGGATGGACAGCGTGAGCCGCCGCTGCGCAGGCTGGGTGCTGTCGCGCCCCCACTCTCACGCGCCTTCTTGTCGAAGGGCCAGATACCCCACATGGGGTAGATCCAGGAGCTCAGCGGGCCGTCAATCTCGTTGCTGGCGTAGTCGATCCACATGTCCACTTGCGCCTGTGCAAGGGAGGACATAAGGTGCTCAGAACCAGACCAGACCGCCTCGCAGTCAAACTCCGCCGCCCGCCACGCACCGCCTCGACGGCCGTGGCGCCCAGGAGGCCGCTGGGCGCCTGGCGAGCCACGAAGCGCGCAATGGCGTTGCTCTCGAAGATGCCTCCCTCCGGAGTCTCAAGCGTCGGCACCTGCGAAAGAGGCTCAGCAGGCTGCACGGCTGCGCTCACGCTGCAGCGCCACGCGAGCCGGGCAGCCGCGCCGCGGGGTCGGTCAGCCGGCACCGCCCGGCGGCGTTCCGAGACCTTCCTCCCTCGCCTCGCACCTTGCCCAGCGGGTTCAGCTTCAGGAAGGCGGCCGTCTTGTTGGTCACGCCCATCTCGAACGGAGGCTGCGTGATCTTCACGCCGTTGTACTCGGCCGCGATGAGCGCCTTCGCTGCATTCTTGCTCGCAGGGTAGGTGTAGAGCTTGAGCTGCGGATGGAGCTGCGGAGTCAGCGACGGGGTGCAGTCCGTGCAGCAGGCTGACGCACCGACATCGTGCTTGCGGAGGGTGCGAAAAAGGGTATGTGGTGTGGGGGGCTGGGGGGGCGTGGAGGGACAAGCGGCGGAAGGGGGGGGGTTAGCCGCGGTGGGGCGGCCTGATGAGCGCTCGCTGTGTGGACCTCCTGTGGAGGAGGCGTTAACCACACGAGTCTCCCTCGGCGTGTCCTTAAGTCGCGCGACCTTGAACCTGGCGCAGGGCGCATAGCGCTGCGAGTCTGGACAAGCGAGGAGAGAGAGGGAGTGAGCAGCGATGTCAGGCGCGCGCGCTCCTCGCTCTCCTGCCTTCTCGCTCGACGCTGACGCGCTCACGTATCGTTTGGCTGCAGGCCGTGACTTGCTGGCTGCTGGCGACGCCTCCGCGCTGTTCGCGAACACTCCTCGTGCTCCCACTTCTCCTCCATTAGACAAGGTACGCTCCTAGATTTACGCCCACTACTTCACACGCGACACGCACACTGGACACACCGCCGCTGCGCTGCGCGTGGCTGCGAAGGCCGTCGAGGGGCGCGAGTGGAGGCCGTTGCCCGCACACTGCGTTGTGCCCGCACGCTCTCATCAGCGTTCTTCTCCTCGCCCCTTGCGCAGCCTCCCACCCCGTTTGGCGACGCCACACTGGTTGAGACAGAAGTGCCGTGCAGCATCCACCGGCTGGCGAGCATGCTGTTCGCATACCGGAGCGCCTTTCAGGCGACTTGGGCGGTGCGCCTGGGTGCCACCGCGGTGACAGATGAGCCCTGGGCGCTCTCGGAGGGCGTCGCCACGCGCCAGGTGGGCCTTTCCACGCCGCCGCCAGCCGCCTGGGGTTACCTGGTGGGCAGCACGCCCATTCCGTCGCGCCGCGTGCAGCGCTGCCTCAAGCTGTCGCACGGCCGCGAGGTGCTCGTGGAGGAGGCCACGCACCTGCAGATGCCCTTCGGCGACACCTTCCACTCCTGCGTGCAGTACCACTTGGCTGCTGCACCCGGCGGGGCCACGCGACTGCGCGTGACTTTCAAGCTCGTCTTCACGCGCTTCGCAGCGATGCGCGGCGTGCTCACCTCCATGGTGCGCGGCGAGCACGAGAAGGTGTTCAATCTTTGGCTGTCGGTGCTGCTGGAGGCACTGGGCGGGCCAGCCTCGCCCCTCGCACCGCTGCGCATCGCTGCGCCCGGTTTTGAAGGCGCCGCGCTGCCCCCGACGCCCGTGGCCGCCATCGTGGCTCATGCGCCGCACGTGGCCGCCGTGTTCGCCTCCGGTGCGCTGGCTGGAGCCGCCGCGGCCATCCTGTGCGCGGCTGCGCTGCACTACGTGGGCGACTCTCCAGTGCCGCGACGGGGACCGGGGTTGGCGACACTGCGGCGGTGGAGCCGCCTGGCGGAGGGGGCTGCCTCGGGGCGCGTCCCCCACGCGGGCTTGTTTGTGAGGACCGTTGGTCGCGCGCTGCACTACGCTCGCCACCAGCCCCTTTCGCTGGCCGTCGCGCTGCTGCTGCTGCTGTTCGCAGCGCACGCGCTGCTGCGCCTGTCGGGCGTTGAGGCGCTGACGGGGCGGCTGCCAGGGGGGCGCGGGGCGGGGGCAGCCGCAGCCGCCCACAGCAGCAGCAGAGTCGCCTCTGCCGAGCCCGGCTTTGCGCGTGCGACCAGCAGCTCGGCCGATGCCGCCCGCGGGTCCTCTGCCGGCTTGCCCGCGGGCGCCACACAGCGCGGCGGAGTCCCTGACCGGGTGGAGGTTATCGAGGCAGATTGCCCAGCCGGCGCAGAGGGTGCCGCCCCGCTGTCCCCCGCCGCGGCCCCGCCAGCCACGCCGGTGTGCAGCCCCATCGCGGCGCCGCCCGACAACCCCAGCGTGGTGCGCGGATTTTCGCGGCTGCTCAGTCGCGCGGGGCGGGACGAGGCGGTGGCGGACGTCAGCGAGGTGTGGTCCGTGCTGGCGGGCGACCTGGGCCTTCTGAAGCCCCGCGCCAGCGCCGGCGCGGAGGCGCAGCAGCCGGCCGCCAGCGCCGCCGCCCTGCCCGGCCAGCCTGACGACTCCTGGGTGCTGGCCCCGCTGGCCCTGTCGCCCCGGCAGGCTGAGAGCGCGGCCACGGAGTGGGTTCACGAGCACGCGCGCTTCATGCCCACACTGGGCTGGTCACACAGCTACCTGCTGCCCACGGACAGGCGGCGTTGGAGTCGCCTGGACACAGGCGCCAGCACGGACTCGCTGCGCGACCTGGTGGCGCTGCCGCAGGGCTGGAGATGGGCGGACGTGTGGCAGCGGGACATGCGCGGCGCAGATGTTGGCGCGGTGGACAGCGAGGGTTGGCAGTACGCGGTGGATTTTAAGTTCCTCCACGCCACCCCCACACCGGGCGGCGGCCGCGAGAGCACCTTGCGCTGCGTGCGCCGCCGGCGGTGGGTGCGCGCGCGCGTGCCTGAGGAGACAGAGGCGCTGCAGAAGCCACAGAGCGTAGCCGCGTCGCTGGAGAGCCGCCTGGAGGCTGCGGCTGCGGAGGAGTCGACGGCAAGTGCCCCCGAGGCTGAGGGCTGGGATGTGGACCTCCCGCCGCTGCCTCCGCCCTCGGAGGAGGCGGCTGAGGGTGAAGCGGAAGGGCTGGCGCCGCTGCTGTCGCGCGCGCTGGCGATGGCGGAGCAGGGCTGCTCGGAGGAGGAGGCGGCGACGGGCCTGCGCGCGGCGCTCCTCGCCTTCCTGCAGGCCAAGGAAGCCGAGCGGCAGCCTTCCGAGCAGGAGCCTTCCGAGCAGGAGGACGGCGGCAGCCTGTGGGACCTGGACCTCTCGGCGCATCAGGGCTCACCAGGACCCGGCGCTGCCCGACACGGCTCGCCCAGCGGGCGGCAGGCTTTGGTGAGCACGCCGGAGAGACTGGACCGTTCTGCACCGCGCCGTGGGGGCGCCAGAGCGGCCGCCTGCGAGCCGCCAACCGTCTCGGGGTTCGAAATGTCAGCGCTGGCGATGCTGACGTAGAGGACTGTAGCGTGATGCGTGCAATCTAGAGCTAAACAGCTATGCTAATGCTGCAATCGAATCGTCTCTGCCTCGCTGGGCGCCTCTGCGAACTGCGTGAGGACCGCCAGCTCGTAAGCGTGAGGCAGATGCGTGGCAAAGAGCGTGGAGCTGAGTGCAACCTCGCAGAAGCACTCGTTGTCCACCCAGCACGCCCCGGCCGCCACAACCTCGCTGTCAGTCGCCAGCTGCGCGGGCATCCAGAGGATGCGGCCCGGCGGATATAGACGTTCACTCTGCATGCAGGCATGCAGAGAATTTCTCAGCGCGAGCACCCAGTCTGCGTGCTCCGAAGGCACCACGTCCTCGGCCTCCTCCCAGCGAACACCATCCACCAGCGGCAGCGGCGAAGCGGGGCCCTCGTCCTCCGGCGGCGGCCCCACGGCTGCGATGACGCGACTGCACAGCTGCGGTTCTGCTGCCAGGGCGGTCACCGCATTGCGCAAATCTTCCACGTGTCCCATGCTCAGTCGGCAGATGATGTCGTCGCCCAACACTACGCTGATGACGTCTCGCATGCCCCGCGCCGCGGTGATGGAAAGCAGGCAGGGCGGGGCGAATGCATAGCCGCGCACATCTGCCACGCCTGCGCGCTTGAAGTGTGCTGTGAGTAGGGCTGCGACACCCGCTCCCTGACTGTGGCCGCAGATGCGTAGCGCAAAGTCTGGGTGCGCCGCCAGCAGCGCGGATATGGCCTCGCCCAGAGGGCCGGAGGCGAGCTCGTTGGCAGCCAAGAGGAGCCCCTCGTGCGCTAGCCCACCATCCGGGGCTGGGCAGGTGCGACACGTCAGGTTGGTGAGGGTGTCTAGCACGTTGATTGAGCCGCGCAGGGCCACCACCACGCAGCTGTGGCGCCGGTCAAGCGCCACAAAGTGCGCGGGCCGGTACACGCCGCTGCCCTCGAAGACGACAAGGTCGGTGAGCGGAAGGCCCAGCCGTTGAGCCAGGCCGGCGCGGTTGTCGGCGCGCAAGCCCTCGATGATGCTCCCCGCGCCGCTGCCCCTCAGCACAGCCAGTGCGGCGCCGCCGTAGGCGCCCGTTGCGTAGGCCACCATTCTGCGCAGTTCAGCAGCCTCGCCGGCTGTCAACGGCGGGTCTGGGCTGGGCGCGGGTTCGCTGCGTGCGCAAGCGTCGCACACTCGTCGCGCTGGGCTGTGCAGCGGGCCACCCTGGGCCTGGAGGCAACTGAGGGCATACAGGGCGTGCAGCAGCGCGACGCCAGAAACCTCCGGCATCTCGGCTGCGAACTGCCGTAGCAGCGCCAGCACTTGGGGCAGCCCTTTGCTGAGCTGCTCCAGCTGCTGCGCGTTGGACAGCAGTCGCTCGGTCTGCGCCAGACCCAGCTGCAAGCTGCGGCTGCTCAGCTCAACGCCAGCCGAGGCGGCTGCGCGCACGGACGCCAGCGAGACGCGAGCGCGCACGAGCGAGGTGTCAAAGGCAGCGCTCAGGGCTGGCATCCGTGCGGCGTTCTTCTGGGCCACGGCGCTGAGCCCATCCAACAGCCGCTCCACCGCGCCGAAGCCAACCGCGACGGCTACGTCAGCTGCGACGGTGCTCTGCACAAGCGTTCATCAGAGCGTTGAAGAGGAAAACGAGAACAGAGCTCGTACCAGGTCAGTCGTTGCACGCACAACCCTGAGGCCGACCAGGCCCCACTTGCATGCGGCGGCGCTGCTCTCGGCGGCCTGGGAGGCCTCCTGGTTGGCGCTCATTCTGAACCTCGGCACAACATCAGCTGCTCCCTCCTCAAGAGTGAAAGGCGCAGGGCACGCAGACCGGAGAGCTGCGCCGGCGACTACGGCGAGCGATACAGCGATATCGAGAAGACGGGAGGAGCGAGCGACTCGGTCGGCCGGACGATGCCGCCGCCGCTACAAGTGTAGTAGCGCACATTGCTTCCCGCCTTCTGCCACTGCTCGCTGTTGTTCGAACAGCTCCATCCCGTACGAATTAGAACGCGCGCGCCATAGCAGAGCCTGTCAACCTCCTCGCTGGTATAGAGGGAGTATGGGCGCCGCATGCGGCCGCGTCGCCGCCTCCAGCGCCGTGTCTGAAGCCGCAGATGCTGAAGATAGTGACAGCGAGAGCGACGAATCCTTCGCCACGCGCAGAGCTGCGGCACAGTCCAGCGCCGCCGCCAGCCTGGTG
>Ga0049083_10001104_pt1 | contig 10144 bp, 13 predicted proteins | sample GreLakmeMI27MSRF_FD_66719 | JGI IMG/M metagenome (GOLD analysis project Ga0049083, IMG submission 66719) | Freshwater lentic microbial communities from great Laurentian Lakes, MI, USA - Great Lakes metaG MI27MSRF | ecosystem: Environmental > Aquatic > Freshwater > Lake | place: Great Lakes...
CATTACACATGCAATTAGGTTTAGCGTTAGCTTCACTAGGTGTAATTACTTCGCTTGTAGCACAACATATTTATTCTTTAAATCCTTATGCTTTTTTATCACGTGACTACGCAACGGAAGCTGCATTATATACACATCATCAATATATTGCCGGATTCTTGATGGTCGGTGCATTTGCACATGGTGCAATTTTCTTTGTACGTGATTATGATCCAGAATTAAATAAAGGAAATGTACTTTCACGTATGTTAGATCATAAAGAAGCTATTATTTCCCATTTAAGTTGGGTATCATTATTCTTAGGATTTCATACATTAGGATTATATGTTCATAATGATGTTGTTGTAGCATTTGGTCAACCTGAAAAACAAATTCTTGTAGAGCCAGTATTTGCTCAATGGATTCAAGCTGCTTCAGGAAAAACTTTATATGGATTTGATACATTATTATCATCTGCACAAAGTTCAGCATCAGTAGCAAGTCAAGAATTATGGTTACCAAATTGGTTAACTGCAATCAATGACTCTAAAAATTCTTTATTTTTAACAATTGGTCCAGGAGATTTTTTAGTTCACCATGCAATTGCTTTAGGATTACATACAACAACATTAATTTTAGTAAAAGGTGCACTAGATGCCCGTGGATCAAAATTAATGCCAGATAAAAAAGATTTTGGATATAGTTTCCCATGTGATGGTCCAGGTCGTGGTGGTACATGTGATATTTCTGCGTGGGATGCATTCTATTTATCTATGTTCTGGATGTTAAATACAATAGGTTGGACAACATTCTATTGGCATTTTAAACATATTACATTATGGTTAGGAAACCCTGCTCAATTTGATGAATCATCGAATTATATTATGGGTTGGTTAAGAGATTATTTATGGTTAAATTCTTCTCCATTAATCAATGGGTACAATCCATTAGGAATGAATAATTTATCTGTTTGGGCTTGGATGTTCTTATTTGGACATTTAGTTTGGGCAACAGGATTTATGTTCTTAATTTCATGGCGTGGTTATTGGCAAGAATTAATTGAAACTATTGTATGGGCACATGAACGTACACCATTAGCTAATTTAGTTCGTTGGAAAGATAAACCAGTTGCATTATCAATTGTGCAAGCTCGTTTAGTTGGTTTAGCCCATTTTACTATTGGATATATTTTTACCTATGCACCATTTGTAATTGCATCAACATTAGGAAAATTTGGATAAATTAAATAAATTTGTTATATTCTTTTATATATATATATATAAAAAAGAATATGGCAAAAAAAAGTATGCTGGAACGTGAAAGAAAACGCCAGCTTTTGGTAAAACGTTATTCTGATAAAAGAAAAATAATTTTAAATGAATTAAATAAAATTAAGAGTGGTTCATTAGATGAAATTTTTGCATTAAATGAAAAAATACAAAAATTACCACGTAATAGTTCAGCAATTAGAGTTCGTAATCGTTGTTGGAAAACGGGAAAACCACGTGGTTTTAGTAGGTTTTTTGGTTTATGTAGAAACGCGGTCCGTGAATTAGCTCACGATTGTGTTTTGCCTGGTGTAACAAAAGCAAGTTGGTAATTATTAGATTGAATCTAATAATTACTAACTATTTTATAATAATTTTCTTTATAAGGCCAACTCATTTCCACGTTTATATTGTAGATATGCAGCAACAAATAGACCTAACAATGTTACAACAATTAATCCTAAAACAATTCCAATTAAAAGTGGTTCAACCATTTTACTTTATATTTCGTTTATTTTTATAACAGCATAAAGTTTTATTAACTTTATTTTTATATTTCTTTTTTAATAATAAGCTCTTATTAAAAAAGTATATTTTTTAATTTATCTAAAACCAACACTTGCTTGCCAAACAAATGCTAATAAGAAAAATAAAACAGGAATTATCGGCATAATATCTGCAAGTGGTCCAAATACAGCAAAAACTCCAGGTAATTTGCTTAATAATAATGTTTCCATATAACTTTAAAATAGATTTAGTTTTTTATTAGTTTACTATATATTATAAAGAATAAAGCTAATAATTTATATAATTAAACAATTATAATTATAATTAATTACTTTAAAAAAAATAAAAAGCTAATAAAGAGAATTGAACTCTTAACCTCCTGATTACAAGTCAGGCGCTCTACCAATTGAGCTATATCAGCATGAATATCAGATATTATACATTCTTTTGGGTATATTTGTCAAAGTTTAAAAAAGAAAGTAATGTTAAACTATTACTTTCTTTTTCTTTTGAAAAATTATGGATTTTCTGGATTCTCTTTCAATAACATTAAAAACCGCTAAATCTGTAAAAGCTAAAAAGGCAAGCATTTTTCGATCTAAAAAAATATTTAAATTTCTCAAACATCCAATAAAAACAGAATAAATATTTTTACGAGCACGAGTAGCAGCATTAATACGATAAATCCAAATACGACGAAAATTTCTCTTTTTTAATCTTCGTCCTATATATGCAAAATTAAAACTTTGAACAACTTGTTCCGATGCCATTGTTGAAAGACGAGAATTTGAACCAACATAACCTTTTGCTAATTTCAAGTATTTTTTACGTCTTTTTGCAGCAATATTTCCACGTGTTATTCTAACCATGTTTAAGTTTTTTTATTGTTATTACTTTCAATTTATCATTTCTATGCATATGGCAACATACGTAAAAATGCTTTTACATCTGAAAAATGAATAGTACTCGGTTCAGATAAACGATGAAGACGTTTAGAATTTTTTGTTTTTAACAAATGGGATTTATATGCTTTTTTACGGCATAAAATATTTTTTTTAATGCGAACTCTTTTGGCGGCAGCCTTATGTGTTTTTAATTTCATTTTTTAATTACTTATTTCGGATTAATAATTAGTTATACTTAATAATGACTATAGCATAGAAATTTTATTTTAAAACAATAGTAAATTTCTAATTATAATGTCCAAATATATTTTGTTTCAATTGCTGGTAAAAAATATAATTTGATTAAATTAATTGCCATACTTCCATACCATTGTAATTTTTCAATTACCCCAAAGGTATTCCCTGATTGACTAATTTTAATTAAATTTTGATTTGCTTGATGACAATTATCTAAATAATTAAAAAATTCTGGATGGTCTACATCTAACACAACTGGAAAAAGTGTGCCTGAACTTTGATTTGTTTTGCGAATTACATGTTGATCGAATTTTTTCGTATCTAATCCAATTGTTGAATAAAAATCAGTTCTTTGTAAATCATTTAGATACATTGTAACAAATACTGATAATAAAAAGAATTTACACCATAATTTTGATTCATATGTATTTAATAAACTTTTTTGAGATTTTAAAATAGCTGCAAAAAAATCTCCATGTCTATTTTCATCTTGACACCAACTTTCAAAAAAACGGAAGATTGGATACACTCGAAAATTTGGATTTTTTTCAAGATGACGATAAATTGTAATGTAACGCCAATAACCTATTTTTTCAGATAAATATGTTGCATAAAAAATAAATTTAGGTTCAAAAAAAGTATATTTACGTGTTTTAGTTAAAAATCCTAAATCTAAAGAAACATTAAAATCACTCATCGCTTTATTTAAAAAACCAGCATGACGAGCTTCATCACGAGACATAAATGAAAAACCCTCCGCTAATAATGGATTTGTTTTTTTTAAATTTCTTGAAATTTCTTTATATAATAAAAACCCAGAGAATTCAGCTGTACATGAACGCTCTAAAAACTCAATAAAAATATTTCTTGTTTTATCATCAAAAAAATCCCAAGTTTTTAAAAATTCTTTATCACGAATAAAATGATCACGATTATAATCAGAACGAAATTCTTCAACAATACATTCAATTTCTGAAAGATTAGATGTAACATCTAATTCAGCTAATTCTTTAAAATTTGTTGTATAAAATCTTGGAGCTAATAATGTTTCTTTAATTTCTGTAGTACTATCGATTTTTTTTGTAGTTACCATAATAAGAAAAATTTAAAGTATATAATTTTTATATTTTTAAAAAATAGTATATAATGATATTGTTAATTTAAAAGGCAGTATAGCCAAGTTGGTAAGGCTTTGGATTGCAAATCCTTCATCCCCCAGTTCAAGTCTGGGTGCTGTCTTTAAAATACGGGGATGTGGTGGAATGGTAGTCACAACAGACTTAAAATCTGTTGACTTATTTAGTCGTGAGGGTTCAAGTCCCTCCGTCCCCAATTTTATTTTAAATACTTTTTAAAAATTCTGTATTAATCCCAAGCTCACGTTCTAATGAAATTTTTCCTGTTCGTACAATTTCAATAATTGGATAAGGCTGTAATAATTGTTGAATTGTAATAATTTTTCCAGGATCCCCGGTTACTTCAATTGTCAAAGATTTTTCTGAAATATCAACAACTTTAGAACGAAATATTTGGACAATTTCAAGAATTTCTGAACGAATATTCGGTAATGCTTGAATTTTTATTAACATTAATTCCCGTTCAACACAAGGACAAGATGTAATATCTTTAACTTCAATAACTTGAATTAAACGTTTTAATTGTTTTGTAATTTGTTCAATTGTTTGATCATCCCCTGGTAAAACTATAATTATTTTTGAAATACCAGTATTTTCAGTTGGTCCTACTGCTATACTATCAATATTAAAACCTCTACTTGAAAAAACAGTAGAAATTCGTGTTAATACACCTGATTCATTATAAACAGTAATTGATAATGTTTTTTTCATAAAAATTATATGTAACCAAAAAATAAATAAAAAATATGCTAATACATTAAATTTTTAAAAATATTAGCATATAAAAACATTTTTAATTTTTAATTTTAAAAATCTAATTCTGCTAATTGTACTTTTTCAAATTGTTTTTTCTTAAAGACTAACATTGCTTGAGAAATAATAATAGAAAAACAAAAAGCTACATATCCATATATACGATTTGGATCTTGTAATACAATTTCAGTTTCTGTTTGACCAAAACCACCTACATTTGGATTTATTGTTAAGGGTTGATCTTGTTGAACTATTTGATTTTCTTTAACAATTAACGTTACTTCTTTAGGAATACTTTGTGTTTTAGTATCTCCATTTTGAGTAATAATTGTTACATCAACGTTTTTTTCACCAACTTTTAATTCTTGAATTTTTCCAGCTGTAATAGCATTAAAAATATTATTATTTGTTTTTTCTCCTGTTGGATTTACTTGACCACGACCACGATTTGCTCCTACATAAATAGGATATTTAGCAAAATAAACTTTATTATTTTGTTTTGGATCTGGAGATAAAATCGGGAAAATAATTTCTTGATTCTTTTCTCCATTAATTGGCCCAATTACTAAAATATTTTCCTGTGTTGCACTATAAGGAGTAATATAAAGACCTTTTGTTTTTTGTTTTAATGAATCTTCTAATCGATTTTTTGGTGCTAATTTAAAATTATCAGGTAAAATTACCACTGCCCCAACGTTTAAACCACCAATTTGTCCATTACCTAAAATTTGTTTTTTACTTATATCATAAGGAATTTTAACTACAGTTTCAAATACACTATCTGGTAATACTGAAGTAGGAGCCTCATATTCGGTTGGTTTTTGAGCTAAATGACAATTTGCACAAACTATTCGCCCATTGGCTTCACGTGGATTTTGATAAGCTTGTTGTGCATAAATTGGAAAGGCAAAAGATGATTGTGGAAATGCAAAAATCAAACTTGAAAATAAAGATGCAAAAAGAATTGAAAAATTTTTAACCTGATTTTTTTGGTTCATGATATTTTATTAATACAATAAAAATTTTTAATAAATAGAGTATAGAAATCTCAAATTGGTTTTAAATAACATTTTTTATTAAATCTAACAATATTTAATATTTAAGTTCCAAATAAACTTCGAGAATTTGATTTAACTAAAATTCGTTTTTCAGAAAAATTAATTAGCACTAAATACAACGAAAGAGTAGATAGAGCAAAACTAATTTGAGTATATCCATCAATAGTAGGAGTTAAAAAACCAGAAATTAAAACAATTAGAAAACTTACAGTTCGCCAATATTTAGGTAACATTAAAATAGCTTTTTCTGTATTTAATTGTAATAAAAAAGTTAATGGAATTTGTGAAAGTAATAATAAAATAACTAAAAGAATTATTTCTAAACTTATTACTTCATCAAGTGACCAAGTATTTTCCAAGGTTTTTTCACCATAAGAATTAAAGCATTCTAAACTCAAAGGAATAACTGTATTTAAAATTAAGACTAATTCTGTTAAAAACAAAAATAAACTTAATTTCATAGAAATTTTCAATTCAATTTTTGTTAATGTTTTCGTCCCTGATGATTTTTGATTATCAACTTGAAATGGCACACGAACAAAAAGATATGAAAAATACATTAAAAAGATAAAAGAAAGAAAAAGTAAGAATAAATAAAATCCAGGAATTAATTGTAATAAATTAACTTCTGCAATTTGACTTCTTACTAAATCAATAAATAAAAAAACTCCTAATGAATATAGAAAACCTCTTAGATATAAATCTTTTTGTAAAAGATAAAAACTTTTAAGTTCGGTTGTTTCATCGATATTAAACATGTTTTTTAAAAAAACAGTAGTATTAGTTTATTTTAATTCTTTTATCATTAAAGTTACTTTTTTCAAAAATCCTAATTCATCTTTTAATAATGTTAATTTAGAATTAATTCTTGTTTTTCCAGATTCACTACTTTCTTCAACTAATTTATTTGAAAAACGTTCAATTTCTGCATTTTTTTGATCATATTGTTTAGCAATTTCATCTAAAGAAACATTTGATTTAATTTCTTGAGCACGACGTGCATAAATATATACGCTTGTTCCTTTTAATTCAGCTGTTTTATCTAAACCTTTTGTTGATACAACAAATACTGCATCTTGTAAAATAAAAAGAGTTTTTTCGGTGTTTACTTCAATTTCAACAATATTATTATCGACTCTTCCCATTAAATCTTGATGTTGATCAAAGATTTCAGCTACTCCATTTTTTAAGTGAACTCTTACTTTTGTAGTATTTGATTGAGTATTATTATATTCGGGTGTTGCTAAAAAAAATAACATAAAAAATTATATGATTATAAAAACATGATAAATAAATGTTTTTAATTAAAAACATAGACGGTAAAAAAAATTGAATTTTTTTTAATTTAGAAACAGAGTTTTTTAAAAAAATTAATGAATAAACGGATAAAGATTAACATTTTCACTTCCAATAATATTAATAAAATCATCTTCAGTAAAATATTTAAAATCATCTTTTTCTAAATTAACCAATGTCTCATAAGTTAAAGTTCCTTTTGATTCTAACATTTTTTCAATTTTAACTGATTGATAAATAAATAATTGATTTAAGAAAATTTTAATTGTTCGTACATTAGCAAAAGCAGGAAATGTAACTAATTGTGAAATATAAAAATGAAATAATTCTAATGTTTCTGAATTAAAGCGATAACGATTTTCATTATGAAGTAAAAACTGTGTAATTTGCATTAATTCATCAACATTATAATCATTAAAATCTACATGGTTTCCAATACGAGATGAAACACCTGGATTTGAATCAAAAAAGCGCTCAATTTTATTTTTAGCACCTGAAAACACAATAATTAAATCATCTCGTTGATTTTCCATTACTTGTAATAACAATTCAATTGCTTCTGCTCCATAATCACGTTCATTATCAGGTTTATAAAGATGATGAGCTTCGTCAATAAATAAAATTCCACCACGCGCAGCTTGTAATTGTTCACGTGTTTTAGGAGCAGTATGACCAACATATTGACCAACTAAATCTTCACGTGTCACATTAGTAATATGACCTTTTGTTAAATATCCTAAACTGCGTAAAACTAACGCTAATTTTGCAGAAACAGAAGTTTTTCCTGTTCCAGGTCTTCCTGTAAAAGCCATATGTAAACTAGAATTTAAAACCGGTAAACCTTGAATTTCACGAATTCGATCAAACATTAAAACAGAAGAGATTTCACGCACTTTACTTTTAACATTTTTTAAACCAACTAATTCATTGTCTAAAGTTTGTAAAATTGCTTCAATACCTGTTTCTTTATAACATTTACGAATATCAATAGTACCAGTCGTATTAATAATTAAATCTTTTAAATTTTTACACATATTGTTTATAACTATTTATATATAAGTTAAATAATAAAATTTATTGAAAAAAAAAGGTGAATCATAATGTAAAAATACATTATGATTCACCTTTTTTAATTAATGGAAAAAAATGTAAAATTAATAGCGAGAACCTTCTGCAGCACTTTGTACTGCATAGCTAGTAATTGTATATTTAATTTGTCTTCCTTTATCTTCTTGACGAACTAAGTAGAATCCTGGTTCTACTGCTGGACGATCAACAAGAAAAGAAGCAGCTGTAGATTCAACACCTCTAGCGTTGTTCCATGCATTGATTTTAATATAAACACCTTTGTGTGCTTTACGACACTCAGCTAATTCAAACATAACAGTTGCTGCATCTGGAACTTCAAATAATGGAAGACCCCACATTTCCCAATAACAATTACGAGGATGAGGATCATCTGTATATTCAATTGAAATTGCAAAACCAGATCTAATATAATGCTCAACTTGTTTTTTAATTTGATCGTTTGTTAAATCAGGTAATAAAGAGAAACATCCTTGAGTAATTCTTGCCATAATAATTTCTATTTGTTAATTTGTTAATTGTCAAAAAATGAAATACAGAAAAAATATAAAAAAATAATAAAAATTAAGAAGCAGATTTAACTGGAGTTGATTCGAAGTCTAATGTATCTGTAGATGCATAATCGAATGTAATAGATTTCCATAAATCTAAAGCTACTTGTAATGGTTTACATTGTTTCGCAGCATCTCTTAAAATTTGTGGACCTTCTTCTAAATATGCACGACCTTCGTTTTTAGCTAAAACCATAGATTCTAAAGCTACACGATTAGCAGTTGCACCAGCTTGAATACCATCGGGGTGACCAATTGTTCCACCACCAAATTGTAATACAACATCTTCACCTAATAAATGAGTTAATTGGTGCATTTGACCACAATGAATACCACCAGAAGCTACTGGTAAACATTTTCTTAAAGAAGCCCAATCCATTTCAAAGAAAATACCTAATGTACGATTCTCAAAAAGTTTATTTAATAAAAGTGTATCATAGAATCCTTTAACTGCATTTGGATCTCCTTCTAATTTACCAACAACTGTTCCAGCGTGAATATGGTCAACACCAGACATTCTCATCCATTTGCAAATTACACGGAAGTTAATACCATGATTTCTTTGACGAGTATAAGTAGAATGACCTGCACGGTGTAAATGAACAATTGTATCATTCTTACGTCCCCAAATACACATAGATTGAATTGCAGTATAACCAATAACTAAATCGATCATAACAACAATAGAACCTAATTCTTTCGCAAATTCTGCTCTTTCATACATATCTTCCATTGTAGAAGCAGTAACGTTAAGGTATGAACCTTTAACAGATCCAGTTTTAGCTGCAGCTTTGTTAATTCCTTCCATAACGTATAAGAATCTTTCACGCCATCTCATGAATGGTTGTGAATTAATATTCTCATCATCTTTTAAGAAATCTAAACCACCTTTTAAACCTTCATAAACTACACGACCATAGTTTTTACCTGAAAGACCTAATTTAGGTTTAACAGTAGCTCCTAATAATGGACGACCAAAAACGTCTAATCTTTCACGTTCTACAATAACACCACTTGCAGGACCTTGGAATGTTTTTAAATATCCATAAGGAATACGCATATCTTCTAAACGAAGAGCTTTTACAGCTTTAAAACCAAAAACGTTACCAATAATAGATGCTGTTAAGTTAGCAATAGATCCTTCTTCAAATAAGTCACATTCGTATGCAATGAAAGCAAAAAATTCATCAGCTTGGTTTGGAACTTCTTCAACGAAATATGCTTTTGCACGGTAAACATCACATGCCGTTAATAAGTCTGTCCAAACAACTGTCCAAGTAGCTGTTGAAGATTCACCTGCAACTGCAGCTGCTGCTTCAATAGGATCTACACCTGGTTGTGGTTTAATACGGAAAAGACAAAGTACGT
>Ga0049083_10001106_pt1 | contig 10134 bp, 6 predicted proteins | sample GreLakmeMI27MSRF_FD_66719 | JGI IMG/M metagenome (GOLD analysis project Ga0049083, IMG submission 66719) | Freshwater lentic microbial communities from great Laurentian Lakes, MI, USA - Great Lakes metaG MI27MSRF | ecosystem: Environmental > Aquatic > Freshwater > Lake | place: Great Lakes...
TGAAACGCTTATTGTTGAACTCCGGCTTCAAGCATTCTGTATTTTTAAATTTATAACTACCATCTTCCTTCTTTGTTACGTCGAGCTCAACCCATCCTTGTGCTTTCAATGCAAGTGTAAAAATGCCAACACCCTCCATCTCACGGAATTGAGAGTAAAACAATCCTTTCCCGGGGTTCGTCATTAGATCTTCTAAAATCTGTCCCATTTTGGGGCTATATTTGGCTTTTAGTCCTTCTATTGACAGGAACTCCGCCTTGTTTTCCTCAAGTGCCGACATTGCGGCATGTCTTTCGGCCTCATATTTCTCGTCCACCTTTTTCTCAATGTCTTCCTTGTCGGTCATGGTCAATTCCATTTCCCTCATCGCTGCGCGAATCGTCATTGGGAACGAGCGCTTGATGTCCTTAGGGAACACAAAGTTACATGCCATGCGACTGAAAGTGCGATAAACAGTGTTATCATCGTTACTCGGTTGCCCTCCCCGGCGCGCTTTGGATAGGCTTGACCGTTTCTCAAGCTTCTGCTCGTCGTGGCGGTTGTCTATGTACGAAACAAATTGATGTTCGGAAAGAGGCATTTTTCGCACGATCATAGGCAGTTTGGTGGGGAAATACTTGGGATCATTGCCCTTGAAGTAGGACGTGAGGCCCATCACACGTTGAATGAAGAGTGTGTCATTGATATGTTTAGGAACCTCGGGGTCGCTCTTATCAAGGAACAGCTTCTCGAACTCCGTTTTGTCAATGGGAAGTGCGGGAGTTTGTAACCAATCCGCACTACCTTTCACGACAGTACATGCTTTTAGGGTTAATCCTAACCTACATGCTTTTTCAATGGACAAATTAAAGGATTCTTTGAATTCGCTCATGGGATGGCTCTCTGGATCAAGAAGGTCATTCCATTCGACGTGATCACGTTTGTTTCTTCCATGCGCTCGCACGAATCCAGGCGGTAGTAGAGTGAATTCCACTGTTCGTTCCTTTGATCCCTTTGAAAGATTGAAGTAATCGACTAAGTTCGCCATGGGAATGCTCGTGTCCCCAAATGTCGTGTTCAAAAGGGCCGCTTCTATGTCCGAATCTAATGGCAACGCTATCTTTTCACCAAAGCTATATCGAACGGATGAAATGGGTCCGCGAATGAGGTTCATGAGGTAGGCGAGTTCAAACGGTTGATTGATCATGGGTGTACCTGTGAGCAACAAAAATCGCGTATTCTTCCCATTCATGAGGCGCGAATAGAGCTTTGAACTGATGTTCTCCTCCTTCATCGATTGAGCTATGAAGTTATGGGCCTCATCAATGATGACAAGCTTGTCATCAAAAAAGTTCGCCTTGTACTTTGTGGTCAAGTGTGTTTTCTTAAGACCATTGTAGTTGATGAACTCGTATGTGTGGTCTATTAGATGGTCGTGGCATTTTATGGCTTCCTTGAAGTCTTTCTCATTGAGCTTTTGAAGATCTTTAGATTCTCCTAGAGCCATACGTGGAATCTCTACCCCTTCGGGAATGTATGGAATCCAAAGTGATGTCTCGTTTGATTTGGTGTTCTTTTTAATGAAGTTCTCGTCGAACGGGAACTCCTCTTGAATACTTAGAAGGGCTGCGACATGGGTCGGCTTTGTCGTGTCAATCTTGACATGATACCACTTTTTCCATCTGTATTGACCAACATCAGACGAGTTTAATAGTTCATTACGGAAGTTCTTTTGAAGCGAAGCAGGCAACATCACAACCACTTTCTTTCGAGACTTTATGAAGTCCTCGGCCGTAAGGATGGACGCTCTCGTTTTGCCAACTCCGAGACCATGGAATAATAGGAGGCCTCTATAAGGCGATTTGGAGTTCAAAAGATCCTTTATCAACTTCTGATGAGGAGATTGCTTCACGCCGCGGGCTCTCTCACTCGCATTCCCAGAGGTACTCTTGTACTTGCGGGGATGGAAGTTTTCGTAAATCCACTCGGGAAAATCAAGGCGGTTTGGAAGTACCCATGTCTGATTTTGGGTATTTTCTTCCATTATCCAGTTCCTTCTTAATGGTATCTTATTTTTTCTTTTTTTAGCAAAGTGCAATAGGTATAAACGTAACACTCTACACAATTGTATTCTACCATTGCCGTTGTTACACCTCAGGTCTTACCACCTCAAATCCCACCTCCGCCATAAAATCTTAATCTTGGTATAGCGTATGGTGTTGTGTCGAGTTGTGAATATTTATGATCATTAGAGTAGATAATCGCGAAAAGAAATCTTGGGATATCTTGTCGGCACATACGGAAAAGCTGACGGAGCAATCAATCCAACTCGTGTGCGAGCCGTTGGAAATTGGGGACTATATCATTGAATGTGACTCGTGTGAAAATACGAGTCCCTTAGCATTTGCCTTTGAACGTAAGCACTTCTGTGATTTAGCAAGCTCTATCAAGGATGGCCGGTACAGGGAGCAAAAGGCACGTCTTCTTAGTGCATTTCCTTGTCATCGAATAACGTACATCCTTGAAGACTATCCTCAAAAGCAAATTCAAGGCGCGAACTCAAACCACGTCCTCCTTGGGCTCCAATGCTCGGTGTATGTTGGCTTCGTGGTCAATACATTATTCCGTGATGGTATTCATATTCATTATACGGAAACTACAGAGGAAACTTGCTCATGGCTTCTTCAAGTAGCTCAACGCATTCAAAAGAACAAAACCAAGTTCACGAACACCTCTGTCACCACATCCGAAATCCAACCAGTAGCGTACGAGGACACTTGTAAAATAAAAACAAAGAAAATAAGCAACATAACCCCTCGTGTGAGCTTCATTTTACAACTTGGACAAGTACCAGGAGTCTCGCAAAAAATAGCACAAGCTGTGGCCCTTGAGTTTCAATCAATGGCGCGTCTCATTCAAGAGCTTTCAAGCTTAGAAAGTACCGCACTACAAATGGAACGCCTATGTAAGCTTCCTCTTGTTGGCAACAAAAAAGCGCAGGCACTTTTAACATATTTAGGACTTGTGACATGTGGCAGTGGTTGATAACTTAAACAAAAAAACTCAACACATACATATGGAAAAACAGCTAGTTCCTGTTACTGCGATCCCATGTGGTCTTGTGAACTTGGGAAACACGTGTTGTGTGAACACACTTCTTCAATGTATTCTCCACAGCACGCCTATATGCACTTTCATCTTGAAAAACTTTGAAGCCTCTCCAGAGCTTGCTATGGGATCAATGCCACTCATTTCTTACGAGCTAGGTACCATTTTAACTCAACTAACACAAAATCATGAGACTCTTATACCAAAAAGGTTCATTTACATTCTCCAATATTTAGCGAGCTCTTCAATTGACATTGGAAGTCAAATAGACATAGGTGAGTTATGGTGCTGGATTGTTGATAAAATACATCGAGAGCTAAGAGTTGGTAATGGTGAGGGCCATACGAATGAGGGCTGGTCATTGAAGGCATTCAACATTCTAGATGCGTCTAGTTTCAACGAACGTGCCTTGCGGGCGTGGAGCGAGTTTCATAAAGGGGATTGTATCTCATGGATGAAATGTACCGAGGGTCTCTTAGTGTCTCAAATCGTTTGCTCCAAGTGTAAGCATGTTTATCACAATCACGAACCGCACTTGAGCATCGAACTTGACCTAGTTGGCGGTGATATAGCTAGCGATGGCATTCATCTATCACAATGCTTTGGAAAATACTTGGACACAGAGACCATAAATGGCAATCTCAAGCAAGAATGGAAATGTGACCATTGTAAAAGTTACGCGGAGGCCAATAAGCTCGTGCGGTTTTGGAAAACTCCAAAAGTCTTAACATTGACTCTCAAACGCTTTGAGCACTCAGATGCTAGATCAAGGAAAAATAATGTAAAAGTTATTATACCTTTAGATTTCAAACTGCTTCCCGGGACGGACTTAGTAGGAGACACGAAGAGCTACAAACTATGTGCCGTTGCAAATCACTATGGATCTCTTAATGGCGGGCATTACAATGCAATGTGTCGGACAAATGACATATGGTGGGAAATAGATGATGCTATTGTACGAAAAATAAACGTTAATTCATCAATAACAAGCTCGGCTGCATACATGTTGTTCTATGAGCTTAGTGACGAGGGACGAGGAGTGAGGGGCGGAGCCCAAGCCTAGGGCGATGTCTAGGGGGCGATGCCTATCACATTTTTCATATCATTTATTTCTTTTTGAAGACCGTCAATCTTATCATTCAATGATTTTATGCACTCAACAAACAAGCCCGCCATACTTCCGTACGCGATGGCATAGTATCCGTCGGGTGTTCGTGATACCACTTCGGGGAGAACCTTAACCACGTCTTGGGCAATTAGACCAGACTCCATCATGTCTATATCCGTGCGATGAAACGTATACCCTGTTAGTTTGTTTATTTTTGTTATTGGGTCATCTATGACCATAAGGTTTTCTTTGAGATTGCTATCCGAAGTCGTTAAAACGTGCGCTTTCGCAAAAATGGTTCCATTTACCGTTACGTTGTCCTTGAAAATAGAGGTAGATGTTACGGCCATAGTCCCATTTATGTCAAGAGTTGCTTGAGGATTGTCAGTTGAAATGCCAACATATGTCTTTGATGCTTCTCTTTTAATAATCATCATGGGTGTGCTATCCGTGCTATCGAATTTGATCGAGTTCCCAAATGAATATAACGAATGAGAGTTGTTTCTAAAATCATCACCTGAATTTAGTGCGTTTCCCCCAATATATAGTTTTGGCAATCGCACCATATCGTATCCATGGTTGTACGCAAAGGCAACATTTCGCTGTGTGCTTCCCTTTGCGATCGTAGATATAACGAAATTATTAATAGGGCCATCTTGGGTATATCCTTCAAACGATATTTTAGCATGAAGTACGCCGAGTGTAGCATCGGGTGATCCAAGTTCATAACATGCCCCACGCTTACCCTCTACCAAAATTGATGGAATGCTTACCGTGTTGGTTGAGTTTAAAAGGTTGCTCCCACTCACGACTAATCCTCTCGCAAAGTAATCGTGACTTCGAAACTTATTAAGAACTTGTAGATCAGTCACGATAGTCTCCGAAGTTTGCTTGTCCACAATAATGCGCATCTTCCCACTTTTGCTTATATCCACTATGTTGAGTGGCTTGAGATTCAAGTTATCCACACCAGTGCCTTGTAAACCCGTTAACGGGTTTGTTGCACCAATTTGCTGGAAGTATGTTTCATAATCCTTGTCCAATACAAACTGCTTTCCTGAGAAGACGAAATCTTCAAGCTCAATTTGAAGTTCTTGTGTGGCATTAAAAGAATTGAATGCGAAAAAGTCGTGGTTCGAAGCTGATATGAAGTCCGCAACAATGTTAGTAGCCTCAAACGAGGTGATCATTGCTTGATCTGCGGTGATTTTGTTAATGCCAGTCAAATTTGATGACATCAGCGATACATCCGTACCAGTTATGGGGCGGAGAGCTTGTGTTCTTACGGTTTCAATCTCTGCTCCACCTCCAATAATAAGATGAGTGTCTTCATGTACAATTTCGGATGTATCTTGATTGAGTCCCATATTCCCAAGATTGTCTATCAAAACTACAGTTTGAGATGGATCTTTGAACTCAAGGAACGGTATGGATATAGTCTCATGATACTCAACGCGAATAGCACTTGTAAGTGGGCTTCCTGTGTACACAAGAGAGTCGTGCATGTTGATGTCCAGCCTTCCTTTCGGTGTAAGCGTTCCAATTCCAACGTGCCCTTCATGGTCAACTACAAAGCTTTCACTAGTTGAATCCCCACGGAAGATAACATGACCTGTTGAACTACCGCGATTTATTGGAAGAGAATGGATGTCAAGTGTGAACTCAGGTGTAGTCGTTCCAATACCTATGCGCCCAATGGGATCCATGTAGAGGACAGGGAGTGTGATAGGTACATCATCATCATCAATTACAGTCACATTTGTAGAAATGATGTTACTCATAACTTTATAATTCGTATAAAGCTCATTGCTATCGTAGATTCTTTCAATGTAAAGGGTTTCCGTCTTTGATGCGTTAGTAATTCGCACACTTCTCTCGGATATAACATCTTCCGTAAACGTTCCGGTCCCTGTCTCAATGGTTTCAAAAGTAAAACCACCTTTAGGGACTATCAGCTTTGTTCCTATAGAAAGTGTAACATCCGTATCAAATTTAACAGGAACATTTTTGAAGCGAGTTTCGTTCGCATCAAATGTCATAGAAACCTTAGAATCATCAGAGCCTATGGCTGCAATTGGTTGAATTGATGCTGTTTTGATTGTGCTTAATACGGATTGATGGTCCGAGAGAATACCACCTATGACATGGAGGGCCGCCCGCGCATTGTTCGTGCCAATTCCAACGTTTGTGTTCACGAAATACGACGACCCTTGGTCGCTTACGTTCAATATAGGAGTGTTTGGTCCCTGTACTTTGAATATAGAGGAACCCGTCCCTATCAAGGTTGCATTACTTGAGACGATCTTTTTGCTATGAAGATCATTTGTTATGTAAACGGAATCATCAAATGTACCCTTTCTAGCCAAGAGATCTCCGTGAAGAATGATGTTACTAGATGTTGGCTGAATTCTGAAAAGAGGGTTGATTATATGATTCGTTGAAGCATTAGACCTTCCGATAATGAAGTCAGTATTTGTTTGGCCGAACACGAAATCCTTAGCCTTGATCAAGACGTTTGAAGTTGGATGCGAGGTGTTCAAGAGAATGTTTGGCACATCTTTGGTGTTTGTATAGACAAGTCGTTCGGATTGGTTCCCAAACGATTGTATCGTTGAGCTTCCAATTTGTATTGACATGCCCAAAGCAAATCCAATCTACAAGATAAACAGAGAAAAATGACTATCTTTAAGCGTGTTCGAGGTTGATTATATAGTTTATTGTCACACTGTGGGCTTAGGTGGTACGGATGCTTCAATATCCACTTTAATATTGAAATCTCGTACCCATTCATTGGTTGCGCCTGTGAGTTGGCTTTTATTGGTTGCTTCAAATGCTTTTAATGCGTCCGCACTCGCCGCCGCCGTCGCATCTGACTGTGTTTTTGTTCTATATACATCCATTTCCTTCCCATATTCTAGTATTTTGCCTATCAAGTCATCAGTCGCTTTTATAAACTCAAGAGCCCATGCATCGTCAACTTGAACTTTGAATTTGTACTTGCCTAAGCTTGTTGCAACAAGTCCCTCTTTCTCAAGAATTGTCACGACATCTTGAACTATTGATGCGACCTTGAGGAGGCGTGATAATTTCTCATTTAGTGTTGCTTTTTGGGACTCTACTTCCCTCGCTTCGATTGGATTTGTGGACGTGCGCTCTTGAAAGCTCAAATGGCTCAAAAATGGTGACATTCGTAGAGCTTCATTTAGGGAGGCAATTTGCTCCTCGTTGCCACCACCTCTTTGCTTGCGATTTAGCTTTTGATGTTGCTTCTGGAGAATTGCATCAGAGAGCATATGGGCTACTTTCGCAACTTGTTTTGTTGCTTTCGGATTACAAACCATATTATTTTCTATGACGAGCAATCCTTGCGACTTGCTAAGTTGCTGCATGAATACACGTTGGAACATGTAGCAAGGTTCTTTTTTCATTTTCATGCCTTTCTTCTATTAGACACGTAGATTTTCATATTTGCGCCTTTTCATGAGCGTAAGATAGTTGCCTAAAGAGGTTCCCTTGAAATCCAAACCATCCGTAGTGCTTCAAAGAGATGTTGGTTGCTATATGAATTTCGCCCCCTATTTGCGTCCACAATCGACTGAATCCGTAGTCTTCACTTTCATATTTCTTAATGCTTTGGTTTATTTCTACGGGAAAAAGATCGTAAAAGAACTCTTTATTCGCTGACATGTAGCCATCAATATCGTTTTCGTACTGACGGGCCGGGTATGCGGTCATAAGTTTTTCTATGACATTCCTTTTGATCAATAGGAACCCCGTTGTACAGTACCGAGCAGTCATAACATCTGCAATCTCTTGGTTATTTGGGGCCAAGTGTACAGAGTGATTTGTACATAGTTCCAAAGGAGATTCAGGAATAGGCTCTTGACGGAAAACGTGCTCCATTTTGCTTTGATTGAGCCACTTTTGGGGATAGCCAGAAGACACAACGTCCTTGTTTGTTTGAATGAGTGCGAACACATCCGATGGCTTGAATTCAATGTCCGAATCAATGAATAAAATATGTGTATTGTCTTCACCGGACATAAAATGGGCGATGGCTGCATTTCGTCCTCTTGAAATCAGGCTTTCAAAGGTGATCGGGTAGAATGTCGCATCAATGTTCTCTTGGCGCAATGCGAGAATCAATTGAAATAGTGACATCATGTATGACGTGTGGCAGGTATGATTATAGCAAATGATTGGAATGAAGAGTTTGATTGGCATTGTTGGAATTGTTGGATTTGATGTGATTGTGATATTCTTGTTAAGTCATTTTTCTAGTGGAGATACCAAATCTATGGCCACCTCCTCCACCTACAACCCTTGATAGTCTAGACGGGCTTTGGCGAAAGAGGCTCGCTGATTTCGTGTTTGGGCTCTGGCTCCGGTTCGGGCTCTGTTTGTTCATCTCCTTTCCCAACATCTTTTGATACAAGGCTTCCTTCGCGAGTGTTTTCGCTAGCTTTTCCTTATCTTGTAAATAATCTACGCTATTGATCGTAATGAAGCGCCCTTTGACGGACATATCATAACCAAGCGTATCATGCTTAATCGGTATGCGATGATTTATATTATCGCCGTTCGTTGCCGTGAACGAGACGATCGCGTTGTAAGGCACTTGTTCCGTCGGACGGCGAAGAAAGACATAATGAGTCTCTTTCAAGTCATTGTCTCTAATAATAATTGGTATTCTGTTAACATCTTGACTCGTTTGCCGACTATTGTCGGTTGATTTTTGTGACATAGTAACAAAAGTGCGAGCTTCTAATTGATAACCGACAATATTTTTGGCTTGCCGGCCTCCCTAAAAATGGCCACCGCTCGACGAGATGCTTCTTGGTGGTCGAGTATTGGTGCTGGATAAGTGAAGTTGCTAGCATTCATATATTTTTCCCTTTTCACGGGGTCAAACCATGAGTGAATGTCACTTGGTTCCACATTTGCTAGCTCCGGAATCCAGCGTTTAATGTAAACCGCTTGGGGATCAAACTTTTTGGACTGAATGAATGGGTTGAAGGGAGCCCTAAAGTATGGCACGGCATCGGCACCCGTAGATGAAGCAAATCCCCACCCAGCGGTGTTGCTAAAGACATCCGCATCAACCAAGTGTTGATAATAGTACTTCATTCCCCATCGCCAATCTATGAGAAAGTACTTTGTGAGAACCGAGCTACATAGCATGCGAATGCGGTTGTGTTGGTGGCCCGTCGTATTCAACTCTCGCATTCCCGCATCAACCAAGGGATACCCTGTGCGCCCTTCGCACCATGCCGTGAAAAGGGCCTTATCGTACTTCCAAGGGAGTGCCTTGTCCAACTCATATCGCATTGCCCGCCCGCGCTGAAGACGACCATCGTGAGCATAAATTTTCAAATAGAAATCTCGGAAAACAAGTTCCCGAAGGAGCCCGTGTGATTTGCCGTGTGTTGCCACAATCGCATGCCACATCTCTCGTATTGAGATCGTGCCAAATTTGAGATGGGGTGAGGCCATGGTGGTCTTCTGAAGGTCCGGGCGGTTGCGCTCTTCTTGATAGTTTGTGTACTCTTTTTTGCGAATGCGGTCAAGCACTTTAACACCGTGAGAACGTCCACCGTGAACGGCTATAGTGTTAAGTGGTGTATAATATTTATCAAGTGGGAGACTCGGAGCTTTAATCTCGAAAAAGTGTGCCTTGACAAAACGAAAGGTGTTTACCGGCCTCACCTGGTGTTCCGATTCGGATAAGACTTTGTTGTAAAACGGCGAAAAGACCGTGTACGGCTTGAGGCTAGGAAGTATTCCTTCCGAGATCCCTAGAAGTCCATAGTCCTCTTTAGTTATGACCTCAATGTCCTTTGTTTTACACCATGATGCTATGGATTGGTCTCGCTCTTTGGCGTATACCGAGTAATCTTCGTTCCACGCAATTGCTCTCACGTTGATGGGGGAAGTCTTGA
>Ga0049083_10001117_pt1 | contig 10077 bp, 8 predicted proteins | sample GreLakmeMI27MSRF_FD_66719 | JGI IMG/M metagenome (GOLD analysis project Ga0049083, IMG submission 66719) | Freshwater lentic microbial communities from great Laurentian Lakes, MI, USA - Great Lakes metaG MI27MSRF | ecosystem: Environmental > Aquatic > Freshwater > Lake | place: Great Lakes...
ACTGACACTATCTTCGCCGGCCGCTCTCCTGCCTTTGTGGCGACCATGTAGTTTGGGGCGCTTGAGGATGCGCTTGCTTGTGAGCCTCGTGCTCATTGCGCAGAGCATGGCGCAGAAGAGCTGTTTCGTCGGTGTGTACGGCTGGACGTGCACGCCCAGCGACTTTGATTCTGCACTGGTGGCGATGGACGCCATTCAAGCTGCGGCGGTGGCCAACGCAAACACACCCACGCGGCCGAGCGCCATAACGACGACCACCCAGCCCGACTGCGACGCGGACCCCTGCGCCGAGGGCTGCACACCGTGCGTCGCCTCCTGCGTGGCCGCGGGCTTCGAGGCGCGTGTTGTGTTGCTGATGCACGCTCGCTTACGGCCTAGTGGCCTGCTCGCTTCGCTCACGCTTGCGTGTTGCCTTCGCAGACGCAGCTTGCCGCCTTTGCCACGGACGTGCAGCACTACTACGTGGACCCGTTCAGTGGCAGCGACGGCGCGGAGGGAAGTCGCGCGTCGCCCTTTGCGAGCATTCACAGAGCGCAAGCCACCATCCGCTGGGCACGCGCACAGGAGGACATCCCCACTTTGCAGGTCTGGCTACGTGCCGACCCGACGCTGCAGCTCTGGCGAGCCCTGCAGATATGACGGCGAGATGCCTCTCAATCTGCCTATCGCCTATCGCCACCTCTTTCATTGCGCAAACGTTTGATTTGGAAAGTGGTAGCACGCCAAGTCGACGTTCGTTCCCAGCTTGGCGTGCGTGGTGCAGCACCACCGTGGTTCCACCACGCACCACGGTGAAATTCTAGCACAGTAGTCACAACGAGTTTCCCCCGCATACTCCATCATGATGTCGCTCAACGTGGCAGCGACGCCGCTGCGCGTGCAGCGCAACAAGCCCGCGGCGCGTGCGCCCGCGCGCTCCGCGCTCGCCCGCCCCTGCGTTGCCTCCGCGGCTGCCGCGGGCAACGTCCCCGACATGGGGAAGCGCAACACCATGAACCTGCTGCTGCTGGGCGCCATCGGGCTGCCCGGCCTGCCGCTGGCGGGCGGCTTTGCGTACTTCTTCGTGCCGCCCAGGTGGGTTGCGCTGGAGGCCCAGACTCTTCCGCTGCAGGCGCTCGGCCTGCGCTTTGCCGCCCCGCGTCCACGCCACGCGCCCTCCGTAGCGGCTGCCAGCTCGCGGCTCAGCGCTTTGTGGAGGGGAGGGTAAGAGCAGATGGAGATTGAGGGCTGTTCGTGGCCTCCTCTCGCGCCTCACCGCCGCCTGCTCTGCCGGCCTGACCCGCCCGCGCTTGCACCCCGCCCCGCAGCGCCGGCGGCGGCGGCGGCGGCCAGGCGGCCAAGGACGCGCTCGGCGACGTGATCAAGAGCAAGAAGTGGCTCGCGACGCACCTGCCGGGCGACCGCCAGCTGACGCAGGGGCTGAAGGTTCGCCCCCCTGGACGGCTGCTGGGGGTTACTGGGCCGGCTGTGGCGGGCGGACGGTCGCTCGCGGCCGACGGGTGCTGTGACGCGCTCCAGCTTGCCTTTGGCTAGGGTATTGCTCGCGCCGGCCTGCCGCGCCTGCTGCCCCTCTTGCGCCGCGTCTTGCCGGCTGTGCATGCGCCCGGCGCTGACCCGGCGTGGCGCAGGGCGACGCCACCTACCTGATTGTGAAGGACGACGGCACGCTGACCGACTACGGCCTCAACGCCGTGTGCACGCACCTCGGCTGCGTGGTCCCCTGGAACAAGGCGAGTGGCGCAGCGCAGTGCATGCAGCCAGCTGGGCTGCTGTCTGACGCAGCTTTTGCGCAGGCGGAGAACAAGTTCAAGTGCCCCTGCCACGGCTCGCAGTACAACAACGAGGGCAAGGTCATCCGCGGCCCCGCCCCGCTGGTGCGTGCCGCATGCCGCGCCGGAAGCAGGGGGCAGCGGAGCAGCATGCGAGGCGCTCCTGTCTGCGTGGTCCCGTTCCTCACCCGCCCGCCCCGCGCAGTCGCTGGCGCTGGCGCACTTGGCTGTTGGAGATGACGACACCGTGTTGTTCAGCACCTGGACGGAGACTGACTTCCGGTAAGACCCGCCCTCCTGCACAGCCGCTATCGCCCCTGCTCACCAGCCCCTCTCTCGCTGCAGCACGGGTCTGGCTCCCTGGTGGAAGTAGACGTGGCGCTACGCAGGCTGGGAGCTCTGCGCTGGCGCGGCTCCTGCTTCTGTGATGAGCTGTAAGTTAGCATTTCTTTGTCAAAAGCTGGTCAAAAGCTCATCAATAGTTTGTCATCATCGCCACACTGACACTCCTCCGCGTGCTGCGTACTCCCGGTCTCCCGCCGTCACCTCAAAGCTTAACTTCTACCCTCTGCGCCTGCGCGAGCACTCAACCTCACAACTACCGCCGCACTCTCGCAGCCTCTGCTGTCGTGAGTGGCGCGACGCGTGCAGAGGAGACATGGGTGAGGATGCGCCTGTTGCGCCTGGCGCGGGCGCCGGAGGCGCGGGCAAGACGCCCACGCGGCTGGGCTCGCTCTCCACGCGCGACCTGCCCACCGGCAAGCTGGGCAGCCTGCGTCTGGGCGGCGCTGCGGTGCGTATGCCTCCCCGCGCCGCTGCTGCACGCTCGGTGGCGCTCACGCGTCGCTCGGCCAGGATTCCTCGCTGCTGCGCGCGGCAGGGCAGCCTTCGCGGCTGGGCGCGGCGGTGGCGTCGCTGGGTGCTGCGGCCGCCCCCGGCCCGTCCAGGGCTGCGCAGTTCACGCCGCGCGCGCCACCTGAGCGGCTCCGCGTCAAGCAGCAGCAGGGCGGCAGCGAGTCTGCGGCGGCGGCGGCTGCGCGCGTGGACCCCTCCTTTGCAGCACTGCTGCAGACGACGCGGGAGGACACGGCGCGGGTGGACGCGCGCCGGGAGGCCGGCCGCGGGCGCGGCGGGCGCAGCGCGAGCGCGGCTGGCGGCCGCGGGGCGGGCCCGGCGAGCGCTGCGAGCGAGCGCACACGTGCTGCCCCGGCTGCGCCGGCGCAGGGCGCCTTTAAAGCGGCGCTCGCGCACGCGCCCACGCGCGCCGCCGCCGCCCCAACGCGCGCTGAGGGCGACAAGCTGGTGAGCGACAAGCCCCCTGCGCTCAAGCGCGGCCGCCCCGCCGCCAAGGACAAGGCAGAGGCGGCCCTCGCCGCCGCCGCGATGCAGGCGCAGCAGCAGGCGCGCGCGGAGGCGATGGAGGTTGACGAGGAGGAGGAGGGCGCTGCGCCTGCTGGGTCAGCCGCCTGGGTGGATACGGAACGCTACTACCCCTCCCTCCTGCCATTCCCCCAGCCGCCTCAACGCGACGGCGCCGACGCCGCGTCGCCGCTCACCGAGCTGGGCCTGCAGGAGGGCTGCCCCGACGGACGGCTGCTGCTCATGCAACTACCCGCCCTGCTGCCCATCTGCGCCCCGGGCGGCGCCAAGGGACCCTGCGCCCTGGAGGCGCTGCCGGACGGGCGCCTGGGCACGCTGCTGGTCCACCAGAGCGGCGCGGTGAAGCTGCGTGTGGGCGAGGTGCTCTTCAACGTCCTGCCCGCCGCGCCGCTGGCGCACTGCGAGCAGATCGCGGCGCTCAACCCGGGCGCGGGGCGCGCAGCCTTCCTGGGCACTGCGCGTGCAAGGGTCGTTCTCACGCCAGACGTAGCCGCGCTGCTGGAAGCAGCCGACACATGAACTCAACCGGACCTACATGCAGAATGCTGCGCCGTGCAGCGCGCGCGTGTAAGCCGACATCGCACCCGTGAACGAGAGGAGCCGCGTCCAGCGACCAGCGTCGCAGCGTGATGGTTGGCATTTTTCTGCTCTCGCTCGCTCTTTCCTCTCCCCACTCATGCAGGAATTGCCGCTAGCAGCGCGAAGGCGGTAACGCAGCAGCGCATGCTCCGCCGTGTGGTGGACGTGGCCCGCTGCCTGGGCCCTGTTTCGCGGCGGTGTGCATCGAGCGAGCGTGATGCCGGCGTGCCGCTGTCGCTGGCCGCCTATGGCGTGTGGGGCGCTACCACTGGCGTGGGCAAGACGCTGCTGTGCGCGGGGCTGGCGGCTGCGCAGTCGCGCGGCGGCGGGGCGTTGCTGTACGTGAAGCCACTGCAGACAGGCTTCACCGCAGACTCGGACGGCGAGCTGGTGGCGCAGGCGGCGGCTGCGGACGGCGCGCAGGCGACGCACACGCTGGGCGAGCACGCGCGCGAGGCGGGCGGCGCGCGGGCGTGGACCGCGCGGCCGGGGCGCACGCCTGCCGCGGCTGCGCGCACCCTCTTCGCCTGGCGCTCGCCGGTTGGGCCCCACGCCGCGGTCCAGCGCGAGGGGCGGGGCGTGAGCGACGAGGCGGTGGCGGAGGCGGTGGAGGCGGAGCTGCGGCGCTTCGCAGGGAGCTTGACAGCCGGCGCAGTCACCCCGCTCGCCCTGGTGGAGGCGGCCGGCGGCGTGGCCAGCCCCGGGCCTGCCGGTGCGCTGCAATGCGACCTCCTGCGCAGCTTGCGCCTGCCGGCCGTGCTGGTGGGCGACGGCGCGCTCGGGTGCGGCCCCACCCCGCCCTTGCTGAGCGCCTCGCCCTCACAGCAGAGGCGCCGTCGGCCTGACGCACTGCGCGCAGGGGCATCTCCACCACGCTGTGCGCCCTGGAGACGCTGAGCCTGCGCGGCTACGAGGTGGCGGCTGTGGTGGTCTTGGACGGGGAGCTGCGCAACGCAGAGGCGCTGCGCAGGCACCTGCCGCGCACAGTACGCCTGCACGCCCTGCCGCCGCCACCGCAGCCCGGCGGCGCCGCGGCCGCGGGCGAGCTGCCTGCACACGTGGCTGCGTGGCTGCTCAGCGCGGCGCCCGGGCTCCAGGCGCTGGCGCAGGAGCTGCGAGCCCTCCACGCCGCACGCCTGGCGGCGCTGCAGGCTGCACCCGCCGCCGCGCTCGCCTCCCTCTGGTGGCCCTTCACGCAGCACGATGACGTGGCGCTGGCCGACGTGGGCCTGGTGGACGGCCGCCACGGGGACGCGCTGCTCATGCACGACCCGCGCGCGGAGACGCTGCGCCCCATGGTGGACGCCTGCGCCTCCTGGTGGACCCAGGGGGTGGACGCGGCCACGCAGCCGGCGCTGGTGCGCGCCATCGGCCACGCGGCTGGGCGCTACGGCCACGTCATGTTCCCCGAGAACGCGCACGCGCCCGCGCTGCAGCTGGCGGAGCGCCTGCTGGCTGGCCCGGGCGCCGGATGGGCGTCGCGCGTCTTCTACTCGGACAACGGCAGCACCGCCACGGAGATTGCGCTCAAGATGGCGCTGCGACTGCACGCGCAGCGCAGCGCGCCGCCGCCAGGCGCGCCGCCGCCCCGCGTGCTGGCGCTGGCCGGGTCGTACCACGGCGACACGCTGGGCGCCGCCTGCGCAGGCGCGCCCTCCGTCTTCAACGCGCCCCTCCAGGCGCCCTGGTATTCTCCCCGGGCCGTTATCGTGGAGCCCCCCGGCGCCGCCGTCAGCGCCCTGGGCGGCTGGCACGTCAGCCTGCCCGCTTGGCTACCCCCAGCACGCCTGGCGCCCAGCCAGCTGCACTTCCACTGCCGCGGCGCGCTCTTCGACCCCGCGCGCGATGCCAGCCCGCTGGGCGTCGCCTACCGCGCGCACCTGCGCGGCGTGCTGGCCCACAGCGCCGGGGAGGAGGGTCTGGGTGCGATTGGCGCCGCCATCGTGGAGCCGGTGCTGCACGGCGCCAGCGGGATGCACTTTGTGGACCCCCAGTTCCAGCGCGCCATGGCGCAGGTGTGCTCCTCCGCTTCGGTGCCGCTCATCGCGGATGAGGTCTTCTCGGGGCTGTGGCGCCTGGGCGCCCCTTCCGCCTGCCAGCTGCTGGGCGTGCAGCCGGACGTGGCCTGCTACGCCAAGCTGCTGACTGGCGGCACGGTGCCCCTGGCCGCCACGCTGGCCAGCGAGGCGGTGTTCGATGCGTTCCGGGGTGCTGGCCGCCAGCAGGCGCTGCTGCACGGCCACAGCTACAGCGCGCACGCGGTGGGCTGCGCCGCGGCGGTGGAGGCCATGGACGCGCTGGCGGACGCGGCGCGCAACGGCAACCGGCTGGGTGGGGAAGGGCCGCCGAGGCTGCGCGAGCTGTGGGACCCGCGTGGCGTGCAGCAGCTGGCGGCCCTCCCAGCCGTCTCGCGCCTCGTCTGCATCGGCACTGTGCTCGCCGCCGAGCTGGCCGCGCCCGCGGAGGGCCGTCGGGCGCACGCAGCGCGCGATGTGGTGCGCCACCTGCGTGCACACGGCATCTTTGCGCGCCCGTTGGGCAACGTTGTCTACCTCATGGTCACGCCCATGGCGCCGCCGGAGACCTGCGCGCGGCTGTTGCACGCGCTGCTGCAGGAGCTGTGCGCAGAGCCAGAGGGGGCCAAGGAGGCGCGCGAGCGCAGCGTCGTGTGCTGAGCTGAGTCTTAGATTCTAACATGGGTGACACCCAATCGTCCTTCGTCCATCATACGCCGAGCCACGCGCCCAGCGCCAGCGCCAGCGCCGCAGCCAGGCAGATTTGCAGAACGTTTACCAGGTCGTTGGTCAGCCAGGCAACGCTGCTCTGCACGGTGCCCAGGAAGCTCTCCGCAGTGTTGGCCACAAAGGCGGACGCCACCGCGATGCCCGCGCCCGCAGGCGTCACCTGCCCCGCCGCCAGCGCTGCCAAGGCCAGCGCCAGCGCCCCCAGAATTCCGCCAGCGGTGCCTTCGAGGCTGACGGCGCCCTCGGTTCCGCGCGGCACCCGCTGCAGAGTTGTGATGAGCAGTGTCGTGCGCCCGTACGCCTTGCCAACCTCGGAGGAGGCCGTATCACCCAGTTTGGAGCACAGGCTCGCCACAAAGGCCAGTCGCCACAGCGCAGGCGAGGGGGGCGCACCCGCCAGCGCCGCGAGTGCGCACGCGGCGCCCGCCGCGCCGGAGCCCCACACGGAGGCTGGCGAGCGGCGGCCCGAGCGAGCCTCGGCGATGCCCTCCGCCTGCTTCTGCTTGAGCCGCAGCCGCGTGACGGCCGAGCCGGCCAGGAAGTATAGGCACAGCAGGCTGTATCCGCCCCCGCCAAAGGCTGAGTAAGAGAGCGTGCCCAGGACTGCCGCGTGAGCGACGCCGGCGGGCGTGAGGCCACGCAGAAGCACGGGCATGCCCAGCGTGAAAACGGCGGCGTTGACCGCGCAGCCCACCGCCAGCCCGGGCGAGGCGCTGAGCGCCAGCGAGACACCCTCGCTCAGACTGCCCAGGCTTGCTGTAGCAGGGAGGCGCCTTGGCCTTGACACACGAGCAGGAGGGGCTGGCAAAAGCCGCTGTGGCGAACGCAGCGCAGGACGAGGCGCATGACAGCAGGCGAGTGCGGGTAGAGCCAGCGTGCCCGCCATAGGAAGGAGAAACGGAGGGAGCGTACGTGTAGCGATGCTTCGAGCCTTCGTTCGACTCTTCTTTGACGACTCTGTGCGCCATCCAAGACCACCGTACCGGAGCGCTCCTTGTTGCGTGAATGGCTCCTCTGGAAGCAGCAGTCGCCGACACTGCCTGCTCATTCATCCGCCGGTGAATGGAGCGTCCGGGGCGTCCAAAACCGCGCTGCTCAGCCCCTGCAGCGCCATTTTGTTGCAGACAGCCTGGTGCGGCACGCCCACTGCCAGCATCTTGAAGAAGCACGCGTAGAGGAATGAGTCGCGATTGCGTATGACAGCAGACTCTGACGCTGCAGGTGCCTCCTGCGGCTGCGCGGACAGCGGCGGCGGCGGCGGCGGTGGTGGTGGTGGTCTGGGGGCGTGCCCCAGTGGCGGTGGTGGCAGTGGCAGCGGCGGTGCAGCAGCAGTAGTTTCAGTCCTGCACAAAATAGAGCGAGCGTTAGCCTCGACGGCGCAACCCAGCAAGACAGGCGTGACGTACGTTGTTACTGCTTGTGAAGGGGCTGGCTGCAACGACGCGAAGGCGGAGTGAGCCGGCACGGGTTGCTCCTGCGGCGCGTCTGCCAGGCCTTCCACGCTGCGCGGGCGCCGGCGCGTCAGCCTGCAAGCCACGACCCGTGCGTGTGCAGGCGCACCTCTGCAGCCTGGCCTCGAGAAGCGTCAACGTCATTTCCAGGTTGCAGAGCGTCCTGCGCCGCCCACCTCAGCACGCGGGGCCAGGCTGCGGGGCGCAAGACGCACTCGTCCACGCCGTCCAGGCGCTCGTGCGACTTGTGCGCGAAGCTGTTGAGCAGGTGCACGGAGTCCACTGTGAATGCGTTCACCAGCATCGCAGTCTGTGGGAGCGTCTCCTCACACATCCTCCTAAGCTCCACTGTCAATGGCAATGCACGGCAGCTGCGCACACGGCGAAGGCGGAGGCTGTTGGAAATCAAAGTTCGCGTAGTCAGGAAGAGGCTCGCCGCCCGACACGCGCGCGCGGCCGAGGCGCCCCTCCTGCTGCTGACCTGCTGACGTCAGAATCACTTCAATCGTGTGCCTGCTGCGTGCTGTGTGCCGCACGCGGAGAACTAACGAGATGGCGGCAAGTGGCAAGCGGCAAGCGCCTGGGGAGGACTCGTTGGGCACAAACGAAGTGGACGACGTTCGCCGAGCAGTGAAGAGACTGCGCACGGGCGACGAGCCGTTGCCTGTCGGCCTGCCCGTGCTGGATGCAGGCTTGCAGCTGCAGGCGTTGAACGGTGCGTGTGCCCGCAGCGCGCGCCCTCAACAGTCGCCTTCTCACACACAGACGCCTGCAGCCCCGCCAGCCCCGCTAGCCTCCGCGCAGCCCGTGGCGCCCACGCAGCAGCCGGTCAAGGAGCAGCACGCAGCGCCGCAGTGGAGCATGAGAGGCTCACAGCAAAGTCTGGATGACGTCTCGCCCACTCGGTGCGCCCTACGCGCGCGCGCCTCGCGTCCCTACATCTGGCGCTGATGTTTAGCTGCCGCAGGCCGCCGCTGCCAGAGTGCGAGGAGAGCGAGGAGGCTGAGGAGGGCTGCCGCGACTACTCAGAGATGAACCTTCTCCTGCGCTCCCTCCACTTCGAGCGCCTTGCGCGCCTCGCCTCGCCGCCGCCAACGCAGAAGGAGCCTCCTGGCAGCAGCAGACGGGCAGCCGGGTGACGGGTGACGGGGATAGGTGGAGCTTAGCGGGCCTCGTCGAGCTGCTCGCTCTGTCCGCCTGACATCTGAGACTTCTCAGGAAGAGTCACTCCTCGAACTGATGATGAACGACGTGTGTGTGTGTGTGTGTGTGTGCATTATTGCGCCACGCTGTGAGCCTCTTTGCGGCTACGCCTGCGCGGTCTGACCTGCACGGTCTCTCAGCGGTCATCGCTGCCAGCGTTGGCGCTTGACCGCAGCGGCTGCGTGCACCAGCCTGGCAAGCTCTGGCGCGTATCCGACTGCAAACGCAACCTCAAGCAGCACGAAGAGCGGCGCTAAGGCCAGGGAGGGCACCAGCGAGTCCAGCAGCGCCGGCTTGCGCCTCTCGAAAACGCCGTGTCCGAGCCCCACTTGCACGAGCCAGCTGGCAGCGTGCACGAGGCCTGCGACAGCCACGGGCGACGGCCCACTTAAGTCTTGCTCAGCGAAGCTCTGCGCGTGCGCCAGGAGGCAAAAGTAGCACAGCGCGGCCCCGACGCCCGCCACCGGCTCCAGGGAGACGAAAAGGAGCGTGTACGCTGCCCAGAGAGCGAAGGCAGCACGCTCGCCCGCCACTGAGCTCAGTATGACGAACAGCGACCACAGCAGCAGCGGCACTGCAACCACGTGCACAGCCTTGTTGCCGGGATGCGTGTGGTAGGCGGCATACTCAGAGAGCGAGGACACGAGTCGCTCGCGGCGGGCGGTCATCGAGAAAGAAGCCTGACGCGATGCGAGCTCAGCTTGCTCTATCCCCGAGCGAGGAGACGTGAGCAAGGGCAACGACGCGACGTGCGGAGGCACGGAGAAATGTTTGGTAACGTAAGTGGTCGCGTGACGGTCGCTCGGTCTTGTCGTCGGTCGTCGAACGTAAGAGCGTGACTTGCAGGACGCTGCAAGAACTACCACTCGCTCGCGGCGCTCTTGCACAGACTATACTCGATAGATTTCAGAGACGAGACGGTCGAGACTCGGTCGCTCTCGGTCACTCCCT
>Ga0049083_10001118_pt1 | contig 10073 bp, 9 predicted proteins | sample GreLakmeMI27MSRF_FD_66719 | JGI IMG/M metagenome (GOLD analysis project Ga0049083, IMG submission 66719) | Freshwater lentic microbial communities from great Laurentian Lakes, MI, USA - Great Lakes metaG MI27MSRF | ecosystem: Environmental > Aquatic > Freshwater > Lake | place: Great Lakes...
CGAATCAACCCTGCCCACTATGTCCATTTACTCCATGGACGGCAAGGACGCAATGAATGTTTCTACAAAGACAAACGCAAGTGCTCTTCGCGTGGACTCCACAGGCCGTGTATTCCTTTCCGAGACGAATAGCTTCGAGACAGACGCAAATAAAAAACTACTAATGAAAACTTCCGGCCTCGACATTCAAGCAACCAACTCTGATTTGCGCTTGAAGGGAAACACCATCAACCTTGATGGCAACATCAACATTACAGGAAACGTCACTGTGAATGGTGTACCCTTGAAGAATGATTCGAGTACAAACGTTATAGCACCTTCGCCTTCTCCTTCTGGAAACGTTCAAATCGAGGGTTTCCAAACCATGAAATCCCAATCTCAATGGAAAGGAATGGGCAAAGTATTACCTAGCATGCTTGTTCAAACCAGGGCCTAGGCATTATTTATATGACATATGACACGACAAGAGCATTGTAAAACTTAATAGATAAAGAGACACGAGACATTCACCGCGTCCCGAGCCCTTCGCATGTCTTGGAATAATGAAGACCAAGGGCCGCGCCGGCTTTAACACCCACATCGCATTATAACTTTCTATCTTTTTTGTAAGGGAAAGAATGCGGTTCTTTCAAAGTATCAAGATTCTTATAGTTGTCCTTTTTGTTGTATGTTTAATATACAATGTTGCCCCACGTGATTTTTGGTCTGAGCTCACTGAAAGCTTCGGTTTCCAAGTTGATAATACAAATATCCTGTCATCAACGGTGTACGACAAGAACAAGGGGGCAATGTGCGACACTATGAACTATGGAGCTTCCTTCTTAACGGATTCAAACGACATACTCTCAACACGCTTCTGTATGGGCTATAAAGATCCTAGCATCAACTTCGAGAAGACAATGGATGATTCAATGAAAACATCATCCATGTTCATCGATAAGATAACGAAGGAAACCATGAACTTGGACTCATTACGCATTGACATTGAGCGCAAACTCTTTGATTTTAAGAAGGGACAAAAAGTACAAGGGCCAGTCTATGCCATGATTTCACAAGCACCATACTATACGGACAAGCAAGGTGATGTTATTTTCCATCAACCTTTCAATAAAAATGAGTATTTACAAGCACCTAACTACGACTTCCAATCGCCCCCAAAGAATGGCCTTTACGTCATTGTGTACTTGCTCTATCCCATGTATGATAAAGCAAAGCAACGCATAACAATCACAAACTTTAAGGATCACCTGCTCGAGCAAATGAAGCCCTATCATTCCCAGAAAACTCATGGTGATATGTGTAAAATCCATTGTATAGGAGACACTGGGCTCTTCTGTGGGTGTTTGAACACAGATAGCCCTTATTCATCAAGGTGCCTTGGACCGGTCGACGAAACAGACACACAAAATACGGCTTATACGACGTATACCATGATGTACAGAGTAAACGAGTCGTCAAAAAAAATGAAACCGTACTTCACAAAACAAAACGTAAACGACGTGTCTATATAAATTATAATGGTGTTACGGGTTCATCGTCGTCCCTGTACATAAACTTCGGACCACGCGACTTTGGAGGCGATACACCCGTTGTCCCGCCTGAGATTAGCTCTATCTTCTTTTTCTTCCGTGGCTCCATGGCCTCTCCGCTTTCATACTTATCACGCAATTCAAGAACATCTTTCCAAAACAACTCAATTTGAGGGATGAGTTTATCCCATAGAATTGGATCGAATGAAACGGCAACAATATTCATCTCTTTCACCCTCCAAGGGTGGATTTTCATGATGGTTATGTCCGGAGTTTCCTTTATGATCTCCATGGCGCGCGTGCGAGCCCACGCATATGCTTCCTTTGGAGTTAAACCTTCTGGGCTGTATTCATATGCTTCTTCTTGGCTCGGATGTTGGAGTTCAATAAGAACCCCGTGCTGTGTTGTCTCCGATGGTGGGACTTTTGTTGTGTAGTCACTCTCTCTTTGAAAATCTTCAATAACAGCCTCAACATAATCACATTCATTAAGTGAGCAGACGGACAATTGGCCTTGTACTTGAAGGTAATAGTGCTCGGGTACTTCCCCCATTGTGATCTTGCGCCTCCACGGGCACTTTATTTCAAGCATCTTTCCTACCGCTGTAATGCCATCGGGCGATGCCCCGAAACATTTAAGTGTGGGGTGGGGGATTAGGCCAAAGTCATACAAAGGAATATTCATGTTTCTTTGGCAGTAAGACCTCGCGATCATCTCTTCAAACATCACCCCCCATCGTAGTGGGGCGGATGAAAATGAAGATGTTGACATTGAAGATGCTGTGGGAGGATTAATTTCATAGAATCGTTTTAGTCCATCTTGTGATAGCAATGCTTGTGTCTTTTTCAAAAGAAGTGCATTTCGGGACCCCATCTTCCCTTTGCCAATAGCTTGAGCAAGGTCACTCGCCGTTAAGAGATTCTTTCGGAGCGCGAGCCATTCAGCTGATCGCTGAGGCGCAAATGGCAAGGATTTTAAGTGAAGCACGTGTTTACGGACTCGCAAAAGCTCGTTTACTTGAGTTTTTACTTGTTTGACAGACGCACCCCCTTGAACAGATGAGGCAAGTCGAACAACCAGATTTTCCATTGCGCTTGTCGAGAGGTTATTAAGTAGGTCCTCGTCCAAAGACGTCCAAAGAGCTTCAAATACGTTTTGGACGAGTTTGTCAGCGAATGTAATGTCACTTTGTTCTGTAGTATCGGTCATACAAATGAGGCCAAGCTAGTGCGATACACCGTGCCTTTTAGGAGTCGTTTGGTATGTTATATAGTGAACTGCTATCTTTAAAGGCTTTGGAACGAGCTTTGGACTTCTTCTCGCGCTCACGAATATGATCTTCAATCTGTCGGACTATTTTAGAAGTTGAATAATCTAGATCTACGCGCTTGCTTTTGCTAGGCCCGGTGGAGGAACTCGCTAATGTATCCACGGAACACGTGTTGGTGGAGTCAATAGGTTCGCTTGCTTCTTTCGGCTTTCGCTTTGCCTTTGTGCTTAGAATAGCCTCGAGATCGGTACGATGACCTTTCAAATAGGTGTTTAGTTTCTCGTTAAAAACGTTCATGATTTTGAACCGAGCCGTACAGGTTAGAACATTGATGTGCTCATCTTGTTAAGTCCCTTATGCTTTAGGTTTTATCATTTTTTACGTCACGATCTACGATGATCACGCGGTATGGAGCAAATTTATTGTCAGGACACGATACTCCTCCATTTAGAATCTCTAGAATTTGTACCTCGGGTTGATTAAATGCCCGCGACACGCCGGTGTCAACGAACCATAGCTTCATATCGTATAATGCTATCACGTGAGGAACAACGGTGTGTCCGAGGAACATGGCTTTTGTTTTCGTATGTTTCAAAACGTTTTCCAAGGACGCGAGACGTGTATCATCATCTTTTTCACTGTAGTGGCGCGTCCAAAGAATGCTTGATTGTCCAAGAATAACTGTTTCCATTTTGCGAGCCTCGTCAGATGAAAACGGTTGGTACAAAAGGTACCTGTATGCCCACTCATTTATCTGTGCAATGCTTCCTTGGGCCAAGTGAAGGTGAATGGGCAAGAGCCCTGCATGACAAAATAGCAACTCGCCTATGCGAACAACAACGGGTCGTCTTGACAAAATGGATGCAATTGGCCCCCCTGGTCGAAATTTATGTGCTCTTGCTGCCGCCCCACCCATGTCATGTATACTTTTTGAAGATGCATAGGAAAAGTCACCCATCACATTCATTATTTCGTGATTTCCAATCAATGAGATGACTCGTCCCCCATGGGGTTTAGCAAGGGCATCCATCTCGACCATGAATTGAACAACACTGATGTCCGGCATCGTTTCCCACTGTTTAGTTTGTGCCCGAGCTTCGCTATCCACTTGATCCCCGAGTTGAATTACCCATGTGTTACGTGGCTCGGCGATCCATTGAAAGTCATTGTTTATAAGTCGTGCTTGGTAAAAGCACTGTGTCAGACGTTGGAGATCTCCATGAAGGTCGCCTATGACAATCAAGCGGTCACATTCAGGAAATGTCCAATCGTGATTTATGGGCTCCATTTGAACCTCCCGAGTGACCAATGAATGCGGTGCTCCTCTAAACTCTTTTGGGTAAAAAAACGATCGTTGCCACACATAGATACTAGAAAGTCGATACTATCATGTCCAAAAGCGAAAAGCCAACCCTTCTTCCTCCGACAAATGGTATAATTGAGATTGGGGTGGATGAAGTAGGACGTGGTTGCCTATTGGGCCCTGTTGTAACAGCAGCGGTCGCGTTGCCTCCCACAGATACAATGGTTGAAAAAGAATGGAGTGAAATAAGGGATTCCAAAAAGGTATCCGCGCGAAATCGGTGTCGCTTAAACAAATTCTTGCGCGAGAAGTGCGTTTCGTATGGGATCGGAATGGTTTTTGAGGAAGACATTGATCGACTGAATATTCTTAGGGCCACGATGAAGGCCATGCACCTAGCAATTGATGATTGTATTCGAAAAATGCCCGCCGCGCAACAAGTGTCGGGCCATCCCATTGAGCTCTTGATTGACGGCCCACATTTTCGCCCGTATGCCCCACCAGGCCAAGAGGATGAATGGTATATCAAGGGGGCTCGTTGTGTTGTGAATGGCGATGCCGTCCACATGTCCATTGCTGCCGCATCCATCATAGCCAAAGAAGAGCGCGACTCATTCATAGTGAATCTCGTCACAAAGAATCCATCACTTGAAAAGTATGATCTCGTTAAAAATAAAGGGTACGGCACATCAAAGCACATGAAAGCACTTGTCGCGCATGGAGCGAGCGAATTCCACCGAAAATCATTTCGTCCAGTACGTGAGGCCATGCTTCCCAAGTTAGGCACATGTCCTGCCCTCGACCTTACGGACGACAGTTCTGAGCTTTCGGAAGATAATGATGAACATTCCAAAAGCCATGATCGCTAAGAGAGCGATGCGTACTGATGATGTCACGAATTTCGTATGTTTATCAATGAAGCTTGTTGAGGGCGCTGCGGAAATTGCAGCGGAGACGCTTTTAGGAGGTTTATCAGTGGGTGTTTCCGGGGTGTTGGCTCGAAGCGTAGGGTCCGCGACGTCCCCGGCATACTTGGCATTGTATCGAGACACATCTATTGATTTTATATTATCAAAGCATAATGGGCTTTCATTTATTTCCATTGCGTTCTCAGGAGTACGACAAAACGTTTGTGTACACGCCTGTTTTAATACATTCATTTTGTCATCAATATCCGCATTATCATTTCCGAGCTCCGTTCTCCACTTTGAGGACAACTTCTCTGGATAGTACTTTGCGTTTTTACAGATGGCAAATGCCTCTTGGAGCTCCTTAGGTGTAACAAGTTTTTCACAAGCAACTTGAAATGATTTGCTCCCTGGGACAATGTTGGCCAATCGCTGATGGCAGTCCATCGCGACATTCACACTTTCATCTGTGAGCCGACGTTGAATGTCACGGACAACTTGCGCTCTTTGAGGAATCTTTGCGAGAGCCTCGCTCGCTGTCTCAAAAAGCTCCGTGTACAATCCTTCCGGCGTGCTTCCTAGCCGTTTGATCATTGCCACGGGACAGTAATCAGGATCGCTTTTGTACTTCCCATTCATGTAATACTCCTTTGACGTACACTTCATTCCCTCGTCACTCGTTAACGTAATGTCCCAAGCTTCACCATCGACAATGTCTTTGGCAACCAGTGGCATGTTGCCACTTGGGCATGGTTTGAGGCATTTATCTCCTTTTTTCAAATATGTATTTCCCAAGTGATAGTTTGGTACTGAGAACCAATCATGGTCCTTTCCATCACACACGGATGCCTTGTCGACTATCATCGCATCTTTGGGCTTTTCACAACGGTTGTTGCCTATGTCCGTAAACCCAGGGGGGCAACTCGCAGTTACGCATTTAGACGGGTCCCCGCGCACTTGTGTGAAGCCCATTCCAGCAACTAAAGGACATAGGGGATATGCGCGGTTCTCGTCGTTGTTTTGTCGGCACAACGCTCGTGTTTTCTTATAATCATTGGGATTGTCGCGAGAGTAGTTACGCGTGTCCTCAAGGCCAGCGACGTACCCACTCTTTCTCGCATCAAACACCCCTAGTTGTATGGCTTGATCTATGGAACAAATCTCACCCGGCTTCATTACATTTGCCATGGCTAGGCAAACCTCCTTGACATTTGCACGGATAAAATTTCTAAAGTGTGCATACCTTTGGCTCACCTGAGTCCGTCTGTATCATAGGCTCGCCATCATCGTCGGAATACACGCGCATCCGTGCCGGTGTGTACTCTTTTGCGGACTTCACAACCCGTTGACAGTAGCCATCCATGTTTTGAAATAGGTGACCAGCAGAAGTGCCATCGCCAAAGTAAGCTTTCGAACAGTTGGGTGTGTACTGAGTGCCATTTAGATCCCATGGAATGTGAATGGTCAACCTGTATCCCCTCCGCGATAGCTTCTCTTGTACCATCGGTGGCAAGGAATCCCATTCCGGAATGTCTTTGACATCAAGGTCCCATTTTATAGTTTTGGGGATGTCTAAATTCAAGCACTGCGTGTCGTTCATTTCCATGTTCGAGACACCGTTACACCTTCCACCAGTTTGACTCTTACGTGAAAATTTTGGTACGGAGTCCTCATTCGTCTTGAACTTTAGCTTATATAGCCACGACGTGTCAACATTGTAACGATATGCCATGTTATTGGCCCATTGTCCGAATCTACCATTTTGCGATGACCGTAAAGGTGAGTTTGAGCTAAATATGAGGAATCCAATGCCAACGAAGATTAGAATCAAGAAGATGATTAAAGTGATATACTTCCCTGGGGATGAATTGAAGAAGTCTCTGATCGATCGAAGAAAATCCTTTGTTACGGACCAAATTGTTGAAAGAATCAATTTGAGTTTTTCCCAAAACATTTTCGCATTTTCCACTCCTTCGGTATCGGGTGATGGGCATTTGTCACCTTGCCCGCCCCCATCTCCTGCCAATGTTGTAGCCGGGGGCGAGGAGGGCGTTCCTGGTGCGGTAGGTAAGGGTATTTTATCCGCAACAGCTTTTGCAGCATTTATAGCACCAAGCGCAGCCCCCATACCACCGATGCCTCCTAGCTGTGTTCTTTTTGCCCGGCCTTTATGCTTCATAGTAGATACTTGAAAGATCTAACACCTATTTTTACAACCTACAAAAATTAAGACGCGTAGTTACTGTCTTAATTTATATCAAAATAATAGCAGTGTTCAAATGTCCAAAAAGGTATGGGCTCTAATCGTTTTACTTATTATTATGTTTGTCTACGTTTCATACTATTATAGATCTCCATCAACCGTTGCTATATTACAAAGTACATTGGATGAATTTGAGCTCGACATGTTTCTTCAGAAGCAACCAATTGTAATCTCAGATGAAGTTCAACAATGGGAATCATTGAAGTCCGCATGGTTTCCATCTAATAAAGTAGACTTGTTCCTTGAAAGCTCGCCATCCGATGCGTGGGCACGGAATAGGTACAAATACCTTCTCATCCAACCGTATCAATCTTGCGAGGTAATGTTATACCCCGCAAATAAGAAAATGAATAAAGAAAACGTACCACCTGAAGATGAAACGCTGTTAGCAATAAAAATGAACCCCAATCAAATCATAATACTGCCATTTAGATGGCATTTCACCGTTTCAAATGGGGCTTCATATGGTTGGATGGGAGTTCACGACTGGGTCACCCGGTTCTTGCCATCATCTTGAGCTTAATCGACCTCCTCTACATTTGGGGCTGACCCCGGCCCGGAGCCCATCCCACCCATGTCCGGCATCCCACCCATGTCCGGCATCCCGCCCATACCTGCCCCACCAGGTGGTACGCCCGATTGATACATTTTTGTAAGAATTGGTGACAGCTTAGACTCCACCTCTTTGTATTTGGAATCGAGTTCCTCACTTGTGACCTTTGCATCGCACTTCTCCAGCCATGCAACTGCTTCTTGAATAATGGGTTCGGCATCTGCCCAAGCCGCCTTGCCAGCCTCCGTTTCCACGGTCTTGAGGTTGTTACGGGCGGAATAAACATAGTTTTCAAGTTGATTCTTAGACTCTATGCGCTTGCGTTGTTCTTCATCTTGCGCTTTAAACTGTTCTGCTGCCTTGACCATTTTCTCAATGTCGTCTTTTGAAAGTCGCCCCTTGTCATTGGTAATCACAATCTTGTTGGTCTTCCCTGTACTTTTCTCGAGGGCGCTCACATTGAGAATACCATCTGCCGTCACATCAAATGTAACCTCGATTTGAGGAACACCGCGAGGACCGGGAGGGATTCCGGTGAGCTCGAAGCGCCCGAGGAGATGGTTGTCGCGCGTCATTGCTCGCTCGCCTTCATATACTTGAATCATGACCCCGGGTTGGTTATCCTCGTACGTGCTAAAGGTTTGTGACTTCTTTGTCGGCACTGTGGTGTTGCGCTCGATGATTTTAGTCATCACCCCGCCGGCGGTTTCAATGCCAAAAGAAAGCGGGGCCACATCGAGGAGTAGAAGGTCCTTGGTTTGGTCGCTTCCTTGACCAGTTAGAATGGCAGCCTGGACCGCCGCCCCGTAAGCAATAGCCTCATCAGGGTTGATGCTCTTACAAAGCTCCTTACCACCAAAGAAGTCAGTTAGCAGTTGTTGAATCTTGGGGATACGAGTCGATCCACCAACGAGAACGATCTCATCAATCTCTGACTTGTCCATTTTGGCATCGCGCATGACCTTCTCAACGGGATCAAGCGTGCGACGGAAAATGTCCGAGCACAGCTCTTCAAAGCGGGCACGAGTGATGTTAGAGAAGAAGTCAATGCCCTCGAAGAGCGAGTCCAACTCAATACTTGCGGTCGCAGACGAAGATAGGGCGCGCTTCACACGCTCGCATGCCGTCTTGAGACGCTTTACTGCCCGGGGGTTTCCTGAAATGTCCTTTTTATGCTTGCGCTTAATCTCCGCAACGAAATGCTCCACTAGACGGTTGTCAATATCCTCACCACCTAGATGGGTATCACCTGCCGTGGCCTTCACTTCAAAGATTCCACCATCAATGTTGAGAAGCGACACATCATGGGTCCCGCCGCCGCAATCGAAGATGATCACGTTCCGCTCCTTTGCCTCATTGACCTTATCAAGACCATAGGCAATTGCAGCCGCAGTGGGCTCATTGATGATGCGAAGAACTTCAAGGCCGGCAATGGCACCTGCGTCCTTAGTCGCCTGACGTTGCGAGTCGTTAAAGTACGCAGGAACAGTGATGACGGCCTTTTTGACGGCGTGTCCTAGAAACGCCTCAGCAGTCTCTTTCATTTTTTGTAGAACCATCGCCGAAACTTGCTCGGGATGAAGGGACTCTGTTTTGCCGTTTTGGGTGATTTCAATAATTGGTTTTTGGTCCTCGCCGGACTTGACAGTAAATGGCCAATGTTTCATGTCTTGTTGGACGACATCATCGTTGATCTTGCGACCAATGAGACGCTTGGCATCGTAAATTGTTTGTTGCGGGTTCATGGCCGCTTGATTTTTTGCTGCATCGCCAATAAGGCGCTCCGCATCCGTAAAGGCAACGTATGAGGGGGTCGTCCGGTTTCCTTGGTCATTCGCAATAATCTCAACCCCGTTGTTCCGCCAAACGGCCACACACGAGTATGTGGTTCCAAGATCAATACCGATTGCTACTTTGTCACTCATGGTATGAAATGTATATCCAAGGAAAATCTTAAATCATTTTTGACCATTTGCGTACGCACGCGCCTGTGCTTGCTTCTTTGAGAATTTTTTGAATAAACAAAGGATGAGATACAATGTCAATGTGATTTGATAAATGAATATCCGTAAACGTACAACGGGGCCCTATGAATAGCTGTTGTGCAACATCCAAGCTTCTACGCGGAACTTGCCCGTCACCGGGTTCATATTTACACGCATAAGGTAGCTCACCTTCCTTACGTATCTTAAAATGATTCATCGTCTCGTTATTTCCCGACGTAAGGATTTCACAAGGCATATCTA
>Ga0049083_10001125_pt1 | contig 10054 bp, 16 predicted proteins | sample GreLakmeMI27MSRF_FD_66719 | JGI IMG/M metagenome (GOLD analysis project Ga0049083, IMG submission 66719) | Freshwater lentic microbial communities from great Laurentian Lakes, MI, USA - Great Lakes metaG MI27MSRF | ecosystem: Environmental > Aquatic > Freshwater > Lake | place: Great Lakes...
GTGACAGGAGGTCGGACAGAGCCGACGACAGACGCACAGATATATGTCCAGTTCTCTTCCGCTCCTGCAGTCTGTGTGATAGACTATATAGTGTTTCTCCTGTGCTCAAGGAGCGTAGCCGGGCGCGGCGCGGCCAGGCATGCGGACAACGCACGCCTCTACGGTTGCACCCATGCACAGCTACCGTGCGCTCTTGCGCCAGCTGGGCCGCGCCCTGGCCCCGCCCCCCTGCCTGGGCAGCCCCGCACGGGGTGCTGCTGTTGTGTTGCCGCTGGCGGGAGGTCTGCGTCGGCTGGCGCACCGCCGCGCAGCCGCCCCGCCCCGCGTCGCTCCGGCGACGGCGAGTGCGGAGGAGGCGGTTGTAGGCGGGCAGTACCCGTTTGGAGAGGTTGAGGAGCGATGGCAGCGCTATTGGGAGATGCACGCCACCTTCCGCACGCCCGACGCCGTTGACACCTCGAAGCCTAAGTTCTACGCGCTCGACATGTTTCCTTACCCCAGGTACGGCGAGCGTAGGCTGCGCGGCCTCGCTTGCTCGCCTGGGCTGACGCGCTGTCACGTGCAGCGGAGCTGGCCTGCACGTGGGCCACCCCGAGGGCTACACGGCAACTGATATCATGGCGCGATACAAGGTACGGCGAGTGTGGCCACTCCCCTTGCTCCGTGCTGACGCCAGGCACAGCGCATGCTCGGCTTCAACGTCCTGCACCCGATGGGCTGGGACGCGTTCGGCCTGCCTGCCGAGCAGTATGCCATCGACACGGGCACGCATCCCAGTGCCACCACCCGGCGCAACATCGACCGCTTTCGGCAGCAGCTCAAGGTGAGCTGAGCTGAGTTGCTTTGCTCATGCTTTCCTCATCCACCGACTCACGCTGGCTGTGCCCAACAGTCTCTCGGCTTTTCCTACGACTGGCAGCGTGAGCTCGCCACGTGCGATGTGCAGTACTATCGCTGGACGCAGGCGTGTTTTAGCAGCTCTCTTAGCACCTCAGGCTGACGCGAGGCTGCCTCTTCAGTGGATTTTTCTGCGGCTGTTTGAGCGAGGGCTAGCCTACCAGGTGCGTCGCCCGTGTCGCTCGCGCCTGCAAGTCTTTCAACTCAATTTTCATTGTCGCAGGCTGAGGTTGCTGTGAACTGGTGTCCGGCGCTCGGTACCGTGCTGGCCAACGAGGAGGTACGTGCTGCGAGGCTGCACAGAGTCGGCGCCCTCACAATCGCGCGCTAGGTGATTGATGGCCTCAGCGAGCGCGGAAGCCACCCAGTCATCCGGCGCCCGATGCGGCAGTGGATGCTCCGCATCACTGCGTACGCAGATCGCCTGCTAGAAGACCTGGACGGCCTGGACTGGTGCGTCGCAGCGTACCGAGTGTGCACCTTTGCGCTGAACCCCACTCCTCCCTAGGCCCGAAAGCATCAAGGACATGCAGCGGAACTGGATTGGGCGCTCCATTGGTGTACAGCTGGGCTTTCAGGTTCACACGGGCGACGCTGCGGGGAAGACCATTGATGTTTTCACCACCCGGCCGGACACCCTGTTTGGCGTGACCTATTTGGTCGTGGCGCCTGAGCACCCGCTGACGCTCGCCCTTGCCACGGCTGATCAGCGGGGCGCAATGGAGGCGTACTTGGAGAGCGCGAGCCGCAAGAGCGACCTGGAGCGCACAGAGCTGAGCAAGGAGAAGACGGGCGTCTGGACGGGCGCCTTTGCGCGCAACCCCGCCACCGGGCTGGACGTCCCCATATGGGTTGCAGACTACGTGCTCGGCGGCTACGGCTGCGGCGCGGTCATGGCTGTGCCCGCTCACGACGCGCGCGACGCCGAGTTTGCTGCAGTCTTTGGCCTCCCCGTCCTCCCCGTCATCTCCGCAGACAGCGCGAGCGAGTCGAGGCTGCCATTCACCGGAACTGGCAAGCTGATGAACAGCTGCAACGAGGCTGCCGGCCTGGACTTGAACGGTGTGGGCCTGCGACTCTCGGCACGGTGTTCCTACCCTCACACTGGTCCACCCTTCTTCCCCTCCCAGGCAAGGCCAATGAACAGGCTGCCGACGCAGTCGCTGCATGGGCAGAGCAGCGTGGACTGGGCAGCCGTAAGGTCAACTACAAGCTGCGGGATTGGCTGTTTGCGCGACAGGCGCGCGCGCTCGCTCGCCTGCGCCTGCCCGAGCTCACGACCCTGGTGCTGACATCGCGCTCTCGCAGCGCTACTGGGGGGAGCCCTTCCCCGTCGTGTTTCTGGAGGGAACGGAAGAGGCTGTGACCCTCAGGGATGGTGCGCCATGACGCTGCACATGCCGTGATGGGTTTAGGTTTAGTGATGCGTACTCAACATGCACGCACTTGCTCCACAGAGGACTTGCCCGTCGTGCTGCCGTCCACCGACAACTTCCGGTGCGCCGCTGCATGTGTCCTTGCTGCGTCACCGCTGAGCGCACCCCGGGCCGCCTGCGTGCAGGCCGAGTGGTAACGGAGAGGGCCCGCTGGCCAACCTGTCAGAGTGGGTGCATACGGTGGACCCCTCTGGGCGCCCTGCGCGACGGGAGACCAACACCATGCCTCAGTGGGCCGGCTCGTGCTGGTACTACCTGCGCTTTATCAATCCGCAGAACGACCTGGCGCTCGTCGGGCGCGAGCTGGAGAGCTACTGGATGCCGGTGGACCTCTACGTGGGCGGCGCGGAACATGCGGTCCTGCACCTACTTTACGCGCGCTTCTGGCACAAGGTGCTGTTTGACATCGGCGTCGTGTCAACGAAGGAGCCCTTCCAGAAGCTGGTGAGCCAGGGCATGATTCTGGGCGAGGTGGAGTATACCGCCCTCCGCGATGCCTCGGGCGCCACCATCTCTGCGGACGACAGCGTGCGCTCGGGTGCTGCCACCGTCGTGAAGCTCTCAGCGGAAGATGTAGTCAAGAAGGGGGACGGGTGCGCCATGTCTGCACGTGATGCGGCCACTGCGCCACTGACCGCGTCGTCGCCACCCAGGTACGTCCTTAAGGCGGACCCCTCCGTGCGCGTGGCCGCCAGAGCGCATAAGATGAGCAAGAGCCGCGGCAATGTCGTCAATCCGGACGATGTGGTCAAAGCATACGGCACGCGCGCGCGGTCAGCCCCGCCGCATGTCCGTCTCACCAGCCTGCTCGCAGGTGCCGACTCGCTGCGCCTGTACGAGATGTTTATGGGCCCGCTGCGAGAGACCAAGGTGTGGAGCACACGCAGCGTGGACGGCGTACACCGCTTCCTGGGCCGGGCATGGCGGCTGTTTGAGGCGCACGCGGGCGCGGGCGCGTCCGTGTCCGATGCCGCCCCCAGTGCCGAGCAGATGCGCACGCTGCATGCGACCATCAAGCGCGTCACGGGTGCGTCACGTCTGGCGCTTGCGGCACGGCTGTTCGCTGCTGAGCACCTTCGCACGCGCAGAGGACACGGACGAGATGCGCTTCAACACGGCCATCTCGGCAATGATGGAGTTCGTAAATGCGGCCACCAAATGGGAGACTGTTCCCCGCCAGCTCCTGGAGCCCTTCGCCCTGCTGCTCGCCCCCTACGCACCGCACATCGCAGAGGAGCTGTGGAGCCGGCTGGGTCACGCCGATACGCTGGCCTACGAGCCCTGGCCGCAGTTTGACGAGAGGTACCTTGTCCTGACTGAGGTTGCAATCGCTGTGCAGGTCAATGGCAAGCTGCGCGGCACGGTGAGCACTGCCGCAGATGCGGACGAGTCCACTACCGTCGCAGCGGCGCTGGCGGCGGAGGGCATCTCCAAGTGGATGGATGGCCAGACCATTAAGCGCCGCATTTTTGTGCCCGGCCGCCTGCTGAACTTTGTGGTTGCGCCCGCTGGCAAATAAATAATAGAATGGCGCCGTCTTATTGCCCCAGCAGACCAGGCACCGCCTGGTGCGTCGCGAGCCTGTGGTACGCATCCCATGTCAGCCCCTTGTCAGCCGCTTCGAGCAACGCCGCGGCATCCACGTTCGCATTCTCGAGCAGCACGTCCAGCTGGCCAGAGTCCATCAGCAGCAGCTTGTCCGCCGATGCCTCGTCCAGCTCGGGGAAGCGGGAGGCGATGCGACCCGCCATCCAGGCGAAATAGTACGAGTACTTAGTCTGCGACCGCAGAAATGGGGGCAGCTTCGAGGCGGCCTCCTCGCGCAGACGGGCCAGCAGTGCTTCAGCCCCCTCCGAGCCAAGAAGCTGTGGCACATTGCGCGCACCCGTCAGCTGCCCTGCACCCACGCGCACCGAGCCGCACGCACCTCTGCATGCACACCGGGCAGCTTGCGGAGAATACGCTGCAGGCTCTCCTCATGCGCCGGGTCGAGCTTGGCCGCCTCCCACATCGACACTGCAGCAGCGTCAAGCGCCGGGATGGGCGTCTGAGTCGCGTCCCCGTGCACGCATGCCGCCGCGCCGTCCTGAGGATACGAGTTAGGGGCAATGCAGTGCATCGTCGCATTCTCCGTGCCTGCTTGTAACTCAAGGCCTCCAGCGCGCCCGCGTGCACAGAGAACACGAAGGCGCTGCCGGGTAACGGCATGAATGCCAGCGCGCTCTGCGCGTCCTACACTCGATTCTCAGTCGAGCAACTCAATGTCACATCGCGCGCCGCGCCTTGGTCGCTAGCTCCGGATGTCCGGCATGCATGAGCGCCATAGCGCGAAGCGCGTACAGCAGGTGCCGTGAGGCATTGCTGGGCGCAGGTCCGGGGGCAGACCAGAGCGCACACATGGCCTCGCGCGCAGCCTGCTCTCGGCCCATGAAGGCATCCTGCGCGGGGCATCACGACCCGGGCCGTGCAGGCACACGGCTCGCAGCGCACCTGCAGGCTCTGTGCCAGCGCGCGCTCGGTGAAGCGACATCCGTCGGGCAGCAGCTTTAGCACGCATCCGTCGCGGCAAGAGAGCGCGGTAGCCGGGGGCCGCTCGCCGACGCAGACCAGATGTGCCTGCGCGCATCTAGGCCTCAGCACAGGCTGGCGACAGCCGATGCCCAACATTTTCCACACCAGCTGCCTCGTGACGCATGCGAGTGGTAGCTCCGACGCCTGTAGTTGTGAGAGAGCTCTGGACTCAGGCCAAGCAGCACACGCGGAATCGTTTGTTGGTGCGGAAATCACTGTCATGCGCACCGCGTCTTGCAGGCGCTCACGCACAGCCTCGTCGTGCGGCGCCAGCTTTACTGCCTTCCGCAGGGCGGCGCACGCGGACCGCGCGTCACCAACGTCAATCAGCGACACGCCCTGCAGTGGGAGGGGGCATGCGGGCGTGTGGCGTGAGTTCAGGCGCAGGAGTCTCTTCGCGTCCGGGTGTGACTGTTCGCCACCACCGCGACGCGACGGGGCCCGCACGCCTGCAAATAGAGCGCCTTCGTGAGTGCAGCGGCCCAGGTTTCGTCAGCATGGCGCTGCGTCTCGGAAATTGGAGCGCAGAGGCACTCCATGGCTCGGGACGCGTCCTCCATTGCCTGACATTTGCGAGCACGACGCAACGCCTTGAGAACGCAGCCACACGCGGCTGCCACAGCGCGCTTGACGCTGAAAGCAGTCGTCCGCAAAGTCCAAGGTGGTTGCGCTCGCACCTCCACAGGCTGCGCCTCGCGAAGCCGAGTGCGGGCTCGGTTGCACAGCAGGCTCGTGCTCCGCGGCTCCAGGGCCAGGCCAGCCGTGTAGTGCTCCTGCGCCTCCTGGAAGCGACCCGCCTGTAGGTAGCAGCGAACGCGCTCTGGTGAGCAAGGGCACTTCTTTGTGCTGTGCTCACGACTCACACACCTTGAAGGCCTCGTTCCCGAGAGCACACCAAGCGAGCGCGTCTTTAGCCGACATAGCCGCAGCGGTGCAGCGTCTTTTACAGGCTGGCGTTAGCGCGTTACAGACCGACCGACGTGACAGGTGGTGCTGCTTCATCGCCCGTTATTGCTGACGTGGCATTCAATCGCTTCCCCTTCTCGCCGATCTCTTGACGCACGCGTGAGCGATGGGCGCCGCAAACGGCAAAGAGGCATCTCAGCAGAGCGAAGCGCCGCACTTTGACATCCGGGTGCGCCGCAGCCGCTCTGCGCGACTCTCTTCGCCCTCACCACACTGCCGCTCAGATAAGCCAGCGGCTGTTCGAAGAGCTGGACGGCAAGCCCAGAGGCAAAGCACCTTCTCGCGACGTGCCGCAGAGGTGTGTGGGTCCAGCCAGCGCCGTCACACCGCGCGCCACGCCACGCCTGCGCACGCACTCACGACGGGTGGACGCAGCGCTGGTCGTGGCGGCAGAGAAGGAGGCGCGGACGCGGCTGCAGTGGAGGTTTCCCCAGGCGTAGCACCACAGCCGCAGGAGCTTCCACGCTTCCAGAATGACGCGCTGCTTCAAGAAGCCCTGCGGCAGACCGTGCGTATCGCTTGCTGCCCTCGAGAGCCGTGCCTCTGTGCTCACAGCTTACCTAGACGCGCGTCGGCCACCTGCTGCTGAAGCGCGAGCAGGAGGAACAGGAGAAGATAGCCCACTTGGCGCAGGAGCTGCTAGACAAAGAGTACCGGACGCCGTCCAGGGCGCTGCAGTGCTCGAAGGAGCGCGACGCCTGCCGGGACTGCTACCAGGGAAACGCGGCGCAACCACTAGCCTGTGCGGCGGCGGTGGACGCCTTCACGCGCTGCGCGGACACGGCGCTACGGGTGCGCCGTGATGTGCATTGCATTGGAGAAGAGCTGACGGGATGCTCGGTGCAGGCTTGTGACAGTGCTCCAGCCTAAGAACTCCCTCACACTGAACTGGCATCATGTAGCATTGAATTGTGGTAACAATGCTACGTGCGCCTCGCCCGTGCAGCTCCGCGCGCCATGTTGCCTGCATCTCGGCGCTGGGAAGGGGGCGGTGCAGGCACTTCGCTATGCCCACCCTCCTCGCGCCTGGAGCGCGCCGTGCGCATCTGCACGTTCAGCGCGTGCTTGCGTGCCGCGCGCGCGTCCTCCAACGCAAACTCGACGATGGGGCGGCGCTCCTTGCCCAGCACAGTCGGGTTGTTGTTGAGGTGCCGCAGCACGCACAGCGCGTGTTCGTGCTCCACCAGGTCCACGAAGCCCATGCCGCGCGAGCGCGGCGCGCCGCTGCTGTCCAGGCGCGAGTCGTCGTGGAGCAGGCGTGCTTGGCGCACCACCGGCCGTATGCCCAGGCGGCCCACCACAGCCTCCACGCACATCCGCTTCAGCGCGCGCTCATCCAGGCTGGGGGGCAGGTTGCGGAAGTGCAGGCGGGTGCGGGAGACTGAGAAGTTGGGGTTGCGCAGCTTCTCAACCTTCTCCTGAGCAGCGCGGCGGCGCTTCACCATGTCCGAGCCTGATACGCCCACCGAGGCGGCGGAGCCGTCCAGGATCTCGCCCTCGCGCGCGAGCAGTAGGTTGCGACGGTCCTGGGGAGCAGAGCCGTGGCCAGCCTTCCCAGCCGCCATGGAGCGCGCCTCCTCCTTGGTCACCGCCGAGGCGAGCTTCATGTGCCGCCCAGCGACCAGCACGCCAGCCTCGCCGCCGGCGGCCTCGATGGCGGCCGTCGCGGAGCGCTGGTCCGCAAACTCCAGGAAGGCGGTGCCCTTTGACCGGCCAGTCACCTTGTCGATGACCACCCGGCACTTCAGCACCCTGCCCAGCGGGCGTAGCGCGTGCTGTATGTCAAACGCCGTCGCCTCCGGAGACAAGTTGTGCGCGAACACGGTGATGCTGGAAGGCTTGTCGCTGGCACTAGCCTGCTGCAGCCGCCGGGTGCTCCGGGCGGAGAGACCCGTAGCGGCCGCGACAGGCGCTCGCGCCGGGCGATCGTTGTCGGCGGGTTCAGCCTCAGTGCGGACCACCGAGGAGAGGACGTGCAACATCAGCGCAGCCTCGTCCACTTGCTCGCCCGCAGGCGCTTCTTCCTCGGGCGCCTCCTCCACGGCACCATCTCCGCCCTCACTCTCGGGACGCGCGTGCGCGTCGTAGTGCTTTTTGGAGAGAGCCCAGTCAACTGCGATGGCTCTTCCTGCCACAACCGTGCCATTCAGGCTGGCGATGGCCTGCTCCGCGTGCGCGCGCGCCGTGAAGGAGACGAATGCAAAGCCGCGCATGCGCCCGTCCTCCGCCTTTGGGATGTGCAGGTCCCACACAAAGCCGGCTGTATTGAAGGTGCGGAGCAGCAGCTCCTCCGTCGCCCGGAATGCCACGTTGCGCACGATGAGGCGCCAGCGCCGCACCAGCGCCCCCTCGCCGCCCAGCTGGCGGGCCCAGAGCCGGACGGTGCCATCGTAGCCGCGCACAGAGGTGCAGCCGTGCAGGGCAGCCACAGCCCGCTGCGCCTCTGTGGCCGTGGCGAAAGTGAGCAGCGCCACCTCGCCGGTGCAACCGTCCTGCTGGAGGCTGAGCAGGTGCTCAGGGGGGCAGGGGAATTCCAGGCTGGCCACGGCTGCGGCTGCAGCGGCAGAGGCGAGCGCAGAGACCAGGCGCAGCGGCACGCCCGTCTGGCAGGGCAGCGCGAGGCCGCCCACGGCGACGGTGGATGTCGCCGCGCTGCGAAAGGCGCGCGGTGCCTCCTGTATCTCCGGCGCGGGGGCGGCGCGAGCCCGCTTCGCCGGAGCAGCCGCCGCCTGCTCCTCCGCGGCTCCGCGCTTTGCCGCACGCGGCCGCTTCAGCGCATCCAAGCAGGGGCCCTCCGCCTCGCCGGCTGCCTGGGTAGCCCGCTGTTCAGCGGCCGCAGCTGGTAAGGAGAGGGGAGTCAGCGACGCGCCACGGCCGGCGAGGCAGCGACCGGCGGCGGCGGCGCGCAGCGCTCACCTGTGCGCAGCTTGAGAGGCTGCCGCTGGTTGGCGAGCTCCACGTTCAGCGTGCGGCCCTTCCAGCGAGCGCTCTGCTTCTCGTTCACCGCCCGTTCCGCGTCCTCAGGCACCGCACTGCGAGGCAGCTCGCGTCAGGCCCGGCCGCCAGCGAGGCAGGTGCCGCTCTGCGGCCGTACAACTGGACGAAGCCGAAGCCGCGGCTCGCGGAGGCGCCTGACGAAAGAGCAGCCGCCGCTGTCAGCACGAGCGCCCGGCGCGCACTGGCAAGCACCGCAGCGGCGCGCCTTTGTCCTTTACGATGAACGACTTGCGGACGGGGCCCACGCCCGCGAACAGCTCCGCCAGCTGCGAGCACAGGCCGCGCATGAGCTTTTGTGGCGGCTGCACACAGCACGCGCGCCAGGCCAGGCACGCACCTGCTCGTCCGTCGTATCATAGGGTAGGTTACGCACGAAGACGGTCGCGGAGGTGCTGGCCATCGAGCGCGAGCCGGCTAGTCGACTTGACTTTTGTCTAGCCGCTCTCTCAAACCTCTGCCTACAAGGCTGACACGCTGTCTCCGAGGGCGCAGATATCACTCGACGACGGAGAGTCGAAGACTAGAATAGTGTTCGACCTCACGACCGACCGACCTGCGTACTAGCCTCCCGTGCGTCTTCCTCAGTGTTCGACTGGTGTGTTGCTGTGTTCGAGCAAGAGTCTCCAGGCCGCCTCGCCTAAGCTGTGCACTTGTGAATCACAATACAATAAGACTGCCTGCTGCTCCTGCAAGTAGTGGTGCTGGGTCGTGCGTATGGAGCTGGTGGTTTCACAGGCTGCAGCCGACGGCCTCGCACTCGCGTCCACCAATGTGGCCGCTGGCTCTGTCACGCTTGCCACGCAGACTGCAGCGGTGGGCGTGATCCTACCGCCGCCGGACATCCGTTCCATCGTGGTGCGCAACCAGTGGCCTGAAGCCTGCGTTCCTCCGCTGACGCCTGCGCCCTGCGCCTCCAGGACAAGACTGCGCAGTTCGTGGCACGAAACGGGCCTGAGTTTGAGAAGCGGTGCGTGCGGAACCCTACTGCGTCGTCAGTCCTGCCGCTGAGGCTCCTTGGCATACAGCATCCTGGCGAACGAGAAGAACAATGTCAAGTTCAACTTCCTGGTGCCTGGCGACCCATACAATGCATATTACCAGCAGAAGGTGGGTTCCTTCGCCTGTCCACAGAGCGCAGAACTTACCGACGGCACAGGTGGCGGCCTTCAGAGCGGAGGAGGCGGGAG
>Ga0049083_10001126_pt1 | contig 10053 bp, 5 predicted proteins | sample GreLakmeMI27MSRF_FD_66719 | JGI IMG/M metagenome (GOLD analysis project Ga0049083, IMG submission 66719) | Freshwater lentic microbial communities from great Laurentian Lakes, MI, USA - Great Lakes metaG MI27MSRF | ecosystem: Environmental > Aquatic > Freshwater > Lake | place: Great Lakes...
ACATCCGCAGCGGCAAGGATGTGCACGGCTTGGTGGGCTACTGGCCCTTCGACGAGAACCGCGGGGCGCGCATGCTGCTGGATGCGGGCATGTTGGGCAACAACCTGCAGCTGATCAAGGCGCCCACGTTCACGGACCTGGTGGCTGAGAGCAGCGTGCACGAAGACGGACTGCCTGTGCTCTCACCCGCTCACAACGACAGCGATGCGGGTGCAGTGCACGGCTCTTTGGCGTTTGACAACACGGCGGCAGTGCTGCAGAGCGCCGTCGGCATGCCCGCGGGGGACTTCACCGTGGAGCTGTGGGCGCGCATGCCCTTCGTGCCGCTCAGCGCGGACGCGTTCCAGCCCATGTTCAGCCTGTTTTCGTACGGCGCCAACCAGGTTGGCGCCGGGCAGACTGCGTTCTGGGACAACGCCATCCTGCTGCAGGTGCTCAACAGCGGGGGCTACATCGATGCCACCCAGGGCTACCCGGCGGTGCGGCGGCTGCGGGGCAACTTGGACGTGTGGGTCAACGGGGGCACGCAGGGGGGCCGGGTGCCCGAGTCTCCGGAGGGGGTAGCGCTGGGTCGGGTGGTGTTCGACACCCCCCAGCTGGCTGACGGCGAGTGGCACCACGTGGCGGTGAGCTGGCGCCAGGAGGACGGCTTGGTGCGTGCCTTGGTGGACGGCCAGGAGGCTGAGACGGTGGCGCACAGCAAGCAGAGCGTGAGCGCCGGCACCGAGCGCAGCTCCAGGGGCTCCCTGGTGCTGGGGCAGGACCAGGACTCGCCGGGCGGCGGGTTCAGCACCTCCCAGGCGCTGCGGGGCAGCCTGGCGGAGGTGCGCGTGTGGAACGAGGAGCGCTCTGTGGAGCAGGTGCGAGACGCCGCCCGATGGCCCTGGACCGCGCAGGCGGCCCCCGGGGAGGCTGATGGCGCCCTTGTGGCGCGCTGGACCTTCGACCGGGACGACCGAGGCCCCGGATGCGCGGCGCAGCAGGCGGCGGACGGGGGCGCGTGCGTGGTGCGCGCGGCGGCGCCCTTTGCGGGCAAGGCTGACCTGGTGGTCACCTCCAGCGCGCCCACGCGCACCCTGTCGGACGCGCCCCACCAGCCGCTGTCGCTCAGCGTGCCAGCCTTCAAGCGAGGCGACCCCGCCGCCGGCGCCTTCGCCGCCGGCCACGCCGTCTCGTTCAGCCAGTCCCAGGCGCTGGTGGGCGCCGACTTCAGGACCTTTCCCGCGTCCGCCGCAACCGTGGAGTTTTGGATGCGCAGCACCGACAAGTGCCGCACCGGCACGCCCTTCTCCTACGCCACCGCGGGGGGGTACGGCGTGAGCGACAACTCGTTCACAATCACAAACGCAAACAACTGGGCCATCGCCGTCAACGAGGATCAGGGCAGTCGCGTGCTGACCGACCGCCAGCGCGTGAACGACCACGCCGGCGTTGGATCCACCAGCGGCGAGTGGACCCACGTCGCCGTCAGCTGGCGCTCAGACACGGGAGACACGCGGCTGTACCTGGACGGCGCCCTGGTGTGGGCCACCCGTCGCGCTCAGGGGACGAGCATCAAGCCCGGGGGCACGCTGGTGCTGGGCCGCGAACAGGACTGCCAGGGCGGCTGCTTCCGCAACGGCCCAGCCTCGGACGTGGTGGCCGGCCAGGGCGCGGGGGCGCAGGACTTCCGGGGCGCGCTGGACGAGCTGCGCATCTGGGCAGCCGTGCGCACGGAGGAGGAGATCCGGAGCACCATGGATGTGTTTTCCTCCCCAAAGCTGGCCAAGCACAAGGACCTAATGGCCTACTACAGCTTCGACGAGGGCGAGGGCCACCTAGCTGGCGATGCCACGGGTCGGGGTCAAGACCTGGTGTTGACTCGGGTGGACCCGCGCGCATGGGTGGTCAGCACCGTGTCGGAGCAGGCAGATGAGCGCGCCGCGAAGCGGTCGCCGCCCGCGCCGGCGCAGGAGGCGTCCAAGAAGGCAACCTCGAAGAAGAAGAAGGGTCACAGCCACGCGGGGCGCGCGGTGTTGGCCACCTTCGCAGTGGCGGCGCTGCTGGGCGCGGGCGTGGCTGCGTGGATGAACCGGGAGGGGCTGGCGGAGGCGTGCGAGCCGCTGGGCGAGCGCTTGTGGCGGGCGCTGGCGGCGCTGCGTCGCATGATGACGGGACGCGCACGCGGGAGCGGCTACGCCGCCGTAGATGATGAATTTGGGGCGGAGGACTTTGCAGAGGCGGAGGCGTTCACCGCCTATCGCCCGCCAACGTAGGCATACGTGCCTTGATAGACGTTTCTCACGCACATAGAAGCTCCGTGGCTCATTGCTCATAAATCATCAGTCGCTTCCTGTATAGAGCTATTGTGACCTCCTGGAGGCGCACGGCGGTGGTCCTTCCGTCTCCGTCCGACAATGACCGACGACGGTCAGTTCTACAGTACCTCTCGGTCCAGCCCCCGCTCGCGTCGTTGCAGCCCCCGCTTTCGCTGTGAGCCTGCCTGGGTCCTGCCTGGGTCCATGGAGGGTGCCAACGCGCTCGCGGAGGTGATCCTGTTCACCACATTCGTCCTTGCAGGCTTGGCAGCGCTCGGGTGCGCTCGCGATGGTCTTCTTTGCGGCAGCCTCGGTCTCTTCTGACCCGCGTCCTCCTCCTCAGCTGGCACAGTCGGCGATACACATAGCGAAGCGGCCTGCTGCCGCGTGGAGGAGGGATGGTGCATCCGTGAAACCTCCACGAAGCATGGGCGGAGAACGTCCTGCGCTGGCCTGGGCCGCAGTGCAGCGGTGAGGGCGCATACTGCTTCGACGGCGCTGGACTGCGTGCACTTGTGAGTGCACAGCCCACCAGCGCTGCTCCCGTGTCGTTCCTCGGACCCGTCCGCGCGGGGCCTGTTGCTCTGCGTCTCACTCACGCCATACCGTCCCGTCAACGTCGTTGCCACGTCAGCAGCGCGTGCGTGTTCCGCGTCCACCGCGTGAGGCCGTGAGGCGTGACGTCACTCACAGTTCACCTCCCCGCTGGCCCGTTGCTCACTTTGCTCGCGCAGTAGACCGCCAGGATGATTCGCCGGACAGCGCGTTTGCGCCGCGAGTACCTGTACCGCAAGAGCTTGGAGGTGCGCTGCCGTGCAACTGAGCGTGTGACACGCCTGAGACGCCACCTGACGCTTGCGGCGTGCTTCGCCAGGGCGAGGAGCGCGTGTCGTACGAGAAGAAACGCGCAGTGCGCAAGGCGCTGGAAGGTAAGAGGCGTGGCGGCCGCGGCGGGGGCTCATGGCTGCGTCTCTCATCAGCCGCCGCCTGACGCGTGTGCTCACAGAAGGTCGCCCCATTCCCACTGAGCTGCGCGCGGAGGAGGCGTCCGTGCGTGACGTGGCGTCGCTGGAGGATGTGCGCACGGCAGCGGTGACGACGCACGCGGACGACGAGTACTCTCGAGCGGGCGAAGAGGACCCCCGACTCTTCCTCACTACCTCTCGCAACCCCAGCACACGTCTCACAGCCTTCGCCAAGGAGCTCAAGCTAGTGTTCCCAAACTGCGTGCGCGTGAACCGCGGCGCGCAGGTGGTGGGCGACATGGTGGAGTCCTGCCGCACTGCGGGCTTCTCAGACTTGCTTGTGGTGCACGAGCACCGCGGCGAGCCGGACGGACTGGTGGTGTGCCACCTGCCCTTCGGGCCCACCGCCTATTTCGGGCTCATGAACTGCGTGGCAAGGCACGACATAAAGGACACGTCGCTGAGCACCGTGTCAGAGGCGTACCCCCACCTGGTGCTGGAGGGCTTCAGTTCCCAGCTGGGCCAGCGCATCAGCAGCGTGCTCAAGTTCCTCTTCCCGGTACCCAAGGAGGAGAGCAAGAGGGTGGTGACGTTTGCCAACCAGGCGGACTACATCTCCTTCCGGCACCACATGTTCGAACAGCCACGTGGCAGCAAGAGCGTCGCACTGCGTGAGATCGGGCCCCGCTTCGAGATGCGGCTGTACCAAGTGAAGCTGGGCACGCTGGAGCAGCAGGAGGCTGAGGTTGAATGGGCGTTGCGGCCATACATGCGCAGCGGCAAGAAGCGGAAGCTGTAGGCTCTGCTGGGAGAATAAGCGGGCGGGGAGTGCGCGCAGCACCGCTAGTCGTGCGCTAGTCGTGCGCTAACCTGTAAGGCACAACACAATAACGGGATAACGGCGCGTGGCGTGTGCAGTCTGTCTCGAGTTTACAGTGTATCAATCGTGTGCGTATGCAGCTCATGCGCGCGTATCAGCATCCGGCGTGTTGCTTGGCGCTCGCGCCCGCCCACAGCAAGCTCAGCAAAGCCGCAAATGCCTCCCCGTCCACCGCCGCGCGCGCAGGCTTGGGCCGACACAGCACGGACGGCGGCGCGTCCGCCTCATCGCAGCCCGACGCGCTGCGAAACACGGAGCCGTACGGAACCGTGCGCGCTATCGCAGCAGCCCAATGGGTAGGCATCTGGTGCATCCCACCCCCGGCCCGAGAGGACATCATCGCGGCCAGAAAACTGGCGTGTGCGTGCTGCTGCTGCGCCTGCAGCTGCGCAGAGGCGCTGGATCCTGGATGGCTCATGAGCATGGACATCGTGGCTGCACCTAAGGCGGCCTCGCCGGATTGATGCTGCGGCCCTGACGGCGAGAAGGGCTGCGTGCCTGCAGAGCCCCGGCGACCGCGCTTGCTGCTTCGCTCATGCAGGTCGCCGCCAGCCGTAGCCCGCGCCGAGCCGTTTGGCTCAGTGGCGCCACCGCCGCTGTCGTCGTCTCCCGCGCTGTCGTCGCTGCCGCCGCTGCTGGTGCGGATCGCCTCCGCGAACTTGCGCTTCATGGTGCTATTCCTGCGGGGACGCAAAGAGTGGAGTCGCGGCGTGAGAAAAAGCAGTTGGTGCCGCTCAATGCGGCCCAGAGGGTCGCTGAGCGCCCCAGCCAGACGGGTGACGTGCCAGTGGTTCTTGATAGCGTTGTCGGTTCGTCCGGGGAGCTCGCGCGCGATGGTAGCCCACTTGTTGCCGTGCCGTCTGTGAGCAGCCAGGATGAGGCGGTCCTCCTCTTCCGTGAAGGAGTCCTTGCGCACGTCCGGGTTGAGCTGGTTGCACCACCTGGGTGGCACAGGGGCGCGCGGGTGAGTTTGGCGCCGCGGGGCGCGGGAGCGGCGAAGCTGTGTCACGAGCTTTTGCGAGCCGCTAGACTCAGGGCTCAGAGGAGAGCGCGCTTTCCAGCGCACAGCGGCCCCCTCGGGCGCGCCGCGCGCGCGCCGCGCCTCGGCAACCCTGGCCAGCGCGCGGCCGGGGGGTGTCCGGGCGGCTGCGGGGCCGGACAGGAGGCAGGAACGCACCGCAGGCGGCACGACTTGGACGAGCGCCCTGCTATCCGAGACGCGATGGCGCTCCACTGCCGTGCCCCGTACTGCCCCACCAACAACTTGAGCAGCGCGTCCTCCTGCACAGCCAACCAAAGCGGCCGTCAGCGTTGCGCAGGCAGCGAAAAGTGCACGCAGCCCACAATGAGCAGCACAGCCCACCCACTTTTAGAGAGCGCGCGCTGACGCTGGCGCTGCGCGGCCCGCACCTCTGGGCTCCAGACCGCCTTTTGGCGCGTCATTTGCGCGCAACGGGGAGCCAGGCGCTCGGCTGTTGAGCGGACGGCGACGCAGGCTCTGCTGGCGTTTCTCCCACACTTGTTCCGTTGGAAGTCTCACGGGCTCTGCGAAGGGTAGGACTATGCACACCTACAGCCCCACTGCCCCACACATCGTACGAGCTCGAGCGTACGACGGCAAGCCATCTTTGGACGACGAGACCCAAAAAGTGCAGTGGCACGCTAGCCCCACTTGCTCTTTCCGCCTCCTTCATGCGTGTTTGTGCGACTGGCGCGCTGCCTCGCGCCGCGTTGCCCAGAACGGCCGACGCGCTGCACGGGCGCAGCAGGCGCGCCGCCGCAGTGGGCCTGTCCACCGCAGCCGTAGCCTCTGTGGTCGGCTTGGCCGCCGTTGCCGCTGCTCGCGCAGCAATGGCCACCACCGACGTTGGCCTCCTGACCCGACGCGGCATGGCCAAGTTCATCAAGGCGCGTGCTGTTCAGACGTCGCTCTCTCGCTATGGGTTCGCTGCAGCCGTCTCACACGTGCACTCCGCTCCCGCACAGAACGACGTGTCAGGCTCCGTGGACGACTTTGACTTGGTGCTGCGGCTGGAGCCCCGCCAGAGCCCCTACCTGTGGCAGCGCGGGTTATCGCTCTATTACCTGGAGCGCTTCGCAGACGGAGCTCAGCAGTTCCGAGACGACGTTGCCGTCAACCCAAACGACACGGAGGAGAGCATCTGGGCGCTGCTGTGCGAGGCCAGGCTGGCCGGCTTCCAAGCTGCGCAGGAGAAGATGCTCACCGTAGGGCGAGACAGTCGCCCCGTGATGCGCGCAGCCTACGAGCTGTTCAGAGGCACAGGCAGCATGGATGAACTGCGCAGCGCCGCGGGCGCGTCCCCTCACGACCAGTTCTACAGTCTTCTGTATCAGGGGCTCTACCACGAGGCCAAGGGGGACCAACAGGCGGCCAAGGCGGCGATGCTGGCCGCAACGCAGTCCACGTACGGCGCTCAGAGCGGAGATTACATGGCTGCGCTGGCAAAGGTGCACGTTTTGCAACGAGGTTGGGCCGCCTGACTTCGCTAGACTGTATTTCATGACTGTGTTCACAGGCTCACCTCCACGTCCTCGTATGTGCCCGGCGCCACCTGCGCGGGCTCAGGGCCGGCGGCGGTGAAGGTGACGGCGCCCTTGAGCACAACCCCGGGTGCGTCGAACTTGACAGGCCCCTTGACGGTCAGGCTGCTGCATTGCCTCAGCGAAGGGTAGCACGACACCAGCGCGTCCAACTGGTCAACCAGCTTATAGTGCGCCTCGTCCAGCTTGACCAGCGGCGCAGCGGCGACGCCGGGTGCCAACACGATGGTGCTCTCCGGTGTGAGCACATAGGCGTCGGAGCGCAGAAGGAACAGGTCGCCGCATGTCTTGACCGGCGCGAAGCGCGAGCGGGGCACAACCACCGCCGCGGCGCCCGGGAAGCACTCGATGGCTGCGCCCATGGCCGTTTCCAGCTGGTAGACTGGCGTGCTCTTCTTGTCGCGCGGATCAACCGTCTTTTCGTTCTTGATGAGCGGCAGCGCCAGCGCACCGCCGCAGCCAGCCAGCTTGGCCGCCAGCGCATCAAGGTTGAGCCACAGGTTGTTGGTGTTGAAGAAGCGGTGGCGCGCCACATCCTGGAAGTGCGCCTCGTCATCCTTGGGGCACTGCGCGCTCTCGCGCAGCAGCAGAGACCCGTCGCCCGCCCGGCGCGCCAAATGGCCGCCCTTCTTGTCCGCAGAGGTGCGCTGCGCGCACTCCATGAGAAACGGCTGCCCTCCGCCCGCAAAGTGCTGCAGCAGGTCCAGGTCCAGCGTGGCGCCCAGGTTGTCGCTGTTGCTCACGAACATGTAACGCAGACCTTCAGCCTGCAGCGCGCTCAGCATGCCGCTCCCAGCCAGCGCCGCGTAGATGTCGCCGTGGCCTGGAGGACACCACTCCAAGCTGGGGTTCGCAGGCCATGTCACCGGCGCCAGCGTCGTCTTGTCCACCTTAGGGCTCTTGTTCTGCAGCAACTCGATGTGCACCTCCTCCAGCAGATCCGGGTGCGTGCCTGCCAGGAATGCCTTGGTGTCCGCGCTGGTGCTGAAGCTGTTCATCAGCACGAAGCGCACGTCAGAGCCAACCTGTTGGCGCTGGTGCTTCACCTGCAGCGCGATCAGGTCGATGAAGGTTTTGCCGTCCTTGACCATGAGCAGGCTCTTGGCCTTTTCCAGCCCCATGCTCGTCCCCAAGCCGCCGTTGAGCTTCAGCACGCACGTCTGCGCCAGCAGCGCCTTGACGTCCCCGCTGACGGCGCCCCGAAGCTCCTCCAGGCTGGGCAGCGCGTTGACGGGCACAATGTCACTCTCGGGGAGCAGGCCCGTGTCGCCGCTGGCAAGAGCAGTGTAGTTGTGACGGAAGGCTGCGACGGCGGCGTCGCTGAGGCCCTCCGCCTTCATCTTGGCCTCAAAGGGCGCAAAGTCTGTTGCGAGGGGTACCAAGGGCGGCACGCTGTCAGTCTCTGGAGGCGAGACTCAGCACGCCCGCGAAGCCTCCGACGAGGCGTGCGCAGCGCGCGCGCGCGGTGCGAGAGGCGCAGTGTGGCGCGTGCAGGAGCCGCGGCCGTGCGGGATGCTGGCGGGCGAGGGGAGTGCTTCTCCCACTGGTCACCAGCTCGTCGAAGACTGGAGAGGGACGCGCCTGCGGCCGCCATGTCGTGCACGGTGTAGCCTGCGCGGAGCGTGAGCGCGGCCGGCGTGAGTCCGCGAGCGAGATGGACGCGGCCTCTTGACTGGGCCACTCGGAAGGGAGCTGAGCGGCCCACCTCGTTGCCAGAGGAGCAGCGACGCAGCTGTAAACACGCAGCCACGCGCGCGCACCTCGGGCGGAGTCGCAGCGTAGCAGCAGGACGGCGAGGGACGGCGTGTTGGCTCCGGCACACCTTCGTCCTACCAACCAACAACCAGTCCAACACAGAGGAACCACGGTCCGGCGTTTTCACTGCGCGGGCGCTGCTGGGTCGCGTTGACTCGCATGATGGTCTGCCAGAACAGAATGTCGATTCACAGGCACATGCGCCGCTGTCATTTCCGCGTGCCGCCTGCCTTCTCCTCTCACCGTGAGCGCGGCACCTCGCGAGCCACCAGCCCAGCCTCCTTGTCCCACTGCGCGCCGCCCTTGACGGTGTCGCTGATGACGTCCCCGCCGTTCTTGGCGCCCTTGTCAGTCTCTTTCATGATCTTGTCAATCACGCCGTAAGACAGCGCATCTGCCGGCTGCATGTACAGCGGGCGCGCCATGTCCCGGTCCAGCTTCTCGTGCGCGTGGCCTGTGGTGCTGTGCAAAATGTCCAGCATCGCACGCTTCTGACTCAGAACCTCGCGCCACTTGATGTACACCTCGATGGCCTGGCGCTGCCCGGTGGACGGCACGCGCGGCTGGTGCAGCATGGCGGTGGCGTGGGGCATCATGTAGCGGTTGCCCTTGTTGCCAGCAGACAGCAGCATGCACGCTTGGCCAATGGCGACTCCAATGCCAACCGTGTACACGGGCGCGCTGATGTAGTTCATGGTGTCGTAGATTGCGGTAGCCTCCGTCTCAAAGCCAACCGTCTCGCCGTCCGCACGAGTGCACCCCGTGCTGTTGATGTACATGTACACCGGCTTGCGCGCGTCAGTGTACTGCATGTACAACAGCTCAGCCACGATGAGCTCCGTCACGGCAGGAACCAGCTGGTGTGGTGGGAGAGTGAGTGGCTGCTTGCAACAGGGGTTGAGCGAGGCGCGAGGGTTCACGCACCGGCATGCCCAGGTACACGATGCGGCTGTCCAGCAGCAGGGAGGGTAAATCTGGGGGTGGGGTCTTGGCCTTGTGCTCCGTGTAGCTGGGAGAGCCTTCGCTGCCCGCCGCGCCACCCCCAGGTGAGCCTGCTCCCCCCCGAGCAGCCAGCACGCGGGGCAAGGGCGGCAGCACCAGGCCGTCGTCCGTGCGTCCCGGGTAGAAGAGCTCCGCATCTGGTGGGGCAAGCCTTGCGTGAGAGGTTGCTGTGCCAACGCGAGCTCCAGGTTTTAGGGTAGGGGACACGCGCCTGGTCCGCTGCTCAGCCCCGCCCTCGCGCAGCCGCGCAGACGCCTGCACGCGCCCAGCCGCGGGCGCGACACGCGCAGCGCCGCGGCACCGCGCCCGGACTGCTCTGCAGAGACTCGAACGCTGCATGGAGGAGCCGCCTGGGGGCACCACACGCCCGCCAGCGCCTGCATCTCGGCAGCCGCGACGACGCAGCAGCCAGACACCCAAGGCTGGAGCACAACTGCACGCGGGGTGCGGAGGGGCACGTTCTGGAGGGCTGCCACGTCAGCAGCCCGCAGCGGCAGTGTGGCGGTCCCACATCATCATTGCGCTCCTCCGCGGCTCGCGTGTGACGGCCTGATTAGCACCGAGCACTGGAGGTTGTGCCAGAGCCCCGCCT
>Ga0049083_10001127_pt1 | contig 10048 bp, 7 predicted proteins | sample GreLakmeMI27MSRF_FD_66719 | JGI IMG/M metagenome (GOLD analysis project Ga0049083, IMG submission 66719) | Freshwater lentic microbial communities from great Laurentian Lakes, MI, USA - Great Lakes metaG MI27MSRF | ecosystem: Environmental > Aquatic > Freshwater > Lake | place: Great Lakes...
CATGTGCGTGGCCTCGCCCATGTGCTCTGGTCGGCTTCGTTCTCCTCTGCTGCTAGTTCATGAATGCGGGCGCGCGTTGCGTAGCCTTACGCTGAGTTGTGCAATTCAGAGTCGTTCTTCAGCTGCTGCAGCCTTTCCCAGCTGCTATTCACGCATCAACGCAGTGTACTCACACAACACACGTTCAGTTCAGGCCTGCTTGCGCCTGGGCTTGCCGAAAGGAATCGGGGAGATGGCCATCCACGCCGCGCAGGCGAGCGGCAGCAGCAGGTAGGGCGTGTAGAGGGCCAGCAGCTGCGCGCGCGCCGCGCGCGTTGCGATATCGGGCGAGGCTGCCAGCTCCAGCAAGATGGGCAGCAGCGTGGTCGCCGTGTGCACGCCGTACGCGAGCGCAGGCATTCGGATCCAGTTCAGCCGCCTCCAGAACGCGTACACAGCCACGAAGAAGAAAGGCAGTTGCAGCGCCAGCTCGCCGTAGATAAGCGCCTGGAACCAGGGCGCAACCGGTGTTCCGTGGACTACGGGCGCCATCAGGGGGTCGCCCATGCTCTCAACGTGCCACGCCAGTAGCCTCTGCGCGAAGGCGGGGACCCATCGCTTCGGCAGCACTGCGCTGAGCAGCGTGAGGCGCTGCACGGCGAGACATGGCGAAGTGCGCACCGGCTTGCGAGTCTACAAGCAGCGTGGCGGGTATGTGCGACACGAAGAAGCAGAGCAGCACGACGCGAAGCGCCTCCATTGACACGGCGTGTGCGCGGGCGTGGAAGGTGGTCCGCGGGAGGGACGCCTTGTTGGTCAATCATCGATCATGCATCGGCGTATCAGCGAGCAGAAGTTACTACTGTTGGTCCACCTCCGGTGCGTCATTCTCCTCCCCGCTCAGCGCCTCCCTGTCCTGCTGCTCCAGCGCCTCCCTCGCCTCCTGCGCCTCCGCCTGCCTGGCGGCCAGGTCGGAGGCTGAGACGTAAATGTTGGCCGCGTCCTCGCGCTTCTCCGCCACCAGGCGCTGCACCTCCTCCTCGCCCAGCTCCATGCGCAGCGGGGTGCCCACCATGCTGCCGTCAGGCTGCAGCTTCCACCGGTTGCGCTTGAGCCACTCGAAGGATAGGTCCTCGCTGCTCTCCATCTGGTCGGGCGTGGCCATGTAGAGGTAATCCCAGCTGATGCAAAGATGCGCGTCGAACGGCAAATCCCAGGTCTCCTCCAGCTCAACCTTCGATTCGGGCGCGCCCGCGGGCAGCGGCCGCGGGCGCAGCAGCCCCACCACGGGCACCTGCGTCACCATTCCGCTCTTGTCGTCCACGCAGAAGGCTGTTCTGAAGTCCAGCTGGCGCTGCGCGTGGGGCACGGAGAGGTCGCTGCCGCAGGGAATGAGGAAGACGCGAAGGGTCTCCTCCGCCCAGTCGATGAGGTGGGAGATTTCGCCGCGGCGCCGGTCCCCGCGCGACCCCGACAGCGTCGGCCGCCGCGTCCAGTCCACCGGGTGGTAGTCTGCGGGCTGCAGTTCCGCGGGCACAGCCTCGGAGGCTGTCCAGACGGTCTGCGTGTAGCTCCACTGCTCGCTGATGCCGTCCAGCGTGCCCTCCTTGTCCACGCCGTACGCCTCGCGCAGGTCGATCAGCCCCTCCGCAGTGCGCCGCACGAAGAGGTCGAAGGAGTGGAGGCGCAGGATGGCGAAGTGGGTGTCGTTGAGCACCACGCCCTGCGCCTCCAGTTCCGCACAGACGGGCCAGCCGCGGCGCTGCTGGTGCTCCTCCGCGCTCAGCTGCCCCTGCGACAGCCGCTCCAGCACTTCGTCCACGTAGCCGTCCTCGCGCCAGGGCTGGGTGAGCATGCGCGCGCGCGGCAGGGCCAGGCCGCCGGGCGCGTAGTTGACGCGCGCCCGCTCCGGCGCGGCGGGCTGCGCGAACATGGGGTCCGCGTCCGCGAAGGCGCCCAGGCTGTCCAGCTGCGACACCTCCGGCGTGAGCCAGGCGCTGGGCTGCTGCTGCGGCTGCTGCGGCTGCGGGTGGCCAGCCCCAGGGTCCCCCCCCCCGTCCGCCAGCCCCTCCTCCTGCTCCCCCTCCTCCAGGGGGGGCAGCAGCTCCCGGGGGAACACGCTGTCCCGCAGCAGCGCCTGGCGCAGCTGCGGGTTGCCCTGCGCCCCCTCCGCCAGCGCGTCAACCACCCGGCTCCAGGCTGTGAAGGGCTGCCCGCGCTCCAGCCCGGGCGGGCGCAGCAGGGCGTCGCAGAAGCCCGCGCGCAGCTCGGTGGTCTGCAGGAAGCGGTCCGCGGGGGCGGGCATGTAGAGGTAGACCCGACCGGCCCCCCAGGCGGCGCGCACCCCCCGCCCCAGCTGCGGCAGCGGCGCGCTGTGCTGCCCCTCCTGCAGCCACGCCAGCTGCAGCTGCTCGCTGGCCGCGGTCCACTGCTGGCGGTCCCAGGCGGCGGCGGCGGGCGGCAGCGGCGAGCCGGCGGCTGCGGCGGCTGCGCGCACCACGCGCCGCGCCTCCGCGCCGCCCAGCTTCATGAAGGCGAAGCCCAGGCCCAGGCTCAGGTACAGATCCGCGGGCGACTTGCCGGGCAGCGCGGGGCTGGAGCCCGCCGGAGCAGCGTCTGCAGAGTCCCACTCCCCGGCGGCGCTCCCCAGCGCGGGGCCCAGTGCCGGAGCCTCCAGCGACGCCTGCTGCGCCGGCATGGCGGCCGCGGTGGCGCGCGGCGGCGGGCGAGCGCGCAGCGCCCGCGCGGGCTGCGGCGGCGCGTCCCAGTCGCCCGAGGACGGCGCCTGCGCGCGCTCAGCCGCGTCGTCCATGGCGCGCAGCTCCGCGCGCAGGCTCGTGGCCAGCGCGGCGCTGCCCTGCGCCGCGTCGCGCAGCGCCGCCAGCAGGTCCGCCCAGGGGGGCAGCCCGGCGGGCAGTCGGTGCCGCGTCACAGCCTTGAGCCCGGCCAGGCTGAAGAAGCGCGTGCCCTTGCTGCTGGGCGCCGCCACGTACAGCGCCCAGCCCTTCTTGTCCGGCGCCCAGGCGGCGTGCCAGCCGGGCGGCAGGCGGCGTAGGGGGCTGTGCCAGGCTGCGTCCAGGAAGAGCAGCCCCAACTGGTCGCCCGCGCGCTCCCACGCCGCGCGGTTCCACCCCGCAGCCTGTGCCTCCGAGATGGGGGAGCCGGACACGGCCGCGCGCTGGCGGGTGAGCTGCGCGCGCTCCTCCAGCGACAGGAAGGAGAAGGAGCTGCCCTTCTCGGACAGCAGCTCCGCGCAGGACAGACCCGCGAAGCTGCCCGGCTGCGGCTCCCACGCCGACAGCTCGGACAGTGCGCGCTGGGCCGCCTGCGCGCTGGCGCTGCTGCGCGCGTCGGAGAGGACGCGCCAGGCGGAGCCCGAGGAGCGCGCGGGGCCAAAAGCGTCCCTCCCTTCCTCCTCCTCCTCCTCCTCAAAGTCGTCCTCAAAGTCGTCATCCTCCTCCTCGAAGCCGGGCGCGGGGCCGGGCGGCAGCAAGGCGGCCACGCGGTTGGCGCGCGCGGCTGCGACGGCTGCGCTGACCAGCGGGGGCAGGGGCTGCGCGGCCGGGGCCGCCGCCGCCGGCGGCGGCGGCGGCGGCGGCGGCGCGGTGTCCCCGTCCAGCGCCGCCAGCAGCTCAGACGCGGGGCTGCGCTCGGGCAGTCCCAGCGCCGCCGCCGCCGCCGCCGCCAGCCCCGGGCTGGCCTGCAGCTGGCGCGCCAGCTCTTGGCGCGCCTCTGACCAGCCCAGGCGCAGCGTGCTGCCGCACTCCTCCAGCTGTGAGTCGCACAGCGCTCGCAGCTGCTGCAGCGGCACGAAGCGGTTCACGTCCCCGGGCACATACACGTACGCCAGCGGCGCTGGAGCGCTGCCAGCCAGTGGAGCTCCGGTGCCCCACACCAGCTGCCAGTAGGCGCGCCCCACAGAAGGGAAGGCGCGCACACGCACGCAGCCAGCCTGCTCCACAGGCAGCCCCAGCGCAGTGGCCGCGGTCTGCCACCTGCTGGCGGGCCACGCCTTCCAGGCCACCGTGGTGCCCCTGCGTCGCACAGGAGCGTCCACTGTACGCAGCTCCTCATACTCCCCGCTGGCGCCAATGTGCAGGGCCCACACCCGCACCGCGCGCTGCAGCTGCTTGTTGCTGAAGGAGACGACAGGGAAGACCCGACTGTGCGCAGAGCGGGAGTGGGGAGTGGGGAGTCAGCCGGCGGTAGGGTTCAACAACGCCGCTCCAACGCCGCCAACAGCGCAGCTGCACCGTCACAGCGACGAGCGCGTGCGCTTGCGAGTAAGCGTGCGCGAGGGGCGCACCCGTGCTGCTCGAGCATCTGCGAGGCTGTGAGTCCAAGCGTGTCAGCCGCCACGCTCTCGCTCTCGTAGCCGCTCTCGCTGCCGCTCTCGCTGCCGCTGTCGTAGCCCCGGGTGGAGTCGCCGGAGGCACCGGACTTCGAGGACTTTGCGGCGCAGCGCACGGCCGGGTGCAGCAGTGGGGCCAGTGCAAGCCGCAGGCGCAAGCCCAGCGTGCCTGGACGCGGCGCGGGCGCGGGCGGCGAGCCAGCCACGCGCCAGCCGGCACGGCGCACGCAGCGTGCGGGCGCAGCGCGGCGCCTTCCGGGCGCGACAGTGCCGGCCGCCAGCGCAGAGGTGCGCCAGCGAAGCGCAGCCTCCATGGCGCCCCAACACGCAGCACGCGGTGCACACGCACGCACGCGCGGTCCCCAGACAGAGCAGGTGAAGGCCGCCAAATGTGGTTCCTGTTAAGTGTACGACCGACCGAACTGGCAAGGCGCGGCCCGCCCGAGCGGGCGGGGCCTCCTCGGGCCCCACATTCGAACACAATCTGTCGCTCTGGGAGCGTCTTCTAACATGGATGGCGACAGCGAGCCGCAGAGCAACGCTGAGCGTCTTGACGAGGCGCGTTTTGCTTGCGCACACTGCAAAGTGCGTCTGAGAGCCTCCCGCGCACAGGCTGAGCGCCTGCTGGTCTCCTGCGCCTACACCCAGGCCGCGGACGAGGCGGCGTGCGTGCTGAGTGCGGAGCTGGCGCGCTGCGGCGGCGGTGGGGAGGACCTGCGAGAGGCGGCTGCTGCGGTGCTGCTGCAGGGGCGCCGCCTGGCGGGCGCGCAGCCCCAGGCCCTGCGCTCTGCGCTAGAGGCCGCCTTTGGCGCGCTGCGAGGGGTGCCGCCGGAGACGCTGCAGCTGTGGTACGGCCGCAGACAGCGCCTTCCCCTCCCCCTCTCTCACGCCCCCCAGGGCGCGCCTCGCGCTCGCCGACGGCGACAGCGAGTGCGCCCGCGCCACGCTCGTCGCCGCGCTTGCCTATGGTGCGCATCGGGCGGCGCGTGGGCGCCGGGCAGCGGGAGTCTTTGGTCGTCGCTGAGCGTGTGCCTCTGTGCGCCCCCCTCCTCAGAGCCGGGCGAGCGCCTGGCGCACCCCCCCGAGGCGCTGGCGCAGCTGGCGCGCACGCTGGTGCTGGACGCGTGGCGGGGCCAACCGGCTGCGGCGCTGGCGTGGCTGGCGGCTGGAGCCACTGCGGTGACGACGCAGGAGACGCGGGCCCAGCTGCGGCGCCAGGTGGAGCAGGCGCAGCGCGCGCAGGAGGAGCAGAGCGCGCTGGCGGCCAAGCAGTGGGCGGAGGCTAGCGAGGTTGCGGCCAGGAGGATGGCGATGCCCACGCCGCGACCTGCTCCTGCGCCCCAGCCGGTGACCGCCCCACGGCAGCCCCACCCGGCTGCGCCCGCGCTGGCGGCGGTGGAGAAGCGTGCCGGCGTGGGCGGCATGCTGGGCTTTGTGCGGCGTGGGCGCAGCGCCGCACGAGCAGACCCGGAGGGCGCTGCGTGCGTGGCGCTGCTCACCGGCTGCGCCGTCTACGCCCTCTCGGCCGACAAGCGCGGCTTGCGGAGCGCAGTGGGCGCAGCGGGCGCGGCGCTCTCCAGCATGGCGTCGCTGGCGTTGGGCTATGGGCCACCGCCGGTGTAGTAGAACGGAACAGTTCTAGATTCTACTTACAATGCTGCGTGTCGCTGCAGCCGCCGGGTCGCCGACTCTCTGCCCAGCGGCGCTTGGCAGCCTCCACGGCAGCCTTGGCAGCCGCGGCCTCTGCGTGCGTCTCCTTCGCGCCCGCCAGCCCCAGCGGGCCAGGCTGCAGCACCTCAGCCACAAAGTCAAGCTGCTTCTCTCCGTCACGCAGGGCGGCAAGCACGCGGCGCAGGAGGCTGCGGAAGGCCATCCTTGAGAGGTCACAGCGCGTGTCCGTCGCCGCCGCGGGAGGAGTGCAGCGGGCGGTTGAAGACGGCGCCGGAGCGCGGCTTGGAGGGCGGCTGGGCGGTGGCGCAGCGCTCGCCTGCCGCCTGGTTGTGAGCGTACGTGTCGCTCTCAAAGGCGCCCTCGCTGCTCAGCGCCACGTAGAGCCCGTCGGGCCGCTCCTCAACCGCGTGCGTGCGCTGCCGCTGTCCCACGCTGCACCAGCCCGCGGGCACGAGCTTGCCCTCCGTGTTCTTTTCAGTGGCACGATACAGCTTCTCGCCGGTCGCGAGAGCCACGGGGTACGCGTGCCACGGGCACAGCACGCACGCCTCGCCGTTCACGTCCTCGATGTCGCCTGGGCACGTGCGTCAGGCGTGTGCAGCGACAGCGTGCGAGGGAGAGTTGGTCCCGCACCAGCAGTCAGCGGCCCGCCCGCGTGGTAGCAGACGCTATCTAGGCAGTAGAGCTGCTCTTTGTGGCGCAGCACGGAGACGTAGCGCTCCTTGGCGCCCTCGGGGAGGCGGAAGTGCAAGCGGGAGCCTGGGCGCGAGAGAGAGCCGGCGCCTGCGACACGTACCCACACGCTCTCGGTCGCCGTGATGAGGAAAACACGCAGACGGAGCACCGATGAAATGCTGCTGCCGCCGCCGGCGCGCCGGGTGACGTCGTCATCGTCCGACCAAAGTCGCCAGGCGCCCGCGCGCGCCGCGCCCACCGCCGAGCCACTTCTGTCTCCCTGAGCTAGGCGTGTCGCACTCAGCCTGCTGTTGCGCACAACAGTGGCACTGCAGCCTGGAACTGCTGCGTTCCTCTGTCAATGCAGGCCTTGAAGCAGACAAGTCTTGTGGCCCACGCGCTGCGCACGACACCTCACCCCTCCGGACAGCGCCAAGCGCCTGTTGCCACCAGGCTGCCGCATCGCGTGGCTGCTGCGTCACGCGCCGCTCAGCGTCGCGCGCGCCTGAGCGCTACTGCGGAGAGTGGCAGTGCATCCTCCTCCTCTGCGCCCAACGTGACGGGCCCGGCTGAGCTGTTCGCTTTCCTGGAGCGCACCCTGCGGGAGGCCGCGGCGGGCGCCGGCGCTGGGGGATGGGAGGAGGTTGAGCGTGCTTGGGTGCTTTTGCCGGCCGGTGAGCCTCTGGGCGTGGTGCATTTCACCGGCGGCGCCTTCGCAGGGGCCAGCCCGCAGCTCACGTACCGGCTGTTCCTTGAGACGCTGTGCAGCAAGGGGCGCCTGGTGGTTGTGGCCACGCCCTTTGCAACCTCCCTCGACCACTTGCGCGTGGCGGACGAGGCGCAGTTCGCCTTCGACAGAGCGTTGAAAACGCTGGCGGACAGCGCTCGCATCCCCCCAAATCTGCCGGTGTGGGGCGTGGGCCACAGCATGGGCTCTCTGGCACAGCTGCTGATCGCCTCGCGATACGCCGTCACGCGCGCCGGCATGGTGCTCATGTCCTACAACAACAAGCCCGCCACGGACGCCATCCCGCTCTTCCTGCCCGTGGTGTCCCCGCTGGCGCAGGGGCTGAGCCCGCTGCTCAACGGCCTGGTCACCAGCCCCTTGCGTGGCGGCGTGGAGGCGCTGTCCGCGCAGCTACGTGGGCGCGCCCCGCCGCTGCTGCGCGAGGCGCTGCCGCTGCTGGACCAGCTGCAGCCTCTGGGCCTGGACGTTGCTGCGGGCCGCGTGGAGTTCAGCCCCAACCCGGAGGAGACGCAGCGCCTGGTGCGCAGCTTCTACGGGGTGCAGCGCACGCTGTTGCTGCGCTTCCGCGACGACACCATCGACGAGACGCCCGCGCTGGCCGCCACGCTCACCGCCACAGCCACCGCCTGCGAGGTCACGGTGTCGTCGCTGCCCGGCGACCACGTGCGCCCGCTGCAGCAGCTCGTGCCGCCGCCGCCGCCCGAGGTGCTGGGCGCGGCGCAGCAGGGCGCGGCTGCGGTGGAGCAGCTCTCCCAGTTTGCCGACTCGCTGGGCGCGCTGGCGTTCGCGCCGGCCATGGTGCTCGGAGCACTGCGCGCGGGCGTGCGCGCGGGCGTGGACACGCTCGAGGCGGCCTCGCCGGGCGGGCAGGGCGCGCTGGCTGACATCAACGCGCTGGTTGACGAGCTGCTGTCCTGGATGCAGCGGGACAAAGCCACTTGAGATCTGTCATCAACCGAGTGTCGTGCATAGTTACAGGGGCGTACTGCAGGGGCGTACCGCGTGCGTGTCGTCGTCGGTTTCGTGTGACTACTTACTTGTTGGCCGCGGTGCGCTTGGCGCGTGGTGACAGCAGGGTCGCAGCAGGCTTGGGGGACTTGGCGGGAGTCTGAGACGCGCAGGAGGGGTGAGCAGGCGAGTGTGCAGGGCGCACGTGAGCATTGGACTGCACCTTCTTTGCGGCAGGCGAGGCGGCCGGTGCAATGTCGCCGTCTCCCTCTGCGGCCTTTTCGCTGGGCTTGCGTTCTCTGCGAGTTCGGAGTCAGGCGCCAGCACAATGACGCGATGCTCAACACCACGTCGCAGCTGCTGAGCGCGAGCTACCTAACCGAGAAACGGTGAATTGAACCCCGCTATGTGCAGAGCAATGCTGCAGCACGCAAAGCTCCAAAGCCTCAGGCCCGCGCACCTCACGCTTCTCCGCACGCTCTCGCCGTCCAGCACCACCGTCTTGGAGCCTTGGAGGGCCTTCGGGGCAGCCTTGGGCGCGCGCTTGCTAGACTTCTTGCCGCTGCGGTTGGTGCGCAGCAAAAGGGAGACCACCACCACCAGCACAGCAAGCACGGCAAGGCTGAGCACGGGCATAGGCACCATCTTGAGCGCCATCCTACGGCGCGAGTCGGAAAGGCTGTCGAGGACAATGCTGCCCTTCAAACGGCCAATTACTGTCATGACACGCGTATCGGCGTATGGGGCATCAGGGCCAGCTGATTCGGTTGGCAAGCGCCTTTCCGCTGGGCGGCTCCTGTTTAGAGGACGGAGGCTGTTCTTTGCGCGTCTCAGCAGTGACCCCCGAGACGACGCTCTTCAGCGAGCGCGCAGCCTCCTGCGCCCCCCCGCGCCCCGGCTTGTCCGGCAGCGCCCTGCGTACCAGCTGCTCGGCGGATCCGCGCTTGGCGGGCGGCGGCGGCGAAAAGGTGACCACACGCCCCGGCGCCGGCTGCAGCCTCGACAGGATGTCCCGCCCCCCGGACGCCACCGCGTCTCCAGCGGGCGCCTCGTCGGCGCCGCGCTTGCGTGATCCCCGGCGGCGCGCGCTCTTGCCCTTCGGAGGCGGCTCCTCCTTCTCCTTGCGCTCCTGCCCGCTCGGCTGCGGCGCGGGCGCATCGTCGCGCTGGGGCTCTGGCGGCCCGTGGAAGCCGGAGGCGCGGGCGCGCTTGGGCGACTCGCGGCTGCGGCTGCGGCGCCGGTCGCTGTGCCGGGGGGGGCTGCGGCTGCGCCTCTCCCTGGCCTCAGCCTTGGCCTTGCCGTCGCGCGCAGAGTGCGCGGGCGCGCGACTGCCGCCGTTCACATCCGATCGCACCCGCTCCCGCTCCCGCTCCCGCTCCGGCACCGGCTCTGGGGCTGCCTTGCGGCCGCCCCCCTCGTCGCCGCCTCGCGCGCGGGGCCGCCCCGCAGCGTCGCGCGGCTGCTCGCGCTCGCGCTCGCGCTCGCGGTGGATGGGCGCGTGCGGCTCCTTGTCCGGGGCGGCGCCGCCGCGACGCTCCCCGCTGCGGCTGCGGCTGCGGCCCCCCCGGCGCGCCTCCTCCTTCCCCCCGCCCTTCTCCCCGCTGCGGCTGCGCGCGCGGCGACGCGCCGGAGACTGAACGCGGCTGCGGCTGCGGCTGCGTCGCCGCGGGCGCGTG
>Ga0049083_10001128_pt1 | contig 10041 bp, 3 predicted proteins | sample GreLakmeMI27MSRF_FD_66719 | JGI IMG/M metagenome (GOLD analysis project Ga0049083, IMG submission 66719) | Freshwater lentic microbial communities from great Laurentian Lakes, MI, USA - Great Lakes metaG MI27MSRF | ecosystem: Environmental > Aquatic > Freshwater > Lake | place: Great Lakes...
TACAGTAGCCAACTGTATACTCATTTACGACATAGTCGCAAATATAAATTGGAATTCCTTTATCTTTTGCCGCCGCCATAATTTGGTCTTTATCAAGTTTCTTGCAGGGACCACACCAGGCTGCTGTGAAATAAACAATAAAAAGAGTATCAGAGATACGGCGGCCTTCTGCCTTCGGGTCTCTAAAAAGTGTCTCAAAATGTGCTTGATCCGCAATGGGCTCCATTCTGCTCTTGGTATTGGTTTTAAGTTTTAAATGATTTGTAGATACCATATCCACCAATGCTGGAAAGACCTAGAACTACAGCAGCAAAGGCCGCTTGTGTCACACTGCCTCCTTCCTCTACGCTGGCGCCACCCCGCTGAACAATTTTTCCTGCCATTTTAGCAGCCATTCCCATAGGACCAGGCAACTTTCCTGCTAGACTAGTTAGTTTTCCAAGACCAGGTAATTTAGATGCTCCTCCTGTACCAGCCGCTAAACTCATCATAGAAGGCCCCGCTTCCGCTTTCGCCTTGTCTGCTAGAACCCCCTTCTCCTGTCGTGTTAATGTAACTTGGAACAAATCGCCAATATATGATGCTTTAGGAAGGTCCCAGTCTTCATAAATTGCCGTAAAAGGAAGAGGCACTAAATATCCGTCCGATAAAACAGAAGCGGGTTGAAATAGAATTTGATACATATCAAAAAGAACCCAGATTAGACCAATTAGAATAAAGCAAGATAGAAATTTAGCCCATCCTTGCCAGATAAAATCACCTCCCAAATACATTCGGTCCAGACCAAAAATACCAAAGAAAATTGCTAGAAGCATGAAGGTTAGAAAATCCTTTTTAGGAACAAATTCCGGTTTATCATCAATCATTGTACCACGACCAATACCACGTTCATAATCCAGCACATAGTTTAGACCATAGTTTAAAACATGTTCCTTTTCAAACCAGAATTGATTCGCATCCCAAATCCACCAGAGTCCAAAGGTTAGACAATTCACAATTATTTTAGCAAAAGCTGTTGTAGGGCTCCGTAAATAGAAGTGATCTAGTGCTAGAAGACCGCCCCATGTTGAGAGCATCTTAGCCGTTTCAAAATCACGGTCGGGATTAATGTATGTACATACATCACTGTAATGAACCTTGAAATCTTCATAGAATACTCCCTGTGTTCTAGGCATCTTGGGTGGATTAGGACAAGGAATAGCAGGCTCAGCTTTCAGAGTATCATGGCGCGGATGAAAATCAGATATGGGAACTTCTGGTGCTGGTGCTGCTACTGCTGGTGCTTGTCCTACAGAAGGTGCTGGTTCTTGCGCTGGCGCTTCCGGATAAGGCAGTGCGCGTAGATTTATAGGTATCTTCTGCTCTTGTTTTGATGAGACTGGTTCACTCATACCCTATTTACTACGCGATAAATAAGCAAGCCCCCATACCCGCAACAATACGCAAGACATTATAGTTTACAGCAAAAACAACACATGTAGCATCTCGCTGTGTAATAGGAGCAATGAACATAGAAGAATTTGTATTATTCAATGTGTTATTCATTGTTAATGTAAGGACAAGTGAATCTAGCCGACTAGCATTAAAAGACCCCGAAGGTTGACTATCCTCAGGATTAATACTAAATGAATAAAGATAAATGAAATCGTCCGGCACAGTTGTATGATATTGATATGGCTGAACTAGACGGAAATATGAAATATCCCGCCTGCGAAATCGGTCAAAACCGTCGAATTTAATAAGAGCATCTAAAATCAAATCATAGGGGCGTCCTGCTTCATTCAGTTGTAGACTGCTATAATTGAATACTTCATTAGTTTCATTCATGCGTGTCTGTTTTACTACCCAAATGAGTTCCTTGATTGGATGATTAAAGTTCAGGGGGATATTAGCAACTGAAGCATTTGCAGGAATACTATTAAGAGGAGAAAACTGTAACTGTTCAATTAAATACTCATGCTTAACACTGGCAAATTTACGACGTTCTTCAACATCTAAATAAATATAATCTCCAAACAATGTTACGTCTGTTATACTTACAGCATCAATGGTTTGAGTACAATTTGACTGAAGAGAATTGCGATAGAATAATTCCTGTAAGTCTCTAAATTTAACAGTAAGACGAACAGGATGTGTTTGTAAAGCTATCAAAGGTAAAGACATTCCGATATTATTACAAAACCAGAAGCGTAAAGGAATATATAATTTAATAGGTCCAGGTTGAGCGTCTTGTGTGTACGCAAATTGCCGACCAACCATGTTGTAATATGCTGTTTGCTTGGATGCTGAAGTGGTTAAACTGCTCCAAACATGCAGCCATTCTCCAGTCTGTTTATCAATCTCTTTTTCACCAATTTCAAGAGTCACTTCTTCAATGATAGCATGTCCAATTCCATTAACCCATGATGTGTCCGGATCACCTGTAACTGCCATTGGTAAACTGATTTCAAGCATCATCCGATGAAGTAAATCACCTTTTCGCGGAATAATAGCGCTTATCCGACGACCAAAATTCGCAGTTCCATCAAAATATATGGGCTGACTTTCCATTGAAAAATTAGTATAACGCCGATATACTTGCTTGAAAAAAGTAATCTGCGGATTTCCCACAAGATAGATATCCTGCCGACCACGTGCGATTAATTGTAAAGCGGCACCTCCACTTGACATTCCTATATTTGTATGATTTAATTAGTTTATGACAACAACGCGTTTTACAATCTCCGTTCCATTTTCTTATTTTATTCATGTAAGAATAGGAAATGTCTTTAAGGACAACGCAACAGATTGGTAAATTAGTTGTTGGGCAGATACTTCCCCGAGATTCTAACGGGTCGTATATATCTGCCGGGCAAATATTAGTTACAGATAATCAAGGTAAAGCTAATTGGACAACATTAAGTACACTTGGAGCTAGTTATTCTCAATTTACATTTATTTCAACAAGTGAAGGTATAATTTCAGCAAATTCTACACAAGATACTTTAAATCTTCGCGAAGGTGCTGGTATGAATTTACAAATTGTAAGCAATGCGCTTTATTTTACTACAAATGCTTTTACAGCAATTGATATCAGTGGAGGGAATTCACTCCTAAGTTCCAATAGTAGTAATAATATCACAAACCCGCGATTAAAGTTTGGTAATGGTAATTACACTAAAATTCGGGGAGATCCTGGTACTAATACTATCTTCTTTGATGTTGATTTTTTGAGTACTACACAAGGTGCTAGAGCAACATATACAAAATTTATTATACAAAATAATAGTTCATATAATCAACCTCCTCTTTTTCAATCTTTAGTCCTTGATGCTATTGTAAGTGATGCGTCCATAACAATGATTGGTGTAGATGACCTTCAAATATCAAATCTTAATTTATCCCCTTCATGTAATATTATTTTTATTGGGTTGTCAACTATAACAGCTGCGAAGTTCTCAACATTATACACTCGTGCTTTAGATGGAGTTAGCAATCTTTCAGTAAGTGTTGATACTCTAAATAATAGACAAATAAACACTACAGGTGTTCCATTTATTCAATTCTTTCCTGTCAGCACAGCTGTTATTTCATTTAGTACTATGTTTGGCCAAACTTTTATACCAAATTCTTTTACACCTACAAGTAATACAGGTGTAACAAACTCTGCTAATATAACAGTAGTCAGTAATACACTAAATGATATAAGTAGTATAGCAGCAACTAACACCGCAAATATTACAACAGTAAGTAATACAGCGGGCACAAATTCTGCGAATATAACAACTATAAGCAATGCTGGAGTTATAACAATTAACAATGTAGCAACTGTATCAAACAATCTTACAACGGTAAGCAATTCAACGGCCGCAAATACCGCAGCCATAGTAACAATAAGCAATACTGGAGTTACAACAAGTAATAATCTAGTATCTACTTCCAATAATTTGACAACTGTAAGTAATTTAGTGGCTACAAATAGCACATTTACTAATGAAGTCTATTCTACGATGATAGTTTTAACATCAAGAGCAACAGGAACATTATCAACATTAAGTCTTAGTACACTAATAGTTAGTTCACTAATTTCTGTAAGTTCAATATCAACAGATACTCTATTTGTAGCAGGACCAACACAACTTGCTTCTCTAAATGTTAGTGGTGATGTTGTAGCAGGCAGTTACTACGGTGATGGATCGCATTTAACAGGTATTTCAGGTGGTGGTGGAGGAATATCTTATTTAGAATTTTATCCTATTAGCACAACGGCGATTCGTGCTTCAACATTGACTACACAATTCTATTCATCACTTTCATCTATTATACGTAATATTTCAGTTGGTATTCCCTCTGCTCTAAGTACACTTTCATTGAGCACTGGATTTATATCTGCTAGAAATATTTCTACTGCGTCTATATCAACAAACTATGGTTTCTTCTCTACAATTTCTGCTGGAACTATCTATGGTAAATTCGCAGGCGATGGATCCTTGCTTACTAATGTAGCGTATTCTGTTCCCCCAGTTCTAAGTACAACTACACTTAGTACGGGTTTCTTATCTGCTAGAGATATTTCAGCATTTACAATCTCAACAAACTATGGTTTCTTCTCCACAATTTCTGCTGGAACTATCTTTGCTAAATTTATAGGTGATGGATCTGGTCTAACAGGTATCGCTAGTGGAGGTGTATCAATTGTCCCCCCAATTCTCAGTACAACTCTTCTAAGTACTGGTATCTTAACTGCCCGTAATATTTCAACAGCAGTTATATCTACAAATGCTGGATTTGCAAGTAGTTTCTTTATAAATCTTCTTACAACAAGTACTGTCACTGCGTTGCTGGGTTCATTTAGCTCAATTAGTGTAGGACAAGCATATATATCTTCCTTAACTGTTGATTCACTTTTCATTGGTAATGATGTTGGGTTTACAAACATGGGTGATATAATTGCAACATCATTAAGTACCATGCAAGTTACTACAGCAAACCTAATTGCTATAAATATTTCAGTAGCATCCGTATCAACAAATTATGGTTTCTTTTCAACAATTTCTGCCGGAACTATCTATGGTAAATTCGCAGGCGATGGATCCTTGCTTACTAATGTAGCGTATTCAGTTCCTCCAGTTCTTAGCACAACACGACTAAGCACCGGTGTATTAACGGCTTCAAGCATTTCAACTATTACACATTTCGCAAATTACGCTAACTTTTCAACAATTTCTGCCGGAACTATCTACGGTAAACATATAGGTGACGGTTCTCTTTTAACAAATCTTACTATCCTGTATTCAGTTCCTCCAGTTCTTAGCACAACACGACTAAGCACCGGTGTATTAACGGCTTCAAGCATTTCAACTATTACACATTTCGCAAATTACGCCAACTTCTCAACCATTTCGGCGGGAACTGTGTACGGCAAATTTGTGGGCGATGGTTCTGGTCTTTCAAATGTAGTTGGTATATCTATTTCAAATCAATCAGTAGTTCTGAATGCTACGGGAAGTGACCAAACATTACTAATCCCTACAGGTGTAAATTCAATTAGTGTTAAATTATACGGAGCAGGTGGTGGTGCAAGTGATCTTTCTGCTGGAGGAGCTGGTGGTTATGTTGCTTCGCAAATTCCAGTTACACCCGGCGAAACACTTACAGTTATTGTTGGAAAGAAGGGAGTTACAGGTTCTAGTTCATCTACGGTTGCTGGTGGATATGGTGGAGGAGGTTCAACTGTTTCAACAGAGGGTGGAACAGGTGGTGGTAGATCTGCCATTCGGAGAAGTGAAACAGAAATTTTAACTGCTGGTGGAGGTGGTGGAGGTGGTGGCTCTGCCGGAATTGGAGGCGGAGGTGGTGGTGTACCAGTTACATTTGCTGGAGGAAATGGAGGGAATGATTATGGTACAGGTGATGGAGCAGGTGGTACATCTAGTGCTGGTGGAGCTGGAGGATTAACAAATGCTGGTACAGCTTTTACGGGTGGAAATTCAATATATAATGCTACTGGTGGTCAATATCCGGGTGCTGGTGGCGGTGGATATTTTGGTGGAGGTGGAGGTTCTGCTAATCCGGAAAATGGAGGAGCTGGTGGAGGTGGTAGTGGTTATGCAGATCCGACGCTAACGAATGTTATTGGAATACAAGGTGGTGGCTCGGCTTCCGCAACTGATGGTTTAGTAGTAATTGTCTATGATTCAACTTATATTGGAGCAATTTCAATTGATGCAGAACTTGGTTTTTTTTCAACAATTTCATCTGGTAAATTTTATGGTAAATTCTTTGGAGATGGTTCTGCTCTTACTGGCGTAAGTGGAAGTGGAGGATTATCTTATATTCCTCCTGTCATCAGTACAACTTTATTGAGCACGGGGTCACTAACCGCTTGTAATATCTCTACCAATTCAATCTCAACAAACTATGGATTCTTCTCCACAATTTCTGCTGGAACTATCTTTGCTAAATTTGTAGGCGATGGTTCTCTTTTAAGCAATGTTACCGGTACTGGAAGTGGCTCTTTCTCAATCCCAGCAGTGATAAGTGCTAATACAGTAAGTACAAATCTAGTAACTGCTTGTAATATCTCGACAAATTCAATATCAACTAATTATGGATTCTTCTCAACAATTTCTGCTGGAATTATCTTTGCTAAATTTGTAGGCGATGGATCTTCATTAACTGCTATTCCAAATACTGGAGCAGTCTTAACTATAAGTAATAATCTTACAACAGTAAGTAATCATCTTAACCAAGTTAGTACAAATCTAATTACAGTCAGTACCAATCTAAATACACTCAGTAATAATGTTACAACAATAAGCAATACTGGAGCATCAAATACCAGCAATATAACAACTGTTAGCAATTCGCTAAATACAGTAAGCAATAGAGTAAATTATCTTTTAACAGTTTCCAATTACTCAGCTGTAACACTATCAACCAGTTATGGAGAATTTAGTTCTCTATATGCAACAAATACCTACATTTCCTCATTAGTAGTTGATTCTCTAACAATCGGATTTTCTACTGGTTATATTGTCATGGCAGATATAGTTACAACATCATTAAGTTCATTACAAGTAAATACCGCAAATTTAGTAGCAACTACTGGAACAATAACATATGGATTATTTTCAACAATATCATCAGTAAATATTTATGGTAAATTTTTTGGAGATGGTTCTCAATTAACTAATGTATCTGGTGGAGGAGGTGGATCTTTCTCAATTCCAGATTTTATAAGTGCTAATACAGTAAGTACAAATCTAGTAACTGCTTGTAATATCTCTACTAATTCAATCTCAACTAACTACGGATTCTTCTCCACAATCTCTGCTGGAACTATCTTTGCCAAGTTTGTAGGAGATGGATCTGGATTAAGTAATATTTCTGGTGGAGGCGGCTCTTTCGCAATCCCAGCAGTGATTAGCGCTAATACTGTAAGCACAAATCTTGTAACTGCGTGTAATATCTCCACAAATTCAATCTCAAGTGTTCATGGATTTTTCTCCACAATCTCAGCAGCAACTATCTACGCTAAGTTTTTTGGTGATGGATCTCAATTAACTAATGTACCCGGTGGAGGAGGTGGCTCCTTCTCAATTCCAGCAGTGATTAGTGCTAATACAGTAAGTACAAGTTTCATAACTGCGTCTAATATCTCCACAAATTCAATCTCAACCAACTATGGATTCTTTACAACAATCTCAGCAGCAACTATCTACGCTAAGTTTTTTGGTGATGGATCTGATTTAATCAATTTACCCGGTGGAGGAGGATCCTTCTCAATTCCAGCAGTCATCAGTGCTAATACGGTCAGTACAAGTTTCATAACTGCGTCTAATATTTCCACAAATTCAATTTCAACTACATTTGGCTTTGTATCATCATTAACTGTAAATACTCTTCAAATTGGTGGAACAACAGGATTTATTACCATGGGTGATGTATTAACAAATTCAATATCAACTAGTCGCGCTTATATATCAACAATTGGCGATGTTGGATTCCCGATTAATTTAGTTGGATATGGAGGAATAAGAATTACAGATACATTAACAGGTGGAACTGGAGTATTATCAGTTGATGCGGGTGGTGCCTTAAAATGGAATGGTAGTAATGTAACATTAACATAACCAGAATAGTCTAATAACAATATCTCTATACAAATATGACAAATACTATATTTCTCATATTTTTTACCACATATATTTAGGGATGTCATTAAGGACAACACAACAAATAGATAAATTACTCGTAGGACAAATATTTCCTCGAGACTCAAATCAGAACTTTATTTCCACGGGGCAAATCTTGGTCACTGACAACCAAGGAAGAGCTAATTGGACATCATTAAGCACTATTGGTGCGAATTATGCGCAGTTTACTTCCTTATCAACAAATGAAGGTGTTATAGTTGCCGATGAGCAACAAACAACCCTAAACTTCCGAGAAGGCGCAGGCATAAATTTACAAATTATAAGCAATGCGTTATATCTAAATACCACAGCATTTACAGCAATTGATATAGATGGTGGAAATTCTATTCTTAGTTCAAACATCAGTAATAATGTAGTCAATCCGCGTTTGAGATTTGTAAACGGTAATTATACAAAAATTCGGGGAGACCCTGGTACAAACAGTATTATTATAGATGTTGATTTTTTAAGTACTACAAGAGGAGCAAGAGCAGCATATACAAGTTTTATTATTCAAAATAATAGTTCATATGTTCAACCTCCAGCCACAGAATCATTGATTCTAAATGCTCTTGTAAGTGATGCTTCTCTAACATTAATTGGTATAGATGATCTTAAAATAACCAATGCTAATTTATCTCCATCATGTAATGTTGTTTATATTGGATTGTCAACTATCACTGCGGCAAAATTCTCAACATTATATACTACAACATTTGATGGGCTTAGCAATCTTTCAGTTAGTGTAGATTTAATTAATAGTAGGCAAATTAATACTCAAGGTGTATCATGTAATCAGTTTTTCCCGGTTAGTTCTCAAGTTTGGAAAACAAGTACTACATTTTCTGCTTTTTATAATTATACATTTAATCCACTTCGGGATGAACTTACATCAGCAGTTACACGCACAGATGCTAATTATTCAACCTTTTCATCCTATATATATTTGAACAATCTATACGCAATTGGTATAAGTAATGCTTTAACAACAGTTAGTAATGCTGGATTTACAACATCAAACAATCTTACAACAGTAAGTAATATTACTATAACAAATAGCACATTTATTGATAGCGCATATTCAACACTATCTTCTTATATAAGGCAAAATGTAGGAATTTTTAGTCTTTCATCACTGACACTGAGTACATTATTGGTAAGTTCGATTATAAATGTTAGTACTATATCAACCACTGGAAATCTAAATGTAGGAGGGCAAACTAATTTAAATCAGACATTTGTAACAGGTGGTTTAACTGCTGATTCCGTAACCTCTGTATTCTTTGGTGATGGTTCTCATTTAACTGGTATTTCAAGTGGAGGTGGAGGTGTAGCTTATTCTGAGTTCTATCCTATAAGTACAACTGCTATACAAGCATCTACACTTACTACAATTTTCTATTCAACTCTTTCATCCTATATTAATTCAATTAATACGGGGGGAGGAGGTATATCAATTGTTCCTCCAGTTCTTAGCACAACTTTCTTGAGCACAGGCTTCTTATCTGCTTCTAATATTTCAGCAATTTCAATGTCAACCAATTATGGTTTCTTCTCAACAATATCTGCTGGAACTATTTATGGACAATTTGCTGGAAATGCTTCGCTCCTTACCGCAATTCCAAATACAGGCGCTGTATTAAGTGTAAGCAATAACATCACAACAGTTAGCAATAATGTTACAACAGTAAGCAATCTGCTCAACTCAGTAAGCACTAATGTAAACACAGTATCAAATTCAGTTAATTATCTTCTAACAGTATCAAATACATCTGCGATAACAACCTCAACGAGTTACGGATTCTTCTCAACGATCTCTGCTGGAACAATCTTTGCTAGATTTGTAGGTGATGGATCTGGTCTA
>Ga0049083_10001136_pt1 | contig 10017 bp, 9 predicted proteins | sample GreLakmeMI27MSRF_FD_66719 | JGI IMG/M metagenome (GOLD analysis project Ga0049083, IMG submission 66719) | Freshwater lentic microbial communities from great Laurentian Lakes, MI, USA - Great Lakes metaG MI27MSRF | ecosystem: Environmental > Aquatic > Freshwater > Lake | place: Great Lakes...
ACTTCATTTTTGACTTCATTCATTCCAGTTGCTCCTTTGACTTCATTTTTGACTTCATTCATTCCAGTTGCTCCTTTGACTTCATTTTCAACTTTGTTATCTCCATTTTTAACTTCGTTATCTCCAGTAGGTCCCTTTTGAGGAATCTTAACAGGTTTAGATTGTCTTTCAACAATTCTTTCAACAAATGATTTTGTCTCTGTTCCACAATGATACTGACGAAATCGCTCTGTTACTGGAATACGTAATAACTGTAAAACAATATGAATAATTGCAGAATTATCTATTGTTTTAACTAGCTCTTGATGTTCTGAGGAACATATAAAAGCAGGATCATCCATAAGTGATTGTAAATTATTAAGATCATTAAATGTAGGCGCCATATAATCAGGAAGAGATTTCAAATCAGATTCTTCCAGAACTCCATCAATATCTTGTTTATGTTTTGCAATAGTATCTAATACTTCAATAATAGGCCTGCGAAGTTCATATGGAGCGGCTACTTTAAATACTGCTAATAAAATACCAACAATAAGTGATTTAACACTATCAATTGTACCAAAAATAAAATTATTTTGTATATTTGGTGAAAGTGTTTGGAAAAGTGTTAAATATACTTTTCCAAGTTGCCCCATAAATAATGGTGTTGTTCCAAAATAACCCATAATAGTCATAATTGCTTTTTTCCAATCACCCCTTAAAAGATCTAATACAGCTACAACTACTGATAAAATATTACGATTCATATCATTCCCAACAGTAGCAGATGCCATTCGTGCAATATCTAACAATAAATATACAACAATAACCAATGTACGAAATGGAACTCTAATTTGTTCTAATCCCTTTGATATTGCAGGATTTAATCCATATATTGGCTTTGTTATAAAATCTGGAAATAGACGTATATCAGGTTCAGAATCTGAGTCTTTCTCCATTTTAAGAATTCCAAAGTCAGATAATGCAACTTGATTTACAGTAGAATCAATAAATCCAAACGTATTCATTATTTTTTCGGTTAAATCATCTGGACCATAATTGGCAGATTCATCAGATTCATCCGAATCATCCGTTACATCTTTAACTTCTTCTAATTCTTCTGCTTCTTTTTCTTCGTTTACACCACCCTTCATTTTTCCATTAAAAAAAGATAAAATAAATGGAATGTATGGCTTAAAAACATTATTTAATTTAGCACGTTCAATGCTATTTAACTGTCCTTCATTAAATTCATTTAACCAATTTTCTCCCCCTGTTTTAATAATAGCACATAGAATCCTAGAAATACTTTCCACAGATTGATATAACTTTGGAATAAGTTCAGTACTTTTAAGGAGTTGCTCTATTTCTTTTATTGCACTGTCTAATTCATATTGTTTCCTAGACATCCCTATATTCTTGTACTATTTAATGTTTTTAAGTGCAAATATTTATGCTGAACACATAGTACACTCCTCATCTGAATTCTTTCGTAGTTTCCGCTGTTGCTCTGATTTAATTGCAGCTTTCTGTAAATCAGGGTCAATTGTAAACTTCTGTGCCATAACAGGCGCACGTGTTCTCAAATAGTAAATTCCTGTCTTAAGCCCTTGTTTCCATGCATAGAAGTGCATTGATGTTAGCTTAGCATAATTCGGGTCGGATACAAATAAATTCAAACTCTGTGATTGACACACAAATGCTCCTCTTTTAACCGCCATATCAATTAACACTTTCTGTTTAATCTCCCATGAAGTTTTATACAATTGTTGAATTTCATCTGGAATTTGGTCAATTCCTTGGATAGATCCATTTCGTGAAATAATTTGTTGTTTCATCATTTCATTCCATAAATTAAGACGCTGAAGGTCTTTCATCAAATATTTATTGACAATAATGAACTCACCTGCCAATGTACGACGAGTATAAATATTACTCGTTGCAGGTTCAATACATTCAAAGTTTCCTAGAATCTGTGAAGTAGATGCGGTTGGCATCGGAGCGATCAATAGTGAATTACGTACACCCCATTGCTTCACTTTTGCTTTTAGTCCTACCCAATCCAATGAACCATCTGCATCAGTTAAAGGTGTAATAGACCATAAATCATATTGAAAGAGTCCTTCAGATATAGGAGAACCTTCATACGTTTCATACGGTCCTTCCGTCTGTGCAACCTCACATGATGATTCTACTGCTGCAAAGTACATATGTTCAAAGATACGCTGATTTACATCTGCTGCCTCTAGAGATTCCCATGCAATCCTAAGAAGCGCAAATACATCCGCTAATCCTTGTACACCGAGACCTACTGGACGATGACGCATATTAGATGTATGCGTTTCCTTAATGGGATAGAAGTTGATATCGATGACGCGATTGAGATTCTTAATGGCAATCTTGACAACTTTCTTCAAGGCGGTATAATCGTATCCTTCTGGAGTTACATAGGCAGGGAGTGAAATGGATGCGAGATTACATACAGCGGTTTCATCGGGAGATGAGTACTGAATGATTTCACTGCATAAATTTGAACTCTTAATCGTTCCCAAGTTCTTCTGATTAGATTTCTTATTCGCTGCATCCTTGTACAAAAGATAGGGAGTACCCGTTTCAATTTGAGAATCTAGGACTTTAAACCAGAGTTTCTGGGCATCTACTTGTTTACGTCCACGCCCTTCTGCTTCATATCGTGTATATAACGCATTGAATTCATCTCCATGTACATCGGCTAATCCAGGTGCTTCTGAAGGACAGAAGAGAGTCCAGGGTTCATTCTTCTCGACGCGCTCCATAAAGAGATCAGGAACCCATAGAGCATAGAAGAGATCTCTGCAACGCTCTTCTTCTGAACCCGTGTTCAACTTAAGCTTGAGAAAGTCTTCAATATCGGCGTGCCAAGGTTCCAAATAAATGGCAAAGGAGCCGTTGCGTTTACCACCTCCGTTATGAGCTACTCCAAGATGTGCAACAGTATAATCATGTGGAGAATCAATTTCAAAATCATGAACAATTCCATCATATTCTACTTCGGTTATTGATTCAATACGTGAATACAAATTATCATTATATTTTAAATAACTGAAGTACTCTCCATTGGGAGCATTTTGAAACATATCCATTATTAATTGGATACGAGGTACACGAATTACATTTGTAGGTAATTTAGTTGTAATATTCTTATATCCAGATACATTACCAACACGATCACGAGAATATCCCGAGCTTAATGCCCCCATTCGCAGAAGTACATAACGAATTGATTCAATTAATCCTAATGATGATAGTTCAATTGTAATTTCTTTTTCTCCAATACATCCATCTGTTTCAATGATTCCACGAAGAATTTGTTGCACTTTATTAATAGGAAGATGAAGCATTGGAATATCCCATTTTTTATGATGATTTAAATCATATAATTGTGAACTTGTAAATTTAAATCTTGACGATGCAGTAGACCATTTAATATCAATACAATTATCTTTTTGATAAATGTTGTATTTAATACCTTTTTCACTTAAATATTGTTGAACAAAGTCAGATGTAGCAATTTTACTGGTATCATTCAAGCAAACTCCAGACGCAGCAGATGAAATATGTCCATCTCCTAACATAATACCATAAAAGCGACAATCATCTTCAGTTATTTCTTCAATATCAACTGAATATGTTGGAATTGGAAAGACAATATAATCATCCTTTTGTAATTCATTTGCATCAACAAATTCTTCCTTAACTAATGATTTTTTAAGGCGATTGCGAATTACATCATGATTTAAACCTTTCTTTTGATTTTGTAGGGCTAAAATTTGATGTTCAGATGTAACACGAATAGGATGTATAGAATGTTTAATTCTAATTTCAAGCATTTTACCATTAAATTCATGTCGAATTGGCATTTTTACTTTACTATATGTACCCTGACTAGTTAGTACTTTATCAGTAAAAGTAATATCTTCAATTCTTTTTGGACCATTATCAGTGTATACAAGTGTATCAGGAGTGAAACATTGGTCAACGTACCGTGCAGTATCATTAAAATTCCGCAACATCGGTACAATTCCATTAGAAGTTCCATTCGTACCTCTAATCAATGATCCTTTAGCACGAATATCGTGAATATGCAGACCAATACCACCTGCATATTTGCTGATAAGTGCGCAATCCTTTAAAGTGTCATAAATCCCAGCGATACTGTCACCTTTAATACTTAGGAGAAAACAACTGGAGCATTGTTGCCTAGGAGTCCCTGCGTTAAAGTTAGTCGGTGTGGCATGAATGAAGAATTTCTGACTCAGCAAATCATATGTTTCAAACGCTTGTTCTAAATTAACAGAGCCCCACAGAGCCAAAGAAACACGCATAATAAGATGTTGGGGGCGTTCCAGAGTGCGTCCAGATGCATCGCGCAACAAGTATTGTAGTTTTTCCAAGGTTTTAAATCCAAAATAATCAAAGAGATAATCACGTTGATAATCTATTTTAGCATTAATTTGTTCGCCATATTTCTCGCATAAATTCTGCAACTCTTCCGAAATAATACTCATTTTCTCTCCCGTTTTCTTAACAGTTTGATTGGATAAAGCATAAATAACATCTGTAAATTTATCAGATGTATTACGATGATGATTGGAAATTGCAATACGTGAAGCAAGAAGACCATAATCAGAATTAGTAGTCATGAGGGAAATAGATAACTGCGCAGCGAGTTCATCTAATTCCGACGTCTTAACATGGTCATAAATGCGAAGAAGGGTGCGTTGCGCAATAAGAGTTGAATTTACTTCCAAGTTCTCCGCGGCAGTTTGAATTCTACGCAGAACTTTATCGAAAGATACATCCTCCAATTCTCCGTTGCGTTTAACAACCTTCATACTAATCATTGACATCTTTCCGGAATACGATTTATACGCGTTATATACTATTTCATATCAATCAATTTTTAAATTCAGTTATGACAAATAGATACGCAATGATTATTGCCCTCTTCGTCGGATTAGCTGCATTATTTGTTGCATTGTATATGACACAACCTACAAAAAAGGTAAAAGTGGTTGATAGTGATAGTTTTAAACAAACCGCTGATCCTGTACAAATGATTATGGATTATCGCCCAAATCAACCCAGCCCTGTAGATTTATATAATACACAGCCTTATCATTTATTAAATGATATTATGGAACAACCACGCTTAAAAGAATCCATTTCATGTGTGGACAGTCGCTCATGTTATGCAACCGATTTCCAACGCACCATTGAGAAAACGGGCAACTTTCAACAGCTGACTAATAATTATAAGCGTAAATATCCTGATAGTTGTAGTGCACCATTACAGGAACTCGTTTTGAATTTTTATAAAATTAATGTGTAATAAATGTATATAATATGATCATTCGAAATTTACTACGATTATCAATATGTATCATTTTATTTTTTATGTATATACGTGCATATAATGTGAAGTATATTGATTATACTATGTTACTATTTGGATTTTTACTAATATATTCTATTTTTACTCTATTTGGTGCAAAAAAAGAAGGGGAATGTGTTGCATTAATGATTAACATCAATAATGTACATATTCATCATTGGATGTATTTTTTATTATTTTTACTTATTGCATTATACTTTAAAGCGCATTCTTTTATTTTAGGAGGACTATTGGCAGGAATATGTCATGGTATACAATATGATGATTGGAATAATATGCGTGCTATTAAGTGTCATTAAATTATACAGTTGTATAATCCATACGTGTAAATGTAATCATACATTTCTCAGCGGGTTTCATTTTCTTAACAGGGCGATTAGATTCCAATACAGTAAATTCTCCACGCTTATGACGTTCCACATCTTGCCAGAATGCTTCAATAAGCGGATGTGTTGTTTTCCACCAATCATGACTTCGTTCAATTATCTGCTCATTCCATTTATACAGATTCCATGGAATGATCTCAATCAAATCTTCTTCTGAATTCACAATCGGCAACCAACTTTCATCGCTATTTACTGGACTATACTCATAATAGAATTCTTGTCCATTTGTAGGCTGTGCATAACGTATCAATGCAATATAGCCATGATATAAACTAACACCATCTTTCTTTTTAACCGTTCCATTATATACAGATTCAAACGACGCTTCCACATAATCACATAATTGAAGACCCGTTACGTGTAGTTGCATCTGCATTTGATGATAATAATCTTTCGGTACAGATCCATCAATTTCGCGCGATACAGGACATTTTATTTCAATAAGACGCCCTTGGCGTTTTCCTTCAGGACAGTGATATACGAGTCCATCAGGTGATGCAGCACATCGCGTGTCTATAGGGTGTGTTAAACGACCAAGTTCTTTAACAGTGCATCCATATTTATATTCATAAATCTGTTTTACAACAGGTTCAAACCGAATACCCCAATCAAATGCTGACATACGCGAAGATGGAATTGCTGTATCTTGTTGACGTGGCTGATATGGTTGTGATTTTGCAACTACAAATTTACTCCGTTGATAAGGTGATGCAAATAAATTACCGAGTTCACTTGCGGAAATAATAGTTGACATTTGTTTATACCATGCTTCTGTTCGTTGTTCCGTTTGTGTTTTATTAAGGAGTTCATCTAAATACTGAATAGGAATCTGGTTAGGTGTTTGTAGTAAAATCATTTGTTCAAATTGCTCTTCATACATATCCAATATAGTATCAACATATGCTTGTTCACGATCTGAAAATTCAAATGTATCCACAATTAAACTTGCTGAGTTTAACCAGTCTTGAATTTGTACTTTATCTGTAGGTGCAGATAACCATGTATCCAATAGGTATACAAGCTCTTTAATTGTATGATGCGACATTATAGTATATCTCTATATTATAGTGTATATCAATTTTATTTATATAGTGTATTATACGATTTTCTTCTTTCGTGTAGCTGCAGTTTTAATAGTGGCCTTCGCAGATTCTGATTTTACTTTCTTTGCAACAAGTTCCCATTTTAGAACTCCATCTACTCGTTTTAAATCAAACCCTTTTATGGATACAATATGTTGTTTCTCTTGATCATATTGTACTACTTTAAGTGTATTTAACAGTTTCTTATCAAGTGCCTTTTGAAAAAATACAAATAGGCCTTCTTTTTCTTCATCTGACATTTCATTATGCACTGCAATATCATCAATATAGCGACGCAACCGATTCAATCGTAGACCTCGTTCAATCCGATGCCATGGACGATTATATGCATTTTTAACTCCACCATCTAATAACGTCTTAAAGGATTCTTCTGATTGTGTAGGTGGCTTATCCATCTTCTATTATATATATATAAAGACTAGGGTTTAGACTGAAGACTATGAGTTTTAATAATCATACTACAAATATCCTTATATAAATATCCTGACATATATTCTGTGGGATGTGGCAACCAGTCATGATTATCTCCAAAAGTATACAGTGTTCTCCAACAAAACGTGGAAGTATCTGTTATTTCATTCCATTTATAAAAATCTGTCAGTTTTGTTTTTTGCTCTACTTGACATAAAAATATATCATCCACCTTCTGTAAAGATTCTATAAAAATATCATTCTGCTCTAAGATTTCTTTTACACTCTCATCCTTAATATCATCTTCCCATAACTCTTTACCACCTACTGTAAGAATTGTAAAAATATGAACTGACATGTTATTTACAACTGATGTTTTATGAATATAAGGAAGAAGAATCATCTTAGTATAATACTAAGTAGGTGGCTTTAAATGACTCAACCTAGTTTTCCTGATAGTCATACACATTCCAATGTTAGTGCCTTTCCTCATCCAAAATTTATTACACGAACAAGGCGCGAAACAAATACATATGATACTATAAATGCAAGGCAGTTTGAACACTGGCAAACTGCAGGTAAAACATATAATCGTCCGGATGTTAATAAACAACCACAGTTTTATGATATGATGCCAAATAGTACTCGTGCAAGCGATCAAAATTATAGATCGCAACCTCGCTACGATGTTAGCGAAGATAAAGGTGTACAAAATCCATATTTTGATAAATATGATACAACATCGGATTCACGTAATATGACACGTGAATTACGTGCAAGTGTCTATGAAGATAAACGAACTGAATTCTTGAAAGAGTCTGAAAAGTTATTGGAGCGGAATTTTGATCATAGATGGCTAAATCCTGATGTTATGAAACAACAGGTTCAAGCAGCAGAGAGCTTACGGCCAAAAATGGATGACATTCGTTTATTTTATTATAATAAACCCATTGATAAATGATTTATGACTAGAAAGCTATTGATAAATATCATCCACCAATCCATACTTTAATGCCTTTTCAGCATTTAACCATAAATCATGTTTCAGCAACTCTTGTAGTTCTTTTTTGGGAATCTTTGTATTTTCCTTATAAATCATTACAATTTTTTCCATTAATTGACTAAGATTTTTATACTCATCATCCATTTCATTCATTTTTCCCCAAAATCCTGATGATAATTGATGAATCAACATATGCGCATGAGGGCAAATATAACGTTTTTTACCAAATACACTGATTAATGTTCCAGCAGATGCTACTGCGCCTTCAATGACTGTATAAATGGGTACTTTACATGCATTTATACAGTCAATTGCCGCAAATGCAGCAAAAATAGATCCACCATACGAATTAATATGTAAATATATAGGAATAGGATCAATGTGCATTTTATATGAAGTAATCATATTATCTTCTTCTACTTCTCTGATCAAATTGCACAGATCAAATATCGAATCACGATCGACTTCATTATGGTAATAAATATGATTCATATCGCGTGTAATTTTTTTATCATTGCGGTTGGAATCAGTATGTGAATCATTAAATATATCTTCAACTACCTTCAATACTTCTTCATCAGGTTTCACTTCCTTTGATTTTTTCTTTGCAGAAAATACAATATCACGAATCTTTCGTTTGAGCGACATCTTATATAAGATTGTTTAATTAACTTTAAGTCTTTGGATATATTAGTCAAAACTTAACTCAATCGGTGTTGTATATACTTGTAATTTATTGAGTGAAGATGGTGATTGTTTTGTACGTCGACGTGTAACACGTGGTTGCTCCTTCAGCTCTTTCAGTTGCTCTTTGACAGTAACCTTATTATTCTTCTGCGTCTGAATCAAATCCTTCAAATATACATTGTAGCCCTTGCGAATTTCATCTTCATGTTTTTCAATATATTGCAAAATATTAGATTCTAATGCCCATCGAAAAAAATTTAGCTTTCCAATTGTTGTCATAAATTGATCATAATCGGGAATCTTAAACATAATTCGCTCTCTGCGACAATTTGGGTCAAAATACTGTTTAGAATATGCTTTTAATTGTCCTTTATAACTTAAATATACCAAGAATTCTTGACCATTCAACGGATAACGAATAAAATTTTTACGACTATACTTGGTAACAAACCAATCAATAATACGAAGACTTAGTGGAGCTTCCCCATTAAGATATGATATAACTTTATCAATTTCCGGATGAGATGTATAAAATTTCTGCAAACTGGAAATGACCATTTCAGGCTTGCATTCAATCCTACGTTTCTTTTGAATTACTTCATCTTTTTGTTGAGTTTCGAACATTGTCTTTAATAATTAATGATAATCGGTCTTAGGTGCTTTATTTTGATATTTTAAAAATACAATATAATAGAATGGAAGGATATAATCCCTCTGCATCTCTATTACCTCAAGGTAGTGGAGTTATACACCATATGAGTGGTGGTAATATGCCACCTGGATATGATCCAAGTGCATCATTATTACCAAATGTACCTGCAACTATAGGTGTATACAAGGGTGGAAATATTACAAATGTAACTGATACAAATAGTATAATCGCTGCAATTAGTGCAATTAGTGCAATTAGTGCTATAGAGAGTACAAAAGACGAGATTAAAGAATCAAGTGGGACAAATACTGATAGTACAATTGCATCAATTAGTGCTATAGAGAGTACACATGTAACCGATA
>Ga0049083_10001141_pt1 | contig 10006 bp, 6 predicted proteins | sample GreLakmeMI27MSRF_FD_66719 | JGI IMG/M metagenome (GOLD analysis project Ga0049083, IMG submission 66719) | Freshwater lentic microbial communities from great Laurentian Lakes, MI, USA - Great Lakes metaG MI27MSRF | ecosystem: Environmental > Aquatic > Freshwater > Lake | place: Great Lakes...
GCGGCGGCGGCGGCGGCGGCGCGGCCGACTGCGCTCCGCCCGAGGGCGCTTCCAGCGAGCTCAGCGCCGCAGCGGTGGCCACCTCCAGCGCCTCCTTCTGACGAGCCGCGTGCGCCACCGCAGCAGCGTAGGGCTCTCCAACCGTGTTGAACAGCTGCTGCGCCGCAAGCGCATACAGCACCGCAAACACAAAGTGCTCAAACCCCACGCCCAAGCCAAACAGGCTGCGCCGCTTGCGGTGGCAGCTCAGCCTGCGAATCGCCGCCGGGTGGCTGAAGGAAACCATCACCTGCCCAAGGGACCTCACTCAGGTCCTCACCAAGACAGCGCCACGAGCTCAACGCGCCACAGGGACGCAGCGGGCGGCACGAGGCGAGCCCGGGCTGCGGCGTGGCGATCGTGGTGGGCACAGGGGGTGCGAGAGAGAGGGGCCAAGGCACGCACCTCTGCTGCGTCTGTTCTGAGTCGCACCGGTGCCGCACGCGACACGCGGGAGGCGGACGCGGCGCCTCGCTGTGCACATGTGCGGGTTGTGCGCGCAGCAGGCGGGACTCCTCAGCTCGCCATCGCTCGCTTTTGTCGTACGACTCCGAGTTGCGTACACCTCGTGCCCCTGCGCCTTCTCGTATCTCCTCTCTCACCATGGGCAAGAAGGACACCGCCGGCGAGCCCAGCGCGAAGAAGACAAAGAAGGGTGCGTGAGGTGCATTGTCGGCTTGTGGCTGGCGGCGGCACGCCGGCGACACCGCCCACGCTGCGGTGTCGCCGTGGCACGTGCGTGGGCAATGCAGCACGTGAGCTGCGCTGGCTTGGGGCGTGCGTTGCGTGGCGGGCCCGGGCGGCGGCGCCGCCGGCACTGGGCTGGTCGCTCACGCGCGCCCTTCGCTTCGCGCAACAGCCGCCGCGCCCCCTCCGCCGCCCGAGAGCGAGGAGGAGAGCGAGGAGAGTGACGACGACGAGGAGGAGGAGAAGGTGCGCGCCGTCGGAGCCTCATTCCTTCCGGCACTCCCTTTCGGCACTCCCGCCTCCGCTCACACCCCGCGCCTTGCCCCCAGGTTGAGGAGGAGGAGGCTGATGATGCCGAGGCTGAGGAGGAGGAGGAGGTGCGCCCTCGTGCGCGCTTCTGCAGGCCCACGCACGCGCCAGCCGCCGCCCCGGCCGCACCGAGCTGCCACACCTTGTAACGTCCCTGACGCGTCACACGCGCGCGCCCGCAGCCGATGAAGATCCACAAGAAGGCTGGTGGTGACTCGAAGCGCATCGGCGGCGCCGCCAAGGGCGAGAAGGAGGATGAGGAGCTGGAGTGCCGCGACTGCAACAGCAAGTTCACCTTCACCGTGGGCGAGCAGGAGTTCTTCGAGCAGAAGGGCTTCGACAACAAGCCGGTGCGTGGCGCGTGCGTGTGCGCTCGGCTGGGCAGTGCGCTGCACTCCGCTGCGCACCGCTCTTTGTTCTGTCTGTTGCGAGGTGGCGGGAATGAGGACACAGATATTTCTTAGGACACCTTCGGAGTCTTCGGACGCTGAGAACACAAAATAAAGTAGTGGACTGACTCGCAGCGGCGCGCGCACCGCTGCACGAGCGGCTCTCAGACTGCTCCCACACCTGCTTTCACACGCCCCCTTCCGCTGACGCGCGCCCTCCCCTCCCCTCCAGACCCGCTGCGGCGACTGCAAGGCCGCCAAGAAGGCGCGCTTCGACGAGGGCGCCGGCGGCGGCTACGGCGGCGGCCGCGGGGGCGGCCGCGGAGGGTTCGGGGGTGGCCGCGGCGGCGGCCGCGGCGGCGGCGGCGGCGGCTGCTTCAACTGCGGCTCGTCAGACCACTGGAGCAAGGAGTGCCCCAACGCCGCGGGCGGTGGGGGCGGCCGCGGCGGCGGTGGCCGGGGCGGCGGCGGCGGCGGCGGCGGCGGCGGCGGCGGCGGCGTGTGCTTCTCCTTCCAGAAGGGCAACTGCAAGTTCGGCGACTCCTGCCGCTTCACGCACGCCTAAGCACCGACAGCAACGTTGAGGGAACTGGGCGGGGTGCGCGCGCTTGAAGTTTTGTTGTATCGCTGTAACGAGTGAGAGCTGCACGCCTAGTCTCTGTCTGCATCCAGCAAGCACTCTCGAAAGGTCTCATCCAGCCGCGCCGCATCCAAGCCTCGCCCAATCAGCACCAGTCGGTTGTCGGCAGCCCCTGGCTGGCTGGCAGGGCCCTGCAGCTCCGCATCGGTCAACTCGTAGGTTTGGCGGACCGCCTGGAGGATGCGCGGGTGCGCGGCTTCGGTTTTGAAGACGCCCTTAGCCCTGAGCACCTCTGGCGGTGGCGCCCCCTGGCGGCGCGCAGCACAGGCGTGTGGCTCCCACAGGAGCCCCTCCTGCGGCAGGGACGCACCCGGATGCGCCAGCGTCAGAGCGAGGAAAGGGGCGTGGAAGTGCTAGAGCGAGCATGAGGACGCACCAACCAACACCGAAAGCGCTCCTCGTCCAGCAAGCCGCCGGCGGCCAGGAACACCGTGCTGATGCACGCGTCGTGCACCGGCGAAAGCAGCTGCTGGGCCCCTTTGGCAAACGCCAGCGCAGGCGCTTCTTGCGTGCGCGCGCTCGCGCCCGGCGCTGCGGGCAGCAGGCACGCCTCCGCGCTGCGCCGCCCCTGTCCGCCCTTGGCCAGCGTGCCCAGGCCCAGGATGCGCGCCAGGTCCACCGCACTGCGCTGGGTGCGCAGCACCTCTGCAGTAGCGTTGATGCCCCTCACAGCCTCCTCGACGGCGTCCAGCTCCGCTGGGCTGACCAGGTCCGTCTTGTTGAGGAGCACCACGTCCGCGTGGGCCACCTGCAGTGCCGCCTCCGCGCCGCTGGGCTCTTCGAGCTGTCTGCGAAAGTGCAGGGCGTCCACCACGGTCACCACCGCGTCCAGCGCAGCCCCGGGCTCCACCGCCTCGTCAGCCCACAGCGCCTGCGCCACGGGCCCGGGGTCCGCCAGCCCTGCGAGGGCGGAGAGTGCGGGAGGCGCTGTCAGCGTGAACCTCGACAGCTCGTGCGTGCCCGCAGCCGCGCGCCGGTTGTTTCCACCAGCAGGTAGTCGAACCGGTCCCGCTTCAGAAGCAGAGCCTCCAGGGTTTGCAGGAAGCTGCGACAGCAAGGCGGAGAGACGGTGAGCCCGCCTTCTACCCCGCCCGCGAGCTCCAGGCCGCGCCTGTCCTTCACAGTGCAGCAGATGCAGCCGTTCGGGAGCTCGATGAACTCCTCCACAAGCGTGTCGCTGTCGGACGGCGTTGCGTGAGCGCCAACACAGGAAGGCACTGCGGGGCTGTCATGCAGCACCTCTGGCCGGCGCTGTCTTGCACCAGCGCCTTCTCCAAGCCCAAGCCCAGACCGGCGCCGAACTCGTTGACCACCACGGCACAGCGCTTGCCGTGCGGTGCGTGCAGGACGTGCGACACCAGAGCGCTCTTCCCCGCACCCAGAAAACCCGTGATCAAAGTCACCGGCACCGGAGCAGGCATGCGCGCACTAAGCAACACGCAGCAGGCGAGGCCGTCACAAAACGAGCGAAGGGCGGAGAAGAAGCATGTTCGACGTCGTGTTCGACGTCGGTCGTTTTGCCCTGTATGACTAGAATTCACACAAGATGCGTCATTTGTTCAAATTGTATATATAACTGCGCGCCTAGCTATGTGCAACAACGCTCGGAAACTGTAACATGACAAACTGGAAGGTCATCCATGTTCCGCGTATGCCGAGACTCATCCGTCTAGCACGGCAGCTGGGTGCCGAGTGTACCTACAACCGGATACGGGCAATCATACTTGGGGTCGCAGACTGCCATTGGCATTGCACGACCACGCAGTATAAAAGCAAGCCGTTTCGGCGGAGGGCTCCACACGCACCAGCGGCGCACCCTCCGCCAGCGAGGCCGCCACCGCGGCGCAAGCTGCGTCGTGCGCAGCCGCGGGCAACGGGAACAGCGTCTCGAACGCGGGCAGGATATCGGCCAGGGCCGCTGGGTGCGGCGAAACCATAGGGCCCTCCTCGCCGTCATCGTCGCTTTCGGAGTCGTCGTCCGAGGAGTCATCGTCCGAGGAGTCGTCGTCCGACTCGGGCAGGTCTGCCGGTAGCGGAAGCGGCTCCACGACCGTCCCGCCGGCGGCTGCGCGCAAGCGGCGTGCGGTGGCCCCGACGAGGGCGACACAGTGCGGCCGTTCGCCTCGTGGCGGTGCGGCGCCCGCAACGACCGGCGGCCGCGTCAGCAACGGCAGCAGGTGCGTGCACAGCGTGCGCGCCAGACCGCACGCGTCGCGCGCGGCGTTATGGCGCGCAGCCGAGAGGTCGGCTCTCGGCTGCATCGACGCAGCCGCAGTAACGCCTGGCGCTCCAGCGCCGCCAGCAGCGCCGCCAGCGGTGCCGCCGCACCGTGCTCCGCCGCAACCGCCAGTAGCATGCCCCGCGCTTGCGTGCGCGACGCGCGCGAGCCGCTCCGGTCGCCGGACGCAAATGAGTGCTGGAACGAAATTTAGAAGTTTCAGTGCCCAAACGGCCTCGGAGGCGCTGAGTGGCTGAGATCAAGAAGTTTGAGACACTCCCTCCGATCCCTGCCTTCTTAAGTGTGGGCCACCCCCGTACTTGTCACTCTTATGTGTTCCCCCCCGCTCCCGTCCGAAAGCGCGCGTTTTTATTGGCTCCCAGCGCCACCTGGGCGCCGCGACAGCGCCGCCCTTGCAGGCGGAGCTGGGCGTGGGCGGTGCGCCCACTCAAGCGCGGCGGCGTCGCTTGTGGCCCGCCACCTGGGTACCGCCTGACCGGCTGGGCGTGGAGCATCACCGCCGCCTCGTGTGCGTGCGGCCGGCTGTTCGCACGCCGCGCCACCCCGCCGGGTGCGTGCGTCGTGCCCAGGCGCGGCACGTTCCGGTAGGGTTTGCCTAGACAACCATGTCTGGTTCGTCGGGTGCTGTCAACATGAGTGGCGAGCTGGAGCGGCTGAAGGAGCAAGTGCGTCAACTGGAGCTGCAGCGCGCCACCGCGGAGGCGGAGGCGCAGCGTGAGCGCACGCAGCGCGCCACCGCGGAGGCGGAGGCGCAGCGTGAGCGCACGCAGCGCATTGCTGCAGATGCAGCCCGCGCCGCTGCGGAGGCCGACTCGCTCAAGCAGCGCGCCTTGACGTTCTTCGCTTCGATGCGCGGCATGTCGGGTTCCGCCTCGGAGCACGCCGCTGTATCTTCTGACGTGGCGCGGCGTGGCGCGCCCGCGCCGGAAATCGTGAGTGCAGAGGTTTTTTTTCACGGCATGCCCGCCGTGCAGGACGTGGACGTGCAGGCTGCGTGGGACGTCTGCCGTGGGCAACTCGCGGCCCGCCTGGCGGTGTCAGTATCCGACCTGGGGACGCTGGCGGAGCGCAAGTTTGTGCACCCGCTCGTCTGGCTCCTGTTGGAGTCGGCGCAACAGCCGGAGGACGAGGAGCGCGTGCTGCGGTTGTGGCGCGAGGCCTCCATTGAGGACAGCGTGCCGCACGCGGGTGCGGAGCCTGACGTGCTGTGCACGCATGTCCGCGACACGTCGCCCTGCAGCCTGGGCGCATGTTTCAGCTTGGAGGTGAAGCGCTGGACTCCCAACCACCTGGACGTTGGGTGCGCACAGGCGGGCAACTACGGCCGTCGTCTCGTGGCACGCCACGCAATGGAACTGCTCGACCGTGGAGCGCTCCTGCCAGACGTTGCCGTCCTCACCGCCGCGACCAACGGCGAGGATATTGTCTTCCTGCGCGTGCGTTCGGGCGTGCGCGCGGGTGAAGACCCGTTTGGCGGGACCCCGTGCCCCACGGAGCAGTCACCGCCGCTGCCGCTGTTGCGCGATTGGAACCCGGCACACCCGACATCGGTGCCGCAGACTCCCCCCGCGGGGTTCGCTGCGCTGGTGCGCGTGCTGCGCATGCCGCCCGCGCTGCTGAACGCGTGCACGCTGCCGCTCGAGCGCATCACAGTCATGGCGCCGCCCCTCCTGTCAGGCGAGCTGCCGCTCGGCGTGCGGCTGGGGTGTGGCGGAAGCAGCGATGTGTACGCGTGCACGCTGCCCAGCGGCATCGCGGCGGTCGTCAAAGTCGCACGCGCCGCTACAAGACGCTCAAGCGCAATGTTCAGCGCTGAGGAGAAGAGTCTGCACGCGCTGCGCACTGCGCCTGGGGGCACGGTGCCGCAGCTATTGGGCGCGGGCTCTCGCGAGCTGCCCGCCCGCGCGCAAGTGCTGCCGAGCAATTGCCTCGCGACACCTTGGCAGCTGCTCATCCTGTCGCCCATGGGCATGCCGCTCAGCGCCGCGGTGGCGAAGCACCTGCAACGCGAGGTTGCGCGCCACCCTGCCGCGCCGGGCGAACCGCTCCCCGCGCGCCGCTCGTTTGGTGACGTTGTTGCAGCTGGCGTGCTGCGCGGCCTACGTGCCGCACATGCTGCAAACGTCATACATTGCGATGTACGGCCTTCCAACGTCGTGTTCCTTGACCCTGAGGGTGTTGCACTGCTGGTGGACTACGGCCTGAGCCGCGCACCGGGCACTACAGCACGCGGTGTGGGCGTGCGTGCGTACTCTGCTGACTGCGTTTTCTCCCAGAGCAGCTGTAGCGCACGGGCCGGGCTCGACCTGGTTGCCGCGGCGTACACGTGGTTGAGCGTCGTCCACGGCGACACAGCGTGCCGCGCGCCCTGGAGCGCCACCGGCGAGGCCGCAGCCGCGTGGGTGGCACGCAAAGCGGCACACGACGTAGACGTGGCGCGAATTGCCGCCGCACTGGCTGTGCTCATACTCCCAAGCGGAGGAACGCCTGCGGAGGAACGCTGGTATCAGTGGCCGTGGCCTGACGCTGTCGGGGTGAGTGAAGCCGCGGACAGCTAGGACGGCACGAACGCGCTACACGTAGGCTTCGGCGCGGCTCCTCGGGCTCGGCGCGACGGTGCGCGGTGCAGAGCGGAGGGCTGCAGTGCTCAGGCGAGCTGTTGGCGTGTGAGCACCGGCTCTAGCAGCGCGCCGGTGCGACTCGCGTGACCATACGCTCGATGCAATGACGCTCATCCGTTGCTCGGTTCGTTCAGAACGCCCCATCCAGCGCACGAGACGCGCCCAGCGGCAACTGCGGCGCCATACGCTGCAGCGCGGCGCAGGCGGCGAGCACCCATGCGCAGTGGTCGTCCAGCGCTGCGTCGTAAAGCGCCGCCTGCGCCGCGATGAATCGCTCGATCGCCGCCACGGCGCGCAAAAACTCGGCCGCGCTGCCGTTGCTGCGCCGCTCCGCCAGCAGCGCGGCTGCGAGCGCCGCCGCCTCGTCGCACGCGTCGTCGCCGGTCTCGAGGCCTAGCCGCCACGCGCTGAAAAGGCGCTGCGTGGCGTCGTCGGCGTCGTCGCAGGCGGCGTGAGCGCGCAGCGGGCCCAGCAGCGCGTGCGCGGCGGTGCCCGTGGCGGTGCAGGCAGTGCGCAGGCGGGCTTCCAGCGGGTGCTCCCCCCGCAGCGCCCGCCACGCGCGCTCCGCAGGAGCCGCGGCTGCGTCGCGCTCCGCGGCGCGCGCCGCGGCCTCGTGCCAGGCCGCCTTGCCGGGCGGCTGGCACAGCGCGGCGCGCACGGCGGCGACCCAGGCGGGCGTCACGGCGGGCGGTAGAGCGCGCGGCTGCGCGGCGGCCAGCGTCGCGGCGGCGGCGCAGCGGTAGGCGCCCGCGCTGCGACACGAGACGGGGCACAGCACCGACGCCACGTACGCCTCGAGCGGACACGCCAGCCGCAGCGCAGCAGCACGGCTCAGCTGCAAGCACTCTGCAGCGGCGCCTGCGGCCGGCCTCGCCACGCGGCCGGCGCCGCGGCGGCGCCAGACATCGGCGCGGAGGCCCCACGCGCGCGCCAGCGGGAACACGTCGCGTTTGCGCAGCTGGCTCACGTCTTTGTGTCGCAACGCCCGCACCAGGTGCGCCGCAGCAGAATCCGCCTCCGCCGCTGTTGCGAGGAGCTCGCGCTCCGCGCTGCTCGCCCACTCCGGCGTGAGCGCCAGCAGCGCGCGGGCGCGCCGCTCGCCGGGGCGGCCCGCCACATCTCGCAGCAGCTCGTAGGAGCGCTCGTCGCCCGACGGTGGCGGCGGCGCGCACGCAACGCACTCCGGCGCGTGCGTTGCGTCGAGGCAGCGCAGCGGGCGCGGCACCAACTCCCCCACAAGCGCGCCGCTCACGAGCGCGTCAGCCGTTACCGCCGTCACCGCGTCGGCGAGCCAGTCCCAGTCGCTCTCAGGCGGCAGCAGCGCCCAAGCCGGCGGCGACTCCATGGTCGACGCCGCGCGCCGCTGTGGGCGGTCTTACGGCGTACGACGCAGCGAGCGGGCGGTGCCCACTTGCGCCGCCCCGTCTCAGCTCTCAGGTCTCAGGTCTCAGCTGTCTCAGAGCCTGATTTAGCCCGCCGCGGGCAGCGCGGCCCACACGTGCAGCGCCGCCGGCGCCATGTCCGCGCGGTGGGCCATGCCTCTGGCGGGCGAGGTAGCTGCCGTCGCAGCCGCTCTTTCCTTTGCTGCAGCGTGGCTCGCTTACGTCCTCGCGGCCAACGCCGACGGAGCGCACTACGCCGGCAGCCGTGGCTCGCCGCTGGGCCCGATGTGGGCGTGCGCGTTCGGCGCGCTCGCCATCGCAAACGCCGCAGCGCTGCGCCGCGCCGCGCACGCGGCAATTTCGCCTTTAGCCTCGCCCTAAGACAAGGAAGGCGGCGCGCTCAAAGCAACCAGTAAGGAGGCCGCGCCGCTGCCGCCGTGGGGCTACGGTGCCGCTGCGCTGGCTGTCGCTGTGCCCGCGTTTCTTTTCAGCGCCTTCGTCGGTGCTGCGGTGGCGCATGAACCGCACGCCACTGTCTGGTCCGCCGCTGCGTGCATTGCTGCGGTGGCCAGCGTCGCCGCGGTGCTGTCGCCGCTGCGTGCGGCGCGGGCCGCCTCGCCGGCGCGTCGGCGGCCTCGGCCGTGCGGCTGCAGCCGCGCATGCTGCGCCTCTGCCTGCTCTTGCGTTTACATCTGGACGACGCTGGTGCTTTCTGCAGTGGTCCTGGTCGGGTTCGGCATCCAGGCGCCGCTGGCCGCCTCCGAGGCTGTGCGCTTCCCGCCGCGAGGACGGCGCTATCTCGTGCCGCTGCAGCCTGGCACAAACAACAGCACCGCCGGCGGGCTGCGCATGCACATCGTGTGCTCCGGTCCGCGGGGCAGCGCGGCTGCGCCCGTACTTGTGATGGAGCACGGCGGCGGCGGCAGCGGGCTTGACTTTGCGGCGCTACAGGCTGCCACCGCGGCGCTGGGCTTCCGCTCGTGCGCGCACGACCGCGCGGGCGCGGGCTACAGCGATACCCCGCCTCTCGGTCGCACGTCCGTCGCGGCGGCGCGCGACCGCCTGGCCGCGCTGCTGGCCGCCGCCGGCGAAGCGCCGCCATACATTGTCCTTGGCCACAGTGTCGGTGTTCAGATGGCCCAGCTGTTTGCGTCGCAGTTCCCAGCGCAGGTGGCGGGCCTGGTGCTCATTGATGGCTACCCCGATGACGTGTCAGATGGCGCCACGGCCGCGCAGCGCGCCGCCAACCAACGCTTCGTGTGTGCTCTGCTGCAGGGCGCTCGCGCCTTCGAGGCTGTGGCGCTGACGCGCGCCATCTCCGGCGCCAATGCCGACTTCGCGCCGGCGGCGGAGGCGGCGCGCAAGGCCGCGCTGGGCGGCAGCGGCCGCGCGTGGCTGATGCAGTTCGACGAGTTATGCCGCTCCCCCGGGCCGCGCCTCGGCGACGCCGTGGCCGCGCTGGCGCCGCCGGGCGCCGACCCCAAGGTGCAGCGCTGGCCCACGCTGGCGCAGCCGGCGCTGTTCCTCGCGGCGGGCGCAACCGTGGGCGAGGGTGCTGACGTGGCAAACGTGTATTGGGCCGCTGCGCTGCAGTACAACGCCACGCTGTCAAGCAGCCCGTTGCGGCGGCTGGCAGTTTGCGCCGGATGCACGCACGCCATGACGTGGACGCACGCCGCGTGGCTTGCAGCGCAGATCAA
>Ga0049083_10001142_pt1 | contig 10005 bp, 10 predicted proteins | sample GreLakmeMI27MSRF_FD_66719 | JGI IMG/M metagenome (GOLD analysis project Ga0049083, IMG submission 66719) | Freshwater lentic microbial communities from great Laurentian Lakes, MI, USA - Great Lakes metaG MI27MSRF | ecosystem: Environmental > Aquatic > Freshwater > Lake | place: Great Lakes...
CCTGCGGAACAGAAACACTCAGCGCGATCTCAACCGGAACAGTCGACCCGAGTTCGTCGCGCTGGTGGACCACTGAAAACGAACACCGTCATTCAACGGGGTTCCGACCACCCCACGCCATTGCCGGGGCAAATCGAGTGTGGATTCCTGCAACTCCACCTCAGTAGCCAGTGACAACCAACTCAACACCCAGAGGTCATCCCCGAAGCCGGTGAGTTCCAGACGTAGGGGAACCGCGGTCACCGAGACGGCGGCTCGGTTGTCCGTGACGTCCACATCCGGCGTGAGCGTGCTGGCTACCCACTCGAAGCGCGTGACGGCCTCCACCGAGATCCGAACTCGGATGAGCGCGGTCCACTCCGACTTAGCGGGCAAGGTACCGATGATGAAACTCACTCCGGTGGCGCCGGTTTGAAAACTACCACCGTCTCCAAGCGTCGCTCCCAGAAACTCTGCCGAACTCGGTAGGTTGAGGCTGCCCGTGACATTGGTGGCCGGCAGCGGCCCCAAATTGCGGGCCTTGAGGCTCAGACGAAACTCTGACCCCATGACCACGGGTTCTGCCGAGGACGCAAGGGAGACATCAAAATCAGCCGTGGTTCCCACGAGGAAATCCAGCGCCGAGACAGCCGCCCCGGCTGCCGTCTCCACGGTGATCCGACCACTGACGGCACCCACAGGAACCCGGGCCAGCAACCCGTTGGTCGTTGCGCTGACCACCGAGGCCGCCACCCCGCTGAACCGCACGATCGCCGGCAAGCCTAGGTCCACACCGACGATACGCACTTCCGTACCCACCCCGCCCAAGGCCGGAGAAAACCCACTGATCACCGGAACCGGCCCTTGAACGGAAATCGGTCCTCCGGAGGCTTCACCCCCGGGCGTCACCACCCTGACCCATCCTGAAGAGGCACCCTCCGGCACCTGGGCCGTGATGCGGCGATTGTCCACGACCGTGAAGACTTTCGCCGCAAGCCGGTTGGTTCCAAAAAGGACGGCCGATGCTCCCAAGAGATTGGTCCCGCTCAGCGTCACGGTCTCTCCGACCTTCACAAGGTTCGGATTGACGGTGCTCAGTTGCGGGGACGCATGAAACAAGGTTGAGGACTCATCAGTCCCAGAACTTCCTGAAACCGTCACAAATCCGGTTCCCGCACCGACGGGTACCTTCACCGTCACTTGCGTGGCCGTGACGGACACCAGCGTCGCCGGAGCTCCGCCGAAGATCACCTGCGTCACACTCGAAAACCCTGAACCACTGAGAGTCACAAGCGTCCCCGCCGCACCGTTGGATGGCGAAAACCCGTTGATCCGAGGCATCAGGACAAAGTTGGACACCGTGATGAAACGCCCTCCCGGCGACTCCAAAGTCAACGGTGCGGCCGCCGGCGCTCCCGACGGGACGACCACCGTCATGAGCGTGTTGGATACCACCGTGAGATTGGTGGTGCTGACTCCACCGAAGGAAACCGAAGACACCGCGCGAAAGCTGCGACCGCTCAAGGTGAGTGTGTCCCCGACCCGAGCCCGAGACGTGAAGGCCGTGACCCAAGGCGCGAGGTAGAAGTAGCTACTGGTCATCGTCGCACCGGCATTGTTGGTCACGGTGATGGGGCCCGTCATGGCTCCGGGCGGCACCACCACCGAAGCGGAACCTTCCGTCACGGTGTCCCAACCAGCCCGAATGCCGTCAAAGAACACACCCAAGCGGTAGTTGGGATCCGTGGGATCCAGAAAGTTGGAACCAGTGAGCGCCACAGAGTCTCCGGGAACACCGCGCACCTTGTCGGCATCGGTGAAGGCACCGTTGCGGGCGAACCGCTGCACCACCGGCGGCAACTGGAAATTCCAAGGTGTCTGAGTTTGACCGAACGCATTTTCAACAAAGATCGGCCCAATGGTCGCCCCCAGGGGGACCCGCACCGAAATCTGATAATACCCCAGTCCCAAGGATCGGATGGACTCCACGGTGGCCGGCGTAAAGTTGAAGGTGACCGCCGTCAGGGGAGGATTGAGGAAATTTAGCCCAGTGATAGTAATGAGCGCCCCAGACTGAGCACGGTTGGTGGAAATAGCCGTCAACTGTGGAGCCCCCTGCCCCAGCAGAACTAGGGCACCCCATCCGCACCAGGCCCAAAGGAGGACCATCCAAGAACAGCATCGATTCATGACTGATGAGTGTGTCCGTCGTCTGTCGCAAAACCGATATCACCGACGACAACGACACTAACGACCAACCCATCTTCACCGGCAGACGTCAAAATTCACACCCCGAATCCGAGACCATGGGCATAAAGAACCCACCTCCCTGATCCCTTGAATAAGGACCTATTAACTACGTCTCACCCCCACAACCGTGAATACTCAGACCCCTGACGGCAGCCTTCCTTGCGAAGGTATTACGTCCCGGCCGGCAAGACTTCTCCGTTGGTCCCCCAAGGGATTTCCCGTCATCTGGGTCCAGTCACGTTCCTAGATTATTCTTCAACCCCAAGAACGAAGCTTCATCGAGAGGCTCGCGACCCTTGGATCGACTTTCCCCCAAAAATACCTGTCTCTAACCGCTCTGAACACAATGAATGCCTCGTTCATGCGTCCATCCCGCAACACCCTCGGGCTAATCTTGCTCTGTTTGGGAACTACCGTTGGATGCGACACCGGGTCGAAGACCGTAGTCCACACCGCACCTCCAGCGCCGACCGTGAGGACTGTGATCGTCCAAGCCCCCTCGGTTCCGGCTGCCTTGGGCAACCGATCAACCCCGGGAGTGGATCCGGTGATCTCATCGACCCCAAACCCGAGCTCGCCCCCACCGCCTCCGCAACCCACTCCTGCCCCGGCGGCCCAACCGCCAGCCCCGATAGACCCCTCGGCCTCGGTGGCAGTTCTGGTTCCGCCGCCCCTGCCCGGCCCAGTGGCCGATGTGGTGCAACTCACCCGTGGCGGACTCGACGAAGGCGTGGTCGCTGAATACATCACCAATATCCGGGAACCCTTCGCCCTCGGAGCCAGCCAGATCGTCTATCTGAATGACCTAGGGGTGTCCTCCAATATCATCCATGTACTGATGCGAAAGGCGGCCGCGATCCAACCGGAAAGCCCAGCACCCGCCCCTCCGAGCGCCTTAGCATCCGCGGTTCCCCAGTCGATCCCCACGAACCTAGCCCCGCCGCCGGTGGCTCCGACGGCGATCACCACCACCTTCGAAGGCACGCCGCCGCCGCCGCCCTCCTCGACCATTGTTGTCCCTGCACCGGTAGCCCAGACCGTTGTCAACCAGCAGGTCTTTTATCAATCGCTCTCCCCCTATGGCAGTTGGATGGAAGTCCCTGGCTACGGATGGTGCTGGCGCCCGTCGGCCTCGGTGGCAAACCCGACATGGCAACCCTACTGCGACGGTGGATCGTGGCTGTGGACCGATGCGGGTTGGTATTGGAACTCGACCTACACTTGGGGCTGGGCTCCTTACCATTATGGCCGCTGGCATCAGCATTCCAGCTTCGGTTGGGTATGGAATCCGGGTTATGACTGGGCTCCGGCCTGGGTCGCTTGGCGCAGCTCCCCGAGCTACTGCGGCTGGGCTCCGCTGCCTCCGGAATGCCGATGGAGCGCCAACGTGGGTTTCTCGTGGGTCAATGGCCGCACGGCCGTCAGTATCGGGTTTGGCATCGGCACAGCGGCCTGGTATGCGACGACCTGGGACCGTTTCGGTGATCACCACCTTTATCATCATCGACTGCCGCGCCATCAAGCCGAGCGTTTCGTTCGCGATAGCAACGTCCAGGTGGCCAGCGGTCAGGGCGTGAACATTCGTGGCAACAACAACACAGTGATCATCAATAACGGAATTTCCCGAGAGGAAGTCCAGAAGCACAGTCGCGAGGAGATCCGGCGCACGGAACTCCGCGACGTCAACAGCCCGGCGGCTGCTCAAGCCTTCGCCAACTCGCGACCCAACCCCTCGGGGGGCCGGCCCGCTGAGGTGGCCGTGTACCGCCCGGCGGTGCCGACCCATGCTTCACGCCCGCCAGAATCGGTCCTCAAGCGACCGGAAGTTTCGCGATTGGCTCCCACCCCAAACTCCGGCGGCCTGCCAGATCGCATCGGCATCTCACCGCTGAATTCTCGACCAATGACGGTTCCATCGGCCGCTGGCTCGCTGAGCCCGAACCGGCCGGCCAACATCCCGTCTGCCAACGTGGCACCCTCGTCGTCTCCCGGCCGGCCCGCACCCCTCCCAACAAGCAGTCCGACGGAACGATTAACGCAGACGCTGCCCCCCACGACGCGTCCCGGAAGCGGAGGCGGCACACCCACCGTCGTGGCACCGAAGAGTTTGGGGAACCCGTCCACCACGCCCACTACGCCCACCAGGCCCACCACGCCCACACCCAGCGTCACCCCTTCGCGCCCACCGGAATCCCGCAGCGTGCCCATTCCGCGTGCAGTGCCGACGGAGCCCGCCTCGCCCCTCGGCGCGCCGAGCTCGGGGTCCGCTTCCCGAATCCCCACCGCCCGATCCGGGTCCGGAGTTGAATCCGGGTCCCGCCCCACTCCGGTGACGACCTCACGTCCGTCGGTGATCCCAGCAAACCCGACGCCCAACGCATCAACCCCGGCCCCCTCGGTGCAATCAGCACCGCCGCAGTCTGCGGCTCCGATTTCCCGCCCCATCTTCATTCCGAATGCGAGTGTCCCTTCCCGGCCTGCGGCAAATCCCTCGGTGGCCCCAGCACCCTCGGCACCCTCGGCACCGCCGGTTTCGCGTCAGGAGGCTTTCCGGCCTGCTGCGCCTGCGCCCTCGGCGAGCATCCCCCAAAACGTGCAGACACGCCCGGCACCCACGGCATCGCAGTTCGCTCCGGCCCCGGCTCCCGCCCCCAACGTTGCTCCAGGACCGCGACCTGCGCCTAGCCCGGCTCCTTCGTTCCAACCCTCTCCTCGGCCTGCACCGTCAGCCGCTCCGAGCCCAGCTCCTTCATTCCAACCCTCTCCCCGGCCTGCACCGTCAGCCGCTCCAAGCCCAGCTCCCGCGGGGCGGCCAGGTCCACGTGGGCCCATAGAACGGTGACCTCTACCGACACACGCATCATCCCTGACCATGAGCACCTCAATCCTCTTGCGAATCCTGCTGTCGGGTTGGTTTCTCACCCTTCCAGGCCTGTTGATGGCTCAGGGTTTCAGTAAGCCCAAGAGCGCCGGAGCCAGTGGTCGCGTGCTCTTCGAGACCGGCTTTGAGCGATTTGAGGGTTACGATCCGACCCTCGATTTGGTGGATTGGCTGGGACGCGGCCAGAACGGCTGGATCGCGGTGGGGCATGGCGGCAACGGCTTGCTCACCAACCAGGTCGATGGTTTCACGGGGCAATACGCCTACATGGGTTATCAGGGGCCCACGAATAAAAGTTTTAGCGCCAACCTCTTCCGCCCCGTTTTGTTGGTCCCCGACACCAACACGCTGCCCGTGGTGGTGTTCCAGGCCACCTTCAGCATTCGAGACGATTCCCCATCGGGAGCCGCAGCCGACGACTTTCGTTGGAGTGTCTATACGCCGAACAACCAACGTCTCTTCACCCTCGACTACCATGGTCCCGACCAATCCATCAATTACGCCCTCGACGATGAAAAGGGCTTCATCGGCACGGGGTACCAGTTCGAATACGACGTCGTATACCAACTGGAGATTTCCATGAGCTTCGGCCGCAACCGGTTGTCAGCCTCGCTCAATGGCACCCCGGTGGTTTACGAACTCCCACTAAGCACCCGAATTCAACGCCCCTCCCTGGGTAGCGTAGATGTCGTCTGGGCTGCCAATCCCAAGGGCACCTGGAACGACAACTACATGCTCTTCGATGATTATCGCATCATCGCTTACCCACCGAACGCAGTAGCCCCGCTAATGGAAATGGCCGGGTTGGATGCACAAGGCAAAGCCCGACTGAAGGTCTGGGGCGAGCCCGCGGTGCGCTACCGAATCCAGTCGAGCGACGATCTGCAAACCTGGATCGACCGCGACATCGTTGTCTCGGCGGCCCCAGATGGCTTGGCGACCTGGACCGATACCCAACCCACTGGCACGCGCTACTACCAGGCGGTCGCTCTGCCGTGAAGGCTTGCTGGATCAGACCGTTCAAGCCGCAACCGCAGGTCTCCCACAGCGTCCCGCACCTCCAATCGGTCTGCCCAGCAGCGTAATTCGAGGGCTCCGATGCGTTCGGTCCACAGTGTGAAACCGGGTCGCCCGCGGAGCCTTCGTCGCAAGGCTACTGGACTCCGTTCGGTGGCGGGCCGATCTCCCGTCGCCACCACGAGCAACCGCGGATTTACCTGCGCCAGAAACGCCTCGGACGCAGCCTCACCTGAGGCAGGGATGCCCGTAATGAGAACATCGGCTGCCAGCGAAGCGCCCTCGCGTCGAATCAAGGCCTTTTGACCGTCAGGCCCCAGGTCTGGAGCCAACAAAATCCTCCAACCGGCCGCATCCATCAAAAGAACCAACGCACCATCGTCTGCACGCGAGAAAGAGTCTGAGTCGTCCGGATGGAGCACCGTGATTGCACCGATGGAACGGCCGCGTTGAACCCGCTGAAAGGGAACTCCATTGGACGCTGCCAACCCATCCAAACCTCGGAACAACGGCGAACGCATCCGACCCACCGGAAGGATGAGTTGATGCGGCGGAGCACTGGTCATCAATACGGGCACCCCTCCCAGGTGACGAACATCCCCATGTGAAACAGCCAGAGTCGACACACGATCGACTCCCCGTGATTGCAGCCACGGCAACACCACTGCCTTGGCAGTGGCCGCGTCTCCGGTATCCAACAGCAGGTCTGCAGAGCTTCCTGGCCGGTCGATCCACACTGCCTCGCCCGATCGGAACACCGTCACAGTGGCCGCCGGTTCACCGATGTGAGGCGCACCCACCATGAGCACGAGCCACAGAGCCGCCGCCCCCCACCAGAGCTGCCGACGACGCTGGGTCTCAAGGCAGCCCGAAGCCGCGACGACCCAGAGGATCGTGTAGGGGATCCAAACCCAACTGCCCGGCGATGCAGCCGACCACCAGCCTCCAGGAACCGCCTCACAGGCGCGGCTCGCAGCCATCATCCCATGCATGCCCACCCAAGCGGCGGAATTCCACAGCTCGGTCCCCATCGGCAAGCCCATCGACAGAGCATTGGCAATGAGCACCAAGCTGCTCAAAGGGACTACGATCAGGTTGGCCACCACTGAAATGACGCTGACCAAATGGAAGCATTCTACCGACATCGGCCACGACGCCACCAACGCGGCCAGACCGGTGACACATCCGCGGCATAACCCTCGCTCAGCCCATTCCCAGACCCGTCGCGTGCGAGACCACTGCGAGGGCGGCAGCAAAGGATCTGGGCGCCAGGGGCGATGCTCGAGCCACCAGGCCTCCCACCTCGAAGGGAAGACGGCCAAAGCTGCCACCACCAAAAACGACAACAGGAAACCCGCCTGAAACAGTTGCCCCGGCTCGGCGATCAAGATGAGCAACGCCGCCAGCGACAGGGAATTGAGCAAGTCACCGGGACGCTCCAGCATCCATGTTCCCACCACGACCGAAGTCATCACGGCCGAACGGACGGCCGAGGGTTGCCATCCGGTCGCCGCAACGTAGAACCAAATCAGCGGCAAGGACAAGCCACCGCACAGGGCACGACTCCAACCCAGCACACGAAACGCCTGCACCAGCAGAACAGCGATCAGTGCAATGTGTAGGCCACTAATGGCAAAGACGTGCAGTGTGCCCGACCGCATGAACCCATCGTCCACATCGCCGGCCAAGCCAGTCCGCCAACCCAAGGCCATGGCCCAAATCAAGCGGGTCGCACCATCCTCGGGCAGTCCCTGCGCCAGGCGCGCTCGAGCCCAAGCCAGAAACCGCTCGCTCCAGGGCACCACGTCTGTCGCCCCAGGGCCCAACTCCCAATCTCCGGGAGCCTCGCACCGCAACTGGAGGCCGATGCCTTGTCGGCGAAGGAAGGTGGCGTAATCGAACAAGCCGGGAGCCACCGGGCCTGGCGGCGCGGAGACCAAGCCAGATATTTCTACCGACTGTCCGCGGAAAAACCGCCCATCAGGGACGCCCTGACTGCTGACAATCACCTGGCCCGAAGCCGATTCCCAAGGTTTGTCTTGGGTGCGCCACTCAGTGACCTGAAGCCGAACCACGGTTCGTTCCACCCACTGTCCTTTGCGCTCGGACAGCCGCACTGATGGCGTCTCGGCCAAGATACCCCGCACCCGCCCGAGCTCACCATGGCCATCCAGCCGCCATCTCAAATCATTCGGACCCAGTGGCCACTGCGTCGTCTGGTAGCTCAGTGCGCCCGCACCAAAGAGAGCGAGGCAAATTCCTGCAACGAACCCCTTGGGCCAGAGTCCGGCCAGCGTCACACCCAGCAACGCCACCGTGAGCGAAACCCCTCCGAAGTCCTCGGGAAACAACTCAGCCGACCAGATGCCGGCCGCAACACAAAGAGCAGGAATGAGCAGAGGTCGACGCATGGGGCGTTTTCATGCATCGAACGATTTCCGAGAGAACCTGAAGGGATTTTTTTGACAACAAACGGAATGCTTCAGCGCGAACACCGCCAACGCCAACGCCACCAGAGTGCGGCTAGCGCCAAGCCCAGCGCGGCACCTGCGGCATCAATCATCACATCCCAAGGGGTTCCGACTCGTGTTGGAACGAAGGTCTGATGCCATTCGTCGGAGACGGCATACATCACCGACAGCCCCCAGGCCAACCCAGCCGCCCGCAGCGGCTGTGGGGCTTCAGTCGAACGACGCACGGCGAGAAAAACCCGCCAAGCCAACCAGGCCAACACCGCATATTCGGACACATGGGCCCCTTTACGGATCAAGAAAATCACTTCGTCCATCCGCTCGCTCGTCGCCTCGGGCATCCACCAGCGCAGCAAGGGACCAAGGATACGAGAGCCCCGCTTTCCGGAACCGGAATCGGCAGAAGCCCAGAAAATCACACCCATCCACAGCACCAGGGGCCCCCAGTACCGGAGTCGTTGGAACACCCCTGACATGCTAACAAGGGAAGCAAGCCATGGCCGAATGGAAAAGGGCAAAGAGCTACCCCATAGCGGCGTGCCTTCAATATTCTGATTCTTCCACCCGACTCCTGCTTCCCAGAAACCGAGCGCCGCCGGACCGGCCTGTGCGGCAAAACCGCTTCAGTTCTTACCCCGACCGTCATCCACCGGCCAGTTGCCAATCTCAGCGTGCGGCTCGTTGTCGTTGTTCCAGCGTGCCCGCCACGTCGTGCTCAACGGATTGACCACCTCCCGGCGCAGCGCCGATTCAGCGTGACCGTCGGCGAACATAATATTGCAGCGCAGGTTGTGGCGCTTGGCTGGCCACTGATCCTTTTCCTTCGGGTCGATATTTCCGTCCCATGAACGGTCCGTGAGGCTGTCGGCGATCATGATCATATCGGACGGAGCCTTGACCCGGCTCTCCGGCATCTCCGGTTGGCTGGGCGGATTAATGTCACCGCCCAAACCCAATTGCTGGCTCAGGTCCGGAGTAGGATTTCGCAAACCCCAATCATTGTATCCGAAGCTGAAGCGAGTCCCTGATCCCGACGCCAAAACTAGGTTGATGCCCTGAGGGAAGGTCTTGTTAACATTGGTGTCCCACTGGGCATCTTTGGGATTGGCCGGGCAATAGAACGAAGCGCGGTTGGTGCCCATCTCGCCGAAAAGGCGCAGCGGCCAAAGATAGTAGAAATCGGGCACTTTAATGCAGCCGGGATATTTCTGATAATTCTGCGTGTACATGGCCGTCGCGAGGCCCATTTGTCGCTGGTTATTGATGCAACTGATGCCCAGAGCCTTGGCCTTGGCCTTGGCTAGCGCCGGCAAAAGCATCCCCGCCAAGATCGCGATGATGGCGATCACCACGAGCAATTCGATCAGCGTGAATGCGGCATGGATGCGGCGCACAGGATTCGAGGCA
>Ga0049083_10001148_pt1 | contig 9970 bp, 7 predicted proteins | sample GreLakmeMI27MSRF_FD_66719 | JGI IMG/M metagenome (GOLD analysis project Ga0049083, IMG submission 66719) | Freshwater lentic microbial communities from great Laurentian Lakes, MI, USA - Great Lakes metaG MI27MSRF | ecosystem: Environmental > Aquatic > Freshwater > Lake | place: Great Lakes...
GGGGCGGTCGAGACAGCCCAGGACGTTCAGCAGGGTGGACTTGCCGGAGCCGGAGGCACCCATGATGGCGACGTATTCGCCGGGCATGATGGTGAGGTCCACGCCGCGCAACGCTCGCACCTCGACGTCACCCATCCGGTATAGCTTCTCCAGCCGCTCGATGCGGATGATTGCGCGGTCGCTCACGGGCCAGTGCTCTTGGTGCGCGCCGGTGTCTCGGTGGCTTTATCCGTGCGCACGGGCTTGGCGGACTTGTCCGACTTGGCGGGCGGGGTGCCGCTGGATTGCCGAACGCCGGAGGGGAGTTCCTTCGTGGCCTTGGGCAGTGGCGCGGTGGGCGGGAGTTTCGGCAACGGGCGGTTCGTCCCGTCCTCCTCGCGGTTCAGCACGGAGCCATCGAGCGAGATGCTGTCGCTGTTGGCCAGCGCGGAGAGCAGCACGCGGTCGCCCTCGTTGAGGCCCTTGCGGATTTCAATCATGCGGTCGTTGAAGAGACCAACTTCGACCGGCACCGTCACGTCCCGCTCGGCGCGCCGGACGTAGCAGACCTGCTGGCCCTTGACGGTGGTCACGGCCTGGATGGGCACGGTGAGCACCTGCGAGAGGTTGGTGACGACAATTTCCGCGCGCCCGGAGACGCCGGGCTTGATGTCGTTGAGGGACTCGTTAATCCACACCTCGGTCGTGTAGACCTTCATGTTCGGGTTGTAAAAGCGGCTGGAGGTGTCGGGCAGCACGGCGACCTTCTTGACGATGCCGGTGAACTGCTTGTCGGGCAGCGAATCAATCGTCACGTAGGCGCCGAGGTTGGGCTTCACCTGGCGCACGTGGGACTCGTGGACCTTCACCTCAATCATCATCTGCGTCACGTCGGGCAGCTTCAGCAGGTCCTGCTTCTGGCGGATGCTTGCGCCCTGCTCAATGAGGATGCCGCTGCCGATGGAACTGCCGGTGGCATAGACGACCAGCCCTTCCTGCGGCGCGTAAATCTTGGTCAGCTCCAACTGCTTCTTCATCTCCGTGAGGCGCTCGCGCTGGAGGTCAAAGGTGTTGAGCTTCGCGTTCACGTCCGTCTCGTAGGACTTGATGGTGGAGGTGGCCTTCTGCTTGACCTGCAACAGCCCGAGGCGTGCGGTGTCGAGCGCGGCCTCAAGCTGGCGAACGGACTTGGGGTAAGTGTATTTGATGGCGAGGCGTTTTTCCTCGTCGGCCTGCTCGATGATGATTTCCTGCCGCTTCATCGTGAGCGAGTCCGCTTTCAACTCGTCCTTGGTGGCGTAGCCCTTGGCCTCGAGCGTCTTGGTCCAGTTGAGGCGGTCCTGTGCGCGCTGCAGCTCTTCCTGCGCGATGGTGATTTTGGCCTCGATGGCGCGCCGAGTCTGCGGCCAATCGCCCTCCTTGTATTTCTCGAGGTCGGAGATGGCGAACTCGACCTTGAGCACGGCGTCCTTCACGGAGGCGTCCATGGTAAGCTTCTGAATCTCCAAATCTTCCTTGGCCCGGCCGTAGGCTCCCTCGGCGTTCTGCACGGTGACCTCCTGGTTCGCGAGCTTCTCCTTCAAGCCGGAGGAGTCCAGTTCCACCAGCAGGTCGCCCTGCTTCACCGTGGTGCCCTCGGGCACGACGCTCACGATGGTGGTGCCGCCCTCCAGCTCGTTGCGGATGATGAGCTCCTGCACGGCGCGCAGCGTGCCGCCCTCGACGAGCGAGACGAGGAAGTCGTCCCGCTTCACGGTATGGTAGCTGTTCGCGGCGACCACCGGCTTGCGGCTGCGCAGCGCGTAAGCCGTGCCGCCAATCGCGGCGAGGAGGAACAGCAGCAGCCACACCGGCCGCGCACGGATGAATGAGAGGAGTCGGGTCATCGGATCAGTTGCCAAAAATCTTCTCCGGCGGTGCCACGGCGTCGGCGCTGGCGTCAGGTTTGCGCTGAAGCGGCGGCGTGGTCGCGCCGGGCAATGCCTGCTCGCGGAGCCACCAGCGCTCGCCCTCGGTCCGCAGCGCGCCCACGTCCACCAGAAACTTCAACCGCGCCGCGAGATAGTCCACGAGCACCTGCGTTACCGCGTTCTGCGCCTGCACCTGCGCCGTCTGGGCCTCGAGCTGGTCGCGGATTTGCGCGCGCCCGGCCTGGAGCAGGATGCCCGAGGCGTTCACGCGCTGGTCGGCGAGCGCGAGCGCGTTGGTCTGAATCGCGTAGGTCTGCTGCAACTGCTCGAGGTTGCGCAAGCCCTGCCGCACCGCGTCGCGGCTGGTGTCCAGCGTCAGTGCCAACGAACGCAACGTGCGCTCGAAGCTGATAAGCGTCGCGCGGTAGGCGTTGCGCTGAAGCAGGCGGTCGAAGGGCAGGTCCAGTTGCAGCCCGGCGTTGGCGGAGTAGTGCGACACGTCGAACTTCGAGTAGTTCACCGCGTCGTTCCCCAGCGACACGCCGGAGACGAAGGTAAGGTTCGCCTTCAACCCGTCAGCGGCCACGACGATCTTGCGCTTGCTGTCCTCGAAGCGGTCAATCTCGTTGAGCAGGTCGAGCTTGTGCTCCACGGCGGCGGCGAACGCGGCGTCCTCGCTCGTCGCCACCGCGAGCAGGCCGGTCTTCTTCAGGTCCTCCAGCACGTTGTCATCGAGCGCTAGCTCCACGCCGAGCGGCAGGCCGAGCGTGATTTTGAAGGTGTCCAGCGCGGTCTGATACGTCTCCACCGCGCTGATGTAAGCGCTCTTGCCCTTGAGCTCCTCCTGCCGCGCCTGGTCCACCTCGAAGCGCGCGCGGCGGTCGGCCTGCCACTGCGCCTCGAGCAACTCGCGGATGGTCACGAGCTTCGTGTAGTTGTTGTAGGCGTTGCGCACCGTGTCCTTGCGCTGGAGCAGCCGGTAGTAAGTCGTGGCGATGTCCACCGCGAAGGTCTGCTGAAACAGCGCGAAGGCCCGGAGGTCGTAAATCACCTCGCGCTCCCCTTGCCGCAGCGTCTCCGCCACCACGTCCGCGCCCGCGCCGCGCAGCAGCGGCTGGGAGAAGTTCAGCGACATCACGCTCACGACCGACCGGCGCGGGTCGCCGGTGAAGTAGCGGAGCAAGTCGTTGGCGAGCGTGGCGCTGACGGTGCCGCCGCTCTGGAGCAATTGGGAAAAGCCCAGGCTGCCGCTGCCATCCACGCGCCAGTCGCCGTCGCGCACGACGCCCGCGCCCAGCGAGGCGAAGGGGCGTTTGGCGAACTCATGCCGCTCGCCCGTGAGCGTGAGCGCGGCGAGGTAAAGCGTCTCCTTGCGAAACTGGTATTGGCGGTTGTGCGCGACGGCGAGCGCGAGCGCCTCGTCGAGCTTCACGACCGTGCGGCCGCCGCCGCCCTTGCGGGCGGCGAGCAATTCCTCCCAGCGGATGTCCTTCGGCTCGCGCGCTGAGAACGGCGTGGTGATGGTGAAGGCATTAGTCTTCCCGAAGAGCGCCTGCTCCTTGCGGCCGAGAATGCCGTAAGCCTCCTTGTCGGCCTGCGCGTGGTAATCCTTCCGGGAGGAACAGCCACCGGCCAGCAGCAACGCCAGCAGGAGGAGCACCGGCGCGAACGTCCCTTCGCGAGACGGCCCAGCCGTCGTCCCGTGCGGTGGCGCGCTGGTGAGGCGCAGAAGTTGTTCGGCTTGCGTGACCAAAATGCGGCTGTTGGAAAACAGGAGCGCGGTATAGACGCCAAGTTGCGGATGTGGTTTCAAAGCAATCTCCATGCGAAGCCCATCAACCATGCCGGAACGGCGACGCGAGGGTGAATGAATTCGGCAGATGCCGAATCTCTCCCACTGCACCGTCCGCCAGCAGCACCTCCACGATGTCGAAGCGCAGCTTCACGCGCGGGTCCTTGAGCAGCCGCACGTAATCCATCGCCGTGGCGGAGAGCAGCCGCTTCTTGCGCGCGTCCACCGCGGCAGCGGGGCGCGTCCAGCGCTCAGAGGAACGCGTCTTTACCTCGACGAACACGAGGCAGTCGGCGTCGCGGAACACGAGGTCAATCTCACCGCGTTTGGAGCGGAAGTTGGCCGTGAGGAACTTCAGGCCCAGCGCCTGCAAGTGCGCCTGCGCCGCACGCTCGCCGAGTTGCCCGCGCCGGAGATGCTCCGGCTGGTCGGAGCCAGCGAGGGCTTTGATCGTTTGCCACAAATTCTTGGCGGCCTTCATGGGATGACAAACTCCCCCTGCCCTGCCTTCAGCGGCGCGAAGCTCCGCCGGTGAATCGGACACGGCCCGAGCCGTGCAATGGCCGCCAAGTGCGCCGCCGTGCCGTAACCCTTGTGCGCCGCGAAGCCGTAGCCGGGGAACTCGCGGTCGAACTCCCGCATCAGCCGGTCGCGCGTGACCTTCGCCAGCACGCTCGCGGCGGCGATGGAATAGCTGCGCGCGTCGCCCTTCACGAGCGCCGTCTGGGGGAAGCGCAGGGACTTCACGCGCAAGCCGTCCACGAGCACATGCGCAGGCGACGGAATGAGCTGCGCGAGCGCGTCGTTCATCGCGCGGTGCGTGGCTTGCAGGATATTGATGCGGTCAACCACCGCCGCGTCCGCTGCTGCGATGGCAAAGCGGACCTCTGCGCGTGATGTAAGCCAAGCGAAGTAATGCTCCCGCTGCGCTTCGGTGAGTTGCTTCGAGTCGTTGAGCTTCGTTAACTCGGCCGGGAATTCGCCGCGCAGCCACTCGACCGGAAACATCACCGCCGCCGCCACGACCGGCCCGGCCAATGGCCCGCGCCCCGCCTCGTCGAGGCCGGCGAGGAGCGTGATGCCGCTCGCCATCAGCGCGTGCTCGAATTCGAGGCGGTCCACCTTCGCGCTCCTGTCGCCGTCGCGCCCTTCGCGCCCTTCGCGTCCTTTGCGTGCGGCAGCCATCGCCATCGCCTCAACTCACCGCCGCCACCGCCGCCGCGAAATCCCCCGGCCACGGCGCTTCACACGCGAGCACTCGGCCCGTCTTGGGATGCGTAAAGGCCAGCTTCGCCGCGTGCAACATCTGGCGCGGGGCTTGGTAGCCGGTCAGCTCCAGAAACTTCGCGTTCTGCTTCTTGCCGTAAACCGAGTCGCCCACCAGCGGATAGCCGAGGTGCTCCATGTGGACACGAATCTGGTGCGTGCGCCCCGTGTGCAACGTGCAATGCACGAGCGTCGAGCACTTGAGCCGGCGCACCACCGTGTAGCTCGTCCACGCGCTCCGCCCGCCGCCGTCCGTCGCGGCCATGCGTTTGCGATGCGTCACATGGCGCGCGATGGCCACCTTGATTTCCCCCTGACTGCGCGTGGGCGCACCGCAGAGCAGCGCGTGATAAACCTTCTCGACCTCCCGCCGCGCGAACTGCTCGGACAACGCCGTGTGAACCGTGTCGTTCTTCGCCACGACCATGCAGCCGCTCGTCTCCAAGTCCAACCGGTGCACGATGCCCGGCCGCGCCACGCCACCGATGCCGCTCAACTGGCCCTTGCAGTGATGCAACAGCGCGTTGACCAGCGTGTGCCGCTCGTGGCCGTTGCCGGGATGCACGGCGATGTCCGGGGTCTTGTTCACGACGAGCAACGACTCGTCCTCGTAAATCACCGTGATGGGCAGGTCTTCCGGCTCGGCCTTGTCCGGGCGCGGGTCCGGCCAGTGGACGTAAACGACTTCGCCCGCGTGCGGCACGTGCGTGGGCTTCACCTTCCCGCCGTTGACGGTGATTTCGCCCTCGTCGATGAGCCGTTGCAGCGCGCTGCGCGAAGCCATCGGATAGCGCGTGTGGAGGAAGCGGTCGAGCCGCTCGCTGGGCAGCGTGACCTCGACGGTGAAGGTCTCGGAGCGCTCGGGCATGGGCGCGGCTTCTTCCGACGAATCGAGGAGCAGGTCAGGGTTCACAATGAATGGGGAGCAGGACTTTGGACTTTGGACACGTTGGACTTGGAACTCTTGTTTGCGCGTGACTTAAACCAGACAAAGGACGCCAGGCCCGCCGCGAATATGCCGACGCTCACAACCTGCCCCGGCGAAAGAGCACCAGTGAACTTCTCCGGCGCGTAATCGCCCCGGAAGTGTTCCACCAGCGCGCGCACCGGCGCGTAGGCCATCAGGTAGATGGCAAAGATTTGTCCATCGAACGTCTTCCGCCGATACAACCACGCCAACGCGCCGTAGAGCGCGAAGTTCAAGGCCGACTCGTAGAGCTGCGTCGGATGCACGCCAATGCCCCCGGTCGCGTGCTCCACCGGGAAATGCACCGCCCACGGCAAGTCGCACGCGCGCCCGTGACAGCAACCGGTCATGAAACAGCCCAGCCGCCCCAGCGCATGACCGAGTGCGACGCTGGGCGCGAGCGCATCGGCGAGCTTCCAGACCTGAAGCTTCTTCCACCGCGCGAAGACGATGCCGAAGATCGTCGCGCCGATGAGTCCGCCGTAGAACACGAACCCGCTGCGCGTGGTGAAGATGTGCGAGAGCGGTTGGTCCGCGAACTCCTCTCGCCAGTAGCTGATGACGTAAAGCGTCCGCGCGCCGACGAGGCCGCCGAGGAACAGCCAGAACACCACATCCGCCACCGCCTCCGGGGAAAGTCCATCCCGCACGCCACGCCGCTGGGCCGTCCAGTAGCCGGCCATAAAGCCCGCCGCCACCAGTATGCCATACCAGTGGACCGTCAGGCTGCCGATGCGGAACGCGATTTCGTGCACTGCGCGCAGACTACGCGGCTCCGCTGGCAGCGTCGAGCGTGGGGAACAACCACTGCCAGTGACCTCATCACCTGCTGAAGCTGCACCTGATCCATGATACCAAATCTGTTGGGAACTCAGGTCGAAAATACCCCCAGCGCTCAGGCGGGTCCGCGCCGGATCAAGCGCACGGCATCCAAGCGCAGCCGCGCAGTCTGGATGTGCTGCGCCAGCACTGACTGCTGCTGCACGAGTGCCGCCACCTCTTCGGGCCGCACGTTCGGATTCACCCGCTGCAACTCCGTGAGCCGCGCGATCTCCCGGTCCAACGCGTCGTTCATCTGCTGCCTGGCCCGGCTGACGAGCGTCGGCGCCTGCTGGTTCGCCAGCGCCTCCGCGCATTCGACCAGTTCTGGCAGCAAGTCCTCCCGCAGGCCGGGCAGGTCCAGCAGCGCATGCACGTCGCCGGGTTTGAGGCGGCGGGCAAAACCCTCTGTGTCCCACGTCACACTCTCGTCCTTGCCCGTGTGATCCACCAAGATGCGGACGGGCGTCGGCGGGAGAAAACGATCCACATGCAGCTCGGGCGGGGCGATGCACTCCAGCACAAACACCGCCTCCAGATACAACCCGCGAATCTTCTCGTCCGGCCAGTGGGCCACGCTGCTGTTGCCCTGCTCGGAGCCGAGCAGCAGGTCGAGCGCGGCCGTCACGAGCGGGTGGTCCCAGCTCAGGAATTGCAAATCCTCCCGCACCAGCGCTCGCTGCCGGTCGGCGGTCACCGTCAAGCCCTCGGCTGGCAATCCGGGAAACGAATCGGCGAAGACGCCCGCTGAGCCGAGCCGGTAGGTGCGCGGCCACAGCTCCTCGACGTGCAGGTTGTAATGGTCGAAGACCGCGAGCAGAAACGCGTCGAGCGAACGGTCATCGTCTTGCCGGCGAATTTCCTGCACGACCGGAGCGGCTGCCTCGGGGCGAAACGAATTGAGTTCCAGCAAGCGGTCTCGGCCCTGCTCCAGCCGCGTCGCCAGTTCTCCGGCGGCGAGCCGCGTCTGCGCAATCAGCTTCTCAAGCTCGGCCCGCGTTGTCGCCTGCGTCTCGTGAAAGTCTTGCGCCAGATCGTGGACGCGCGGCCCGAAGCGCTCCAGCAGCTCGCGCCCGCCGCGCAGATTCCGGGCGCAGGCGTTCAGCCCCTCGTCATACCAGCGGGCTAGCACTTCCTGCGAACTGCCCGTGGTGAAGGGGACGTGGATGTGTATCTCCGCTTTTTGTCCGATCCGATCCAGCCGCCCGATGCGTTGTTCCAGCAGCTCCGGATCGAACGGCAGGTCGAACAGAACGAGATGATGAGCGAACTGGAAATTGCGCCCTTCGCCACCAATCTCCGAGCAAAGCAACAGCCGCGCGCCGTCGTCTTCTGCGAACCACGCGGCGTTCCGGTCTCGCTGCACCAGCGGCAATCCCTCGTGGAACAGCGCGACCTTGAGATTCACCTGCTGCCGGAGTGCTGCGTCAATGGCCGCGACCTTCGCCTGGGTGCGGCACAGGAGCAGGACTTTCTCCGTCGGCTGCAAACGCAAAAACTCCACCAACCACGCGAGCCGCGGGTCGAGCCGGAAGTCCGGCTCGAAGACGCTGGCCGTGCCCGTGTCCGCGGCGAACTCATCCGCCAACGCATCGAACAGACGCGGCGCTCCATCGGGCGCGGGCAGCGGCTGCAAGTGAACCGTCCGCTTCGGAAATCCCTTCATCGCCAGGCGAGTGTTGCGGAACATCACGCGACCGGGCCCGTGCTGGTCAATCAAGTCGCCCAGCATTTGCTCGCGCAGGGCAGTGTCACCGGCGGCGATGCGCGACAGCTTCGCCCGGACGGTGGGTGCGTCGGATTTCAGAATGGCCGCGAGCAAAGTCGCTTCCTCCTCGCCGAGTTGCTCGCGCCCCAGCAACTTCCCAGCGATGCCCGCCACCGCGCGATACTGCTCCGCCTCGCCGATGAAGGCCGCGAGATCGGAGTAGCGATCCGGGTCCAGCAGCCGCAGCCGCGCAAAGTGGCTGGCCATGCCCAGTTGCTCCGGCGTCGCCGTCAACAGCAGCAGGCCGGGGGTCTGGCGACCCAGCGCCTCGACCAACGCATATTCTGGGCTGACCGACTCCGGACTCCAGCCGAGGTGGTGCGCCTCATCCACCACCACGATGTCCCAGCCCGCCGCGAGCGCCTGCGCGCGGCGGCGCTCATTGCCCGCGAGCAGCCCGATGCCGCACAGCACCAACTGATCGTCGAGAAATGGATTTGCCTCCGGCTGATACGCCTCGATGGACGCGCACCGCTCCTCATCAAACAGGTGAAACCACAGGTTGAAGCGGCGCAGCAATTCGATGAACCACTGGTGGATCAGCGGCTCCGGCACGAGAATCAACGCCCGCCGCACTCGCCCCGTCTGGAGCAGCCGATGCACAATCAAGCACGCCTCAATCGTCTTGCCCAAGCCCACTTCATCCGCGAGCAGGACGCGCGGGGCCAGCCGCCGCGACACCTCGGACGCGAGATAAAGTTGATGCGGCAACAGATCAATGCGCCCGCCCGCGAACCCGCGCACCGGCGATTGCCGCCGACGATGCTGATGCCGCAACGCAGCGCAGCGCAGGTCGAACGCAGTCGTCGCATCCACCACGCCATTGAGCAGTCGCTCCTCGGGCCGGCTGAAGGAAAGCGTGTCGCTCAACTCTGTCTCACACACCCGCCCCTCCGCGCACAGGTAGGTGAACAAGCCCGCGTGCTCGACGAGCGATTGCACCACGAACGCAGCGTGAGCGCGTGTCTTGACCTTGTCGCCCGGACGGAAGCGCACGCGCCGCAACGGCGCGTTGTCCAGCGCGTAGCAACGCGTCTCACCGGCGGCAGAAAAGGCAAGCGTGACCACGCGGTTCGTGAGCGACTGGACGGCGCCCAATCCGAGTTCGGGTTCCGTCTCGCTCATCCACCGCTGGCCCGTTTGGAACAGTGACGACATACATTTCGTTTCGACTGCGTTCGAGCAGAACAGGGTTCCCACGATGGGCAAGCCAATCTTCGTGGCAGTGATTCGGTGGGGTGCACTCGCTCGCCGGAGCTGGGAGATTAAGCCGGTGCTATGGCCATCGCGCACCAGCGGCCGCTAAACACCGAGGGCTGGCTTACTTCGTCTCGTTCGCCAGTAGATGTTTGGGCCACCGCGCGACGGAGAAGTGGAACATCAACTTCGGCAAGCTGGGCGCGCTGGAGTGATAGACGGCCTCGCCACGATTGCCGTTGAGCGAGGCGGCGAGGATGGGCAGGCGCGTG
>Ga0049083_10001151_pt1 | contig 9963 bp, 9 predicted proteins | sample GreLakmeMI27MSRF_FD_66719 | JGI IMG/M metagenome (GOLD analysis project Ga0049083, IMG submission 66719) | Freshwater lentic microbial communities from great Laurentian Lakes, MI, USA - Great Lakes metaG MI27MSRF | ecosystem: Environmental > Aquatic > Freshwater > Lake | place: Great Lakes...
TCTCAGCGTAAATTCAAAGCGTAAGTGTCCCGATACGCGGGACATTTACGCCGAGAGTCGGCGTACGAGCGAACTTACGCCGAAAATTTACGCAGAAAGTGATTTCAGGAACCCTCTAATAGCGGGACTCTTCCTTCAACTACCCAGCTCACAAACTTCATCTCAGGTCCGATCACTGTACTCTCGGTTTCAGGAACAAATGTAGTGCTCGGTTTCACGAGCCAAATAGTTCCAACATTTTCTACATCAAAAAACGTTTCTTTTAGGACGGGCGCCCGTCAGCAGGCGATTGATGAGTGGAGCCTTGAACTCCAAGTGGCGACCACAGACCCAGACGCCAAGTCTCGCCCAGTATAAAATATCGCGGACGACCCTGACTCGCAAGTTGTGGCGGACGCCTGTGGCGCTGCAGCTGACGTGGCGCATGCTGCCCTCAGCTCTGGCATCGCCCACTCGCAGCAGGCTGGGCGCACTGTGCGCGCCACTCTGGAGGCGCTGGATGCAGTGATCCTCGGCGCCGCGCGTTGCCAGGCTGACGCCGCGGGCGACAAAGAGGACGAGGACGAGGATGATGCGGCTGCGGAGCTGGCCAACGCCGCCAATGACGCACGGGAGAGTCTCCTGGCGTCGGTGGCTCGTGACACGGCGGCAACCAAAGGCACATGCGCAACTTGAGCCTCTTTTGACGATACAAAACTACTAACAGAATGTTGTGGCGGTTGCCGTGGAACCACAGAAGGTCTGTCGCTCTCCCCCTCCTAGATCTAGCCTACACCTCTCAGTCCACCACCGCCGAAGGGCGAAGGGCTGGGTGGCGGTGGACTGAGAAGTGGCGTTCTAGGAGCAGGAAAGCCTCAGACCTGCTGAAGTTCCCCGGCAACCGCCACAGAGAGTCTGTTTGAAGAGTAGTCGCTCAGAGCTCCTCGATGCGCACATCACGCAGGTCGTGGAACTTGTTCTTCACCGATGCCGCCAGCGCCTGGCCCAGCGGTAGCGGGCCTTTGAAACCCAGCACGCACACCCCTCGCTCCAGGCTGCGTGCCTCGACCCGCCCCCCCATGGCAATCACTGACGCGCCCACAGAGTCCGCAAGCAGCGCGCGTATCGCCGCTAGATCCGTGATGATGGCGCTGCCGGCGGCAGAGGGCAGGAGGATGATGTCTTTGACGGCGTCTCCAAAGGTGCTTCGAATGGCGCGCTCCACACCCATCTTCATGGTGGCTGCGCTGCTGCTGCATGTTCCGCATGCGCCCTGCAGCCGCAGCGAAACGATGCCGTTGTCTACGGCGAGCACCTCCACGTTGCCTCCGTCGGCGATGAGGTAGGGCCGCACCTCCTCCAGTGACTCGTGCACGGCTGCGACGCTGATGGCGCGCGGAGCTTGCGCCACCCGCCCCACCGCGCGATGCACGTCGGATCGGGTGAACGGGCTCACCACGTAGTCGCTGGCTGCAGCGGCAGGGGCTGCTGCGTCCTCGCCCAGAACCTCGCGCGTCTGTCCGTCAATCACAGTGCTCCAGTCGTCTCGCTCCATCGCGGATATCATGTCCAGCCGCCGCTGCGCCGCGTCGCCGCTCACGCTGTCTTGTCCGTCATCCGGCACGAGCACACCCTTATCTCCCATGGCGCGTCTCATCTTGAGCTTCAGCTCCTCATACCCCGCGCGCTCAGAGGCGCTCATCACCACCGTGCCCGCACCCCAGCGCGCCGCGTCGGCCGCGTTGCCCGGCGGCGGCGCGCCCGCAGCGAGGAGCCAGCTGTTCGCTTCCGCCTCCAGGTTTGCGCGGCTGGTGACGGCCTGGGCTGCGAACACCTTGACGCGCACGGAGGCGCACAGCTGCTCGCCCTGTGCGGCCAGGTGGGTGCGCAGCGACAGCACCACGTTGCGGCTGTAGGAGACGAGCTGCAGGCTGCGGGCGGAGTCGTACACCGCGTACACCCCCGGCACCTTCGCCCCCTCGCGCGCGCGCAGCCACGACTCCACGGACTGCAGCGTGCGCCCGTCGTCCTCGCCCTGCGCGTCCAGGCGTCAGGGGGAAGTCACGCACAGGGCCACCCTAAAAGGCAAAGCGCCGCTCGCACCTCTAGCGCGCGGTACTCGCGCGCAGCCGCGTGTGCGTCGCCCTCTCCGTACAGCTCGCCGTGCAGGCCCTTGTGGCCCTCGGGCACCGCGGTGTCGCTCACCATGGCTGCGCCGAGAGTTGCTAACGCCGAGCGAACCTCTGCCGACGGCGCTCTGTCAACCACCCCCTCGGCCCCCTCGGCAGCAGCGCGTGCGCGCAGCTGCGCACGCGTGCGTGTGGGCTGCGTGCGGCGCGGAGCCGCCAGTGGCCAAGGGTGAGCCAGCAGGCCGGCACTATCACTGGTGCTCACACGCTTTTCTGCGCCAGCGCGTGAGCAACGAGCGTGTGCCGCCATGAATACCAGCGACGACATGGCTGACGGAGGGCGCAGAGAATAGAGAACACGGCGTCGAGCGTCGAACACCACGTACGCTGTTCGAACTAACGTTACAGTCTACTCGTCCGCGGGCGCAGCCACAGGCATGCTCTGCATCGCACCCGCCAGGCTGACATCGTCCACCGCCTCCGACTTGTCCGCCTCGGCGGGCGGCGGCACCACGATGGCTGTGTAGGTGACCGTCTTGCTCGTGAAGCGGCTGTGGCTGTTGTCAAAGCGCAGGTGCACCGTGCCAGCGCAGGGTATGAGAGCGGTGCCGGATACGACGCCGTCCTCCTTTTTGAACTTATTGGCGGCAAGCAGCGTCAGCGCGGCTCCAGCCTCGGGCACCAAGCGTGCGCTAAACTCCAAGCCCTTTTCCTGCAGGCTCAGCTGCCACGCCAGCGAGCATCCGGGCTGCTTGGCGCTCAGCACCAGCTCGTGCGCGTTGCCTGCGCCCACGCAGACGGTCGTTTCCACGCCCTCGGGAGGGCCGCCTGCAGGCGGGGTGCGACAGTCGTTGGGGATGCCGGCCACGCAACCGCCCAGGGAGATGCAGCGACACTCGCCGCCCAGAAACGTGGGCAACGTGGCGACGTCGAAGCGGGAGCCGGCGAAGGGGCAGCCCTGCGCACTGGCGCCAGCACCAGTGCCGGGACACACGCTCAGCTTGGCCAGCGTTCGAGGGGACATGAACGTCTTGAACAGCCCTGCGCGCCAAGTTGCGTCATGGTCGCGACGAAGAATGCACTGTGCCGGTGGCGCTCTGGCGCACCAAACAACACGTAGAAAAATCCTGGAGGGTTGATGATGACCGACCTGCCCAGAATCTGGGGGTACACAACCTCCGAGAGCTTACCCGAGTCGCCGATGCACTTCTGGTAGCGCGTTTCCAGGCCCATAGACAGCGACACGCCCGCAAGGTTTACCACGGAGATGCACTTGGTGAGCTTGCGCGTGCTGCGCGTCAGCGCGTCGCACGTGCGAAAAGAGTTCTCCTTGAGCGACATGAGCCACTCCAGGAACTCCTCTGTCGTGGCGTGCTTGAAAAGTGTCTCCGGGCTGCACAGACCTGCCCTCACCACATACAGCGGCTCCCCGAGCTTGGTACGCCCGTGATGGTCCAACACGCACGTGCGCGCGATGACTTCGTGCTTCGGCAAGCGCTTGCCCTCAGCCACGAGCTGCAGCATGGCAGCGTTCTTCTGCCGGTACGCGATGCAAGCGCGTGCGGCCTCCTCTGCGGGCAGTTGCAGAGCGTCAGAAGGCTGTGCTCACATAGGCTGCCTGAGAGGCCAGACGCTCTCAAAGCCTCCCTGAAACTCCCAGGATACAGTTTCCCAGTCGGTCTCAGGGAGCTTCACGCCCACTCATGCACTGGATGCCACTGCTCCCGCGCCACGCACCACGTCGCGCAGCGTCATCGAAGCTCAGCACGAAGCGCAGCAGCCAGATGTCGTCCCAGAGCGCAGGCAGGGAGGAGCCAAGAGCCGTGCGCAGGCTGTCAACATCAACCGCCTGCCGAGCGAGCGAGCCTGACGCCGTCAGTATCGCACGTACACCCCGTGGCAACTGGCACGCACGTGCGTCTGCAGCAGCTCGTCCACGTCTTGCTGCGCAGCCAGCGAGGCGCTCATTGCGTCACTCTGTTCAGCAGACGCAGACGAGTCGCGTGCCACGCGGGTTGCAGGTCGCGCGCGGCGTGACACGCGGTGGATAGGCAAAGCTAGGGACCGAGAATATCCGTTTATCGGTCCGTACGACGGAAAGTGTGAAATTCTAGGCCCCCGTGAGTGTCTGTCGCTGTCACATCAAAGACCTGCGCGTTTGACGCGACGCGACTGCTAGGTCTGTATATCGCTTCGAGCTCTGGCCTGACATGACTCTATCTGCTTTCGGCCTCGTGCCCGAGGCATTCTCGTTCGCCACCATGCGCCTGCTGCTTCTCCTCGCCGCTGCGGCTGCATGCGATGCGGCGCTGCTGACTTGCACGCAGCGTGCAATGGCGCTAGCGGTACCATGCCGAGACGCCATTGCCCTACTCCAAAATGCGTTGGTGGAACCCGCCTCGCTCGCCTCGCTCGCCGCATTGGGGCCCCAGATGACGCAGTGCTGCGCTGCGATGACAACCTTCAACAGCGCTCAGTGCTTCTGCGACGAGTCTCTGGTGGCGCTCGTGTCCTCCGTGGCGGGCACGAACGCGTCCACGCTGTCGCTGACGCTGCTGCCCATCATCGGCCAGGAGTGCGGCTTCGTGCCGCTGAGCACGCAGGCTGGCGGCGCATGCGCAGCCTCGCCGCCGCCAAAGCCGCCGCCGCCCGCCGCGCTGCCAGTCACCAAGATGCCGGTCACGTCGCCTGCGCCACCCGCGGCAGCACCGCCCAGCGCCACCTCACCACCCTACCCCCTCGCGGTGTCCGCGCCGCGGCCGTCAGCGTCGGGGGCGCCTCTGCCCTCTGCGTTTCAGGCGAACCTGCAAACCTCCAGGCTCAACGTGTCCGCCATGGCGGCTGCCGCAGCCTCCGCGCAGATGGAGTCGCTCAACGCGCTGTTGGCCGGCTTGGCCCAGCTGGCGCCCGCCCTGAACCGCCTGGCCACCCCGCCGCCGCGCGCGCTGCCGCCGCCCCCACCGCCCGGATCCTCGGCATCTCGCAGCGTCGCGGCACATGCCACGCTGCTGGTCGCGGCGTGCGCTCTCGCCCTGTAAACCACTCAGTCGGCACTGGATGGCTCACACGCCCTCCAGCTTGCAGCCTTTTGCCCAGGTGTCCCAGTCGATGCCAGCATTGAGCGCATGGATGTCGCTCCAGGTCCAGCCTGTGCGCGCCTTGACGCCGTGCAAGCCGTGGCTGAGGTAGCTGCGCACAGTGCGCTCAAATTCTGGCTGAGGGATGCGGCTGGCCCGGATGTCTCGCTCGAAAGGATGCGCGTAGCGTTCAGCCTTGCTCGCCTTTTTGCCCTGTGTGCTCTCCAGGCGCATCAGCGGCCCCGAGTCCACCACGCTGTTTGCCACCCAGGCGACGCCCACCGCGCCGCGCGCCAACTCCGCCCGGCTCAGCGCGGCCGCCAGGGGTGCCAGGTCCAGACGCGGCAGGGTGGGCCGGCTGTGGAGATCCACGAAGCCCGTGTATTTGTGCTCCAGCTCGTAGCGCTGCCCCGGGTACAGAGCCAGCACCGTGTCTGCTCCGCGGGTGGGCCCGAACAACGCATAGTAATGCAGCGGCCGTGGGCAGTCCACCGCCGCCAGGCCCAGCGACGGCGTCAAGCGCACGGCACCCGGGCCCGCGTCCGCTAGGCTCGCTGCGTCGGAAATCACGCGGCGAAGCTCCTCCTCAAACTCCGCTGCAGCCTCCAGCAGCACGCACCCCCGCGGCGCCACGTCGCTCACGAACTCCGCGCACGCCTCCGCCAGCGCCAGCGCGCCAGGCAGGCGCGGCAGGAAGTGAGCGTACTTCTTCATCGCGCCGTCCGCTTCCGAGCCTCGAAAGGGGCGATAGAAAGTAGCCTTCTCAACGCTGTTCACCCACACGTTCAGGCTCAGCGCAGCTGCGCCGTGCGGCCTTTGCAGGTCCAGCTCGCGGAAGTCGCCGATGTGCGCCGCCTCGCGCAACAGAGCTTCGTACTTCATCGCCGCAGAGGGCTCCAGCGCCGCAAAACACGCCACCAGGCCGTCCATGTCGAAGTGGTTACACGTCACGCGGCGACGCGCCGTGACCCACGGGTGGCTGGCGCGGACGGCGTTGAGCACGATGCCGCCGCTGGTGTCTGCTCTGAGAGCGTCAGGAGTCTTGGAGCCCCTGTGGTGCGTCAGATTAGGCACGCTCGGGTGCGTGCAGTCCACTGCCAGACAGTCAGCTGTGGCTGAGGTGTAAGGAACCAGAGCAGGGCTGGAGGAGGAGGCTGTGGCGGCGACACGCGTGCGGCAGCGCTTGCTCGTCCAGCGGGCGTAGGCTACCGCCACAGCGGGCGGCATGACGATGCACAACAGCGCGGCGACGTAGCCCCACAACGGGAAGGCCGGGTGCACAGAGACAGACATCCACCAGCGTCCAGCGAGCCTAAAGAAAATGCGTCACGAGGAGCTGTCGTACGAACAGTCATCATACTCCGCAGCTCCGGTGCACCTGTAGAGATAGAGAGAGAGCGGTGCCGCCTGTATCTGTCCAGAGAGCACCCGGTCAACGAGAAGCAGCTGCCGGACGCTTAGCGCACGTGAGGTGAGCGTCTTCGCGCGATGGCGGAGGGCGTAGCCTCCCCTCCCCTGGCGTCTAACGTGGGCCACACTGAAGCCGTTGGCGTCGCTCAAGAGCTGAGTGTGGCTACGCTGGTGTCGTCGCTCTCCACGGTCGTTGCTTCCACGCTGACGCTGGTGCCGGAGCTGACCTTCGCGCCGCATCTGATGGCAGGCCGCGGCGAGCGGGCGGGTGTGACGTCGCCTGCGGGTGGCAGTCCGTCAACAACCGCCGCCTCCGCCGCCGCCCTTCCCAGCTTTCGCATTGCGCCTGCGCCGCCGCCCATCGCTCTGGGCGTGTACGTTGGTGTCGGTGCCACCGCGCCGCGCACGCCTGCTGGCCCGGAGGGCGACGGTGAGAAGGACGAGGAGCTGCCAGACGCGCCGCCAGTGACTCCTCGCGGGCGGTGCACCACGCCAGCCTACAACCCGTCCTTCGAGCCCGACGCGGCGCAGGTGTACGTGGGCGTGTCACACGAACAGCACGGTCCGCTGGCGATGCCAGAGGAGACGCAAGTGTACGTGGGCGTACCCCGCCTCTCCTCCCCTCCGCAACCCGTGGGCGCAGCCTCAGCATGCGCGGGCAGCCACGTCTGCGCCCCGCACGGCTGGAGCGTCCAGGAAAGCTTTAGCCCAGAGGAGCTGCGTTGGCGGGCCGCCTGCGAGGCTGTGGAGGCGCCTGTGGCGCTGTTTCGGGCGCCCTCGCTCGCTGACGTGGCTGGTGCGACCGGCTGCGGCTCCGTCGAGGCGGACGGGCTGCGCGAGAGCGCGCTGTCGCTCGCTGCGGGCGTGGCGCGCCTGAGCGACGCGCTGTCCTCGGCCCGCGCAGAGACGCAGGCGCTGCAGGCGCGAGCCGCAGAGAGAGGCTTCGCAGCCGCAGAGCTGGCGCAGCGCCTGGCGACGGCCACCGCCCAGACGGAGCACCTCGAACAGCGCGCAGCCGCGCTTGAGCAAGAGCGGGACGCCGCCCGCGACGCCCTTGCGGCTGCGGACGCGGGGCGCAAGAGGCTGGAGGGATGCGTGGCCGACGGAGCCAGCGAGGCCGGAATGGCAGCCCAGGAGGCGGAGCTCACGGCCAACTTAGAGAGGCTTCGAGAGGCGGTCTGCGCTGAGCGACTCAGAAGGTCGCTGCGCAGCGCCATTGGCCGAGAGTTCGTGTGCCCCATTACGATGCTGCCTTTTAAGGACCCCGTGCTCGCCGCAGACGGCCACAGCTACGAGCGCACTGCCATCGAGGAGTGGCTCAAACTTCATGCGACCAGCCCGCTGACCAACCTGCCGCTGCCGCACAAGCAGCTGGTGCCCAACCGGGCCATTAAGAGCGCGCTCGAGAGCATGCAGCTCTTCAGCGGGGCGGACGCAGGGGCGGACGCGGGGGCGGACGCGCATTCGCCGAGCACATAGACGAAGGAAGACAAAAAAAGATAGGAGCGACGCTCATAGAGCTCTTTTGAATGCACGCAACACGAACGATCGTGAGCGCACACGCGGTCCGTTTCCAACATCACAACTCGATGCCGGCTGCGCTAAGCGCCTCCTTGACCCACAGCGGCACCGCCCCTTGCGGGAACTGCGCCTTCTGCGCCATCACAAAGTCGCGCACCCACTCCGGGAAGGAGCCGTCCGTGATTACTGCCCGCATGTCGCGCGTGAAGCGCATCATGTAGTGCAAGTTGTGGTACGACACCAGGTGCGCCGCGCGCGGCTCGCGGGTGCTGGCGGAGTAGAAGTAGGCGCGGCTGTAGGTTTTGCAGACGCAGCAGGTGCAGCTTGGGTCGATCGGCCGCGCGTCAGCCGCAAAGCACGCCTGTCGTAGCCTGAGCGTGCCTTCGGGCACCAGCGCTGTACCAAAGCGAGCCGTGCGCGTCGGGTACACGCAGTCGTACATGTCCGCCCCAAGCGCGCTGCAGACGACGATGTCCAGCGGGTAACCCACTCCCATGACGTATCGCGGCTTGTTCGCAGGCAATGCCGCCGTGCACTGCGACACCACCCGCCAGAAGCTGCTTTTGTCCTCGCCGCCAGCCAGGCCGCCGATGGCGTAGCCGGGGAGAGATGCGTCACGTTGGATGAGGCCCTTGAGGCAGATGTCGCGCAGTCGCACGTCCAAGCCGCCCTGCACGATGGCAAACAGGTTCTGCTCCGTCGGACGCGCGTGCGCCGCGATGCAGCGGTCAATCCAGCGCAGCGTGCGGTGAGTCGCCTCCTCGAAGCGCTCCGGGCCTACGTGCACGGAGGAGACAACGTCGTCCAGCGCCATCAGGATGTCCGCGCCGATGCTGTTCTGGATTTCCATGCTCTTCTCAGGCGTGAGCAGCATGCGCTCTCCCGTGGTTGGGCTCTGGAAGGTCACCCCTTCCTCTGTGATGTCTGCCAGGTCCAGCAGAGACACCATCTGGAAGCCGCCGCTGTCCGTCAGCATGCCCCGGTTCCAGTTCATGAACTTGTGCAGCCCTCCGAAGGTTTGCAAAACCTCAGGGCCCGGCCGTAAGCCCAGGTGGTATGTGTTGCCCAAAATCACCTGCGTTTACGCTCAGTGCCTGCTCACTGAGCCGCGAGCAGGCACCACTGCGCGCCTGGCAGTCAATGTCCTCCAGCTGCTTCGTCGTCAGTCCCTTCACCGTGCCTATCGAGCGAGTGAGGCGGCCGAGCAACGTGTGAGGCGTGCAAGCTAGCTGGCTGGCGCATGCACGCAGCACGCGCCTTGCGTGCCCACAGGCATAAACATGGGCGTCAGCGCCGTGTAGTGAGGCAGCTTCATGCGGCTGCAGCGGGCTCTTCCCCACTGTGCAACAACCTGCAGAGCTGTGAGCGTCGCGCCACGTGTGACGGGCAGCGCGCAACGCGCCTCGAACTCAAGCGCCGGCGAGCGCGAATAGAGCAGCGCAGGCGCGTCGCCGCCAGACGCCGCCATGGGCGGCGACGGCGTAACTCGCTTGTCCCCTGCTCTCACACCTCTCTGCTGAAGTTCGGACAACTTCTACAGTTTCCGTGTATCCGTGTCGGCAGCAGGGAGAGCGGAGGGGCGTAAGGGTGGACGCGTTCGATGGCGTGTGACTAGAACACTAGAAGAAGAACGACTCTGAATTGCACAACTCAGCGTAAGGCTACGCAACGCGCGCCCGCATTCATGAACTAGCAGCAGAGGAGAACGAAGCCGACCAGAGCACATAGGCGAGGCCACGCACATGCCGAAGACGATCCCGCTCGCTGCGCCCCTCCCCTCACCCCACTCCCCGGGCAAGTTTGTCAAGCTTTCTACGAGTCGATAAGATCTTAGAGACATATTTCAG
>Ga0049083_10001154_pt1 | contig 9957 bp, 2 predicted proteins | sample GreLakmeMI27MSRF_FD_66719 | JGI IMG/M metagenome (GOLD analysis project Ga0049083, IMG submission 66719) | Freshwater lentic microbial communities from great Laurentian Lakes, MI, USA - Great Lakes metaG MI27MSRF | ecosystem: Environmental > Aquatic > Freshwater > Lake | place: Great Lakes...
GCTGTCCTTGACGGACGCGTCCACCAGCAGCGCGCCCGGGGGGTCAACGGAGGGCTGCTGCTGCTGCTGCTGCTGCTGCTGCTGCTGCTGCTGCTGCTGCTGTGAGGAGCGCCCGGCGGAGGCGTGGAGGGGCGCGGAGCCGGTGAGCTTCACGTGGCCCTCCCCAGCCGCGGGCGCCAGCGCCAGGTCGAAGGTGACCCGCTGCGCGGCGCTGAGCGCGGCAGCCGCCTCCGCCACCGCCAGGCGGGTGGCCCGCACCGCGCCGTCCACCAGGCGCACGCTGAGCTTGCCCTCGGGCGCCTGTGCACTGCCGGCCAGGTCCCCCTGCACGTACAGCAGGCCCGACAGGAACGGCTCCCCGTCCGCGGAAGATGAGGCGCCGCCGGAAGACGAACCGTCGGCGACGCCAGCCGGGGTGGAAGAGGCGGCCGCAGACGCCGCGGATGCTGAAGCAGCAGCCTTGGCCCTCGCCTTGGCGCCCGCGCGCGACGGCGCGCGCGCCTGCGCCGCCGCCGGGGGCGACGCAGCTGCGGCGCTCAGGTGCGTCCCGCCTGCGCCGCCGGCTGCGGCTGTGCGCCACAGGGTCTGCACCATTGGCGCCGGAAAGTCGTCCAACCTGAAAGTGGCGCTCTGCTTGGGGCCTAGCAGCGCGCCGCTGGCGCGCAGCGCGGTGACGCCGCTGCGCATGTGCAGCTTGTCCAGGGTGAGCCCCTCCTTTGTGTGGTACGCGCCCACCGCCTCCGTGTTCTCAACCGCATAGGCGCCCCAGTGCCATCGCTCGCCGGTCAGGTCAAACGACACGGCCACTGCGCCGTCCGCGCCGCCGCCGGTGGCTGAGACGATGCCGCGCCAGGCGCCCCGCAGGTCCTGCAAGCCGGGTAGGTCCTCCCCGGCGGCCACCAGCGCGTCGTGCGACGGCGGCGCGGGAGGCACCGCCTGGGGCTGCTGCGGGGCCGCCTCCGCGTCGATGCCGTCCGGCGCGAACGGCGCCCTGCGCGCCGCGCTGCGCACCGCCTCTGTCAGCTGCGCGGCCAGCGTGTCTGAGCTCACGCCCACCGCGCGCAGCCGGTCCAGGAACGCAGCCTTGGCGCGCGCGTAATCGGCGCGCATGTTGGTGCCGCGCTGCAGCGCGCCCAGCAGCCGCACCGCCGGCAACATCTCCTCCGCCTCCGCCCCGGGCACGTCCACTCGCCAGCTCCATCGCCCGGCGTCGCTGTGCGCCTCTGGGAGGACGTAGTCGCCCTGCAGCTCGTAGGTGCTGCGAGCTTGTGCGAGGATGCCCCGCTTGAGGCGCACGACGTCGCCTTCCCACACAGCCTCTGCTGAGAGGCGCTCCCCCTGGAGGCCGCTGAACCTGGGCGCCGCCACGCGCAGCGCGCCGGATCCGGTGCGCGCGCCGAAGTCCAGCGCCAGGGTGGCCTCCTCCAGTCGGCCGCGCAGCGACGCAACCTCCAGGTCGTCCAGGCGCAGCGACGCCACCGACAGGCGCGACACCGCGCCCGCCAGGCTCGCCTCGCAGCGCAGCTGGCCCCGTCGCAGCGACAGGGACAGCTGGGCGGGCTGCGGCGTGGAGGCGGCGCCGCCGGAGGCTGCGCGCTCCGAGTGCGCGTCAGCGCCTCCAGCCTCCTCCCCGCTCGCACCGGACAGCGCCTGCTCCGCATCCGCAGCATCGCAAGGCAGCGCGGCGAGCGCGGCGGCGGCGGCGAAGGATGGCGCGTCAGCCGAGTCGCGCGCAGCTTCGCTCGCATCCACACCCGCCAGCGGCGGCGGCGGCGGCGGCGGCGGCGTGTCGCCTGCCGCGCGCGTCTCCGCAGGCACAAAGTCAACCTTGAGCGCCTCGTCCGGTCGGCCGCGCGCGTCGATGTGTAGCCCCGCAGGCGACACCGAAAAGGTGCCTCCCATTGACGGCGCCAGAACCAGCTGGTTGAGCCGCAGCGCGCTCAGCTGCAGCTCGCCCTTGTATGACGGTCCGTCGAGGGCGCCCTGCGTGGGCGACGCGTCCGCGTCCCTGCGGCCGGTAAAGCGGGTCTTGCCGGATAGCCGCAGCCTCAGCCGGTCCGGCTTCTCCGCCGCCTCCTCGCCCTGTGTCAGCGCCACCACGTCCAGGTTGTGCATCGCCAGCTCCGCGTCCGCGCCAACCACGGTGAACTCGGCAGCCGCCATCGCCTCCGCCTGCGTGCGCGCAGCCAGCGCGGTGGATAAAGGCGGGTACGCCGTGTCCAGCCGCGCCGTTGCCTCCAGGCTGGGCGTGTGCAGACTGGCGTCGATGGATTGGCGGCTGATCTGCACGCGGCCGGAGGCTGCGGCCTCGGGCGCGGCCCAAGAAACGTCCACGCCCGGCGTGAGCAGCGAGCCCGCGATGCGCGCGCTCACGGACGCCTTGCCCTGCGGGATGAAGGAGGGCGGCACCTCGGAGCCGTCCGGCAGCGCGCCTTCGTACGCCTTGACCAGCTGGCCCGGGTCGAGGCCTTCGCCGGCGAGCTGGATCTGCATGGCGCTGGGGTCGTACTCGGCCGCCGGGTCAACACGCAGGGTGCCCGCGGCGCGCAGCGCGCCGCCACCCGCCGGCGCGGCAGTGAGCTCGTGCAGCACGAACACGGACGAGAGGGTGTCCAACGTCCAGACGGCTTTCACAGCATCAAACGCCACCCGGTCGTAGGCGCCCACCGCGGAGGCGCTCCCAGCAAGCGCCTCCACCGCCCAACCCACAGGCCCGCTGCCGGGCGGCGTGCGGCGCAGCGCGTCTGCGAGCAGCCCCTCGTCGCGCGTGGCCAGCACGGTGCCCATGAACACGGGCTTCTCCAGCGGCCCAGTGCAGTGCAACACCCCGCGCAACGCGCCAGCCACCGCGCGCGGCGGCGGCCGCCCGCCCAGCGTCTCCCGAAGCGCGTTGGCCTCCACGCCCGCCACGGTGGCGCTGAGGTGGTATTCGCCGTGCTCGGGCGTCACGTCAATGTCCCCCGTGCACGTCAGCGGGATGGCGCCGTAAAACCCCTCCGCGCCGTGCAGGTAAATGCGGCGCCCCTCAAGCAGGAAGTCCGAGTTGACGGCTGCGAAGTCGTCCGGCGCGTCGGTGATGTGCAGGCGCAAGCCCCGTGCGCGCACGCTGCCCGAAAGCAGCGGGAAATCCCAGCTGTCGGTGTCGTGGCATCGCAGGCTCACCTCTCCGTCCAGTCGGCCTGCGGTGACGTCCATGGGTATGTCCAGAAGCTTCTCCAACACCGGGGCGTGGAGGTTGCTGCCCTCCACACGCACGGTCAGGTCTGCCCAGCGCCCAGGCGTGTTCAGGTGCGCGCATGCCACATGCACTCGCACGGCGCCGCCTTCGCCGGAGCGCTGCACCTCTGCCGCGTCGCAGGCAAGCTCCGCTGCGGTGGGACTCGAACGCAGGTGGCGCTTGTCGGAGAGCACCATGCTGGGCTGCGCGCCTGTCACGTCACGCTGCGTCACCCGCCCAGCCACGTTCACCTCCAGGCGGCGCATGTCCGGCCAGAGGCGCAGCGCGCCCCCCAGGTTGGAGATGCGCCGCGGCTGGGGGTCTCCGTGCACCGTGAGCAGGCAGGTGCCGTCGCGCACGCTGACGCCGGAGAGCAGCAAGGCTGGCTGGGGCTGAGAGAGGTGTTGTTGCTGCTGCTGGGCGGTGTCAGCCAGCGCGGCGGCGAGTGCTGCGGGTCCGCCCGGTTGAGAGGGCACGGGGCGTGAGGAGGGCACAGTATCTTCCGGGTATCCCAGCCAGCTGCTGTTCTCAGTCTGCACCAGCTTGACGGTGGGCGCATGCACCACCGCGTGGACCACCGCCCGGCGGTGCAGCAGGCTGGCCAAGGGGCGAAACCACAGCGACACCCCTTGCGCCTCGCAGCTGGAGCGCTCGTTCGCAGCGGGCCCGACGGCGCAAGGCCCCAGCGTGGCCACCGGCGTGAGGCCGGTGACGCCGGATGGGAGGAGCCAGCGCACGCGCCCGATGCGGACCTGACGACCCGCCGACGCGCTCACCGAGCCGCTGGCCCAGGGCAGCACGCGCTCGTTGAGCGCAGGACGACCCCACGCCTGCGCTGCGGCCGTGGCCAGCAGCACCACCGCCGCCGCCCAGCGCGACGCGGCCGCCAGCTGGCGCAGCGCGCGCGCGCGCTTGCGCGCCCACGCCCACAGTAACAGGTCCCGCCCGCTGGGGGGGCGGCTCGAGGGTGGCGCCAGCGCGCTGGACTCCGGGTCGCCCCGCACGGCCAGCAGCACGCTCTCAACTGCGGCCTCGGCTCGCCGCCTCGTGCGCCGTACCGCGTCAGACGTGATGGCGTCCGCCGCCGCGTCCATGCGTGACGCAAGGCTCGGGTCAACACTGCCCTTCGCCGCCAGCGCGTCGTCCCAGAGCTCCCAGGGCAGCATGTCGTCGCTTGAGCGGGGCGGTTGCGACTGGCCGGTGGCGGCTGCGGCGACCGCGTCGATCACGTCTGGCGCCTCGAACGACCGGCGTCCGTCCTCGTCGCGCGTGCCGCCCGCCGCGTCATCCGAGTCGCCTTGCAGCGTCGCGCGAGGGGCGGGGCTAGCGCGAGGCCGTGGACATGCGCCGCTAGAGACCAGGCTACGTCGGGTGCACAGCGGCGGCGAGAACGCGGCGCTGAGGCCGCTGAGGCGCAGAGGTCTGAGACGCGCGCCCAAGAGGGACTGAGCGGGAGGAGAGCGGCGAGTAAGGGTTGTGCTTGAAAGAGCAGAGCGTTACGACGCAGGCACGCAACAACGGCAGTGTGTCCGCGGCTGCGCACCGTGCGTAGCTGCACGCCGCGGCTGGCGCTGCTGCAGCGCGGCGAGGACGCAGTAGGCGCAGCAGAAGTTTCTCGGGGCGTGCGCACGCGCACGCGCGCACGCATGCCACACCGCACGCGCGGCGACACTGCGCTCGCAGGACGACTCAGCTCCGCCATGCTGTCAGAATCAGCGAGGAATCAAGTTCTAGGCATGCGCCTTTCAGCGCAAGGTGCACGCATCCAATGGCTGGCTCATGCACTCGTCACGGCGGTTGCGTCCACAGAAGGAGCGGAGGCTGTCTTTGTGATTCTGAAGCCGGAGTGCCGGACGACGACGACGAGCGGAGGAGGACGTCAAGCGAACAGACACAAGTGCGACCCCTTTGCCTGTCTGTATTGCGCTGTCCTGTCGCTGCACGCGCGTCGCACACGGTCCTGCACACGGTCCTGGAGTAGCGCAGCGCAGCGCTACCTGCGTGGGGCGCAATGGCAGACGCAGCAGGTGCTCCCTTAGAAGCACCAGAGCTTCACAGCGTAGTGTGGGCGAACGCGAGTTTGGGGAGCTTGGGGGCTCCAAAGTGGGAACACGCATATGTGCTGCTGCCGGCTGAGGACCTGTCCGAAGAGCAGCAGCGCCGGCGTCCAGAGAACTGCGTTGCGACGCTGTTTTGGTCCCCCCCACTCAGAGGCACTCAGCGCTTCAACTGGGCGCCGCTCAGCAGCCTGTGCAGCGGCGACTGGACGCCGCCCGCCGCACACCTCGGCCGCCAGCTGGCTGCTGCGCAGCGCACCCCCGAAGCAGTGCGCGCGGCCGTCCAGGCTATGTAGCTGCAGCCGCTGATAACCGAGCTCTGGGACCGGGTCGACCAGCTACCTTACACCGCCTTCACTGGTCTCGCGTCAAAGGCGAAGTTTTGGGAACTCTACCACGAACGGCTGCTCAAGTGCAACTCCTATGCCTGCTTCCTGGAGACGCTGCTGCAGCTGCCGCCAGTCGTACACGATGGCCTGCGCGGTGATGATTGCTCCAGATTTTGTGAGGAAGTCAAGGAGCTGTCTGTCGCTCCAGTTGTGACCTTCGACAGCGCAAGCGTGAGCCTGCGGAGACTGCTGCGCAAAAACCCAGGCAGGGGGCGAGGCCCATGGCAAGTGATCCGCTGGTTTAAGGCGGAGGCGTGTTGGAAGAAGGACCGCGGCTCGTACGACGCCGCCAAGTGGGCTGCCTGCATGGCCCAGGTGGACGCTCCCGTTCCGCCGCCGCAGCCTGAGCCCATCGGCGCCGCATACAAGCGCCCCCGCCGGATAGCTGCGCCGTACAGTGAGCCTCTCCATCCGCCGAAGGCGCCTCGCCTTGCGGCTGCCGCGCCGGCGCACGCGCGTGGCAAAGGACGCCTCGCTCGCGCCGCTCCGGTGCAGGCCGCAGAAGAGGAGGAGGAACAGGAAGAGCAAGAGGAGCAGGAGGAGCAGCAGGAGCCACGCTCCGTCCTGTTGGTGTCCGCTCACTACAACAAGGAGGCGGCGCTGCAGGCGGACTCCATCTTGGCCGACCTGGTACAGCAGCATGCGACGGGCGCCACCCTGCCGTGCAGGGAGGACCTGACCAGGATGATGCGGGTCCTGCCCAAGATGGTGGCGGCGGCGTTGCACGACAAGATTGCCGGAGGAAGCCCGCAGCACAAGCCTGCGGTTGCAATGCAGCAGCGCGCAAGCCCCTGCTGCGCGCTGTGCCACGCCCAGATGGACGGACGCGGCGAGACGGAGCTTGGCGCCGCCGTTGCTGTCTGTTGCGGACGCCTCTCCTCCTGCTGCGATTGCGCAGCTTCCCCAGGCGCGCTGGTGCACCGCGAGTGCGCCTTCTTCTCGCACCAGGTCTGCCAGGACGAGGACAGCACATTCATGGTGGTTGCAAACGGACGGCGGCTCGCAGGCGGGCTCCACAGCGAGGTGCGCAGAGGCAGCAAGCTGTCCTGCAAACTGCCCGCCTGTCGCCAGCGGGGCGCAACGCTGGGCTGCATCGTCGCAAAGTGCCGCGAGGTGTACCACTACCCCTGCGCACTACAGGCAGGCTGCCAGTTTGCGCCGCCAGGGTTCTCGCCCACGAACATCGCCTGCGTGAAGCACTCCTCTCCACCTGCGTCCGCGCCGCCGCTGCGCCTTCCGTCACCATCCGCCGCCGCCGCCGTCGCCGCCGCCCCACTGGGCCTCGAACTGAGCAGCCCTCTGGAGGGCAAGCGGGAGCGGAGTCGCCTTGCTGACCTGACCGCGGCTCGCGAGACGGCCCAGCTGCTGGCTGCGACTCCTGGCGGCGCGCCTCTGGTGGTGCTGTGCCCGGACCTGTCCCGCGAGTGGGGCGACGCGGAGGCGCTGCCCGTGCCTGTGCTGGCACCGGCCACCAGGCACCCGATGCCTCCGCCCTTCCGCTACATCACGCGCCGCACGGGCATGGAGCGCGTGGCTGGCGAGGACTGGCGGCAGTACAGCTCCGGTTGCAACTGCTCTCACGCAGGCTGTGGGTCGGGCGACCCGCCCCACCCCGCCAGCTGTTGCGAGCACGTGGTGGAGCGCAACCTGGAGTACCCCCTTGAGACGGATTTGAACGGGGAGCCCATGGCGGGGCGACTGTCCTACAGCCTCACAGCGCGCGGCGAGTGCCAGCTCACCACCGCCACCAACACGCCGCTCCACGAGTGCAACGACCGATGCAGCTGCGGGCCAGCCTGCAGCATGCGCGTGCTGCAGCGGAGTCTGGGCCTCCGCCTGGCCGTCATGCCTTCGCCAGGGCGCGGGTGGGGCGTCTTCGCCGGGCAGCGCATTCCCCGCGGCTCCTTCGTGATCCAATACGTGGGTCACTTGATCACCGAGGAGGAGGCGGGCCGGCTGTGCGACGCGGACGAGTACCTGTTCGACATTGACCAGCACCGGGTGGGTTTAGGCGCCGAGTCCGGCTCCCCCGTCTTCACCGTCAACGCGCACCAGGCTGGCAACGTGCCTCGCTTCATCAACCACAGCTGCGAGCCCAACGTGCACGTGCGCGCGGTGTTCTGGGAGAGCGACGACCCCCGGCTGGTGCACCTGGCGCTCTTTGCGCTGCGAGACATCCAGGTTGGCCAGGAGCTGCAGTACGACTACGGCTACGCCGTGGACGAGGCGCTGCCCAAGGTGCCGTGCAACTGCGGCGCCGCACGCTGCCGCAAGTGGCTGCGCAACGTGCCCGGCACCGGCGCAAGGCTGACACCCTTGAAGCTGGCCCGCTGAACGCGCGTGAATCAAAGCATCAACTCAACAGAATATATTCGCACCATCAAATCGCGCTGCTCAGCCACCCCTATCTTACACCGCCGCAGCCTTCAGCGGCGCCGCCTCCCCTCTACTCAGCGGCCCAATTCCGCCCTGCTTCTGCATCACCGCCAGCGCCACCGGCATCGCCGCGGCGATGATGAGCGCGCCGCAGACGCCCGGCGCGCTGGCCCCCCAGGCGGACATGAGCGCCCCAGCCAGCACGGGTGCCACAACCCGGGTGCCAGCCTCCACGCTGAAGGCGAGCCCCAGCAGCGTGCCCGTCTGCCCGGGCTGGGCGGCGGTGCTCATGGCGGCGGAGGCGACGGTGGTGAAGACGGCGGAGGCGAAGGCGGTGGGAGCCAGCGTGAGCAGCAGCACCGGCAGGCTTGGAGTCAACGCCAGGACGGCGAGAGATACGCCGCCCACGGCCAGGGCGCCCAGGAGGAGCGCGTTTTCGCTGAAGCGCCGCGTGAGTGGCCCCACCACGCACGCCTGGCTGAAGATCTGCAGCGCGCCAGCCAAGGCGAGCACGCGCCCGGTGCCGGAGGTGGCCAGCCCGAAGCGGAGCGACAGAAAGAGCGAGAAGGTTGTGAAGAGGGCGTTGAATGGGACGGACCAGGCGACCCGCAGGAAGAGCAGGAGGCACACCCGGGGACTGTCGAGCACCACGGAGGGCACTATGCGCCGCAGCACCTTCTGCACCACCGACCGCCGCTGCGACTCTGCCGGCGCGTGCGCCTGGGCGACAGCCGCCACCGCCGCCGCCTCGGCGGCAGTCACCGCGGCTGCTGCGCGTCGAGCAGCTCGCTCAGCCGCCGTTAGGCTTTCAGGCAAAAGCAGCGCGATGGCGCTCCAGTTGCATGCCGCAATGCACGCCGCGGCAAAGGCGGGGCCCTGCAAACCCCAACTGGTGCTCGCCAGCGCGCCGCCCAACACTGGACCGCACACAAAGCCCATTGCACCAGCGACAGCCAACCAAGCAAACCCCTGCGCGCGCCCAGCCGCGTCTGTCACGTCAGAAATGTAGCTCTGCGCCGCGGTGGTGTTCCCTCCAGTCAGCCCGTCCACCAAGCGCGCTAGGAAGAGCAGCGGAAGCGAGTTTGCGCAGCCCATGATCAAGAACCCGGCAACTGTGCCGCCCGTGGTGAGCAGCAGCACCGGCTTGCGCCCGTGCAGGTCGGAGATGCGGCCCAGCAGCGGCGCGCTGAGCATCTGTGCCAGGGCGAAGGAGGCAATGAGGACGCCCGTCTGCACTGGCGTGGCGCCAAACTGTTGTGCGTAGAACGGCAGCAGAGGAAACACCAGCGAGTAGCTCAGCAAGTCGAAGAAGGCGATGACGGCCACGCGGAGCACGTTGCGCTTCACAGCGGGCGACAGAGTAGAGCTAGAGGCTGCAGATGCTCCGGCGGCTGACGCATGCGTTGTGCAACGACGGTGGCGCGCGCAGGCGCCGCGCCCAGGTGGCGCCGAGGCAGCAACGGAGGATGCGGTGAGGCGCGACGAGCACAGACGAGCAGCGCGTGATGGCAAGCAAGTGCGAGCCGCGCAAGTTGTCCTCGGACCACTCACCGCGATACTAGACTCTTCCGCGCCGCCGCGACGCGATTGTGCACCGTGCGCCACGCTCGGCGTGCGCGAGCAGCACAGCATGCTGCGCTTGTGACAGACCACGCGAGGGCGACGTAGTGCGCATCGGTCGCAACGCGTGCGCAGCATCAAGTGCGCAAGTCGTACCGCCCTGTATGACTAGAATTCACACAAGATGCTACAGTTGTTCAAATTGAATACAGAATACTCTTTGTTAACCTGGGATGGCAAAGGGCGAACGGGCCTGTAGCCCGGCTACAGTGTAGCCCACCCCCCCCAGCGCCCGCGTCCCGTCGCCTTCCCTCCCTAAACACCCTAAACCTTTAAAGGTATTTAGTCTCAGGTGGTC
>Ga0049083_10001155_pt1 | contig 9954 bp, 8 predicted proteins | sample GreLakmeMI27MSRF_FD_66719 | JGI IMG/M metagenome (GOLD analysis project Ga0049083, IMG submission 66719) | Freshwater lentic microbial communities from great Laurentian Lakes, MI, USA - Great Lakes metaG MI27MSRF | ecosystem: Environmental > Aquatic > Freshwater > Lake | place: Great Lakes...
GGACGGCCCCTTCTACGCGAAACTTTCAGTTTTCTGTTCTCAAACCTACTTTCACTTCGTGCTCTCACCTCTCACCGACGCAGCACTGGTTCTGTTTCTCACCGACATCTGGTTTATCACACACCACACTCCACTGCGGTGTCTGTTCACATCCCGACGCGGGCCAACGTCCATGGAGCCCATGCCACCAGCCGCGGCTGCGCCCGCGCAGGCAGCCTCCAGCAATGCCGGCAGCAAGGCTGCACTGGCGGCCCGCATGGCAGCCCTGAACGCGGAGATTGAGCTGATGAGGGCTACCATCGCGGCTGTGCCAGTGCCCACTGCCGTGCCTGTGCCCGCGCCTGTGGCTGCACCTGCGCCTGTGGTCGATGCGCCGATGGTTGACGAGCCGCGATTCGGAGCGGCGGCGGCGGAGAGGGCACGTGCCGCGTTTGCCGAGCAGCGGCGTGTACGAGCCGCAGCCGCTGCCGCTGCAGCCTCGTCGGCATCCGCGACGCCATGCGCGCAGGCTGCTGCTGCTGCGGCGCCATCGCGGGGCGTCCCTGCGCCCGATGCGCGCGCGGATGCACCTTCCGACAACAACAAGCGCAAAGCACCGCCCACACCCTCTGTTGCGCCCGCGCTGGAGGCGCCGCAATCGACGCACCAGGCGGTCCCACAGGCGGTCCCACAGCCTGCTGCCACGGGCGGCCGCGGCGCGGTTCAAGTGAAGACGTTTCAAGAGATCATGCGGGTGCGCCGTGTTTGTGCGCCTGACGGCTCTCCGTCGCCCAGCTCACGCACGTTGCCCCGTCTCTCCCTCTGCCCGCGCGCGCAGGAGAAGAAGCGCCGCACCGCTGAGGGTGAGGAGGAGGCGCCGCCTAAGGCTGCGCCGAGCGAGGGGTCCGCCCCGAAAGCGCCGCCAGAGCCGCGCAAGTATGCCCCTGCGTCCGCGCCCGCGGCCTATGTCGCTTCGCCCAAGCTCTGTGCGCCACAGCCCGCATCCGTCGCCTGTGGCGCCCCGAGCGGCGCCCCTGCGCCTGCTGCGAGGGCCCCCCCTGGCGTGAAAGCCACCCACGCCACGCCCACGCCCGCCGCGGCTGCCGAGGAGGCTGGCAGCGCAGCCGCCGCGCTGCGGCGCTCGCGCATCCAGGAGGCGCGCGCCAAGCAAGCAGCTGCGCAAGCGGCCGCGCGAGCAGCGGCCCCCGCCGTCTCAGCCGCGCCCGTTCCCACAGCTCCTGCTGCGCAGCGCGCCGCGGCGCCGGCGGCGGATGCGTCTGCGCCGCCGGCGGACCTGGTTGACCTGGAGGAAGATCTGGACAAAGCGCTCGCGGCGGCTCTCGGCGCGGAGCTGTGACGGGCAGGAGGGACCAAGTCTGCAGCTCGCCAGGGGCCGGTAGGCCCGCACACTGGTGACTGTACTCCCACAGAGTGTTACACCGATGGTACTTTGTTGCTTGTGGGCACTGCCTTGGCTATCCGCCCCCGTAATGTTGCTAAAACGGGTGTTCGGGACTGTTCGATCTTTGTTTTGTGCGAATCGATCTCGGTGTCATGACACGCCCACGCATGAAAGCCTCTCTCGCCGGCGTTCACAGGCAGCCACTGAGTCCGAACACGGCGCATGAGTAGCGCGACTTTGCTGGATGCTCCAGCTGCGTGGCTTCGCCCCAGTCTTCGGTGCGCCACCCCTGCTTGCGCGCGTGGTCCGCCAAACGACTGTCCGGACACACGGCCACGGGCGTGCCCACAGCCTCCAGCAGCCGCCGGTCGCTGAACGAGTCGGTGTAGAAGGTGCAGTTCTGAAGGTCAACCCCTTCAGCTTGTGCCCACTCAACTGTGCGCGCCCACTTGCCCTCCCCATACGCGTCGCTCACACCACCCGTGAACCGACCGTCATCGCCAACCTGGATGACGCTGCATATGGCGCCGTCCATGGCGAATGAGCGCCGCGCAGCCGCAGCAACGTGCTGCCAGCTGGCGGTGCACAACACCACTCGCTCGCCCTTGGCACGGTGCTCTGCCAACGCAGCCGCCGCGCCGGGGCGCAGGCGCAGCGCGCACTGGTCTGTCCAGAAGGCGTCCACCTGTGCCTGCATGTCTGCGTCGCTCTGTCCCTGGTAGAACGCCATTGCTTCGCACGCAATCCGGCCCGCGTCCACGCCCAGCCCTGCTGCGTACATTGCGAACCAGTAGACTGCGCGGAGGTAGATTTGGAAGGGCACCTTGCCTTGGCGGAACTCCTGCTCCACCCAGAGGCGTCCGGTGTTAACGTCCAGGAGCGTGAGGTCCAGATCGAACAACGCCACGCGTTCGTCTGTACGGGCGCCCGGAGGACAGGGACAGGCGAGCGCGTGGGTGGCTGTGCGCGCGGCGGCGTCGGGCGCGGTGGGCTGGAGGGAGAGAGAAGGCGGGAGGGCTCTCTCAACACCCATCGCTCTCGCACGCAGAGCAGGGGACACAAGGCGAGGCAAAGCAGCGCACGGACAGCACGCACCTCTGCGGCCTTCTCGCCGTAGTGTGCGGGGTGGGGAGAGGCGGGCAGCGCGTCCAAGTGCGAGGTGCTTTCCGACCGTGCGCCGCTGTCAAGCAACGCGTGCAGCCTGGCTCCAGCTTCCAGGCTGGACACTTGCGGCGCGCTGGCGCTGCACTTGAGGCCGTGCTGCCGGCGGCGCGGATCGTGAGCTGGAAAGCGAGAGGTGAAATGAGGGAGGGAGGGAGCATACCGCGTCGTCGCCGAGCGCCTGCGAGCTCTTCGGAGTCTCGCCGCCGTCAGACAGGTTCACCTCAACCAGCTCTTCCGTCAGGCGACGGGGCGTCGCTGGCGCCTGCTTCGGGAATCAGAGCGCGCAAAGGCAGAGAGAGCCAGCCAGGTGCAGCATACAAGGCCCAAGCGCGCGCACGCACCGCAGCAACCGCCACGCTCTCAGCCGCCTCGGCATCCATGTCCGTTGGACACGCGGAGGCAACAAAGGTTGGGTGATTGCCGTGAGCGGATGAGGAGATCGTCCTTCGACACGCCACGAGGATGACACTTCTGCTGACGACAAGCATCCGCGGATTCGTTCGTTACAGCAGCGCCTGTCGGAGCAGGCGCAGCGCATTGCGGCCCATGATGTCCTGCAGCTCTTCCCCCTCCACCCCCCTCGTGTGCAACGCCTGAGTCAGCTGCGCCACCCCGGCCGCGTCCAGCCCCGCAGGCACCGCCACGCCGCCGTCCCAGTCGCTCCCCAGCGCCACGTGTCGTGAGCCGAGGAGGCGAGCAACATAGAGAATCGAGTCTGCGATTGCGTCCACCGTCGTGCCGCAGGTGACCTCGCTCCAGAAGCCGATACCCACCAGCCCCTGATGGGCGGCGATGGCACGCAGCAGATCGTCCGACAGCGTGCGTTCTCCCGGCCCGCGGCATAGCGCCGCCACGCCCGTGTGCGAAACAACGAAGGGCCTGCGAAAGGGCACCGCGTGAGCGTCCAAGGCGCCAGCAGACCGACGCGTGGGTGCGTGGGTGCGTGGGTGCGCACTTGCGAGCGAGCGCCAACACGTCGCGCAACACGGCGTCAGAGGAGTGGGCCAGGTCCAGCAACAGGCCCCGCGCCTGCACCTCCTCCACCAGCCTGGCGCCCCAGGGCGTGAGCCCACCCCCGCCGTCGCCGTGCACGGATGCGCCGGCTGCGTTGTCTGTGAAATGGTGCAGGCCCAGGAGCCTGAAGCCGGCTGCGTGGAGCACATCCAGGTTGTCGAGGCGCCCCTGCAACGCGTGCGCCCCCTCCACCCCAAGCAGCCCCGCAGTGAAGGGACATCCCTGTGGTGTGCCCAAGCACGCCTGGCGACGAAGCACGTAGGCGTCCAGCTCCTCGCGACTGCGCAGCAGCGAGAACGCGCCGCCGCTGCGCTGCTCAACGCTGCGCATGCGGGCCGCCTGGTGCAGCGCGCGCTGCAGCAGGCTGGTCAGAGCGGATGGCGGGAATCCTGGGGGGGGGAGGTCACCGCGGAGGCGGCTCAACGTCAGCACGCCAGCTGAGAGGGCATGGGTGCGGTCATGCGACACTGCGTACCGCAGAAAGGCAGCATGAACGTGATGCTATCCGTGCTCGCGTTGCTGTTCCCAACCTGACAGGCAAAAGCCCCACAACGCAGATGAGACGCAGATGAGACGCCGAATCGAGCAAGGCCGCGCGCACGCACCGGCAGCGGGTCGCAGAAGGGCAAGGGCCCCGCGCACACGGGTGCGCAAGGGACCTGCGAAAAGGAGGTGAACACCTGTGTTGTGGAATCCGTCGCACACGCGAGTCAGCAGTCGGTGCAGCCGCGCGAACGAGCGACAGTGCGAGGTCGCGCCTGCAAGCCCACGTTGCCCTCAATGAGACGCGGGATGTCTACGTGACTGCGCTCACAGCGCCAGAGACTGCACACTGACATGTCTGCCCGCCGCAGAAGGTCCCTGCTCGCCGCCGCGCGCACAGTGAGTCGCAATGCGTGTGTGCGGCGCAGCGTGCGCGGCTCGGCACGGTGCGTTGGCCAAGTGTTGCGGGCGGCGGCTGCAACATGCAGTGCGCCAGGCCCCCGGGGCGCAGCTGCGCACCGCGCAGAGAAGGAGGCGTCACAGTGGAGGTCAAAGACGAAGAGGGCGGCGTGCAGCGTTGCCGTTTGGCGCGATACGGACAGCGGCAGTCCAGGCTCAAAGGCTGCAAAGAGGCTTTGCGCGTATGCGCTGCCCGCTAGCTTCACAGCAACAGACAGGCTCCCCAGGGCAGCCACGGCCAACGCCAGGCACACGCGGGCGGGCGTGAGCTGCGGCGGGCGCGGCGCTTGAGGGCGTGCGGGCGCAGAGCTCTTCTCGCTGGCCGGAGCGGCACCGGTGCGACGCGCTCGCGGTGGCATGGCAACACGCGCAGCCAGCAACACGCGACACCGGCGACGAGCGTAACAGCGCAGCGAAAATTGCCGTACGGCGCCGCGGACGATGGCACGACGCACGACGATCGATGCGAGCGTGGCCAGCATTGAGGCTTGGCCTGGGGCAAGGCGTGAACCGTACCGTGCGCGTGTTCGTCTCATCGCTCGTGAATCCTTACATCATGCACAGCCTTCACAAAAGCGTAGGGAACGTGAGCGGCTGCGCAGCGCTGCTCTGCATAGCGACCGGCGAGAAAGGGTGTGGCATCGCAGGCCTGCCCGTAGCTGCCGGCGGCAGCGCATTGTAGAGCGCATCCAAGTCTAAAAGCTTGGGCGCCGTGGGAGAGGCGGCCTGAGTAAGGAAGGACAGGGGGCTGCTGCTCGCCGGCACTGCTCTGGCTCCAAAGCCGCCATCCAGTGACGTCAGAGGCGCGGCTGCCGCGGAAGGGGCAGCGACAAAGTCCCCCCAATCCAAGTCCTCTGCGGGTGCAGCGCTCCGGGATTCTGCAAACAAACCCAGCTCCACCAGCGGCGCAGCGACACGCGCAGGAGCAGCTGCGGGCGCTGCGGGCGCTGCGGGCGCTGCAGCCGTCGGACGGCCAACAGACGGCGCTGACGCCGGCGTCGGCGGCAGCGGCTTGCGCGGCGGTAGCGGAGGGGGCGTAGCCGCAACGGCACCCCCAGCAGAAGGCCGCAAGAACTCCTTGTCCTCGTAGATGCGCTTGATCCACAAGTGCCAGTCCTTTCAGACGACGTGAGCGAGTGAGCGACGGACCGAGTGGACGTGACACTTGACAGTGCCTCCTCGCACCGTGGGCTTCGCTGTACGTGCCGGAGCCATGCTGTTCACCTGCTCCCGCGTCAGCCGGCCCAGCCAGGTGACAGCCGCCCGCGCGTTTCCACCGGCTGTGAGTGCGTCAACCTCCGCCTCGGTAAACGTAGACATGCCCAGGCTCTTCACACGGTGGCTGAACGCCTGGTGCGCGCTCTTGCAGTCGTGACACAGGAACGTGGCGTGCTTCACGTTCACGTCCTTGAAGCCGAACTGAGCCACCGCGTCGCAGTTTGGACACGACTTATTGCATGGCATCCTGCGCAGCGCTTCCAGCTCCCGCTCCAGGTCGCGCGGCTTCAGCATCAGTAACAAAGCGGCGGTACGGACTGCTTATATGCGGAGGGATAGTGTTTGTCGGTCGTCGGCGGCGGCCTGCTACCCTAGAACATTGTCGAACAGCGAGCCGCGGCATACACCCGGAACACCCCCCGCGCATCGTGCCACTTAAACTCACCTCAGCTGGGCCGTGTGGCACAGCACCTGCCGGGCGTCATGTACATGCCGGGTGCGTGGCTGCAGACAGCTCTCGCCGCATTCCGCGCTGCCTCTGCATCCTGCACCTGCGCGCGCCAGGCTGCACGCGCCTGCGCCGTGGCTGTGTGTCGCCCGTGCTGACCCGCGCCCGCCACGCAGGTCCCACCGTGGGGCCGGTCGACTCGCGCGGTCGGTGCGCACTGTGTTCTCTCCCCGCCCCCACCCACCCCACAACTCCTCCACACGCCTTCCCGTCGCGCCGGCCTGCACCGCGTCTCAGGGCGCGCGAAACCTGCTGGCTTGGCGCTGCGCGGCGGCTGACCGCCGGCCGGGCGCGCTTCGCATGCCGCAATGCTGCATTCCGCCATCCCCTTACCCCCGCGCCCTCGGCCTCTCCTCAGGCCCATCGCCTACGCGCCCAAGCAGAGCGGCAACCCGTGCAGCCCCGGCGTGATCGTGGGCTCGCTGCTTGGCGTGCTGCTGCTGTTTGGCGCGCTGGACCAAACCGTCTTCCGCCACCACAAAGCCACTCCTGCTAGCAGCTCCGCCGCCGTTGGCCTTGCGTCGTACGGCACTTCGTACAGCGGCGCGCCCAGCGCGGCGGTAACTCCGGGCATCGTGACTGCGGCGCCCCTCACAACCACCTACACTCCCGCCCCATCGGCGCTTCCAACCTATACTACCGCCCCGGTGCTGCCCGCACTTGCCCTCCCCACGATGCCCGTGGTGTCGCGCACCGTGGCGGCGCCGGTGATCAGCGGCACTGTGGCTGTGCCTGCTGCCGCGCCTGCCGTGAGCGTGATGAGCACGGGCGCGCCGCCGGTCGTGCAGCCTGCTGCGGCCACCACCACGCCCAGCATGAGCGTCACCACGACGAGCCTCACTCCGGAGGGCACCGCTCAGACGACGACCACCACCACAACATATCTCACCCCGGGGCAGGCGCAGGCGATCATCACGGCTAGCAACAAGAACGAGTCGGACGGCTGCCTGAGCCTCCCTTCCTGCCAGGCCTATGTGGCCGACTGCTCAATCTGGAGCTCCATGGCGTGCACAAACGTCATGAAGACCTGCACGGCTGTGCTGGGGCCCCCATCATGGCCCGGCAGCAACTGCACGGATGGCAACGCCGCTCCCAAGTGGCCCTTCACCTACGCCATGACGCCGCTCCAGCTGGCGCAGTACAACTGCTGCCTGGTGCAGTACCGGGAGAAGACAACTCCCTCGTGGCGCGCCATGCAGCACACCAAGGGCGCGCCTCCGATTGCCACCATCGCCACAGATGGAACGGTCACCATGGCGCCCATCAGCTCCCCGCCTCCTCCCAGGCGCTTCGGCACGGTGACCATGCCCTGAGAGCGCGCAAGCGATGCGACAAAGTGATGGTTGATGTGCGATGCAAGGGAAAGGGTACAAGGGAGAGCGAGAGATTGTGTGTATATGTGCACGCTCTGCGTTTCATTCATTGTCTGCGGTCGTGCGGTCTGTGCCCGAGATCAGGCCGGGGCGGCAAGTCCGCCAGTGGCGTCGTCAGCGGCATCTCCGCCGCCGCTGGCGCCGCTGCTGCGCGGCTGCGCGGGCTGTGGCGCGGGCTGTGGCCGCGCGGGCGAGTCGCGCTCGCTCTCCTGGCGGCTGGGCTCCAGCTCCGCCCCATCCGCTCCCTCAGCCTCCTCCTCCCCGTCTTGCAGCGCCCCAGCTCGCCCCGGCTCAGCCACCGGTACCCATGCCTGGCACTCTGGATCCGGGTCCCAGCAGGTGTAGCGACTGCCGTCGACCGGGTCGGTAGCGTCAAAGGGGCGGCACATGTCCCGACGCTGCATGATGAACATCCACAGCGGCTCCTTGAGGCGGCTCAGGGGCCACGGGCGTTGCCCGCCGTTGAATACGTTCTCCTGGCGAAGGAGCAGCAGGTATCCTGGCGGCAGGGGCACGCTGGGCGGGCAGACGAGCACCAGCACCCTGGGGCGCAGCGACGCGCAGTGCAGCATGAACGCCGCCGCAGAGGCGCCGCCGGTGCCCCAGGGCGCGCAGCAGCCGAGCACCAGGCGGTCTCCTGGTGCGCCCAGGCGCTCAGCGGTGACGTCGCTCCAGTCGCAGGCTGTGAAGAAGCGTCGCTGCTCGCCCGGCGGGGGCAGCTTCTTGTCGAAGGCTTTGTAGGACAGGCCCGCCAGGTTGGATGCGCCGGCGATGGACTCCATGTGGCCCAGCCACTCGTTCTTGCCGCACGACAGGTCCGCCACGGTGTCGCCGTGGCGCACGTAGTACTGCGCCCACTGCGCCACGCTGAGCAGCGGCGGCGGCGCGGCGGCGGACTCGGCCAGTCCCTGGGCCCACTGGTTCGCCTCCCAGGCCGCCCGGGTGGTGTACACGCACGTGAGCTGGTCTCCAGGGGTGGGCACCCGAGGGCAGACCGCATCTTGGTCTCCGGGAGGAGCAGAGAGGTAGAGGGTGTCGTGGCATGGCTTGACGTACAGCCGCTCGGAGGGGGCCGCATGCGGGCCACCCGGGACACCCCCTGAGCGTTCAGATGGGCCTCCGTCCACGCTGGGCTGCGCCGCCGCCGCGTGCACGCCCCGCCCACCGCGCCCGCCACGGCCCCGCCCGCGACCGCGACCACGCCCGCCGCCGCGCCCGCCGCCGCGCCCGCTGCCGCGCTTCGCATGCCGGTGCCCGTACTCATCGTCGTCGTCATCCCGACGGCGACGCTTGCCGCCGCGCCGCTCGGATTGGTCGCTATCGTCGTCTTCATCCTCATCCTCGGAGGCATCCTCGTCCCCCTCGCTGCCGCCCCCCTCGTCCGCAGCTGCGCCATCCGCGTACCCGCCGTTGGGCGGGCCCACCGCGGCGCCAGCGCGCGGCCTGTGCGTGGGCGGAGAGGCATGCTCGTCGTCGGTGTCCATCTGAGTGAGGTCTTTGCTGGCGCCGGCGCTGCGCAGCCCAAAGGCGCGCGGCGCGGGCGGCGGCGCATCGTCGCTCTCGTCGTTATTGGCTGGCGACTGCGCCGCGTCCGCATCCGATGAGGCGCCCCGGCCGCGTCCCCGGCCGATGCGCGCAAGGGGGGGTCGTCCTCGGCCGCGGCCCGGGGGTCGCCCAACGCGGCCTCTGCCCCGCCCGCGCGCGGCAACGGGCGGCGCATCGTCGTCGTCATCGTCGTCCTCCTCCTCCTCTGAGAGAGGGCTGAGGCTGCGCGGGCGGTGAGCAGTGGCCCGGCTGCGGCCACGACCACCGCCACGCCCGCCTCGGCCGCGGCCGCCTCGGCCACGCAAAGCCGGCGACTCCGCCGGCTCCTCCTCGTCGAAGGCGTACGGGTCGGGAGCCAGCGGCGGTGCGACAGCCACCTCGCGGGGCGGCTGAGCTGCCCCACGGCCTCGCCCACGACCGGGCGGCCGACCGCGCCGCCCGCGGCCCCGGCCTGCAGCGGGCGCCGCTCGCTCTTTAGCTGGCGCAGACGATGGCTGCGGCTGTTGCTGCGGCGGCGGCGGCGGAGACGGAGTGGCCGTGCGCCGAGGCGCAGCCGCAGCCGCAGCCTCCTCGTGCCTTCCGGGCAACTGGTACTGCACCGCATCGCCGTCGCTCTCATCCTCGCTTCCAGGCTCCGCCGCCACCATAGGCACTGCGCCAGCCTCGTCTTCATAATCGGCCGCCGCTGCAGCGTCGCCCAGCTGATCTGGATTGGGCGCATCCAGCTGCATGGCCTGCGGTTGGTCAGATGGGCCGTCTTGCAGGTACTGCTGCGAGGCGCGGCCTCGGCCTCGGCCGCGACCTCGCCC
>Ga0049083_10001166_pt1 | contig 9910 bp, 5 predicted proteins | sample GreLakmeMI27MSRF_FD_66719 | JGI IMG/M metagenome (GOLD analysis project Ga0049083, IMG submission 66719) | Freshwater lentic microbial communities from great Laurentian Lakes, MI, USA - Great Lakes metaG MI27MSRF | ecosystem: Environmental > Aquatic > Freshwater > Lake | place: Great Lakes...
TTGTTCTATGTGGAGCTGGTCAACGCCCTGGAGCCGCCCATGGGCGATGGCCTCGCCGAGGTGCTCACGCTCTTCACGCAGTGGGATGCGCCGCAGCTGGAACGCCTGGTTGGCTCTCAGCGCGCAGCCAAGATGCTCAGGGGCGAGCGCCCCGACTTCCTCTTCTGCTGAACAGCGGCGGGGCCCGGCACAACAGACACCACCACCAATATGCCATGACACCTTGAGCGTAGAGAGCGAGTAGCAGCAAGGAGCATAGGTTGCAGTTTGTCGTAGTACAGTACGCGACGAGACGCGTCGGTGTCGTACGAAGCAGTCCAACTCGCCTCTTACGCAGCCATGTCGAAGGTCATCCTCGCCTCCTGCCTCCTGGCCCTGGCCGCCTCGGTGCGTAGAGTGGAATGCGGAGACGGAGTGCTCTGACTGAGAGCATTATGCCTGGCCGCGGGGACCGGAAACCACTGCGCTGCTACGCCGCGGCTGGCTGTGCTACGCCGCGGCTGGCTGCTGTGGGCGGCTGGCCGCGGGGGCTCCGTGGCGTGCGCGCGCGCGGCGCAGTCGGGCGGGAACTGCTGCACCCGCTCCTGCCGGCTGCTGGCTTGGTCCCTCCTGACACGAAACGCGCGCGCAGGCCAACGCCCAGGCCACCTGCGGACAGCTGCAAATTCAGCTGCAGCAGGTGCGGAGCTGGCCCTGGGTGCCCTGCGCACCGCGTGCACGCGCCGCGGAGGCGCGCACGCACGCCGCGGGTGTTCAGAGCCACGCGCAACCGCACGCGCGCGAGCCCACCGCCCGAGCAGGGCCAGTGGCCCCTGCGCTCAGCGCAGCGTGGCGGCTTCGCCAGGCGGCCCTGCGCAGCCGCGTGCTTGGATCTTTCATTGGCAAACCCTCTGCTCCCTCCTCTGCCCACCACACGCGCACACCTTCCCTTGCACTCTCCTTGCTGGCGCTTGGGCGTCTGTGGTACCTGACGCATCCCCCGCGCGCAGCTGAACCAGCAGACGACCCAGACGCAGTCGCAGGCGGCGGCCTGCGCTGCGGGCGGCAACCTGGAGCCGTACAACCCCACCTGGGCGCCGTATCCCATCCACAGCTGGCCGGATTCTGGGACCGGGTCCTGCAAGCAGATGCAGGCGCACGCCACGTACATCCAGACTGAGAACGACGCGCAGATTGCGCAGATCCAGAACACCATGAACCAGATGAACTGCTAGGCGCGGGGGTCTGGCGCAAGCACGCCAGAGCAGCCAGCCCAAAGCCGGAGGCCGCAACCAGCTGTACTTTACCGATGAGACGTTGAGACGTCCACCTGCCGCCCGATACTGGGTGCAATCTGCAATTCGAGTTACTTAACGCGCACAGCGCACAAGCAAGGTCTTCAGCTCCCCACGAACGCATCAAGCAGCGCGAGCGTACCTATGGACCACCACGCCGCACACATACACGCATGCACCAATTCCACCTAATTTGACTCACCGTGCCGCCCCCGGCGAGCCTGTGACTGTGCCGTGCGCCCGTTGCGTGCGCTGCGGCGCGAGGGGCGGAGAGGAGAGAGGCCCTCTGTTCGCCTGGGACATGGGGGACTCGGCACCAGTGGAGGATGCCGCGCTGGCGGTGCGCGCCCGCGTGCGGTGCACCTGCAGCTGACATGACGCGCTGTGAGCTGGGCGTTGGCGCCGGCGGCGCTGTTTCCGTGCCCGGGCACTCGCATTGTCTCACTCGCTTCCGTCTCGTGCCAGGCGTTCTACGCCGCGGTGCAGCAGGCTGGCGGCGAGGACGGTGCCTCCGTGGTATCCGAGACGCCCTCGATGAGCAGCTTCGGGGGCTCGCTGGCCAGCAGCGCGGCTGCGGGAGGAGCATGGGCAGTGGGAGGGAGCTTTCCGGAGACAGTGCTGGAGGACGCGCCGTACGCGCCCAGCTACGCCAGCCAGCCGCTGTACGGCCAGACGCAGCCGGCTGGGGCCACGCAGGCGCAGCGGAGCTACGGCAAGCCGGCGTACGCGGTGCCAGTGGGACACTATGAGCCGTCCCTGGCGGGCAGCGCCAGCGGCTCCTACGCTCCCTCCTACGCCGCGCCCTCCTACGCGCCCTCCTACGCGCCCTCCTACGCGCCCTCCGAGGTGCGCCCGCACGCGGCGCCGCCTCCCAGCCGCGCGTAGCCTGGCTGGCGCCTCCACGCGTGGGCTGCTCATGTGCTGCCCATTCACGCCCCCCACTCCCAATTTGCGGCCCCCAGGACGCCAAGAGCGTGGACCCGCTGGACCAGTACCTCCGCCTGGCTGACCCCGCACTGGCCGCGGCCACGGGGCTGCCCCTGCTTCCTTCCGCGGGTGAATCGGTGTACAGCGCGCAGCTGGGTGGCCCCGCCTACGCGCCGCCTCGCGCCGCCTCGCCCGCCGGCTCCTACGCCTCCTCCGTCACCGGCAGCGTGGTCACGCAGAGCGTGCAGCGGCCTGGCAGTCCTCGGCAGCGCAAGGCGCCCTCCCCCAAGATGGTTGACCCCTCAGCTCCTGGGTGCGAGATCTCGGAGGACGAGCAAAAGCTCCTGGCCGCCATTCAAGTGCTGGAGGCGGCCATGCAGGCTGTGGACCGCAGCACGCCGGACGGGCGCGTGAGCAGCCGCCTGTCTCCGTCACCGCTGCCTGGAGAGCTTCGCCGCAAGCCGCGCACTCGCAGCCGCGAGGACGACTGGGCCAGCGGGCTCACCAAGGCTGCGGTGCAGATGGGCCTGGCGCCCCGGTCGTGGGTGGACGAGGACGACTCGGGCGTGGTGGTTGAGCTCAACACGGACCCCCGACTGGCCGAGGACTTCGCCGCCGAGTGCAAGGTGTTCTACAGCAAGGCGAACGACGGGCGCGCGCAGCGCGCAGTCATGCTGGCAGACGGCGTCGCGCTGGCAGTCTGCCGCGGCCTAGCCAAGAACCTGCCCTTCGCAGTCTCCCAGGAGTGGGGCTGCCGCGCTCTCGAAATACTGGCCATCAGCTCCGACCACACGCACAAGGTGGCTGCCGCCGGTGGCATCAAGGCCGTCATCGCCGCCATGAACGCCCACCGCGCCAACGAGTCCGTCCAGGAGGCTGGCTGCGCCGCGCTGCGCAACGTCACCGTCAACAGCGACAACCAGGCCAAGGCGGCTGCCAGCGGCGGCATCGAAGCAGTGGTTGCGGCGATGAATGCCCACGGGTCGCACGTCGGGGTGCAGGAGGCGGGATGCCAGATGCTGCGCAACTTGTCCAGCAAGAGCAACAAGGACAAGGTTGTGGCTGCTGGCGGCATCGAGGCCGTGGTGTCGGCCATGAACGGCCACGTGGGCGACGCGGGGATGCAGGAGGCTGCGTGCGTGGTGCTGCGCAAGCTGGCCATCACGCCCGAGTACCAGGCGCAGGCGGCGGAGGCTGGCGCCATCGAGGCGGTGCTGCAGGCGCTGCAGGTGCACGGCTACAGCAGCTCCCTGGCAGGCGGCCGTCGCGGCGCATCCAGTATGGACGATACCGCGCAGGGCAGCAAGCCCAGCCGGCGCCCCCAGAAAGGCACGGCCATGCTGGAGCTGCCTCTGACCACCACCATGGGCGCGGACCCGCGCGGAGTGCCCATCGTGCCTGGCGGCATTCAGCGCGACGGACGCCGCCGCCTGGCGCAAGCGCCCAGCCTGCGCCTGCCCTCCCGCTGGCCGCTGCCGCCCACTGCGCGCGAGACGGAGAAGCCCAAGAATCCGCTGCAGACGAGCGACATGCAGCTGCAGGGGTGTGCGGCACTGCGGCTGCTCATCAGCACCGAGGAGAGCAAGCTGAAGGCCATGTCCGCCGGCGCCACGGATGTGCTGCTGGCTGCGCTGCGTGGCAACCGCAACAACGCGGAGGTGCAGGAGCAGGCGTGTGCGGTGCTGGCGGTGCTGACGCTGGACTCGCTGACCGAGATCCTGGCGGCGGGCAACTTCTCGGACGCGCTGCTGGTGTGCAAGGCCATGCTGCGCACGCAGGCGGACAACCTGCCGGTGGTTGAGAAGGCCACCGCCGTGCTGGTGGGCCTCATCGCCAACAGCGACGCCCAGGTCAAGGCTGCCGGCGAGGCTGGCGTGATCGAGGCTCTGATGAAGCCCCTCAAAGTGCACATCACAAACAGCGACGTGCAGGAGCAAGGGTGCGCGCTGCTGCGCACGCTGAGCGTAAACCACGACAACATGGTGCGCATGTCCGCCGCCGGCTGCGTGGAGGTGCTCATGGCGTCCATGGACGAGCACCTGCAGAACACGGGGGTGCAGGAGGCTGGCTGCGCGACGCTGCACAACCTGGCGCTGGGGCAGGCCGGGGAGGCTGGTGCGGGCGAGCTGCCGCCCATGCTGCCCGGCGCGCCGCCCCCCGACCGCTTCGGGCGCCTCAAAGACGACCAGCTGGCCAAGAACAGCAACGGCGGCATCCGAGTGGTGGTGGCTGCGCTGCAAGCCCACGCAGACCACGTGCCTGTCCAACTCCGAGGCTGCGCAGCCGTCAAGGCGCTCTGCTACTCCTCAGACAACCAGGTCAAGGCGGCCGTGGCTGGCGGCGTGGAGGCGCTGGTGGCCACGCTGCGCGCGCACGTGGACAACGAGGCAGTCATGGAGGCTGCTTGCGGCGCAATGAGCAGGCTCACCGGCATCGCAGTCAACAAGGCGAAAGCCATGGAGACGGGCGCCATCGAGGCTGTGGTTGCTGCGCTGTCGCGGCACCTGCGCGCGCCTGGAGTGCAGGAGCAGGGGTGTGCAGCGATAGCAAGCATCACCGTCACCGCCGACAGCCAGGCGCGCGCTGCGGCTGCTGGCGGTCTGGAGGTTGTCATTGCGGCGCTGCATGGGCACGTGGAGGATGATCGGGTGCAGGAGGCTGGTTGCTTGGCGCTCAAGCACCTGACGGCCAACCCGGAGAACCACTTGGTGGCTGCTGACCGAGGCGCCATCCGCGCCGTCATCGCCGCGCTGAGCCAGCACGTGGGCAACGCGGGCGTGCAGGAGGGCGGATGCGGCGTGCTGAAGAACCTCACCGTCGCAGCCGACAAGAAGATCGAGGCGGCCCAGGAAGGCGGCGTGGAGGCGGTGCTCTCCGCGCTGCGCGAGCACCCGGCCAACGTGCGCGTCGCGGAAGCAGCCTGCGGCGCGCTGGGCCTGCTGGTCGCCGACCCAGACAACGAGAAGAAGGTTGCGGCTGCCGGCGGCATCGAGGCGGTTGTCCAAGCGCTGCGATCCCACTTCTCCCATCCGCGCCTGGCCGAGGCTGGCTGCGGCGCCCTGGGCAACCTGGCGGTGACGGCCAAGCACCAGATGATGGTGGCCGCGTGCGGCGGCATCGACGCAACTGTCGCCGCCATGCGCGTGCACGTGGACCAAGCTGAGGTGCAGCTGCAGGGCTGCGCCGCGCTGCGCAACCTGGCGGCCAGCAACGTGGACAACCAGAAGCTGGTTGCTCGTCGGTGGGGCATCGAAGCGGTTGTGACTGCGCTGCTGGCACACCCCAACCACGTGGAGTTGCAAGTGGTTGGCTGCGCCGCGCTGCGCAACCTGTCCAGCATCAAGGAGAACGAGGTGGCTGTGGCGGCGGCGGGCGGCATCGAGGCGGTGGTGCAGGCGCTGCGGGTGCACGGCAACAGCGCAGCGGTCCAGGAGGCTGGCTGCGAGGCGCTGGCCAGCATCGTGTGGAGCCAGCTGGAGATTCAGCGCTGGGCGTTGCAGGCTGGCGCGCGCGAGGTGTGCAAGGCTGCGCTCTCCACGCGCTTTCCGAACCACGAGGGCGTGCAGCGCACAGCTCGCATGGCCTTGGCCAAGATCGCCGGAGCGCGGAAACTCAGCCTGTTTGGCATCCCTGCCGCGGGCACTGCCGCCGCCGCTCCGGGCAAGAACCGCAGCTGCCTGAGCAGCAAGGACGCGGAGGAGCTGGTGGCATGGCTGGGCAACGACATGGAGCAGAGCGCAATCACCGACATCCTGCAGCTGGCCATGTCCAGCGACAGCGGTGAGCTCAGCAAGGCGCTCCTGCGCCTGCCTGCGCCCGCGGTGCTGGCAACTCCGACGCCAGCCTACCAGGCCTGATACGAACATGTGTAAACAAAGCTGAAGCTAGAAGCAACGCAAGTAGCACTAAGCGGAAACTGCGAAAGCGAAGCGACCAGCTCACTTTGTCCTTCCTCCGCGTTCCTCATCTTCCGGCACTGCTCGTGTCATCTGTCCTTGCACACGCACAGCATCGCTTTTTGCGCGGCCTGCCGGCGTTGATGCGTACTTGCGCGCCGGGCCGGGTGAGAGCGCAACAACTTGCACTCCACGCCACGCCTTGCGCGGTGCCCGCGCACCAACGGGCTGCCGCGCCCCGCCGCGTGCGCTGCTGCGCGGTGCGAAGACGCTTCTCTTGTTGCGCCGGCGTTGAGCCCGCCAGGTCACCCTCGCCGGCGGCTCAGCCTCTCCAGCCGGCCGCTGCGCGTGCTCTGTTGTTGCTGGTACCCCTGGCATGGGGCACATATAACCCCTCGCTACGCCTGCTGTACTCGCTGCCCCACCCTCCCTCCCCGGGTGAGCTCTCCGGCACCCGTCTGTGTGTTGCGCTCCTCCCGTTCCTCCCCACCCTCCTGGCCCTGGCCCGCGGCGCAGCGCAGCAACGCCGCGACCAGGCGCTGCCGGCGCTGGGCTCGCAGGACGCCTCGGCAGGCGCCACCGACTGGGCGCTGGTGCTGCGCGCCTCGATGGAGCTGGGCGGCTACAACCTCCTTGGCACAGTCGGTCAAGCCTGGGGCCTGGAGCACACCAGCGCGGTGCACGCGGCGGTGCTCCTCAGCAGCATCAACGTCTTCGTGCCCCTGGGCGCGGCGCTGTCGGGCGAGCTGGTGCGGCCCGCAACCTGGGTGGCGTGCGTGCTGGTTCTGGCCGCCATCGCGCTGCTCAACAGCGGCGGCGGGGTAGGCCAGCTGACGTCCGGCGACGGCGCGCTCACTCTGGTGCTCTCTCCTGGTGACGCTGCAGTGCTGTGTGCAGCGCTGAGCTACAGCACCTACACCGTGCGTCTGGGCGCCTTTGCGCGGCGCCTGCCCGCGCTGCCGCTGTCGGCGGGCAAGACTGCGGTGCTGGCCCTGGGATGCTGCGCCTACGCCGTCGCTGAGCGCGGCTTGGGCCACGCGCACCCGCTGGAGACGGGCTCCGTCCTCTGGGGCGGAGAGGGCGCATCGCTTGAGCTGCGGAGCATCGCCTGGGCAACGCTCCTCTTCTCGGCTCTCGTGCCGGGCAGCCTCGCCACTTGGTTGCAGGCGCGCGGCCAGTCCGGCGTCTCGGCTCCGGAGGCTCAAGTCATACTGGCGCTCACGCCCGTCGTATCGGTCTGTGTCGCCGGAGCGCTGCTCGGCGAGACCGTGGGCGCAAACGTGTTCGAAGCGGGTGCCATCATGCTCACTGCGTCGGCAATCTGCATAGCCTCCGACATCCGGGCCGGCAAGCAGAAGACGACGTGATGTCACAACGCATGGCTGCTGGCCTGTGACTTGTTGTTTGAGAGACGCGACAACAACTAACGCTCGCTCGTCGTCGGTCGCTCGCGGACTTGATCCTCGAAATCTGTCGCGCCTCCGCACTTCTCGTGTGTGTCCGCGTCTGTGTGCTGCGTGTGCTTGCGAGCTGTGCAGCCTGTGTTGCGGGGGGTGAAGAGACGCACCATCGGAGCCACTGAGCCCCCAGTGCGCCACCTCTCCAGCCAGCAGCCTGGTCATGGCCTTCGCTCCTGCCGGCTGCTCCGCGGCGCCGTGCGTCGCTGCGGGCGTGGTCCGCGCTGGGGTCCGCTCTGCGCGCGCTTGTGCGCCGGCGCTGGGAAGCGGCAGCGTTTGCACTATGCGCGCGTTGACAGCGATATCCGCAAGAGCTCCCTCTGGCGGGCCGAGCCGAGGCCACGCCGCCACCGCACGCGCCAGCAGCCTGTCACTCAGCCGGTGCGCGCCCGGGCTCGCGCGCGGGGGCGGCGGCGTGGGCTCGCTTGATGTACCGCTGTGTGACTCAAAGCACCACAAGCTGAGGAACCGCCGACAGCACCCAAGCCGCTCCTGTGCGCGCCTCACCCGCCCCGCCCGCCCCCGCCTTGGCCGCAGGAGAGCCAAGCGTGCGCCTGGCGGCTACTACGTGTTCTCTGGCTCGGCCAACACGCCGCTTGCTCTGCCCGACGAGGAGGCTGACGAGGGCGACGCTCAGGAGCCGGACAGCGACCACGAGGGCGACGAGGACGAGCGCGACGTGGTCAGGGTGCTGCAAGGAGAGGAGACGTTTGAAGCAAAGCTGCTACGAGAGGCGATCGCGCGCGCCTCAGCCGCCGACGAGAAGCCCGCCGAGGCTGAGCGCGTCAAGTGGAGCAAGATCAAGGATCGGTTGCGTCCCACGCAGGCTGCGCTGGGCTACGACTGGTGCTTCTACAAGCTGAAGAACCTGATCAGCGAGGCTGCGGCGCAGCGTTACATGGACAGCAAGCCGGTGCCTTACGTACAGCGCGGAAAGAACAAGTACGTGGTAGACCACCACCACACGCTGGCCGCGCTGGAGCTGTTCACGCGTTCCACCGGCTGCGACGTGACCATCACGTTGGAGCGCATCCGCAGCTTCGACAAGACGGAGCAGAACAGCCTGACGGACGAGGCGTTCTGGGGGCTCATGGAGGGTAAGGGATGGGCCTTCCTGCGCGACGAAAACTACAACCGCAGCAGCACGGGCAGCCTGCCCAAGGACTTTGCGCTGTCCAGCTTCCGCAACGACGTGTACCGCTCCATGGGCGGCTTCGCGCGGGTGTACGACGTGCTGAAGCGCGGCAAGGAGCTGGAAGACCTGCTGTTCTTTGAGTTTCGCTGGGGCTTCTTCTTCTGGCTCCACCGCAACGACAGCTTCAGCCTCTGGCCGGACAAGCGCCTGCTGCGCGCCTTTCAGCGCTGCGTGGCGCTGGTGTCGGAGATCGACACCCAGGAGTACGCGGCTGACGCAAAGGCCAACACGCTCAAGGTGAAGGACTGCATCTACCTCAGCACGCAGGTCATCGAGCCAGCCTACCAGGTGCTGTCCTTCTACCTGCGCAATTTGGCCATCGAGTACGACAACCTCAAGGGCAAGGAGCGCACAGTGGCTGGGCTGGGGGACCTGTTTGGCACGGACACGCTGCCGGGCAAGGTTGTGCGCTGACAAGGCTGTGTGTGTGTTGGTTTCATGGCATGACACAGGTAGATCTTCTACAGGCAGCAGATACAGCGGCTGGGTTTCTCGTCTCTCAGACACGACAGACGGAGGCGTAACTTGAAATATGTTGGGCCACGCCACCTCGCCACGTCGCCATCATCAGCACCACTGCGCTATTGCCTCAACCTGAGCTTAAGGCACTAGGCGCCGTGTGAATCCACATCTAAAATCAAAGACTTGTCCGCTCCGCCTACGCCCGTCGGAACGCGGCCACCGCCGCAGAGAACTCCTGGTGGAATCCCGGGTGCGCCGCCTGGTCTCTGGCAGAGCGCTGGCCCCGGTGCAGCGACGGGCGCCCCTCCTCATCCGCGTGGTGCTGCAGCACCCTGGTCGACGGGACGCGCGACATGCGCACCGAGCGTGTGCGCGACAACCCCTGCCTCCGCACCAGTCCCACCAGCCCCGTGGCCTCCTCATCGCGCCTGTAGCGCTCATCTTCAGCCTCCGCCTCGGCTTCGGCGATCACAGCGTCCACACGCGCTGCATCTGACAGGGGCGCCTCCTCTGCATCGGCGGGCACGGCACCCACCTCCGCGTCGCTTTCGGAAATGGGTGCCACGGTGGCAGAGGCGGCGGCGGCGGGGGGCGCGTCGAAAGGCGGTTGCAGCTGCTCTGTTGCGCGTGCGCGCAGCCAGGGGTGAGTGGCTCTGGGGGCGCTGAGCTCCTTGCTCATCAGCGTCATGGTGCTCTGCT
>Ga0049083_10001167_pt1 | contig 9909 bp, 13 predicted proteins | sample GreLakmeMI27MSRF_FD_66719 | JGI IMG/M metagenome (GOLD analysis project Ga0049083, IMG submission 66719) | Freshwater lentic microbial communities from great Laurentian Lakes, MI, USA - Great Lakes metaG MI27MSRF | ecosystem: Environmental > Aquatic > Freshwater > Lake | place: Great Lakes...
AGAGCCAAACACGGCCCCTTCGCGTGCACTGTGCTCCGCGCACGATGGCAACCACACCAACGGTGGCGACATGTGCGTCCGACTGCAGCGGTTGCTCCAACAACGACTTGTTTGCCAACAAGAACGGGCCTGGGGCGGGCTACGGAGGATGCGTCAACGCAGGCGCGTGCTTGCCGCTGTGCCAGCAAGCTGGCCCGCTCGTGCAGCCCACTTGCCTGCGTGTTGCTGACGCGCGCGTGCACCCGCAGGCGACACGGCTTGGATTGTGCGTACCGGCGCAGCGCAACCCTCCGCGCTCGCTGCCTCACTCGCGCTTGGGGCACCCCAGCTCGGCGCGCTTGCCCGCCCCCGGCCAGCCTGACGCACCAGAAGCGCGTCGCGTGGCGCCACACGAGCGCAGCGAGCGTTGCGGCGTCAACCGAGCTCCCTCGACCTCTGACAACTCTCTCGCGGCTACAGATGTCCTCCACCGCCATCGTGCTCATGATGACCATCCCGGGTGCGTGTTTGACTCCCAGGCACCGCACGGCGCGCCAGTATCGGAGGGGCCGCAGAGGGGTCGCGCGAGGCTGACCGCTGACAGACTGGCAGGCATGCCCCTTTTGACTGCCTCCGACTGGGACCGACTCGCGCCGCGCGCACGCTGGTCCCTCCCACCCCACGCGCCCCGCCTCACGCTCGTGCGCCCCTCTCCCAGGCCTGGCCATGTTCTACGGAGGCATGGTGCAGCCCAAGAACTATTTGCACACTGGCACGCATAGCGCCCTTCCGCCTGCGCTAGCCACGCTGACACGCTTTTGCCCTGCAGTCATGCAGTGCTTCACCATCTGCTGCCTCATCACGTGCATGTGGATGATCTTCGGTGCGCTGGGGGCTGCGCGCAGTGTGGAGCAGCGCAAAGAGGCGTACCGGCGCGCACATCTGGGCACGGCTGACAGCTGACGCCCCTCTCCTAGGCTACAGCTTGTCTTTCCGCCCAGGCACGGCGGTCATCGGCGGCGCTGACCGTTTCTGGCTCATCGGCATGGAGATTTACTCGGTGCACCCCTTCGCTAAGACCATTCCCGAGAGCGTATTCATGATGTTCCAGATGACTTTCGCCATTATTACTCCCGCGCTCATCGTGGGCGGACTGGCAGAGCGCATGAAGTTCTCCGCGCTGATCGTGTTCATGGCGGCTTGGCACCTCATCGTCTACTGCTTCGTGGCACACTCCGTGTGGGGCCCTGACGGCTTCCTCCGCACCGCAGGCATCCTGGACTTTGCGGGCGGCAGCGTGGTGCACCTGAGCAGCGGCGTTGCGGCCCTGATGTGCGCCATCGTGCTGGGCAAGCGCCACGGCCACGGCAACGCGCGTTTCGAGCCCCACAACGTCAGCATCAGCCTTATCGGCGCCAGCCTGCTCTGGGTAGGCTGGTTCGGTTTCAATGCGGGCAGCGCAGTGTCCAGCGGCGCGCTGGCGGGCCAAGCGATGGCGAACACGCAGATCTGCGCCGGCGCGGCGGGCATGTCCTGGATGATGACCGAGTGGTTCGTCAAGGGCAAGCCGACGTTGATGAGCGTCATCTCCGGCGCCGTCTCTGGCCTGGTGTCAATCACTCCAGGGGCAGGGTTTGTGGATTACAACGGGGCTATCATCATGGGCTTCATCACCGGCATCCTGTGCTCGCAGAGCATCCGTCTGAAGCACTACTTCGGCTACGACGATGCGCTGGACGCGTTCGGCGTGCACGGCATGGGCGGCGCAATCGGCAGCATCTTGACAGGCCTGTTTGCCACGCCCAAGCTCAACAACTTCTACCCAGCATGCCCTTACGACACCGAGCCCTGCATGGGCGAGTGGACCCAGCGCGTGAGCGGTGCCTTCTACGACCGCGAGCTGACAAAGTACTACGGAGTGCCCAACCGCTACGGCAAGCAGATCGGCCTGCAGCTGTACGGCATCATGGTGGTGGCTGGCTACTCCGGCTTTGCAACCTACTGCATCCTCAAGGTGATCGACAAGGTCATGGGCCTGCGCGTGGACATCCGCGACGAGGTTGAGGGACTGGACGCCAGCGTCCACGGAGAGACGGTGTACTACGGCGGAGACGACATGAAGCCGCCGGAAGTGAGCACCCACGGCACGGAGATGGTGACTCACTCGTGAAGCTGGCTCAAGATGAAGCCGGCCCTAAACCGACCACGAAAGCTCTTACCACGCGACGCTCTCTAGCGCGTTGGTTCAAGCACTCGCGGCGCTGAAGCCTTTACCACTATGTTTTTGTTCTATGCAACGCTACTGAATTATGCCCATGGCGTCTCATCTCATGCGCCTGCGCTAAGCTGCTTGAACTGGGCGGAGAGGAAGGCGACCACCTGACAAGCGGTGGCGCAGTCGCCGGCCGACACCGCCGCCACTGCGTATACGTCGCCCGGGCTGAGCGGCCCCGTGCGCAGCGCCACCGCCACGCGCACCACGTCAGCGTGGCAGGGCCAACGCGAACGCAGCTGCGACAGCGCACACTTCAGAGCAGCCTCCAGCGCGCCGTCGACGTGCGCTTGCGCTTGCGCGTGGGCGGCTCTCGACGCCAGAGCGTCAACTAGTGAGGCGCTGGAGATGAATGAAGAAAGCTCGGGAGCCTGCAGGCAGCGCACGCGGCGAATCACTTCCTCCGGATCCAGCGTGGCGCTCGTCACCAGTACGCTGTGGCCGCACGCATCGTGCATTTCGTGCATCTCGTGCATTTCCGCTTCGACGTCGACCTCGCACTCGGCCACTGCTGCACCCGCGCCGCCGCTACCCGCCTGCTCTGCGCGCACGCGCGTGCACGCCGGTTCCCTGCACTCTCCCTCGTCGGGGCGCGCGCTATCTCTGATGCCCTCGCCGCTCAGAGCGGCAACTTCAGCCACCGTCAGAGCCTTCTCCGAAGGTGCAGCCTCATTATCAGCGTCCCCGCTGCACTCCACCAGGTCAACCATGCCAGCTGCGGCGCCCTGCTCGTCCTGCGCGGCTGCGGCTGCGGCCATGAGGGCGTGCGCGCGCTCCGCTGTGTGCTTGGGCGAACACAGGCTGGGAATGTCGAGCCCAGAGGGAAGCACCACTGAGACGGTCAGCGGCGTGCCCAGTCCGTTTGCCAGCTGGAACACTTTGAGATAGCGTAGTGCAGCTGGGGCCCTGAGACAGCCCTTGCAGCGCAACGTGGCATGCCAGTCTGAGCGGGAGCCCGGGAAGTGTCAGCGCGTGACGCACGCCTTTTCTGGGCCCGCAAGGCCACGCACGGTTCTTCACGTTGTTTTCCGTACGCCCAGGCAGCAAGCGCGCCAACGCCGCCCAACGGCTGCCCTGCCGGCAGTATGCCTCCGCGAGCGTGCGCTCTTCTTGCTCGGTCCAATCCAGTTTGCTGATGCCGGGCTGCAGCTGTCCGTTGTAGCGATCACGACACTGCTTGCCCGTGCGCCCGCAAAGACTGAGCGCAAAGTCAGACCAGCTGGGTCGACTGCCGGGTGGTGTGTGGAGAACAGCAGCCGAAATGGTGGCATCCTCTTGCGGAGTCCAGCTTTGACCGCCGCGTTTTCGCGTCTTGCGGGCCAGCCGCATGTCAGAGTGCAACTCGTCGTCCTCTTCCTCCTCCTCCTCCGCGTCCCCGTCGCTCTCCGTCGGCAATAAGCCGGCCCACCACCTAGCCCGCCACCGTAGACGAGCGTGGCGTGGCTGCAGCCGTCGACGAGGCGGCGGTTAAGGAGGGTTAGGAGACCGGCTCACGTCGGCGAAACGCGCAACGACGGGGACGCCACGCTTCTCCCACGCACCGGCGCTGGCGCCACCAATGCGTCCAAGTCCAACGGATCCGCGCGTGGGCGGCGACATGCAGCGCTGCGCTTTCGCGTCAGCCCAACAGGCTGAGCCTCCTTCGCAGCCTCGCCCACGCCGTCTCCGCTCTGCTCCATCGCAGCTCGGTCACAACAGCGCGCACGAAGGCTCCTGCGCGCGCATTTTGTCGATTTTCGTGCGACGCGTGCGTGGCGGCGGCGGCCGACGCCTACGCGATATGGCAAACTTGCCACTCCCCCCTACGCGTGACTCATTACCCGCTATCCTCATAGGCTGCGCGTGGTCTCAGCCCGGGAGGCCTCAGTGCGGCGGGGCATGCCTTGTTTTGCGTGCTTTGGCGCGCTGGAGAAGGAGAAGTCTCAGTGGACGGCTGAGGACGCTGCGCTCCACGCCGCTGCGATGCTGGGTGACGTGTCGGGTGTGACTGCGGCGCTGGGTTCGGGCGCAGACGTGAACAAAAGGGATCAGCGCGGCGCAACTGCCCTGCACGTGCTGGTCAACAACAGCGACGGCAATCCCTGCTTCAGCACCGCGTTGCACTTGTTGGTGCACTACGGCGCCCACACAGACGCGGGCGACTCGACAGGTGCGTGACGGCTGCAGGTGCTTGTAGGCCCTCAGTATCGCTGACTCCCACTTCCTACTGCTGCTCCTTCCAGGCCAAACGGCGCTGCACTTGGCCGCTGCTGGCGACCGGCTGCACCTGTTGGAGATCCTGCTGGCCAGCGGCGCGAGCACCCACGCGCGGACGGTTGACGGATGCACGCCTCTTCACCACGCGTGCGAGAAGGCCTCTGAGCCGCTGGTTCGAGCGCTGCTGTGCGCCGGCGCTGCGGTGGATGCCCAGAGCTCTTCTGGCCGCACCCCTCTGGTCCTGGCCTCCACGAGACCTCAGGGCGGTCCTCCCATACAGGGTCTCCTCACCTTCTGGCAAGCGGACACCCACCGCGCTGCGTTCATCACTGCCAGCTTGCGCGGACACCGCTACGCGGCCATGCTTGGAGGAAGTCGTACGGGGAGCCGCTATTATGAGGGGTCTGCTCATGGAGAGAGCTTGAGAGCCCAAAGCGCGGGGCTCTCACCCAGCATTGGGGTTCCACACGGATCCATGGATGACCTGCAAGCGCTGGCCATGGGGCAACACGGAAGCTGCGCGGCACTCAACGCGCTCGTGGAAGCCGCATGAGATGTCAAGGAGAGAGATTGTTGTTCGGCCGTGCGTGTGACTGAGGAGCGTACAGTACTGTTCGACACGACTGTTCCACAAATGCTGGCCCCTCGCCTCCTGGTTGTGTCTGCGTGGCAGCGGCGATGTATGCGTGGACGTGCGCGCGTGCGGCTGGATTGCCGCAGCCGAGCGACTGCGGTCCCCGAGCAGGAGCCTGAGCAGCACCAACGGCTATTCAGCGACGACCTTGTCTCAGGCGTGCTCACCGTGCGCCAGAGCGCGCAGCGCGGTGCCTACCGCTTCGGCCTAGACGCGCTGCTGCTGGCCACAGACCTGCCGGACGGACTGCTGCAGCGTGCCGAGTCGCCGCTGGTGCTAGACTTGGGCGCAGGGAGCGGCGTGGTGGGCCTGTGCGTGGCCAGCAGGCACGCACACTGTACCGTGCTTGCAGTTGAGCGCCAACTAGCGCTCGCAGAGCTTGCGCGCCACAACGCCGCCGCTGCCGGCTTCTCGCACAGGATGGCGGTGTGCTGTGCAGACGTGCGAGACCAGAGCGCTTGGCTCTCGTCGCAGTGTCAGTCTAACAGAGTCACGCTCCTGCTCTGCAACCCACCGTTCTATTATTTGCAACCGGCGCACTCTACAGCAGCTGCAGTGCAGTCGCAGCGCCTGGCCGCCAGGCACGAGCTGCACGGAACCTTAGGTGATTTTGTGGCAGCAGCGTCTGCAGTGCACGCAACTGCAGCAAAGTTCGTCATCCCGCCACAACGCCTGCCTGACCTGCTCACAGCGCTGCCATCTGGCTACAACATCTCGTCTTTGAGGTTCGTCCACGCCGCGCCGGGAGAAGAAGCATACCTGGTTGAGGTCTTTGTGAGCCGCAGCGGGTCGCCGATGGGGGTCAAGGCTCCGCTGTTTGTGCGCGGCGAAGATGGGCGGTACACGCGCCAAGTTGCGCTGCGCATAGCAAACGCCGCCAGAGCTGATGGACGGCTGGCGAGCGAGGCGGAGGTGCAGCACATCAGAGACACTTGCGTTCGCCGGACACACGCGGACAAGGACAACACATAAATTGGACGCGCCACTCCCGCTGCTGCGTGGTGAAGAGATGTACGTGATCAGGTCGTTGGTCTTGGTCATTGATACCTCATACCATTCGTACGTTTCTGCACTTGAGGCGCCTTCGGCTGCGCGATGTCTGCTCATCATCTCGTGAAGCATTGCCATGGCAAAAGCCGCGTGCGAGTGGCGCGCGTGTGGCGCAGCGGCAGCGGGTTGCATCACTTTGCAGAGTGGACCGTCGAAGTGTTGCTTGAGTCCGCCATGGCTGCTGCTTTCCTGCACGGCGACAACAGCGGCATGACGGCCACGGACACGGTGAAGAACTCGGTGAGACGCTGTCTGCGCGCGAGCGTTGAAACCCAGTCGCTCATGCTTCACACCAGGTGTACAAGGTTGCCAAGGCGCAGACGGAGCGATGCAGCTGCGAAGAGTTCGCGGTGGCTGTGGCGGAGTATTTCGTGGCGGAGTATCCTCTGGCGTGTGCCCGTAGCAAGCGCCTCCTTTTTGGGGGTCACGCGCTGTCAGCCTCGCCGCTGACACGCCTCACACACCCCAGGTGTCAGCCGCGGAGGTGAACGTGGAGGAGAAGCCTTGGGAGCGCGCGTGCGTGGACGGCCAGGTGCACGACCACGGTGCGCAGCGCAGCAGCGGTGACTGACAGTGCGGCCCCTGCACTGGTGGGCGCGACGTTTCAAGTCGCCTCCGTCACGCCCTCTGTTCTCACGCGCCGCGCCTGAGCTTCCTAGCCTACCTGCTGCGCGCGCCCGCCGTGCGGCTGGGCTTCGCCTTGGCTCGCCGCGGTGCGACGACGAGAGTGAGCGGCGGCGTGCGTGACCTCACGCTGCTCAAGACCACCCAGTCCGGCTACGAGGGCTTCCTCAGAGACGCCATGACCGTGTTGCCAAACACGCGCGAGCGACTGCTGGCAAGCGCAGTTGCTGCATCTTGGTGCTTCTCCAGCTGCCCTCCAAACTCAGACGCAACCTTCGCTGCACTCCTCGCCGCGCTCACAAACAGCTTCTTCGGACCCGCTCAAGGGGGCGTCTACTCACCTGGCGTGCAAGCGACACTCTACCAGATGGGCAGCGCCGCTCTCGCCGCGGAACCGCGATTGGAAAGCATCACGCTTCGGTGCCCAAACATACACTTCCTGCCGATACTTCCTGCCGGCATTGCGTTCGATCACGACGTCTACGTGGCCACGAGTGAGCCGCACGGTACCATTGAGGCTACGGTTGGGCGCACGGCAGATTCGCCCGTGGCGGTGGCACGCTTGTGAGGGGGTCCGGATGCGTGTGTGGTTATTATAGACACCTCACGCGCCGCTCAACAGTGTCCACAGTGTCCGCACAGTGGCACAGAGTTGCAGAGTTGCTCCTTCACTTGGTGCCAGGGCGCTTCTTCTTGTTGAACGAGTCCTTCGTCGCCTCCGCCATCTTTTCCTGCGCGGTGCGGGGCGGGAGCGGGTGAGGGCCCAAAGGGGCAAAGCCGTGAAACTGCGTCTCTCACCTGCGCCTCAAAGCCGCTCTTGAACGCGTAGGTGCTGGCAAGCGCCACCAGGGTGACCACCACGGCGCCACCTATGAGGAGAAAGCGCGCGAGAGAGAGAGCAATTTGTCAGAGAGAGGGCAGGCGCACATGCAGGAGCAGCGCAGGAACGCGGTTCTGCGTACCAACCACAGCCTCCACGGGCGCCTCCACAGCGCCGTACTTGGTCGCCTCCTCCGCCACTTGCAGCAGAACGGCGGGAAGCGCCGCGCGCTGCTCCCCCCAAAAGACACGGTGAGTCAGCAGTGGGCTTGCTGCCGCACTGCGAGGAGCGAGACGACGCACCGTGCGCAGTGCACGGCCGCGGCTCTGCGCCGGAGTGACGTGGCGCGGGGAGATGCGGGAGGCGAGGGACACTGGGGCGCGCGCGGGCGCCTGACAACATATGCCCACGGAGTGGCCTCTGTCAGCTCAGCTGAACGCGTATCAGGTGCCACGCGCGCACGCACCAGGCTGCAAGTGCACGCCATTTGCGCTCTACAGTCCGGCGTCGTTGGAGGGAATGCCGAAAACGCGCCGTACGACCAGGCGCGTCGTACAACTATACGGGAGCGGTCCTTTCTTGTCCGCCTGCGCGTGTGCGTGTCGCGCCAGGCGGCGCCGGGGCGAAATGGTGCGCTGACCCTCAGCGTTGAGCGCGTGGACTGTGCGAGCGCTGTGAGATGCTCTCTGCAACCCACGCACACCTCACACCGTCGCTGGCGCGCCTCGCCGTGGCTGGCTGGCCTAGCGCGTCTGTTGCGTCTGCTGCTGGGCTGGCGAGCGGTGCCTCGCGAGCGTCTGCCAGATTTAGGTCTGTGCTGTGAGCTCTGGGCCCTGACGCCGCTTTGCTTCCGCGCAGGTGAACGTGCCGAAGGGCAAGAAGACTTACTGCAAGAAGTGCAAGAAGCACGCGGCGCACAAGGTGACGCAGTACAAGACGGGCAAGGCGAGCCTGTTCGCCCAGGGTGCGTTTCCCGGCCACCCGGCTGGCCGCAGACGCACGCGCGGACGCACCACGTGGCGCGACGCGCCAGGCACAAGGGCTGGCGCCTCCGCCTCCGCACGCGCTGCGTCGCCTCCGGCCGCCAGCCGGGCCTCCAGAACGCGAAACCCTAAAACCTCACACACTGAGCTGCTCTCGCCAGGCAAGCGCCGCTACGACGCCAAGCAGAGCGGCTACGGCGGTCAGACCAAGCCCGTCTTCCACAAGAAGGCGCGCGCAACCACACGCCTCACTCACGCTGGCTCTGCTCCTGCTCGCCCCCCTTGCGCGCTCTTCGCTCGCGCCTGATCTGCACCTGCTGTCGCCACTCCTCACAGGCCAAGACGACCAAGAAGATCGTGCTGCGCCTGCAGTGCTCGACTTGCAAGTACACGCACATGCACCCCATCAAGCGTTGCAAGCACTTTGAGATCGGCGGTGACAAGAAGGGCAAGGGCGCGCAGCTCTTCTAGGCTGTGATAGCCGCCTGCTGCCGCCTGCTGCCGCGTGCGAGTGGTTGGGGAGCGCACGCATGCGCCGCGTGTGCTGCGCACGCTGTTCGTGTGACACACACACAGCTTTTGCGCGTCGTACAGCCATTCGTACAGCTCACGCAGCGGCTCCTTGATTCCTTGCAGTCGCAGTGATGCGCTTTCAAAACGGCGTGCCCCGCATCTCAGCCGTATCGAACTTTTCGGGTCGCCCGTTTCCGCCGCACGCCTTGTCCAGCATGCGATGCAGACGCACAACTTCCTCGTGCCGGCCGAGCACGTCCAGTCCAGCGGCTCCGGCCAGCAGGTCGGCAGCCGTGACTTCGGACGCTCGGTAGTACTCTTGGTTTTCCTTATCCCGGGGGACGACCACCAGGCCTTGAAGGCCAACCCCAACGAATAGCCCCGCAGATGAGCCGTAACTGTAGTTGGCCTCCAACTCCGTGCGCTCCGGGTCCAGGTGAACCCCGCCCTCCGCATGTCTTCCTAGAGGCCCTAAAGCAGCCTGCACCGCCATGCTGAGCTTCATGTTGGTGCCCGTGAACAGGGAGACGGACTCGTCGCTGTTGAGCACCAGCAGGACGTCTGAGCGTGCGCCTCCAAAGTCGAAGCCGCCGCCGCCGCCGCCAAACGCAAAGCTGCTTGGCGCCGACCATCGCGTGCGTCCGTCCAGACCCTTGAACTTGGACAGCTGAGCAGCCAGAACAGAGACGGCAAGCCGTGAGCGACCAGAAATGCACAAGACGCGCTTCTCACGTGCTGTGCACCGTGCGCTGCGCACTGCGCTCTGCTGTTTTGCTTGCGTCTGCAAACGCGCACGCACCACCACTCCTGAGCCTGCTGACACGGAGGCGAACATGCC
>Ga0049083_10001170_pt1 | contig 9905 bp, 6 predicted proteins | sample GreLakmeMI27MSRF_FD_66719 | JGI IMG/M metagenome (GOLD analysis project Ga0049083, IMG submission 66719) | Freshwater lentic microbial communities from great Laurentian Lakes, MI, USA - Great Lakes metaG MI27MSRF | ecosystem: Environmental > Aquatic > Freshwater > Lake | place: Great Lakes...
GCCAGGCCTTTCGTCGTCGTCTCAACCTGCGAAGGAGGGGGTCGCTGGCTGCCGCTGCCACTCTCATCATCATCCCCGACTGATGCGATGCTCACCTCCGTCGGCGCCGGCGGCGCGGCGGGCGCGGCGGGCTGCTGCGGCGCCGGGTGCAGAACGAAATGGCTGCTGAGGCGCTGACTGGGATGCTGCGTGCTCAGGGCGAGCTCCCTGCATGCGACGCCTGGTGGCATAATCGGGAACTGGATGCGCAGCGTGGTGAGCAACGTTCCGTCCAGCACCGCATCAACCACCCGTCCCGGCGAGCCCGGCACGCCCGCGTCCAGAGCCACGGCCACCAGCAGCGCTGACGCGTCGTCTCGGGACGGGGTCAGCTGCACGTTGGACAGCCGCGCATCGGCGAAGGCGGCCAGCGCGCGGCGCAGCTCTTCCAGCAGCGCAGAGCCGGCGCAGAGCGCAGGGCAGAAGGGCGACAGGCTGAACGAGACGGTCGTGCGCGCCAGTAGCGCGCCCAGAGCAGCAGCGGCTGACGAAGCGGGCGCGGGCGGCGACAGAGCTGCAGCGGCGGTGGGTTGAGGCACCTCGGCTGGCCCGGCGCGCGATGCGCAGGAGGCTGAATAGTCCGCGCAGCAGTCTCCGTGAGCCGCGCAGTCGGCGGTGCAGCAGCACTGCTTGCTTGCCGCCGTCACAGGCTCGTTGTACCAGCACTGGCCGCAGACGCCAAGGCACGAACGCTCAACAGCACCAGGCGCCTGCGACGCCGCGGTGCTGAGCGCCACCAGGAGCGTCAGCACGCAGCGCCACGCCATGCCGGCGTGGCGGTGGGGCGCGTGTGCCCCGGGTCATGTTGCGTCACGTCCTGTCCCGTCACCTGTATCCGTCGATTCTTACTCGACGGCTCCACGCCCTTCAATCATTCATCGCCCTGAGACGGCACCTAGACGCAGACAGAGCGCGAGGGGGATGCGAACAAGTGCGACTTTGGCGTTGATGCGACTATGCACCACAGTCAGACCCGCCACTGCTCTGCGCCTCACAGCTTGCGGCTCTTGGTGACGTGCGTCTTGATGCCCGTCGCCTCTCCCGCATATCCGCCCGCTGCGCCTGCGGTGGCCTCGCGCACGGCTCCGGAGCGTCGCACGAGCGCCTTTGCATACTGCAGCCGGTGCTTCTTGCGCGGGTTCTTCATGTCCTTGTTGCGGTGCGGCGTCAGCCCGCGGTTGCTGCTCATGGCGCCCGTGATGCCGCGCTTGCCCGCCGCCTGCGCAGCCTCCGCCGCGTGCACCGGCGCAAAGCGTGCAACCGGGTCGTACGCAGCACGCTTGGCCGCCTTCCTGGACGCGGCGGCGCCAGCGGCGGCGCTGTACATCTCGTCGTCGCTCATATCCGCTGCGCCGCCGCCATCGCCGTCCTCGCCAAACTCCTCCTCCCCCTCGCGGCTGTGCACGCCGCCGATGGGCGCCGGTCGGCGCTCGAATGCGGCGCGACGCTCGCCCAGGTCGTAGCGGAACGGCACGTCAGCCTCGCCGGTGACCCGAGCGCGCTGCTGCTGCGACCCCGCTGCAGTGACGGCTGCGGCTGCGGCAATGGCGCTCAGCTTGACTCGCTTGGCGGGCGGCGCGCCCAGGCCCGATGCGCCGCCGCCCTGGGCCTCGATGCGCTGGACGGCATCCACGATGTCGGTGACGTCATCTGCGAAATCAGCAACCTGCTGCGACATGCCGACCACCTTGCGCTCTGCGGCTGCGGAGCGCTTGCGCTCCTGCTTGGACAGCGGCACGCGCACGAAGAGGCTCTCCTCCTCCGCGGCGCGGCGCTGCAGGCGCTCAGCCTCGCGCCGTACGAATGCGCTGTCGGCGGCGGCTGTGCTCTCGCCGCGCAGCACCGTCGGAGCGCCGTCCAGCTCCTCAGCAAGCTCCTGGACCAGCACGCTGCGCGCCGCACGGCGCCGACGCTCCGCAGCCGCGCGGCCCGCTCGGCCGGCGCCTCGCTCCTCCCCATCCTCCTCGCCAGCCATGCGCACCGGTGCCAGCTTGGGCGCCCGGTACAGACCGCTGCCATCGCCGCCGTCGCCGCCGTGAGACACCATTGCGCCCAGGTTGGGTCGGTAGCTGAGCGCGTCTGGGGCTCCAAGCCCCGGTGCATCTGGCTGTTCGCCGTCTGCGGCTCCACCTGTGGCTAAGGAGTCCGCCAGCCGGAGCAGCTTGTCCAGCTGGTAGCTCATGCGCTTGTCGATGGGCTTGGCCTTGTCCAGGAAAGTTCTGATCTCCAGGAGGCGCAGCAGCACAGGGTGGTCGTGCACCGGGCGGCCCTCAGCCTTGAGCAGGATGTAGAAGGTGAGGTTGATGCTGTACGAGAGCAGCAGCAGGTGCTTGGTGTCCAGGTAGCTGATGCCCAGGGCGGTGGGCGCCCCGGTGCCCGCGCGTGCGGCTGCCAGCAGCGGCGCGGCGCGCTCCCGCAGCTCCGTCAGCGCAGAGCGCAGCTCCAGCGCCAGAGAGTGCAGCTCCGGCGCGTCAGCGGCCACGGCGGCGGCGGAGCGGTGGGTGAGGGACTCCACCACGGCACCCCGGGAGCGGGCCAGCGCGCCCAGCGACAGCGGCGCGCCCGCGCCGCCCTCGCTCTCAGAATCCTCCTCCTCCTCTTCTGCGTCCTCAGCCAGCTCGTCCTGCACGCGGGGCCAGGCAAGGCGTGAGCAGCAGGGAAACAGAGGCTGCAGCGGCCTCTAGGGCCAGCCGTCAGTCGCACCTGGTCGAAGTCCTCCACGCGCAGCCCAGACGCAGCCTCGCGCTGCAGACGCAGCGCCTCCCTCTCCTCCTCCGCCTCCGCGTCTTCGTCGTCACCGTCCTGCGCGCCACGGCACGCATGCACTCAGCCGCCGCAAGCCCTCTTCTCTCTTGCGCGCGGCCGCCACGCTGCACGCACGCACGCACGCACCTCCTCGTCCCCGTCGTCGTAGTAAGCCTCTTTGCGGCGACCCCAACCGTCACCCGGCCCAGCCTCTTCCTCCTCTTCTTCCTCGTCCGCCGACTGCTGCCGCAGCAGCCGGCTCTTCACAGCCTTACGCGCGCGGGCCATCTCGCGCAGCTGCGCGTCGTCGTCCTCCTGCTCCTCGTCGCTGCTGGCGGGGCCCAGGTCCAGCACGCCCAGCTCGTCGCCGCTGTCTTTGCCCGTGGGCATTGCGGCTGCGTCGTCCTGCAGGCGCAGGGACAGCTTGTTGGCGGAAGCGTGGAAGCGGTCCAGCTCGTCGCGGTCCTCCTCGCGCAGACCCCCGCCGCCGGAGACGGCGCGGCCGCGAGGCGTCTTGCTGGCGCTACGCGCCGAGCCGCCCGTGCGGCCACCGCCGCCGGGCGTGCCGCCCGCGGAACGACGACCAGGAGGCGCCATGGTGCACGCGGCAGGCGGAGGCTGGGATTCTGGCAGAAGCTGGTTGTTGAACGAAAAAAGCGGACGTGCGATGCAACATCAACACTTGTGTGGGCTCTTGGACGTGACTTGGCTGCATCAGAGAGCGACTGCGCGCTCCCCCCGCCGCCTGGGTTGTGTGCGTGCGGGGGCGACATGGAGGCTGAGCGCTGCGCGAGCGGTGAGGCTGGGCGGGAGGCTCAATCTTCAGCGTTGTCTCGCGCACGTGACGCCGCCGCGGACGCGCTCTGCATTGTGGCATGCCTGGAGCTGCTGCAGGGCGTTGGCACCGACGTCCAGGTCTCTGTCCTGCAAATGCTGGAGCTGGAGGACTTTACGCTGCCCTCCGGACGTCCTGTCGCGTCGGTCTATGCACTCCCGGCTTTCACGGCCCTGCTGAGATCTCGCCACGATCTCTTCGTCGTCTCGCCTGCGCCGTGGAAGAAGGGCCACGTGGTCGCCTTGCTGAGCTGCGCGGCTGAGCCGGCGCCGGCCCTTTGTCCAACCTTAACCCCCCAGCTTCGCGCGCTGGAGAGCCGCTATGAGGCGCAACTGCTGGCCTTCCTGACCGACTTCAAATCCAGCAGCATCGGCACAATCGGACTGCTCAACAAGCCTCCCGCAGACCTTCGCATCTCCGCGGACACATTCGTTCGCCAACGACCGCACATCTTCCACTTCAAAATGCACCATCCCGCCGTGGGCAACGCCATCGAGGTGGTTCAGGCGCACAAGGCTGCGGCGACGCGGGCGCCCGTGGGCTTACCCGCCGAGGCTGCGCCTGCGACTAGACAGTCTGAGCTCTTCTCGACCGCATCGCCGCCCACACGCAAGGCCATCAAGCACGTGCCGCAATGCCGCAATGCCGCAGCCTGCACACTCCTCCCACACTGCCGCTACGCACACCCTGCGCCGAAGCCGCAGACAAGCGCCGGCTCAATGCCTCGAGAGCTGCCGTCGCCATCGCCGCCGCCGCCCGAGGCTTCCATCCGCCACGCGCCGCTGCCCTACACTCCACCGCTGCGCACCGGCGGCGGCGATGGCGGGCCATACCGCTTTCCGGCCCCTCCCTCCCCCCAGATGCTGCCCGCTCCGTCGTCCGAGCTGGTCTCCACCTCCGAGTCGTCCCTCCTGCGCGCGCTGTGGGTGGTCGGGGCGCTGAGCGAGTGCCAGGAGGCCCTGAGTGCGTTGTCCCTCCGCCCAGCTGACCTGCTGCGCCTCAAGCCCCTGGCGGCGCAAGAGAAGGACTCGGAGCTGCAGCTGCTGGGATTCGAGGACGCAGCGCTGCGCGCGCGAGTGCGCGCCGCTCTGCGCGATGCGTGAGAAGGCGTCAAGGCGAAAAGTCACAACCAATGAAATGCCACCCGTGTCTGACCCGTGTGCCCACTAATAACCCGCACGCTTGTCAACCACGCTGGTGAGTGCGGCAACGCCGCCTTGCACGTAGCGCTCCGCGTTGGCCACAAACGCACGCACGCTTTCCGCGTGCGACTCGCAAGTGCGGTCCGCGTTGTGCGGGCTCAGCAGCACGTTGGGAAGCGCCCACAGCGGGCTCTCCTTTAGAAGGGGCTCCACCTGAAAAACGTCCAGAGCGGCGCCTCGGATGCGCCCACAGCGAAGCGCCTCGATCAGGGCGCCCTCATCCACGCACGGACCACGGCCGATGTTGATGAACACTGCTGTGGGTTTCATCGCCGCAAAGGCACTCGCGCCAATCATGCTCTGCGTCTCAGCCGTCAGGGGGGTGCAAAGCACCACGTAATCGCAGACCGCAAGGAGGTCGTTCAGTTGATGTGCCGGGTAGAACTGCGCGACGACGTCGTCGGGCGTGGCGGCTGTGCGGCGCAGGGCCACGACTTTCATGCCGTAAGCTCTTGCGAGCGTCCCGGTTGTGCGCCCAATGTCGCCAAAGCCGATGATGCCCATCGTCTTTCCGCGAAGCGTCTCCACTTCGTACGGCGCCCAGTCTGCGCGGTGCTGCGCGGCCAGGAGGCGCGGAAGGGACTTTGCAAAGAAGGAGCAGGCGAAGAGCGTCCACTCGGCCAGCGAGTGGCTGAAGACGCCCTTGGCGTTGGTCAGCACAACGTCTGTGTTGAGCAGCGCAGGCAGGCTGTTGTTGACTCCAGCCAGACTGGTGTGCACCCACTGGAGCGAGGGGCACGCAGACAGCAGCTCGCTCAGCGCGTGCGGCCCCACGCTCGGGCCCGCGTTGAGCAGCAGGCAGTCCACGCCCGCCAGATGCGCCTCCGTCACGCCACAGGCGCGGGCCTCAGCCAGGCTGCGGGCCACACTGAGCGGCGGGTGCAGGACAGCAGGCAGCGCTGAGAGCTCGGAAAGCTCAGGCCTGGGGTACACGCGTGCGTCAGCGCGGCGCGGCGGAAGGGTGCGGCACGGCCACGCACGCGTCGGGAGACGAGAGCACAAAGAGGCTGGGCATCGATCGCGGCCTGCAGATCCTTGCTCGTCAGGCACAGACTGGCGAGCGCCACACCGTGGGCGAGTCGGCAGGCACAGACGCAGCAGCACAGAACCAAGCAGTGACGTGAGACAACAAGAGTGCAGGGCGGCGCAAGAGATCAACCAAAATCATCTGTGTGTACGATGTTTTCTTGCATTGCGCGCGCTCATGGCGCGCATATGGTGTGCAAGCCAGCTAGGACATCGAGTCCGGCGTGCCCGGGCGGTCGTCAATCTCCATGGCGCAAGAGGGCTGGCGCCCGCGAGCAGCCTTGGCCCCGCCCACCGGCCGCTGCTTGCCGTGCGACGCGGCCAGCAGCCGCACGCGCGCCAGCAGCTCGCTGGGCACCTCTCGGCGCTTATCCATCGAGCCGCCGCCGCCGCTGTTGCCCCCCCTGCTGCTGGCGGGCGTCCCTGGCAGCGTGGCGATGCGCAGCAGGTTGCGCCACTTGTCCTTCAAGTCCACGGCTGTGCGGTGCGCGATGGCCGGGTAGTTGAGCTTCTTGATGTCCGCCCAGCGACCGCCGCCGCAGCGTGCAACCCCCTCCACCAAGGCTTCAGCCTCCTCCAGCGCCCAAGGGTTGTGCTGCTTGCTCTTCTTGGCGAAGCCGTCGGGGCTGGTCAGCAGCTTGCGGGGAGGAACCAGCCCCCCCTTTCGGGAGGGACCGCCTGAGGATGGTTTACCCCCCCCACCGCCAACCTTGACGCGCCACGCCGGAGCCGCAAAGCCGTAGCCGCCCGGCCGCGACGCGCCCAGCGCAAGTCCGTGCGTCTCCTCGTCTTCGTCATCCTCTCCAAAATCCCCGCCGCCCTCGAAGTGAAGCGACACGCCGACCATCGGCGCATATGCCTTGCCGTGCGACGAGCCGCCGCCACGCTGCTGCATGCGCCGCGAGGAGGCGCCCAGGCGGCCAGCTGGCAGGTTGGGGTCAGCGTGCCCCAGGAGGCCGTATTCGTCCATGGCGGTTGCAAACAACGCATCCTCCTCATCGTCCGCTGCGGAGCCGTCCAGGAGCGCGTCCGCGTCGCTGCTGTGATGGTGCTGCAGCTGGAGGTGGTCATCATCTGCAGAGACGTCGGAGAGGAAAGCGTCCAAAGGGTCCTCCTCCTCGCACTCGGTGTCGTCGCCGGGGGGTGAGGGCAGGAAGGCGAGGTCGAAGGGGTGGGCGGCTGCTGGGCGGGTGGGCGCGGGGCGGGGCGGGTGCGGCGGGCGGGCGTGCACCGCGTGCGCGGTGCGCTGGCGTCGCCGCTGCGCGGTGCCACCTTGCTCCTCGTCGCTCCAGGAGAGCTCCTCCTCGCTGCCGCCGGTGACGAAGTCCGCCATGACGCGCGGCTTCTTGGCGCGGGGCTGCTTAGCGCACGCCAGCGGCTGCGGCGGCGGGGGCGGCGGCGGCGCCTGCACCTCCGTCTGGGGCGTCTCGTGCACCGCCGGCGGCGGGGCAGCCTTGGGCGTGAGCAGCAGGTTGACCTCACCCGCAACAGCCTCGGCGGCGCATGCGGCTGCCTCGGCCGTCTTGGCCGCCTGCTCAGCCTCGCGCACGCGCTTCAGGGCGGCCCGCCCGGCGGTGGTGCTGGGCCGGGGACCCTTGGGCGCAGCGCCGCCGTTGGCCGCCACTGCAGCAGCAGCAGCAGCAGCCTCAGCCGCGCTTGCGCAGCGCTTGACGGAGCTCGCAGCCGCGCGCGCGCGGTCAGCCGCAGCGCGAGCGGCAACAGCAGCCGCGCCGAACGTGGCTGCCGCGTGCTCGTCCAGCAACATGCCACCGGACGGGAAAGAGCCCTCACCCTGAAGCTCCGGGTCCCAGGGCGCCTCAAGCGACAGCACAGCCCCGCCTTGCAGCTCCGAACCGCCGCTGCCCGCGGAATGCGAACCGCCGCGGCGGCACAGCGCAGGCAGGTGGGAGGTGCTCATGGCGGCTGCGCCCAGCGGCGCATGTTTGGGGGACAACATCTGGTGGCCCCTGCCATGGCGCGCGGCGGCGCCCACAGTGCCAGCTGGCGTGCGATGGTGAGGCGGATGCTCCACCGGCTGGCCGTCCAGGCGGTCCTCCTGCTGGAACTGTCGGTTGGGCTTCACCTGGCGCTTGCCCTCGCCCCGCGGCTGCATGGCGGCGGGCATCCCGCGCGCGCTCACCTGCGGCGCAGGGGCCGCGCGCAGGGCCGCCTTTGCTGCCACGACGGCGTCAGCAGCCTCGGCGGCGAGCGCAGCGTCCCCAAACAGCATCTCAGCCTCGCCCTCCTCCTCCGCATCCGCAGCCTGCTCCGCCAGCGGCGCCTTGCCATGCGACTGGTGATGCGCGTGCGCAGCCACCAGGTCCGGCGGGGCGCCCGGCAGGATGGCCAGCCGGCGCAGCAGCCACTGTCGGTTGTTGCTGGTGGTGTCCTTTCCGTATCCGTGGAGGTAGCAGAGGCGCAGCGAGGAGAGGGTGGTGGTGGCTGTGAGCTGGTCGGGCGAGAAGGCGAGAAGGCGCGTGGGCACAGGGGCAGCTGGCGGCCGCCCAGACTTCAAAGCCTTGGACATGCCTCGCCCGCCACGCCCGCCGGAGCGCGACACAGCGCGTGCACCGTGCAGCAGCGCCGGCGGCGCCTCCAGGTCTGCGAACATCGCACTGCTGAACAAGTCTTCCTCGTCCTCGCCCCCTTCACAGCCGCCAAACAGCAGCGGGTCAACCTCGCCCATCGCGTCATCCTCGTCCAGAGGGAAGCACGCCTGACGCGCAGGGAGCGGGGGGCGGCGTGAGCCCGCTGCCTGAAAGGACTGAGAGTGCGAGCTGCCACTCGACGCACCGTGCTTCCGAACAGCTCGTCTTCCTCGTCCAGCGGCATCTGCGCGTCGGGCGACGTGCCGGCGAACAGGTCCAGCTCTGCGTCTGCGCGAGGGCGTAAGCGCGGCGTGGGAGGCGGCCGGGAACCCGGGTGGCCGGCCGCCGGACTCGAACACGCGCCTGCGCCCGCAAACCGCGGGTTGGGTCGACGAGGGCGCTTGTGGGCGCCGAAGCCGAGGGACTGGAGAGCCAGGGAAAGCGTCAGTGGGGCGGCCGGCGGGCGGGCGAAGACGCCAAGTCAATTCGTGGCGGCTGACGGCGCCCGGCGCGCGCCGCAGGCGGCCGGCCACGCGCCTGCAGTGCGCCCAGGCCCGTGGCGCGCGGCGGCGAGTCGTGGGGCGGCTGTGGCGCGGTGGCCGCCGCCAGCAGGAGGGAGGCGAGCTGTAGCACTGCCGGCGTGGCCACCAAGGCTGGCTGCGCCTCCGTCTGCAGCGACGCCTCCAGCGAGGCTGCCTCCTCCACCGGCACGCGCTGCCCAGAGTCGCTGCGAACCAGCAGGTAGAGGGACACGTTGGGTGCCGTGGGCGCGACGGGGGCCACAGGCGCCGACAGAGCGGCGGCCTCCAGCTCCGCAGGCACGGCCAGCGAGAACGGATAGTCGGGCGGGCTGGCCGGCTGCTGGGCCGCCTGCAGCAGGGGGGGGTGGGCCGCGCCTGGTGGCGCGCACGCCAGCAGCATCTCCGCCGTCCAAGGGCGCGGGTGCCACCAGGGCTGGGGTGTGCGGGCGTGTGAAGTGCGGCGAGCGGAGGGAGAGGAGCGCGCGAGACGTAGAGGGCGGCGACGGGGAAGGGTTGTTGCAGATAATGCGGAAATGCGCGCGATGCGAAGAATGTTGATGCTGGTGCCCCACGGTGTATCCGAGAGCGCTGAGACGTGCAGCAGGCGTGGAATGGCGACTGGCGCTGGGTTGGGTGGCTGGGGATGGACAATGATGGCAAATGGGAGTAACACTGATGATGATGAAGTTGCAGGCTGGCGGTCTTGTGCTCATGCGCGTCGAGTCTACACGCACGGCGTTCCCAATGCCTCGGAGGGTGCATTTGATAGGTCTTGAAATGTCAAACTTTGACAGCATTGTCCTCGACACACGTCCAAGAATATAGTTTGCGAGCACTACGACCTTACTTTTTCCTTTTCTCCCTTTCGAGGACACTTCGGTGTCCTCATTTGACAAAATTGGATCGATACAGAGAAGATTAGCATGGCCCCTGCGCAAGGATGACACGC
>Ga0049083_10001171_pt1 | contig 9904 bp, 4 predicted proteins | sample GreLakmeMI27MSRF_FD_66719 | JGI IMG/M metagenome (GOLD analysis project Ga0049083, IMG submission 66719) | Freshwater lentic microbial communities from great Laurentian Lakes, MI, USA - Great Lakes metaG MI27MSRF | ecosystem: Environmental > Aquatic > Freshwater > Lake | place: Great Lakes...
GGGCGTGCCGCGTGGGAAAGCCGGAGAAAGCCCAAGGGGAAGGCACCGAATCCGCTTGAGGGAAGACCCCAGCCGCCGTTGAATCGCGCTTACGGAGAGGTGGCAGAGTGGTCGATTGCAGCTGACTTGAAATCAGCCGAGCCGCAAGGCTCCGGGGGTTCGAATCCCTCCCTCTCCGCCAGTTTTGAAGAGGACAAGAGGGCCCGAGGGCGAGAAGATCAAAGAGGGATGAGAACCCTTGGGTTCGGCGAAGGCCGCAAGGCCGAGCAGGCGATGCCATTGGCATCGGGCCGTCAGGTCTGCAGCGAAGCGCAGCCAATCCCTCCCTCTCCGCCCTTATTTCGGCCGATTCTGCGCGAGGTGTTCTTCAGCTTCCTTGGCCAGCGTGATGCAGCGAGCCTTGGCGTCATCGTACATCTTTTTGGTGAAGAGCGGATTTCGGGCGATGATATCGCGATCGCGGGCGGCCGAGGTCGGGATACTTTTCTCGAAGTTATAGTCTCGGAGGTTAAGGGGAACTAAGCCGGATTCTAATTCCTCAGGTCCTGGAGTCTTAGGGTCTTGGCGAAGAGGGAACGGGATTTCGCTCCCGAGATTATTCCAAGCATAGGCTTCGATCAGATTAGAAGGGTCCGGCTTGATGATTGTCGCATACTTGAGGTTACCGCTGAAGATCTCGGTGTAGAGCTGCCCCATCCACTTCTGGCTCTGTTTGCAGCCAAGCAGGGCTGCGCTACGCCGCCATTGCAACGTACTCTCCAGGTTCTTTTCAGTGCCGAAGCCGTTCTCATAGAGACGGCCCAGATGGTATTGGGCCATCCGATGGTTCTTCATCGATGCCTTGAGCATCCAATTGTAGGCTTCAAAGTAATCCAGTGGCACGGGCTTTTCGGGTTCCTGAAGGTAGAAGAGGGCTAGTTCGTACTGAGCCTGGCTATTCCCTGCTTCCGCCTTGCTCTTGGTCATCTGGAAACGCTGCATCGGGGTTAGTTGGATTTCCGGTTCGTTTCTCTTTTCAGCAACCGGCGCTGGCACGGGCTTTTGTTTTTCGGGTGCTGGAATGATCTTGTTGAGGTCAAGGAGCATTCCAGGCTTTTTTTCGTTGGGTTCGCTCACTTGGCTGGGAGCCGAAGGAGGTGGGTTTTCAGCGAGCAAGCCTATGCTGATGAAGTCTTTTACCGTAGGGCGTGTCGGCAATTTTCCGGTGTTTGTTAGGGCGACATTTAGCGTGGTGGCGACATGCCCTCGAACGTTGCAACTCTTGCACTGGACCTCGGTGATTACGTTGTCGACGAGTGAGGGGTGATGCCCAGATCCAGAACAACGAACGCAGAGGTCAATGCTCTCAATGATAAGGTTAGGGCGACCTTCCGCGACGAAGTGCCTGAATTCATCTCGCGTGAACTGGTTTGCCGGCGTTCTGGCGTTGGTTGCAGGAGTGAAGCGCCCCATTTCGTTAATCTTATAGTTATTGAGGAATGCGTTGAAGTACTCGGAGAATTTTCCCGCATGGAGGGGGGTCAACGACTCGTTTCTCAGGTCGAAGTTCAGGTCTGTTTTAATATTAATCAGGTTCCCGTAATAGGACCAATCCACCGTGCTTCCATCTTGGTAGACGGCCGTGAGCACGCCATTTCGGTAGACCCTTGTGATCAGCCCGTTTCTGTAGACTCTGGTCGTTGTGCCATCACTATAGGTGGTGGTCGTGGTTCGAGAAGTGTTATTGTTGGAGCTTTGTCCTACGCTGACTCCGTCCACCGTCATCTTGGCGGTTCCAGGTCCAACGGTCCGCCCGTCGATCGTGATCGTTGCGGAGATGCCTACCGACGTCATAAAAGCTAGTATGGCGAGGGTCGTTAAGAGGCTTTTCATAGTCAGGGGATTAAGACCAGATTCACTGTTAGGCCTGTAAACTTTTCAATAGATATTAATATTTTTGAAGCGAGTTAGCCTTAGATTCTCCAATTTTCGACTGTTATAGAGTTTATTTAGAGGAATACTGGGCGGCGGTCAGGGTGATCCAGCCGTCCTGTTTGAGGAGGGCGGCGATCTTGACGAAGTCGTGGAAGGACTCGTCGTCCCACATGCCGCAGTGGCCCTGGAGGAGCATCATGGAGGTGGGCTTCTTGGCCGCGTAGTCCCGGGCGAACTGGGCGTAGCTGACCTTACCAGTGACGACTTCGATGTTGAGCGAGCGGCCGAGGGCCTTGCGCTTGGTCTCGTTCTTGGGCGGATACATCCAGATCGTGATTTCCGGCACGGCGTCCATGGCCGCGATAGTGGCATCGTCGGCTTGGTTGTAGGGCGCACCGAAGGCATGGAAGGTCAGTCCGGTGGTCTGCTTGAACAGGGCTTGCGCATCCTTGAGGTGCTTGGCCTGCGTGGCGATGTCGGGTCCGCGGAATTCCCAGAGTTGCTTGCCGGTGTCGGTCCAGCTGCGGTGATCCCAGCCGTGGTGCCAGAACTCGACCACGCCACCGTTCTCGATGGCGTTAGCCTTGATCCAGGTGATGTCTTCGGCGTTGGGTTGGGTCAGGGAGTCGCAGATGACGCCCATCGTCACGACGGTCTTCTCGGCCTTGGCCCACTCGGCCACGCGCTTGAAGCCCGCGGCGAGGCGCTTCTTCTCCCCGGCGCGGACGTCGTCGAGCTTCCAGATGACGACTTTGTCTTCCGCGCCGGACAGCGCGGTGACGGCGAGGAGGCAGAGCAGGGCGAGGGGTCGCATGGGTAAGGGGTGTTGCTTCGGAGGTTGGCGCGACTATGCTCTCTCCATGTCCGCAGGCGAGTCTTTGCACGCAGTCCCTCGGCCGGCGACTTCGCTGGTGCGGATGCTGGTGGGTGACGTAAAGGTCATCGGGACTTTGCCAATGGGTCCGGTCCTGCTCTGCGGTAACCATGTCAGCTATCGGGATGTCTTCTTATTCGGGATGGTTCGCTCTTCGGCCCGGCTTCTGGTGCACCCACTGGTATTCACGTTTCCATTCCTCAAAAAGTATGCCCTCCGCTGGGGCTTCGTGCAGGTCTCGATCGACGATGCGGTGGCGTTACTCCAGAAGGGTGAGACCGTGGCGATCTGCCCGACCGGATTAGTCGAGGCGCTGGGCGACGCCGAACTGCCGTTCAAGACCGGCGCGGTGCGCATCGCGCAGCAGGCCGGCGTGCCGATTGTTCCGGTCTATTTCCATTACGGCAACTATCCGGGCCGCTGGGTGACGCCGTTCTCGATCACCGTTCAGAATATCTTTCTGTTCTGCCTTTGGCCGTTCTATCGCCGCGGCGTCACGATCATCGTCGGTCCGCCGATGGATCCAGCTGGCGACGTGAAGGTGAGAACGAGAGAGTTGAAGGCGGCGGTCAGTGATCTGAAGCCGGAGATGAGAGTATAGAGTAAAGAGTATTGAGTATAGGGTAGGTTGGCGGGTTTCCCTGCCTTGTGGCTTGGACGACGCCGAATTGGCTCAATCGTATGGCATGATGGGTGGATGACGCCTTCCCTGCGCGCTACTACCTTCGTCAAGTTCGCCCGCACGGTGGGGTTGATGCTGCTCTTAGTCCTGCTGTTCTTAGTCGGCGCATATGTCTATGTTCATGGGGGCGGCAATTTCCATGAAGTGGAGAAGGGTGTGGTCTATCGTTCTTCTTGGCTCGGCTCGAAAAAACTAGAGCAGGCTGTAGACCGGCTAGGGGTCAAGACCGTCTTGAACCTCTGTGGCGAACAGCCTGGCGTGGAGTGGTATGAAGGTGAAGTCGAAGTCTCTCGCCGTCGGGGGATTAAATTCGTCAGCATGGGCCTGTCGGCGAACACGGCATTGGATGCGGCACAGTTGGCCAAGCTGACCGACGCCCTGCGAGACGCTCCTAAGCCGTTGCTCATCCATTGCCGGGCCGGCTCCGATCGGACTGGGCTGGCCTCGGCCATCTATGTCGCAACGCGTGGCGGCTCCTATCACGAGGCGCGCGAGCAGCTTTCGCTCTACTACGGTCACTTCCCTTATTTCGGTAGCAGGAGCGTGGCGATGGACGTCACTCTGGATCGTTTCTTCGGTCGGCTTGCCCCGGCCCGGGTCGTGAGCGTGTCCGAAGTCCGCTAGGCTGAGGGGTTTAATCTAGGTCGCCCCGGTAATTGGGCTATCCTCCCCCCCTTGCATCTCAACTCACGTCGTCACGACAATCATCGTCGGCGCTCCGTCGATGGATACGTCGGGCGAAGTGAAGAGGCGCACGCAGGAACTGAAGTCAGCCGTGGTATCCTTACGGCCGCTTTCGCGGCGGTAAGAGACCAGTATCATTCAGGTGGAGCGACCCGGTAAGCCTGCGAAGGCTTTTCTTTGTCTTCTGTCAGAACAGCAAAAGGGCAGCGTAGTAGGAAGAAACTTATTCACAGATTTATTCACAAATATTGTAATACATGGTCGCCCGAATCGATCGGCTGCTGGTTAGTTTATTTTTTGCAAAGCTTCGCCATTTCCGGATTCTGAACATGAGGCTGATCGGTCGGGTATGTGAATTTATTCTGATTGCATTAGCGGCCATGTTAAGACCAAAAAGGGTTTTATTCCTAAACCCAACACTCCATGAAAAGCAAATTAGCTCCCTTCTCCCGCGCCTTCCTCCTCGCTGCCGCGGCCGCCTTCATTCCTTCCGCGTACGCCGCGAACCTCGACATCGTCGTCGAGGATGGATCCAGTGGCTCGGGCATCATGCTCTATGGTGGCCTCAATAACTACGGCAGCGCTGGTGTCTCGACCATCTACACCAATTACTACACTGAAGGTGGCGCAGGTTCCGGCGGCGGTGCCGGTCTCGGCGGCGTGTTCTTCGTGAACCAAGGCGCCTCGCTCACGCTCACTAACGTCAGCTTCAAGTCGAACACCGTCAAGGGTGGCGAGGCCGGCAGCAATCCTCCTCGTTCCGTCGGCGGATTTGAGATCGCCCTGTTCGAGAAGCGTGCCTCGGTCGGTGCGGTTCCCGCTTTCAACATCAAGCCTATCCTCAGCACCAGCGGCGGAAGTTACGTCTTCGACAGCGTCACCCTTTCTGGCACGAACAAGCTGATTAAGTCCGGCAGCCTGGCTGATTTCGGCGACGGTTACTCCCAGAACAAGATTTCGACGATCAGCGGCACTGCCGTCACCTTCCAGAATCAGGTCGTAGTCGCTGCGGAGGATGTGACATCCGCCGCTGGTTCGGTGACCAACGGCTCTACCACCATCGCGGTCAACCCCACCGACAACTTCACCGCATCGGATTTCCCCTTCGGTTCGACCGTCGTCGGTAACTCCATCCCGGTCGGCGCGGTGGTCACCGAGGTCGTCCTGAACGCGGACTACAAAGTCATCGGCGTCAAGATCGACCAAGCCGCCACTGGCACGGGGGGTATCCTTTTCGATACCGTCGACGTTTCCAAGTTCTCCGCTTCTCAGTTCCTAGCGGGTTCCAGCCCGAACCAAGTCGTACTCAACGCGGCGGGCATGGGCCTGGTTGTTGGGATGACCTTATCGGGCGAAGGTATTCCTGCAGGTACGACCATCACCGCAATCAGCGGCAGCGACGTCACGCTTTCGCAAGCCATCAACACGATTGCTTTCGACGCCACTCTGCCCGTAGGTGAAATCGGTTCGACCAGCCTGAAGTTGGCTTCGCCTGACTCGCGCATCGTCGTGGGTATGTCTCTTAATGGACTCGGCTTTGCTGCTGGTACGACGGTCACCGCCGTTGCCCCCGATGGAACCGTCACCCTTAGCACTGCGCTGACCGCCGTGCCTGAGTCGGTGACCGCTTCGAGCATTGTTTCCCGCTCTGGCAGCACCCTCACGCTCCTTTCCACCACCGGCCTGTCCATTGGCATGGAGCTGGTGGGCGAGGGTTTGGCGGACGGCACCACGATCACGGGTGTGTCCGGCAACCAGATCACCCTCAGCAGTGCCCCCACTGGTGACGTCTCCAGCCTGCAGGCTGTCTCTACGCTTCGCAAGGGCGGCTCTCTCAATAACATCTCGGGCGATCCCGCCGGCGCCAACGGCCGGAACGGCTTCAGCGGTCGGGCCGGCTCGGCCTGGCTCAACGAAGGCGAAGGCCAGGATGGCACCAACGGCTACTTCGCGACGGAAGGCAACGGCGGCGTCGGTGGCGACGGCGGCAACGGCGGCAACGGCAGCGGTGGTATGGCTTATAACAACTCTTTGAATAAGGCCATCGTCGACTCGACGTTCTCCATCATTGCCGACTCCGTGGAAGCTTCCTCGGCTTTCGGTGACATTCCGGTTCCCAAGTTTGCCGAAGGCATGTTTAAGGTCACCGCTGTCGTCCTCGAAGGCGTCAACTTGGCCGAGCATATCGCTAATTTAGTTCTTTGGAGCATCGACCTCAGCAACGGCCTCGTGACCCGCGGTGGCGCAGGTGGCGATGGTGGTGAAGGAGGTGCGGGCGACGAGTTCTTCGGCGGCGGTGCCGGCGGTGCCGGTGGTCGCGGCGGCGACGGCGGACTTTCCCATGTCGACGGCGGCGACGGCGGTACGGGCGGCAAGGGCGGAGCAGGCGGCTTCGGCGCCGGTGGCGGCCTCGGCGGCGCCAGCGGAGATGCCGGCAGCACCGGACAGGGTACGGGCGGCGACCCCGGAGACGGCGGCGACGCCGGTTTCGGCGCAGGCGCCGGCTCGCGCGGAGACGGCATTTATGGCCAGGGCGGTTCCGGCCTCGGTGGCGCGATCTTCGTCCGCACGGGCGGCACCCTGACGGTCACCGGAGACAGCCTTTTCGAGAACAACGCAGCTCTCGGCGGCTCCAGCAACAACCAGGGCGAATCCGGCCAGGCCGGCGGCACCGACCTCTTCGTCATGAAGGGCGCGGATGTGCTCCTCGCTCCGGGTCACGATAAAGTCGTTCGTTTCGAAGGCAGCATCGGTGACGACAGCCAGGGCACCCTTGACGGTGCGGCCTTCGCTTCGGGCGCGGGCGCCGAGATTCGCATCGGCGTCGGCGGCCTCGTCCAGTTCGCCGGTGAGAACACTTATACCGGTCGTACGCGTATCGAAGGCGCCACGCTGCAGGCCGACGACGGCTTCGGCATCCACGTCAACAGCCACATCCACTTCGCTGGCCTCGGCACCAACGGTAACATGCTGGCCCGCAACGGCAACGCCGGCGTGATCCTCACTTCGGGCGAATTCGTCCGCCGGGTGGGTACCTTGTCCCACCAGATTTCCTGGTCGGGAGCTGGTGGCTTCGCCTCCGCTTCCGAAGACGGTCTGACCCTGAACTTCGGCGCCCTTACCGGCTCCGCCGGACAGACTCTCTTCTGGAACTCCTCCGCGCTGGCCGACAACGCCGTGCTCGTGTTCGGTTCTGATTTCTCCCAGGGTTCGGTCACCCTCGTCAACGCGATCAACCTCAATGGTCGCACCGGTCGCGTGGTTTCTTTCGGCGATGCCGAGGTAGCTTCTGGCACGGTCAACCTCTCCGGCGCTATCACCAACGGCGATTTCGACATCGGAACCCTGGGTTATGACGGCGCGGTCTACCTGACCGGTCGCAACAGCATCACGAACCTGCGCGTGCGCAGTGGCGTGGTCAGCACCCAAGGCGGCGGTCGTCTCTTCAGCTCCTCCGTGGGCGGCAACCTCACCGTGACCGGTGGTTCTGTCGTCCTGCAAGGCGCCGAGAAGATCAATAATCTGAGCGTCTCCGCCGGGGCCACCTTGGCCGCGGCCGGAGCCATCGAAGGCACGGACCTCATCAACGAAGGCGTGCTTTCCTTCCTGGGTGGCGCGACCTACGCTGGCGGGGTGAGCAACCGCTCGGGCGCGGTCCTCAACCTCCTGTCCAACGTGGTGCTGGGTGTTACCTACGACAATCAGTCGGGGTCCATCACGAACCTGTCGGGCAACCTGACCGCCCAGAAACTCATCCAGAACGGCGCTCTCAACGTCATCGGCACCCCGGCGAATCGCAGCCGCACCCTGACGCTTTGGATCGGCCTGTCCGGATCTGGACCGATCAATCTCGTCAAGGTTGACTTCAGTGACAACGGCACGCCCTCGTCGTTCGAGTCCGGGCTCTTGGTTGCTCAGGCTGGTGACACCACCTACTCCGGCGCGATCAGCGGCGGCGGCGTGGTCACTAAGTCTGGCTTAGGCGAGCTGACCCTGACCGGCGACAGCCCCTTCAACGGAGGCCTGGTCGTCGAGGTCGGTACTTTGACCCATGCGGCGGGCTCCCTGTCGAATTCGCTGCCGATCACGGTCCGTTCCGGTGCTCGCTTCAACGCACGCCAGAATGACACTTATGGCTCCCTGACCGCCGACAGCGGTGCGCGGGTCGACGTCGAAGCCAATCTCACCTTCACCGGCGGCGTCACCAATAACGGCACGGTCAACATCACCCGCACCGGCACGACCTCCTTGGTCATGGTGGGCGGCTTGTCCGGTGCCACTGGCGTGATCAACGTCCAGAGCTTAACCGGAGGCCTCGTCATCGATCAGGCGGGTAATACCACCTACTCTGGTTCCATCATCGGAAATGGCGCTCTCGCCAAGAATGGCCTTGGTACGCTGACCCTCGCGGGCGCGGCGGGCTCCCTCGACCTGGCTGGTGGCGTGGTGGTCAACGCTGGTGTCCTCGCCCTCAACGGTGCTGGCATCCTCGACGCGGACCTCGACCTCCTTATTAACGGCGGCGGCACCCTGCGACTCGTCACGGGTGACCAGACGGCTCGTTCCCTCGCGGGCACTGGCATCATCGACCTCGGTACCAGCAACCGCCTGACCGTTGCCAACGGAGGCGAGTTCTTCGGTTCCGTCATCGGTAACGGCGTGCTCGACATCGGTGGCGGCGATTTCGTCGTCAACGACAGCATCTCTTCCACGGAGGGCACGTTCAACGTCGCCTCAGGCGCTAAGACGACTATCGCCAACGGCGCCGAGTTGGAGTTCCCGGACATCAATGTCCAGAGCGGCTCCCTCCTCGACGTGCTGGGCACGATTACTTCGGATACTACCACCGTCCAGTCCGGCGGCACCCTGCACCTCGGCAACAGCAACGGCTCCCAGGCCGGCACCGTTGTCTCCGATCGCACGAACATCCGTGGCATCCTGAGCGGCGTCGGCTCCCTTTCCGGGGACGTCAGCGCTCTCGCGGGCGCCAACCTGCGTCCCGGCAACTCGCCTGGTATCCTGTCCTTCGTCAACCTGACCCTCGGCAACCTCTCCGTCACGGAGCTGGAAATCGACGGAGTGGCCGGCGCAGGCGTGAACCCGAACGGTCATGACCAGATTCAGGTCTCCGGCTCCCTGACCATCTCGTCCGGCTCTGCCGTCCAGATCGTTAACTCCACCGCATTCGAATTGAGCCTCGGAGAGCAGTTCAAAGTTCTCTCGTTCGCCGAGGGTGCGATCACCGGTAACTTCTCCAGCGCCGTCAATATCGGCTTCGCGCGTGACGTGATCCTGAACCTCGCCACCGGCAACGTCGTCGGCATGGGTCCGGCCGGTCACACCGCGTTCGTCGCGGCCCTGGTCCCTGACCTGAACCAGCAGCGCATGCTCACCGACCTGATGGTCGAGGACAACGGCGGCGTCGAGCAGTACTACGGCGGTAAGCTTATCGAGCGTCTAGCGACTGCCGTCGCCACCTCCGGCGACACCGATCGGGTCTTCTCGCTGGCCTCTCCGGAGCGCCACGTGGCCTTGCTCGACAACGTCCGCAGCTCGTTGTTCGCGACCATGATGAACCTGCCTTCCGAAGCTCGTGAAGGTTGGAACTATCGCTACACGAACCGCAGTCAGAGCAGCATCGTCGACGGTTCGTACTCCGAATATCGTCTGTCCTCCAACGGAGCCTCCGTCGACTACACGCACAAGCTCGCGAACTCGTTCGTCAGCGCCACCGTGGGTTATGACGACGG
>Ga0049083_10001177_pt1 | contig 9889 bp, 10 predicted proteins | sample GreLakmeMI27MSRF_FD_66719 | JGI IMG/M metagenome (GOLD analysis project Ga0049083, IMG submission 66719) | Freshwater lentic microbial communities from great Laurentian Lakes, MI, USA - Great Lakes metaG MI27MSRF | ecosystem: Environmental > Aquatic > Freshwater > Lake | place: Great Lakes...
CTGCCTCACGCGCCTTCGCGCTCTGTGTGTCTGGGCGAGCGACATGGGACGCCCCAGGCCCTGAGCATGGGTTGACGACGCACTGGTGACCCACAGGTGGCGTGCGCAGAGGCTGACATGCGGCTGCTGCGGAACTGGGGTGCTGTGCGAAGAGGCAAGCGACTGCTGGCTTTGTCACTGTTGGTCGTCGGCGTAGCGCTGTGGAGCAACGCGCGACCTACACCTAGACTGGAAGCCGCTCCAGTGCTGAGCACGCACCTCGCTGCAGCGCAGGCGCCCACCGCAGCCTCCTTGCCGGCCGTGGCTGCCCAGCGCCTGGCGCAGGCGCAGCTGAGAGCTCACAGCATCGACACACAGCCGCCCGCACCTCGTGGCAATACCGCAGAAAGCGCGCCTGCCCCGCGGCCGATGCTGCGGCCGCTGCGTGAGGAAGTGCCTCCTGCGCCGCAAGGCGCTCTGCTGGTGGAGCCAGAGGACTCCTCAAGCGACTCCTCCTCGTCCGTTGCGGGCGAGGCGGAGTTATCCTGGGACGTTTTCGCAGCTGCTGATCAGCCCCCGCTGCTGCAAATCCCGCCTCATCCCGTGTTGGAACACCTGGGCGCTCTGGAGCTCTCTGACGCTGCGTCGAACATCAGTTCGAACGCGTCATATACATTGCCTCAGGTGGCTGTGCGGCGCATCACCATCGCGTTGCGCGACGAAGAGGACGCTCCTTCCGAAGAGCTCTACGAAGCCGCCAGGGCGGTGTTCGACTCGCAGGGCGCGCTGCTGGCCGACGACTTTGAGGGGCGCCCGCTGCGCAACCGGTGCTGGATCGCAGAGCAGCCGGGTGAGCTGACGGGCGGCAAGGCGAACTGCGCGGTTGCTGTTCACGGCAACAAGTGCCTGCACTGCTGGCCCAGTTTCTACCTCATCGGCGCCCCAAAGGCTGGCTCCACGGTGCTGTGGCACAGCCTGGCGGCGCACCCGCAGGTTGTGCCTCGACGAGGCAAGGAGTGGCACTACTGGAGCTGGCTGTGGCCGTCAAACGCGGGCAGCGAGAGCCTGGCCCGCACGGAGCGCTACACGGACGCCGCAGGCGGGGACTACATGGCCCACGTGGCTCGCAACCGGGAGCTGTCCATCCTGCGGCGGGCCTTCCGCAACAGCAGCCTCACGCACGGCCAGCACGCAAAGCTCCCCTTCCTGCTAGGCGACGGCGATCCAAACTACCTGTACAGCACCATGCGCTTCCCCTGGGTCACGCCGCCGGTGGCGCACGGCCAACAGCAGGCGCCCACGTTCAGCACTGCGCAGGTGATGCGCGCCGCTGTGCCGGATGCCAAGCTGGTGCTCATCCTGCGCGAGCCAGCCGCGCGCGCGCTGAGCCACATGCGCATGACCTGCGAGGCTGCGTGTCGGCGCGAGAACAGCAGCAGCGGTGCGGTGCGCAATGCGGGGCATGTACGAGACATGGGGCGCTGCATCCGATGTCCGGTCAGTCCCGAACAGTGGGCGCAGGTTGTGTCCCGCGAAGTTGCGGACCTACAGGCGCTCTGCACCGGCCCTGAGGCGCGCCGGGCTGGCTCCGGCGCCGCAGACGAGCTGCTGGCAGCGGAGTGCGCGGCTCCGCGGGCGCTGCACGATGCTGGGGGGCATCGTCTGGCTCTGCGTGCCATGTGCAGCGGCACCTGGGTTGGGCGCAGCATCTATTACCACTGGCTGGAGGAGTGGCTGTCCGTGTGGCCTCGCCAGCAGCTGCACCTGGTGCGCTACGAGGACTGGGCGCGACAGCCGGGCGTGGTCACCGCCCAGGTGCTGGAGTTTCTGGGGGCCGCGCCTTTTCCGCAGATGGAGGGCCACCTGCCGCAGCCTCGAAAGGCCACGGCGGGGGACGACGCGTCCGCCACGACGCCCGAGACCAGGCGCCTTTTGAGGAGCTTCTATGCGCCCTACAACGCCAAGCTGGCGCACATTTTGAACGACACACGGTGGACTTGGGAAGACTACTAACACCGACCCCCCATAACGAGCTGACACACGTGCGAGCGCTACGTGCGTGCGCACTATGGCACGCGTCTTTCCCTCATGGGTGACTTTAGGAAGGAGGTGGAGGGGCAGCCTGTCGCTCCGCTTGGAGCCTCAACAGCTCCGCCACGTGTGCTTGAAGGGCAGTCTTGCCGTTGGCCACCTCTCCTTTCAGCGTCGCAATGAGCCGCGCCGCGTCTCGAAGCCGAGCCTCCGCTGCCTCTTGCGCTCTGCGCGACGCCTCAGCAGCAGCGCGCGTGCTCTCCAGCTCCTCCGTCAGCTGCTGAATGCGTCGCTGCTGGCCCACAAGGCTGCTGCTCAGCTGCTGCTTGCTCAGCGCAGCGCCCTTGGCTGCGCTGTCCAGGTACACGGCGCCGTCCAGCAGTCGCGTGGCAGTTGCAACCGTCGCGCCCAGCGCAGTCATGTTGCGCTCCGCCTCTGCCCAGTGTTCGTCGCTGTCGCCGCCTGCCGCGAGACGCCCTGCGCACGTGTCGGCGGCGAGAGCAGTTGGAGGAGCCAGTGGCATTGTGTCTGCTCGCGCCTGCTCGTCGCTGAAAGAGCCGAAGTTCAGCGGACGAGAGGGGCGCAAATCTGCAGGCACACTGTTCGACTGCATGTTCGACAGCGCGGGCCTACTACCAGCCCGGGCAGGGCGTTTACATCGGCACTGGTCTGTCAAGCCGCCTCGCACACGGCATCGCCAGTTGCTCCGGCACCTCCTCCTTGTCCAGACAGCCGACGCAGCAGAGAACGGCGGCGCCATCCAGTGTGGTCCGCTCCGCCATGAGTCGGTAATGGTGCGCACAAGTTTTGCAGAACTGCTGCTCGCAGAAGGGGCACGCGATGATGGCCCCGCCTCGGGCGCACTCGCCGCACACTGTGCGCATGCAGCGTGGCCGTCGCTGCCAGGCTGCGGTGCTGCAGTGTACGACACCAACGTCACGTGGTGGCCACCATACGTCACCATGCGTGCGAACCCCAAATTCAAGGCATTCATCGCACCATGGGGCCTGGCAGGCGCCGCACTCGGTGCTTGCAGCCCGGTGGTGGACATCCGGCGCTGGCAACCGCCCGCCCTGCGACATTATTTGCAGGATTTCTGCCCGGTGTACCAGGCAGCTGGAGCACAGCAACATGCCATCATCGCAGCCGCACCAGCGGAAAGGCACCCCATGCATGCGCTCAGCTTGGTCACGACACCAGGTGCAGAACTGGAGGTGGCAGGAGTTGCAGATGTCGCCTTCTGAGGGGTTGCCGGGGTGCAAGAAGGGGGAAAAGTCCGATGGCTCGGCCTGCCACGCAACCACCAGCGTGGAACACAGCTGTGCCTCGTACTCGTTCCGGTTGTCGCACACCCGGTTGACGTCCAGCTCTGTGGCCAAGGCACCAAGGGCATCGAGGACAGTCGTGGCGGCGGCCTGTCCAGGCCTAAACAAGGCATCCTCCAGCTCAAGTGCGTCCAGTGCGTCCAGGCTATATCCCGTGGCCGCCCGGAAGTCCAGACGCACGCCGTCCAACAGCAGCTGGTCCAGGTGGCGCCCCTGGAGCGCGTGAAGCACCGCAGCGTGCGACAGCTGTCTGCATCCTACCAGGCTGAGCTGGCGCAGCAGCGGGCACCGGCTGAGCGGCATCAGCGCCGCGTCGGTGAGGAGCGCACAGCCGTGCAGGTGCAGGTGGGTGAGCTGGGCGCCCGCCAGCGACAGCAGGTATGCCAGCCGCGCGTCGGTGAGCTTCAGCGCCAGGGGGGGCCTCTCTCGGGCGCCCCACACCCGTCCCGCGCACACGGTGAGCACGCGCCAGAGGGCGGGCTCGCCGCGCGCCGCCAGGCGCCACGCGCGGCACACGCACAGCGCCGCGCACAGCGAGGCCAAGTCGCCCTGCAGCCAGCTCAGCACGCGCTGCAGCACCTCGCACGGCAGGCCACTCGCCACGTCGGCGCGGCTGGAGCAGCAGGGCACCAGCGCCGCGGCCGCGGGAGAGGGCGCGACAGCAGCCCGCCGAGGGGCTACGCTCTCGCCGCACTTCAGACGCGCGAAGTGGCTCAACAGAGACGTCTGCTCCAGCTTGTTCGCCTTGCTCGTCGCCGGCGCAGCGGCGGACACGTCCATGGCGCCGTGGATCGGGGAGACGAAGGGACGGAAGATGTCAGAATGGCGGGAAAACAACCGATCTCACCTCAGCCGTCACCACTGCTGCTGAATGCTGTCGCACGCATCGCAGCGCAAACGCGTAGCATGTTGAGGATACACTGAGGAGACGATAGAGCGCACAAGACCGGAGCACGAGGACAACCAAAGGGAAGTGCTCACTAGCATAGCAGTTACCGGTAGCTGCAGCTTGAGCGCTCCATCCTCGAGCAGTGCATTGGAGATCCTCACTGGTTCTCCCGCGCACCGCTGAGCACGCGCAGCGGCTGCAGGCGCACGGCGCGCGCCTGGCTGCACCCGCCACGCATGGCCTTCAGCTCAGCGGGAAGCGCTGCCGCGGCGCCCTGCAGCACGTTGAGCACGGTGAAGGCGAGGATGGGGGACAAGTCCAACCCACCCAGAGCGGGAATGAGCCCCCGGAAGGCGCCCAAGTACGGATCCGCCAACGTCGCAAGAGGCTGCAGGATAACCTCCGGCGGGTTAGGAAACCAGGTGAGCACCAGGCGGGCGATCAGAACTGCGTGGGGCGGGGGAGCGGAGGGTGAGGAGGCGAGCGGAGCGCAAGCGGTGTGCGATACGGCCCCGCCTTGCCCGCCGCCGCCTCGCCCGCCCCGCCCCTGTGAGGCACGCACTGGTGTTGTAGATGTTGAGGAAGGAGTTGATTGAGGTTGTGAACACCTCGCCGGCGACTCCGCCGTCAGGCAGCAGCGCTGCGTACGGCGCCGCACGGCCGCGGCGGCTACGAGGCAGCGCCACAGCGCGCTCGGGCGCCCCGCCGCGCAGCGAGAAGGCGGTGCGCGCCTTGTGCTGCTGCGCCACGTGCGAGGCGACTGCCTTTGCAATGTTACCCACAAACCCCTCAAACACGCCTTGGCGCTCCCGGATGGCACCCAGCACGGCGGCCATTGCAGTTGAGTGCTGAGTGGTCGCGTGCGGACTGCGGAGGCTCCTCAAATGGTCGTACAAAGACCATAGACTAAAAGATTTGCCACCAAACGTCGCACGCACGTTCCTCATTCGTTACGTGGCACTCCGAGTCGCCCTCGCGCTCGTCGTCGTCGTCATGGCCCTGCGCGAGTTCATCAAGGTGCGTGGGCTGCCCTGGCGCTCCCTGGCCCCCCTAACAAACCAACCTGCAGGCGGCTGCCAGCGTCAAGGTGAAGGACGTGCCCAGCTTCCTCAAGACGCGCATCACGCGGCAGAGCGTGACCGACAGCACGGCTGTGTGGGCGGCCAACTACAAGAAGCAGTACATCGACACCGGCAGCTTTGAGCCAATGAAGCACTTGATGGTGGGCACCTTCTGCCTGGCCTACACCGTCGCCTGGCCGCAAGAATACAAGCACTACATGCACGAGCAGGTGCGCGCGCGCGCAGCGCAGCAGGCCTGCACAACCAGCAGGCAGTCGCCGTCTCTCTATCGCCGGCCCCTCTCGCGCCCCTCACCTCTCGCGCGCAGGCGGTGAAGCACGGCCAGGCTGCTGCACACTAAGGCCGCTCCAAGGGGTGTTGTGAGGAGGGAGGAGCGCGTGGAGGAGGCGTGGAAGCGGAGCGCGTGCATTAGGGCAGGACTTGGGCCAGGGGCTGATCTGTGCGGCGCCTGGCTGGTCGCAGCGCACTGGGCGCAGCTGCTGTGAACGTTGAGAGCTGACTAGAGCCCCTGGGACTCCAGTGGCTGGTGTGAGAGAGAAGAGCTCTCCGTCAACCTTAACCGCCGCTCGGAGACTCGTTGCGTGTGCCCTCAGCGCCACCGTTAGAGTGACGTAAGCATAGGCGTACACACGGGCGTGTGCGCCTCAATGCTGTGGTGGGCTGAGGTGCCAACGCAAGGGTACTATGCAATCGTTGACTGGTGCGTGGCGCCACTTCCTGCTTTGCTTGTACGAGCTCGCTTGCTACACACCGAATTTTGGCCGCAGACGGAGGCGTGGGTGTCATGCGCGTGCGTGTGCTCCGTTACACGCGACCCACGCGGGCCCAGCCAGCAGACAGCACTCTGGATCCTTTGAGAGTGCCGACGTGCCGATGCCATCTCCTGCGTCAGGCACTCAGTGCAGTGCAGGGGTGAAGGGGGGCGGGGAGTTATTGGAGAAGGTTAAGAGTTGAGGGGCTAGCGCGCGTGCCCAGCCGCGCGCGCCATAGGCAGGTGGTGGGGGCGCGTGTCAGCCGACATGCGCCACCAAGGCAACAATGGGGAGGGTTAGGGGTATTTTCAAACAGTTGCGAGGGCACGGGTCTATGGAGGGGAATTTGTTAAGGGGCAGGGGAGGGGGGGGGGAGTAGGCGTGGTTCGGGTGCTCGGGCTGCAGGAACGCAAACTTGGGGTTGCTCGCCTCCGCGCCTCTGGCGGCTGTCACATCATCGAGCCGCTGGAAGGCCCGAAGCTGAAGCCCCCCGGCGGCGTGGCAGGTGGCGCGGATGTGAAGGTGTAGGCCCGCCCGGCGGCGTCAACCTCCGGCGCCAGGTTTTGGTCCTCCTCTTCGTCAAAGCCAAAGTAGGTCTCCATGATTTTGACCGCCTTCTCGTAAATGTCGTTGTTGGCGTGGTGCTGCAGCTGCTCAATCTTCTCCAGCCCCTGCGCCTCGTCGATGTAGGTTGCGTAGGCATTGGCGGAAGCGCCGGTCTCCTCCACGTCACAGGCGCCAACCTTGAGAATATTCTCCAGCCCCTCCAGCGCAACAGTCACGATGCGCGCGTCCGCGCAAGCCAGCAGGTCGCACAGCGGCCGGATGCAGCCGTGCTGCACCAGGAAGCGGATCTGCGTGTGCGTGCCGCCGCTGGTGGCGTTGCTCAGCGCCCAGGCCGCCTCCTTCTTGATGTCGAACTCTGCGTTGGCCAGCAGGTGGATGAGCGGCGGCACAATGTTGGCGTCGATGATGTTCTGGATCTGATCCTTGTTGCCAGCCGTGATGTTGCTGATCGTCCAGCACGCCTCCTTCTTGATGCTCTTCTTGTGGTGATCCGTCAGCAGCCGCAGCAGGCAGGGCAGCGCGGCGCAGTTGATGATGATCTGCGTCTGCAGGTCGTCGCCCGTGACGATGTTGCCCACGGTGCGCAGCGCGGGAATGAGCACGGCGGGGGAGGGGTGCATGAGGAGCTCCACCAGGCGGTTGCAGACTCCGGAGTCGATGACGGCTGCGATCTTCTCGTTGGGCCCGTCGGAGAGGTACGACAGCGCCCAGCAGGCGTCCGTGAGCACCTCGTCGTCCGTGCTGGTGATGAGCTGCGCCAGCGCGGGCAGCGCGGGGCGAACCTGCTCGAAGGGGGGCTGCGGCTTACCACGGCAAAAGTTGGAGAGGGTCCAGGTAGCGTTGCGCAGCATGGACACCTTGCTGTGCGCGTGCAGCTGCCCCAGCAGTCCCTGCAGCGCCGCCGTCATGAGCACGGCGTCGCGGCAACGCGGGCTGTCTCCGGCGATGTTGCCCAGCGCCCAGACGGCTTGTTCGCGCACGTCGTCCGAAGGTGAGGCGAGCAGCTGCACGAAGACGGGCACGGCGCCGTAGTCCATGACGCACTTGGTGTGCTCAGAGGTGCCGGAGGCGATGTTGGTGAGCGCCCAGGCCGCCTCGAACTGCAGAGAGAGGGAGCAAGAGAAAAGCGGAGTGAGCGACCAGCGACACGCGGCGACGCCCGCCCGCAGCGGTGGGGGGCCAGGACGTGCCTGCAGCTGCGGGTTGTCGGAGCGCTGAAGGAACTGCACGAAGCGCGGCACGACGCCGGCCTGGATGACTTCGTCAATGGGCGGGCTCTTCTCTGCCGGTACACAACAGCACACGCGTCAGCCCGTCGCGCTCACACCAGCGCGATACGCGGCGCCGGCGGGGCGCTGGGTGGCGGTGGTGACGGCGGCGGCGCGACGGCGCACCGATGGACAGGAGCTTGCGGAACTGAGTCGTCGCCTCAAGCTGCAGCGCCGCGTCCTCGCTGAAAACGCCCTGCACCATCGCCTGCAGGTTGTCCAGCTGCGGGGCGCGGCGCGTGAGCAACGGCGGCGAGCGGCGGACGAGGGAAGGACTCGTTAGGGCAACTGCTGAGCCTTGCCAGCCACGAACTGGAGCCATGCCGCAGGCCCGGCGCCAGCTGCGGAGAGCTGTGTTGCGGCGGCCGTGCGGGCGAGGGAGCTTCAGCGCGTGGGGCGCACCCGGATGGGCATGCCGCGTCCATCCACCGGCGCTCCAAAGCCGCCACCCAGGCCCAGCCCAGGCACAGCCTCGCGGCGCTTCTTCTGCAGGTTGTCGTCCTTCTTCTCCTTGCGCAGCGCCAGGACCTGGTCGCCGCGCTTGCGGCGTCCCTCGTCTACGTCCAGCGTCTTGCGGTACGCGCTGCGACGCTCGCTCACGCGCCCGCCAGGGCGCAGCGTGCCGCCGGTGCCCGACATGTTCCTCACAGGCTCGCGGAGGCGACGCAGGGTGTCGTACAAACGTACAACAAACGCGCAAACACAGGAGGGCACTCGTCTATCAGGTGGTGCCGCCACAAGTGCACAGAGGACCCCTCGCGTCTCGCGCCTTCCTGTGGCAATGAAGCTCCGCGTGCGCTTCGGCGGCGTAACGCACGCGCTGGTCACGCCCGAGGTGTGCAGCCTGGACGGTTTGCGCGCGCTGGTGGCGTCGCGCTTGGGCGGCGACGTCTCCTCTGTGCGCTTGTCTCTCAATAACCGCGAGGAGCTATCCGCAAGTAGCAGCGCCACGCTGCAGGCGGCGGGCATCTGCCCCGGCGACCTGCTCTACGTGCTCGGCTCTCCCGCGCCGCCTGCCGACGCGGCTCACGCCCGCACTGTACGGGACGCGGCGCAGGCTGGCGGCGGTGGCGCAGAGGAGAAGGAGGAGGAGATGGAGGAGGAAGACGTGCGTGAGGAAACCTTGTCGAGCCTCTACGTTCCCACCGCAGCAGTGCCTGAGCCCCTGCGCGCGCTGCTCGCGCGCTGTTCCCCCTTGGCACCCAAATCTGCGCCCTGTGACTGGCTCGCTCTGGCGCTGCACGCGGCCATGGTGGACTGCGGTTTCCATCCGCTGAATCCTTGCGTTCAGCCTGTGGGCGGTCGGGTGCGCTACCTCTACTCGCTGGACGAGCGCGACGCGACGCCTTCCGCCTGGCTGCGCTGCAGCGTGGTTGGCGGCGAGCTGGTGGCGTATGCGGGAGCAGAAGGCGGCGAGGTGCACCGACTTGCTTTGGCGCTGCAGGCACACTCCCCGCCAGACACCTCCCTGCGCACGCTGTGGGTGTCTGCCAAGGACCTGCTCGCCTCGCGCGCCGCACGTTCCGCGCGCACCGCCCGGGGCTTGCCCTCGCTGACAGTGGGCCTTCTGGCGCTGCCAGAGCACGTCAAGGCGCTCATCTTGGCCCTCCTGGATGCGCCCGCTCTCGCGGCGCTGCTGTGCACGTGCACGGACCTTCGCTTCGCGTGTGCGGAGGACTCGCTGTGGTGCCGCCTGTTTTCGCGAAACTTCGACGAAGCAGCGCGCGGAGCTGCTCAGCTGGCGCCGCACAGGGGATGGCGGGGCGCCTTTGCTGTGGCGTGGACGGAGAGGGAGCGCGCGCGGCGACGCGCGAACATGGCGGCGGACATGCGGCGGCGGCGACCTCGGCCCCACATATTTCCTGTGAACCCCTTCGATCCTGAGCTGCCGCAGCCGGGATACCCGGGCATGCCTGGCGTCATCGGCGGCGATTACGATCTGTACCCGGGCGGCATGGGGCTGGGCCGCGGCGGGTTTGGTAGGGGGGGTGTTCCG
>Ga0049083_10001179_pt1 | contig 9872 bp, 9 predicted proteins | sample GreLakmeMI27MSRF_FD_66719 | JGI IMG/M metagenome (GOLD analysis project Ga0049083, IMG submission 66719) | Freshwater lentic microbial communities from great Laurentian Lakes, MI, USA - Great Lakes metaG MI27MSRF | ecosystem: Environmental > Aquatic > Freshwater > Lake | place: Great Lakes...
TTCTTCTTTGTCGCCCAGAACGCGAGAATGACTGCAATACTGGAAATGGTTTTGCCTGCTCCTGCGCTATACCACGTCAGCAGTGCGCGATGTTCTCCGAGCCGTTCCGGAGGGACGCTTGCCATGAGCTTGGCGATTTCGTAGACGACGACTTGGTGCGGCGCAATTGTCGCTTGTGTGCAGAGCGCGTCCATTTGAGCCTGGTTGCCGATCGATGCCTTGGACTTCGCAAACATGGGCCGGACCTTATCTTGCAGGTGTCGAAGGAAACATGCCCTGAACGCCGGATCCCTGAAGCCTGCGCCGCCGGGACGAAGACTGGACGCGCACGGCACGGGATGAACTGGTTTCGGGGACCGACGTCCAGATGACGAACCGCTCAGGACACGTCCACCTGCTGAAAACGCGATGCGAGGCGCGCCGCGTGAGATTGACGAGCCTGATTGCGAGACCGACGATCCTGACCGTTGCATGGCGGAGCCCATCCGTGCCGATCCGGGCCCCGCGCGCACGCCCATACCTGCGCGCGCTGACCCAGACCCGATTTGCCGCACACCCGATCCGCTTTGCCGCACACCCGATCCGATTTGCCGCACAGACCCCCCCGCGCTCCTATTCGCGCCGAGACCCGACCCGACTCGCCGCATTCCTACGACAGACCCGCTTCGCCGGCCGCCGCTCGAAATGCGTGCGGACATCGATGGATTTGACAACGACGAGAGGGAGCGGAGCGTCGCCGCGGGCGTTGCATACCTCGCATTCCCAAGAATGGCCGAGCTACGTGGCGATTGCGACATGGCCATTCTTGACATGGACCGCGCCGCCGCCGAATTGCGCTGTGAACCCCCCGACCCTGATCCCGACCCCGACCCCGACCCAGAGCCAGAGCCAGAGCTAGTCCATGACCCAGATCCAGACCCGGATCCGGAACTTCGACCCGTCGATGCAGATGTGGTCCAAGACCCAGACCTCCGTGCCGATGGCTGGCCTTGCATATGTATTCCTTTCTTCCATATGACCGCAAAAAAAATCACGACTCATGCTAGATCGCCTCGCACGAGATGGAAGATGCAGAGCGAGTGCGTGCGATGGAAGATACCGAACGAGTCTCCCTCTCGACGACCATCGTGCCTGAGTGGGGATGCTTGAGGCGGCTGCGGGACGCCTGGTCGGTCCGGTGGCGCAAGAAGTTCTTAGGGAATGGCGTGGACGTCGTCATTCGCGCCGCGCCGCAACATCCCCTCGCCCCGATCCCATGTCCCCGCCAGCTCTTGACTGCCGTGCATTACATCCAGGACGTGCACGATTCCACCACGCTCCGCTCGATCGCCAATTCCATGTGTCGCACAAAGGCCGTGCGCGTCGACGATGTGCGTTCGTTTCTCCCGGCCGAGTACGCGTGTCTTGAACCCATCACGTGCGGCGGCATGTCACGCATATACGCAGCCAAACGCGTCGACGGCGAACGCATCGAATCCAGCGAGGAGTATGGCGTCGAGCGCGTCATTGTCAAAGTGACCGACCGCACGACGAGTCTCGGGCGCCACGAGCACCATGGGTACCGTCTCCTCCAATCTGCTGGCATCGAGACGGCTCGCATTGTGTGGCACGATTCAAAGAGCAAGTACGATATCATCGTGTTGCACCGCCTCGATTGCACCGTGACATCGCTATTGACTGCAATCGCACACAATCAAGCCGAGTTCATGCCGATCTTCCATTCGCTCATGCAACATATCGCCTCTCTCGTCCACGCCCTCGCCAACGCCGGCATATCATTCTGCGATTTGTCGAGCGATAATATCATGTGTCGCCACGATCCCGCGACGCAGACGCTGCACCTCGTCCTCATCGATCCGCAATTCGCGCTTCCCACAAACGAGCTCGCCAAGCATCTCGGCATCAAATGGGCAAAGCACGTCGACCGCATCCATCTCGCAATGAAAATCCGCGCGTTGTCCATGTTATCGCACGGCACGGCGATGCGGTCCGTGACTCGCAAAGCGTGCGACGAGCTTCTCGGGTTCGTGCCTGGCGATGCCGATGTGCGTATGTGGCTCACTCGCAAATTGCCTGCGTGTCTCCGAATAGCGTACCACGTCTTATGTCGATTGAATTGACTTGACCAAACCAAAATAAAATCCGCTCGTACACAAATGCCACCTCGCGTCAAGGCTGCATCAGCGGCAAAAATCACGTTAAAGAACTCGAGCGAGAAAGACTCATTTTACATGTGGCTCTGGCTTTCGGGAACACATATGCGCAACTCGGCATCGAGACCTACGAGCGTCGATGCCGCATTGTACAAGAAATTCAAAAGGGCATCGAACGAGCTGAAACGGCGTACTGCGTTCATGGGCGGCGAAGACGACTGATTATCTATATATTCGGCGCGCTCGTCACGCCTGGTGTGCTGACCAATGGTGTCGATTGCGGCACGCTCTTATCCAACGTATCGTCGAATAATTGTTTGTACACTAGGGATGGCTGGTTCGCATCTTCCCTCAAGATTGTATCGAGGTCACGTGGAATATACTTGTAGACCACCGAAGGACTCTTGACGGCCTTGGCTTTGATCGACGATGCCAGAATGCAAATGATGCCGGTGAAGAAGAGGACGAGCATCGACATCATCAGCATCATTTTATTTTATTGTATTTTATTGCGTGTATTTTTTTTCAATGCATACAACATGCTCCGCAATCCGCGCCGCCTGGCTCTCGTCCTCCTTGCCGCGCATATCGCCGCCACGACGACCGCGCGTGCCAATCCCGCAAATTTCGATACTTTGGCCGTTTCCAGAAGCGTGCAATTGTCTAATGTCGCAGCGTTTGTTCTCCTCGCTGGAATTCTGCATCGCAGCGGAAGCTTGGGTATGTGGCCCAACATTCTTCCATTGGCCATGGCGCTCGGAGGCATCTTCGGAGCCGGCGCGCTCCTCAGTTTGGCGACGAATATCTCCTCAAATACGAGTGCTTTCTTATGGTCGAGCGGGGCGATTTCGTTCATATCGACGGCATTCTATGCTATGACGCCGGAGCGCGAAGGGTGGATGCGGCACGTGGGCCTCGTCACCTTCCTGTTGTTGGGCGTGCCGATCATGTACGCCATTCCCCGGATATTGGCCAACCGCACGCGTCCCGACCAGCATCTCATGACGTCGGCACTGGAAGCGAGTCGGCTCGTGTACAAAAGAGGACAGAGCGATACGTTCCGCGATGCCGAGTACGCCAGCGATGCGTCGACAGGCACGCAAGTCGGCATCATGAGCGCGGCGGCTCCCGACGGCACGCGTGACATATACATAACCTTTGCAGGTACGACCACAAAAACCGATTGGCTGAAAACCAATATCCGTATTGAGGATGTGCCATACCCAAAAGAATGGCTGTGTGAAACATCGAGCAAAGGTGCCGTCGTCCACGCTGGATTTCTGGCAGCGTACGCGAGCATCCGAGAGAAGACATGGGATCTCGTTTCGGACTACATTTTACGCACGGCCGCGACAGGTCGGATCATCGTATGTGGCCACAGCATGGGAGGTGCCATCGCAAGCATTGCCGCTCTGGATATTATGTGTAAACTCGAACCCGCCCAGAAACCCAAAGTCCACGTCATATCGTTCGGGGCGCCTCATATTGGAAATGCGTCATTTGCCAAGATGTTCGACGCGCGCATCCCTCACTCCACGCGCGTCGTGACGGTGTACGACCCAGTCCCCAATCTACTTGCGGCGCGGTATGTGCATGTGAAAGGGGCATATACCGTGACATTTCCTCTATTGGATTCACCCCCGCTCTCGGCACACATTCCACCGACATATACGAGGGCAGTGGCAGCAGATTCATCTGGCGCGGTCCGTTTCCTGTATTACGTGTTACCTCTCATTCTCGTCATTTTCTTCCTTGCGCTTTTCGCCAAGATCAGCGCCGTTGACGTGTGAGATTGCGTTGCCGTTGTTTGACAAAGTAGTATAGACGCGGAAGGATGATGAGCGCGATCAGGAAAATCGTCGCGAGAAGTTCCGCGCGTGGGTTCCGGAGCATTGCGTGGCGCTCGTTCATGAAGTTAGGGACGACGCGCCGTTGCTGGATAAATTTCGCCGTGGCAAGCGCGGCGTAATCTAATGCAAGAACCATAAACTTGCCCATATTCGGATGATTTGTGAGTGCTTGGGCGTTACGCAGAGCTGCCTGTTGTTCGCGTGGCGTGTGTGCATTCGCGAGATGATTCGTCACGACATGTGCGATTTGAAGCGTCACTGCATGGGGCAGAGTGGCTGTGGGAAGCTGGTTTATGGGGATACTTTCAACGAAATTCTTGATGTTGCGTTGGTCCCGCGACACGTGCTGCGCGATCGCACGCCGTTCCTTTTCGATTCGGGCAAGCTCGTTCCATTGAGCTGCCTCCTCGACTTCCTTTTGACGCAATTCGTTCATAATTTGTTTGGGGGAAGATCTCGCCGAGTTTGCGCGTCCAAGTCCAAGTCCAGGCCCACGTCCAGGTCCGGCATTTTGGGGTGGGCGGCGGCGGGCTTGATTAAAAATCCTCTGCATCTCATTTTGACGCGCATATTCGGACTCATTTTTAGCACCGAGACGCGCCCGTATCGCCGCGTTACGTTCCTTTTCGATTCGGGCAAGCTCGTTCCATCCAACTGATTCGTTGCTGTTTGTGTTTGTGTTTCTAGAATACACTCGAGATGCGGTACGTGGACGTGGCGCGGGCGTTGGGTTGTTTAGGGTTTCACGTCGGGGATAATTGGCGAGGAGTGCTGCCCGTCTGCTCTCCGAACTTGCCGTGCTCCGCATGTACCGCGGTTTGTTTGCCATATATAGCCTTGATCACATAATAATTACAATTATAGCAGCGCCGAGTACATTGCATCGCGGAACCCAAAGAATGCGTTGATGTGGATGTACCGCAACACGTGACCTGCCACGAAAGTTGCAAACTCTTTCTCGCCATCGTCTTCGTGATTAAAGTCGCTCAAATCAAGCACATTCTCTTCGACGCCATCGAAGCGGCGCCATACATCGATTGCCACCGTCTCGAATTTGTGAGTTACGGCATCGCGACGTTCGGCAACTGCGGTAATATGGACTTGGCAATTCACAGCTTCGCGCGCCGCCGGGATCTTCCATAAATCCAGGTGACCGTGCAATGTATTCGTGTCTTTTGTTAACGTCAGCCACGGCGCGATGCGGACCGTCCAGTCGCCTCCCCCTTTTTTCGAGACGTTGACGAATGCGCTGACACGCGGCGAGAACTCGTACTGGATCGACGTCCCGCCTATTTTCCTGACAGGCGCATCTTCGAAATCACACATTGTATCCAGCACCGTCCGCATGAAATCGTACTCGTACCCCATACTGCCTCGACTGAAAGGGACGCGCCGCATGATACAATTCATCACGGTCTGCAGCTCGCCAGGATGAAAAAACGTGCCTCCGGAATGCGCGCTCATGAGCATCATGGCCGATTGGGGCGTGACGAGCGAGGCGGGAAGAGCGTCGAACAGATCCCGAAAGACGATGCTGGCAGGGTACGAATGGACGAAGCGCGCCATGCAGAAAATAGCACTTTCAAGCGTCATGTCGGCATGCTTGAAGACTTCGCGCACCGACACCCACCGAGGCCCGAGCGCCCTGAATTTGGTGAGGAACTTGGTCCGCAATTCGGGTCCTTCGGCCATCATGCGCTTGACGTACGGCACGAGATCAGCTTGAGATTTGAATTGGTTGAGGTAGTACCACAATTTATTGGAGAGCGATTGGCGCAACAACTTGCACCCCAGGAACTCGAACGCGTCCTGTGCGTCCGTGACTTGGCGCAATTCTAATTCAAATGGTTTCTTTAGTCCATGTAAGAGGTCGACTGCGATACGGGGCCACGAGCAGGGAATGCCTGTGAGAGGAAGGGTGTTATCATCTGGTTTTGTGTCTTCGTACACTTGGTTGAGAACGGAGCATGCCGATAGCATCGTGAACAAATTTGCATCAATGATGGACCCATCACTGCACTTGATATGTAAATCTGCACATTGGGCGAGGAGCGATTCCATTTTTATATAAAAAGAGACGCAGACAAAAGGAACGAAAATAATCCGCACATACATTAGAAGAAGATGAAATACACTGTACTCGTGGATTCGCGCGATAGGAATGCAGGCGTGCCTGGATCGTACCGCGTCTTCCTTCCGCGCGAGTATGAGCACGTCGTCTCTGCTCGCCTCTTGACTGCCGAGATCCCTACGACATTCTACATATTCACTGCATCGGCAGGCAACTCGATATTGTACCTCACGCTGGACGGCGAGTATATACCGGCGCGAATCGTCGTTCCGGATGGAAATTACGGATCGTTCGATATCCAGGCAGCTCTCCTTGACTCCCTAAGTGAAAGCACCGACCTGGCGTGGTCGGTGACGGTCAGCCCCACAACGCAGAAAATAACACTGTCAAATTCCGAACTTGTGAATTTCTCGGTCGATGGATCGAGCGGGCTAGGGAAATATCTCGGGTTTGAAGGCGTGCAGCTCAGCGAAGGAGGATCTCTTACGTCGGCGCGCGTCGTGTCGCTGAATCCGTACACATACATCTTGCTGGATATCGAGGAACTGAACGGGATCGACGAAGGGTCAATTGGCGGCAACGGAGCTGGGCGCGGCGCGTTCTGCAAGATCCCATTCAACACCAATTCGTTCGAGTACGCGATCCTCGATGCGCAGCGCGGCGCCATGCCTCGCGTCGAAGTCAATATCGCGCGCCTCGATCGCCTGAGGATTCGCCTGAGGTTCCATGAAGATGGCGAGATCATCGATTTCAATGGCATTGATCATAGTTTCACATTGGAAATAACCACCAAAGACCGCGGCGATCCAATACAGAACACGGCACCCATTATCGCCAACGCGGCATCGACGGCCGCAGCGGCTGCTGCAGGCGCGGCAATCGCAGCAACGCGGTCGGCTCAGTGGATGGACGCGAAGCACGATGCCATTGATGCACTACAGAAAAAGGAAGCTGAGCTGAAAAAGACGCAATGGTATATCGTCCCTAAGAAGGCATATAAATGGATATTCGTGGCACTCTTGGCTCTTGCTGGCGCCGTGTATTTATATATGAAACGGACCGTCGATGTGCCACACGTGCCGCTCGCGCCAATTACGAGGTTTCAATCGTATCCTTATCCATCTTCCGGATCACGTTTTGGAGGGCGCCCCACATAACCTTTAGAAGCTGATCTGAATCCAATGTCCTGAAATCTTCTAGGCCGTGCGCTGAAGTTTGCGTCACAGAGCCTTCGATGACGCGCTCGACATCTTGACCCAGCCAGCCATAGACACGCGTATCGTCGTTTCGACCCGTGTATTTCCGGTCGTATGCGAATCTTTTGAGAGGGATACTCTTCACGATGCGACAACATTCCTCCGTGTCTGCTGGTTCGATGTCCGTCTTGATGCGTTCGTCCGACCCCTCGAGCCACGTCGTTCCCGTCAATTTACGTGCATTCGATCCATTTATATCCAACTCGTACCCTGGAGCGGGAGTCTTCAATATCCCGAGTCCGTCCTTATTTGCCACCATGACCGTAAATACATTGGCGTTTCCCGCATCCATGAACCCTGACCTCGCATATGTGTAAATATTCGCGACCGAGTTGGTGAATGTGTGCACGTGAAACTCACCGGACAAGATGCGGACGCGGTCAGGCCCCAGCGCGCCGATGCCGTCCTCGCCTTTGAACAATAACAATTCTGTCCGTTCCGTGCCTGCGTCGTAGACCCTCTCGCCAATGTATGTCGTCGGGGTGTTCACCTCATACCCATCGCCTGCCAGGCCACGAAAACCGATGTAATTGCTCACTGGCGATGCGCCTATAATGAGCGCGCCATTGACTTGAGTTGTGCTGCTACGAATCGTGAATTTCTCGGGCGTCCCATTCAACAATTGGTAATCGGGTCCAAGGCTGAGGACAAATGTGTTGGCCACATCTTCGTCGACCGTGAAATTTGATCCGATGAAAACACACCGCTCGAATGACGGCACGGTGCGGAACTGCAATGCTCGAATGAAGAAATCTCGTGCGACAATGCGTCCATCAGTTCCAGTGGCATACACGCTGATCAGATCTTGTGCAGGTCCGACTGCAGTATCGTCCAGCATTGTGAAAATGTACTGCTGCAACGAGGAAGGAGGGAGCCGTGCCTCGTAGGCTCCCACACCGTACCCGAGAACACGGATCGTGATACGAATGCGAGATCCTAGCGTGTGCGATACCTCGGCGTACATGTACATCACATCTTTGGAACGCGCAACTGAAAGATCAAAGGGTAGGACGGCGCTGATTCCGTTCAATGTCGTGTTATACTCGCTCGTGATCTCGTCGCTACCGCTCTGGAGGATGGGAATGCCGGAAGAGTAGACCGTGAGAGACATGGTTTCTCCGTCTACTACACATTCCAATGCGTACCCATCACCCAATGAGGATGCAGTTGTCGCTTCGTTCGCGAGCCATTCGAGGCCGATCGTGCCTGATTGTGGCACCTGGAAATATGCGCCAACTTCTATGCCGGCAACGCTCGACTGCAGCGTGTATCGCGCCGCAGTGAACCCGGTGTAGAGCGGCGGGTCCGACAAGACGAGCTCGTAAATATCCGCCGTTTGATTATTCACTTGATTTTCAGTACCGGATCCGTCGACAGTGTGCGCAGAACTTGCCTGGATTAGATTAGAGATAAATCGCTCGTCCAGGCGTGCACCATACTCAAAAACGACGTAGACCGATTTAGGAGTGTATGGTTGCGGCGATGTCGCTTGAATCGAGACGTAGCTGCGGCGCGGATGGCTCGTGGCGTATGCATATACAGTGAATCCAGAACCATGGTCGATGGTGAGCACTGAAGAAGTCAAGCCGGATTCTGATGACGTCAGCGTGATTCCATTCGAAATGAAAGCCCATTGGATATCGATACCCAAGGGTGGTGGTTTCTGGTGAATTGTGAGGTCCATCCACATAATCCCCGTGCTTATCGCCACAATGATTGTCTTCGTCGCGACGACGGTCCCTTCGATATGGACTGACATATCTATAGTGTATGCGAGCCCATCCGATGTGATGGTGAGGTCGCACTCGTATTTTGATGTAAACACTGCGATCGCATCGCCCTCGGAAAACCATGTCAACGACCATGTCCCCACCCCAATTTGGAGCGAGGCAAAGATCGTCACGTCCCGCTCGGCATCATCTATCGACACCGATTCGACGAGAGTCTCTTCCATGATCCACGTGATTGACCCCTCCCCAGCAGTCACATGTATGAGTTCCAAGAAAGGGGCAGGAAATAAATGCGTCGGATCGTAAAAGAGCGTACCCGTGCTAACCTGTTGGAACACATCATCCATTGTAGCAGTGATTCGTTGGAGAGCAAGATCGAACGTAATGCTCTCGCCGACGATCACGCAATTGGAGAATTCGACGCGCTCATTGTTTCTCCTATTCATTGACCCCGAACCTACCACCGTCGTGAACTTCGCTTCGACATTAGCAGCACTAAGCCCGCCGATAATGGTATTGAACGAAGAATTCACCATAACTTGTCCTGTCAGGTGGCCTGCAACGACATTGAACGAAGAATTTATCATATTTTGACCGGCTCCCGTGCCCAATACAAGGCTCTGACTCACATTATTCATGCTTTTTCCCACCCCGTACCCTGCCATGACCACATCGTGAATATTCTCTGCATTCTCACCTCCGAGCGCACCGCACACGACAACATTCGACGCACTCTCCGTTGTGGTAAGCGAGCCTGCCCCGACGCTCGTCACTGCGTTCCCGGAAAGAACTTGGGCACTCATCGCGCCCAC
>Ga0049083_10001180_pt1 | contig 9866 bp, 4 predicted proteins | sample GreLakmeMI27MSRF_FD_66719 | JGI IMG/M metagenome (GOLD analysis project Ga0049083, IMG submission 66719) | Freshwater lentic microbial communities from great Laurentian Lakes, MI, USA - Great Lakes metaG MI27MSRF | ecosystem: Environmental > Aquatic > Freshwater > Lake | place: Great Lakes...
GTCTGCAGCCTGAGCTCCGACTCCCCGAGCGCCTTGGTCTGCGCGCGCAGCTCAGCGCAGCGGCGACGCGCAGACGGGGACATCCACGCACCAGGCTGGGCAGCAGGTTGAGCGCCTGCTGGCCGAAAGCAGACACGGCCAGCTGGCGCCTGAATGCCTCCCCCTGGCCGTGCGTGGTCATGAGCAGCAGGAAATCCAGGCGCCGCTCCGAGGCCCAGCCCTCCAGCGCCGCCGGCAGCGGGTCGGCGTCGCCGCGCTCTACCAGCTGTGCCAGCGGGAGGCTGATGGCGGACACGCCCACGCGCCAGCCGTGCATGTCCCACTCCTTGTAGTCCCTGGCAGGATAGAAATAGCCCCATATCATGAGTTAAAGGTTCAATGTGTAAACCCAGAGGGTGGGGGACACGCACCGGCGAAGCAGGTCAGAGGTGCACAGCCGCCCCTGGTCGCTGCGCTTCGCCAGCAGCGATTCGAACAGCGCATTGCGCGCCGGAACGGACAGCTGCAGGCGCGAGGACAGCATCTCTGCGGCGCGCGTGTCACGCTCCGTCATGCGGCCCTGGCCAAGTGAAATGAGTCAAGGGCAGAGTCTGAGCACATGGTGTGACGCGGCACGCACCGATGCGCCCGTCAGGTTGCCCGTGTCTAGCAGGATGGCGGAGAGCAGCAGCGTGCAGAGCGCAGAGTCGTTCAGCAGTGCCGGCAATGCCGCCAGGATACGCTCAGTCTGAGACAAACCAACGTCTAAGCGTCGCCGGACGCGCGCAGAAGCCGTCGCAGGCACGCACCACAAGGGTGGAGCAGGAGCCGAGCGGGGCGATGTTTCTGTGCGCGGCTGGGTACTGGCGGTCGTCGTCATGATGGTCCACGATCTCAGCCACAGCGCCAGCCAGCACCTCCTCGTGCGCGCGTGCCAGACGGTTGTGGTCTGCAGCGTGCCAGTGAGCAGCGCAACGAGAGAAGGCAAGGGAGCGCTCGCACCGACCAGGGCGACGCGCAGCGTTTGCTGGGCTGCTGCGGCCCGCACGTCCAGCTCGTCTGCGCACAGTAGCATCTTTTCGTCCAGCGCCAGGCGCTGCAAGAGCCAGCCCAGTTCGGGGCGCAGGCGCAGGTCTGCGCGAGGCACGCCCACTACCGCTGCAGCCGCGCAGCCCTGAGACTGCAGCAGCGCGGCCAGGCCCACCGCGCACACGACGCTGTCCAGGTCAGCGGCCTCGTTGCCAAGAACCAGCGTGAGCGCGCTCGAGGAGTCGCCAGAGAGCGCAGCGTCGCGGCCGCGAAACAGCAGTGAGCTCAGCGTCTCGCTGGAGGCCATCCTAGTGGCGGCTGGATGCGCGCAGCACGCTGGACGCGCTCGGATATGCCCCGCAATGCGCAGGCGGTGCACGGCGGTCACTGCTGAGACTGCTCGCATGCAGCCTTGCTCGCTCGCTGCAAACTGTACAGTCTCGACGCACGTAGCACAGCAGAGGCACGGGGCAACGGGGGGTGAACTGGTGTTCGCTGGTCGACCACCTTTTGTTCGACTGTCTTGTCATCTTGCCTCGCCCGCCTGTGCTGCTGCTGCGGCGTGCGGCCCCCTGCTGCATCTGGGGGCCCGCCGCTGTTCTCCCATGCGCAACCTGAACCAGGGGCAGTGGGGCGATGCCATGCGCTCTCGCAGCGTATCAGACTCTGACTTCCGCAGCGACGACGCGGAGGGCGGTAGTGACGAGGACCTGGGCACAGAGGAAGAGGACCAGCAGTCGGGTGGCATTGCGCCCCTGGCTGCGCAGCCAGCGCGCGTGAGCAGTCGCTTGTTTGTTCGCTACGACGATGTGTGGTCGCTAGCGGACTTCAGCACCGTCCAGAGCGGCCTCTCACGGCTGGGCACCTGGGTGGTGTACCCCGCCGAGAACATCCGGCTGCTGAACGCTCTGAGCGCTTCCTGGAAGCGAGGCGAAGCGCCCTGTCACAACCGGTGCGCGCCTTGCGGCCAGCCTGCCAGCCTGCGCACCTGCCCGCCACGCGCGTCGCCGCTGCTCACGCTGCTTCCGTGGGCGCGGCAGGGCGGAACTGGAGGAGTACGTGCGCACGCTGTTGCCGGAGACGTTTGCGCGCTGCGTGGAGGACACGCCCAACCACTGGAAGCCCACCGTGTACGTGGACATCCTGGACGCCTGCGCCGCGCTGCTTTTCGCGCTCAACTGGCGGCTGGTGCAGGCTGTGAGGGCGCCCAGCGAGGCGGAGGACGAGCTGGACCTTGTACCGCTGCTGAGCTGCGCCTCGCTGGCGTTGGACAGCACCTCGGGCGTGCACCGCAAGCACCAGAGCGCCCCGCTGCCGCACACTCGCGTGGAGGCTGGCGAGGAGGAGCAGTGGGCGGTGAGGTACGCGGACGAGGAGGCGGTGGTGGTGCGCAACCCTAACGCGCTAACAGCGCTGGTGACACCTTGAGCCCCTCGCCACCCGCTGTCTCTGAGCCCGCCCCCCTGCCCGCGCAGGAGGTGACGCCCGACAGTCCGCTGGTGCAGCAGCTGCGCCCCCGGTTCGCGTGGCTGACGTACCTCGCCAACGTGTTTGGGGACAGCGGAGCCCTGGACGCGGTGCTGCAGGCGCGCCAGCCTGCCCTCTCTCTCAGCCCCGCCACGCCACCCACTCACCCTCACCCCCCCCCACCCCTTCGCACAGGCGGCGGAGGCGCCAGAGCGGGTGTCGCTGCGCACGCTGGAGGCGTGTGTCAAACTACTGGCAAAGGTGTGTGCCGCCCCCTCCGCACAACCAACCACGGCGCCAGGCCAGCCCTGCGCATCACGCTCTCACGCTCTTCGCCTCGAACTCCCCTCCCAGGCGCTGCCCAGTCTCACGACCCCCTACCGGGAGCGTTGCGACCTCGCCGCCGGCTCGGTGCTGCACTACGTCGTGGGCGCGCTGGACACGCCGGACCAGCTGCCCAAGCCCCGCGACAAGAGCCTCACCGCAATCTCATCCCTGCTGCGCCAGGTGCACGCGATGCTGGGCACGCTCGTTTCCCCCTCGCGCGCCATGGCGCAGGTGCTCCCCGTGCAGCGCAAGCTGGTGGAGGCGATGCTGGCCACCACAACCTTCAACATGCAGCTGGCTGGCGTGCGGGAAATCAACCTGATGTTGGACAGCGTGACCCCAGCCGCAACGCCGCTCATCGGCTGCGACGCCCCACCTGCCGGCGCAGGGGCCGCCGCACGGGACGAGGGCGAGTGCAAGCGCCTCGCCTTGGCGGCGGTGGCGTGGGTGAACGACTCGGGGCTGCTGCGCACTGTGCTGCGGTCGCACCTGCACCTGAAGCAGTACGTGGAGCAGGTTGAGCGCATCATGCGCGCCCTCCTGCGACACAGCAGCCTGCCGGACGAGCACCTGGATGTGGTGTGGACCATGACGCAGCGGGAGGACACGTTCGAGGAGACCAAGGCGAACCTGTACGCGCTGCTCGCCGCCCTCGCCGCCGACTTTTCGCCCCGCCAGCTGGACAGCCTCTTCGCCCACTTCGAGCACGCCCGAGGCGTCTCCTCCGCCGACGCGCTCAAGACGCTGGGCCTGGTGTCGGCGCTGGCGCGAGGGGACGCAACGGGCGCCATGGCTGACCGCCTCACGGGCCTGCTCTGGAACAAGCTGCAGGCGCCGGACGCGCCCGCGGAGGTGCTTGCAGTCATGTCGGAGGTGTGCGCGCACTACGGCTCCTTCATCCCAGGCCACCGGGAGGCGCTGGTGGAGCGCTGCGTGGCGAGCATCCGCGCGCGCTCCGGCGCGCTGCAGAGCGTGCGCCTGCTCAGCTACCTGTGCGAGCAGCACGCGACCGCGGCTGGCCACGCGGCCGCTGCAGCTGCGGGAGCGGTTGGCGGGGAGGTTGTTGACGCGTACGCGGCGCAGCGCGCAATGTGCGGCGCCTGGCTGCAGCTGAGCCAGCGCCTGGACTTGAAGGCGCTGCTGCTGGACGACGTGGAGGCGTTCGCTGGGGAGGCCCGCGCGGCGATGACGGCTGGCGCAACCGCAGAGCTGTGGGGCAGCCGCAGCGTGGCGCTGCAGGACCGCCTCGCCTTCCTCCTCCTCTTCCTGCGCTCCTCCGGCGCCGCCTTGGACGAGGCGGATGTGCGGCGCCTCTGGGACGCCTGCGTGGCCGGCTGCGCTACCCCGGGGGACACTCGCGTTGCCAACTGGTTCCTGAGCGCCTCATCTCACTTCACCCCATCTCACGACGCCCGCTTCACCGGAGTGCTCACCACCGACGCCGTCGCCGCCCTTTTGCGCATCACCTGCGCTGTGCCCCCGGCATTGCTCACCAAGCACACCTTCAACTGCCTGCTGCGAATGACCTTCTGCCTGGCCATCTTGGACGGCAAAGCTGTTCCTTCGGAAAACCCCCAACTGCATCAGCTGCCGATGTTCAGGACGCTGGAGGTTGAAGGGCTGCCACAGATGTGGGCAGCCGCGGCGGAAGGCCCGCCTGAGGTTGCACACGAGTCGATCCACTGGCTGTCCAGAATCTTCACCTCTCCGTCGGGCAGCGCGGCCGAGAAGCACGAGCTGCGCGCGACGCTACTGCGGCAGGCTGCTGCGTGGCTGGATTCGGCTGCGGCGAGCGTGCGCGGCTCGGCCGGGGCGGAGCCTGTGGCGGTTGAGCGAGCCATGCGGGCGCTGAACCTGCTGAACCTGCTGCTCTCGGTGGATCAGAAGCACCACGCGGCGCTGCACGCGCTTGGCCTGGCGCCAGCCGCGCACGGGGCAACCTACGGGGGCCGTACCCTGGAGGTTGAGTTCCTGCAGGGCTGCAACGTCAAGCCCGTGCCGCGCCTGCGCCACGCCTTCTCGGCCAACGAGTACGCGCAGAACGTGCGGGGCTACCTGGCGCGGGCGCTGAACCTCCCCCCTTCGCGCCTGCGCATCCTCTTTCAAGGCGCCGAGGTCTCCTCCTACGACCAGGCACCCTGCTCCATTTTCGACGGCAAACCCCTCATGTACATCGTCAAGCCAGACATGGCTGCAAACACAGCCGCATTGCTCACGTCTGTGCTGGCAAGCAACATCGACGTGCCAGGCCCTAGCGACGCGCCGCCCATGGACCTGGAGGACACCGCCTGCGTCGCCCCCCTGCCCCTGGCGCCCGCGGACGACGCGCCGTTCCGCAGCGGCACGCTGATGCGCGCACTGCAGGTGGAGCATGCGGCTCCGAGCGCGCGGCAGCTGCTGGCGGCTGTGCCCGGCCTGGTGGACACGCTGTTCGATCTGGGCGACTGCGGCCTGCCCAGCCTCTGCGAGCCGGCGGTGCAGCTGCTGAACGCGCTTCCCACCCATCAGCCCATGCGCAGCCGGCTGGCGATGCTGCTTGCCCCAGACGTAGATGCGCCAGCAGACACCGTCACGCGCCTCCGCGCGCAGCTTGCCGAGGCGCTGAGCACGGCCACCACGAGCCGGGCGTACGCGCTGCAGGTGTTGGAGGGGCTGATGTTGCCCGTCAACGACTGCGTGGACGCCCAGACGGCCAAGGCGAGCCAGGCCGCCTTCCTGTCGCTCAACGGCCCGGAACTGGTGCTGGCGGCGCTGCAGCCCGGCACGCTCCCAGGCAACTCTGGCGCGGGCTCCCTGCGCGCCCTGTACCTCTCCGGCCTGCGGCTGCTCCACCGCACGGCCGCCGACGCGCCCGTCGACGCGCCTGCAAACAGCGTCGCAGCGGCGGACATGCTCGACGTGGACTCCGCCGCGGATCGAGTGGCGGCGGACACGGGCGACATGCTCGTCTGGCTGCTGCCCCGCACGGCCATGGGCAGCCTCGGCAGCGCCGATAGCCCCGCCAACTCGCGTCCTGCGGACCGGTCAGACACCGCCATGGAGCTGCAGACTGCGTGCACCTCGTCTGCGGCGTGCGAGCCCATAGATGACGACCTGTTCATCACAATGTCCGCGCTGGAGCTGCTCGCGGCGGTGGTGCGCCAGCGCCACAACGGCCTGGCGCTGCTGCTCTCCCACCCGGATGTGCCGCGCCTGCTGGTGGATCTGCTGCTGCGCTGCCCGCTGGCGAAAGTGCGCGAGGGCACCGCGAGGCTGTGCAGCGAGCTGGCTGGCGAGCCCGGCGAGGCGGCCGTTGCGGCGTCTGTGTCGCCCCTGGCGCGCGTGCGCGGCGCGTCCGGCGGAGCAACGCCCATGGCGAGCGGCAGCGGGGGGTCAGGCAGCGGCGCTGCGCTGGGCGGAGGAGGAGGCACCCCGCCTCGGCCCCAGGTGGGCGGCGCCGACGCGGGCGCCCGGCGGCAGCTGCTCACGCTGCTGCTGGACGCGCGCGGCGTGGCGGACGAGCTGCCTGGCAGCAGCGGCGAGTTCTTCCGCCTCACCGCGCAGCTGCTGCACAGCCAGGCGGCTGCTGCTGCGGCCGCGAGCGGCGCCGATGCTGCGGCGCTGGACGCTGTGCTGGCCCAGGAGGTGGCCGCCCTGGCGCGCGCGCAGCCGTGCAGCGAGGCTGGGGACTATCGGCTGGAGGGGCACCTGGAGCTGGTGTATGCGCTGGTGAAGGGTGGGGGGAAGCACTACGTGAGCACCCCCTCTGGGGCGTCCCTCCTCACCTTCCTCCTGCACAAGTACCTCTTCCCGGAGCTGGGCGACCTGCTGGCGGAGGCGGAGGCGGCGCAGGGCGGCGGCGGCGACCAGGGCCGTGGCCTCGCGGTGGCCGCAGTCGCCGGCACGCCGGGCACCCGGCAGCGCGCCTTCTCCCTGGCCACCGCGCTGGCCACCCGCGACGCCGCCGCGCTGCAGGAGGTGGCCGCCGTGCTGCACCAGCTGCACGTGGACGGGGACAGCAGGGGGCGCCTGTGGGAGGGGCAGGTGGGGCGGTGGGACCAGGCGCCCAGCGCGGCGGCCCGTCCACATGGAAGCTACGTGGGGCTGGCCAACGGCGGCGCCACCTGCTACATGAACTCCGTGTTCCAGCAGCTCTTCATGCAGCCGGCCATCCGGCGAGGGGTGCTGGCCGCCGACGACCGCGGCGAGGGGGAGCCGTCCGAGAGCGTCCTCTGCCAGCTGCAGTCCACCTTTGGCGCCCTGACAGCCTCCAGCCTGGACCACCACCTGCCGCGCGCCTTCTGGCTCGCCTTCAAGGACTACGACGGCCAGCCGGTGAACGTGCGGGAGCACCAGGACGCCCTGGAGTTCCTTCTCCGACTCCAAGAGCAGGTGGACGCCGCCGTCAAGCGTGCAGCCCCGCAGCAGCACACCGGCCAGGGCGAACCCGCAGCCCCGGCGGCGCTGGGCGCCATCGAGCGGGTGCTGGGCGGCGAGCAGGTGTCGGAGATTGTGTGCCGCGCCTGCCCACTGCACCGCAGCGAAAAGGCTGAGACGGTCGTCACGTACCCCCTGGACATGCGCGGCAAGGCTGGGCTGGTGGAGGCGCTGGGCAGCTACGTGCAGGGGGAGCTGCTGGAGGGGGACAACAAGTGGGAGTGCGAGCAGTGTGGCCGCAAGGTTGACGCAGTCAAGCGCCAGCTCATCAAGACGCTGCCCCACACCCTCTGCTTCCAGCTCAAGCGTTTCGAGTTCGACTACGAAACCATGCAGCGCCTCAAGGTCAAGGACCGCTTCGAGTTCCCCCTTCAGCTGGACATGCGGCCCTTCACCAGAGACGCAGACCCCTCTCCTGACGCGCCGCCCCCGCCGCCCGACGCCCCCCCGCGCCTGCCCGATGAGCACTACCTGTATACGCTGATGGGGGTGGTTGTGCACAGCGGCAGCGCGTTCGCCGGGCACTACTACAGCTACATCCGCGAGCGGGTGGAGGGGCCGGGCGGGGCTGTGAGCGCGGGGCCCTGGCACGTGTTCGACGACCGCCGCGTGGAGCCGTACGACGCGAGCAACCTGGAGCGGGACACCTTCGGCGGGCGCTACACGGCTGACAGCTGGAACGCAGAGGCTGCGCGCATGGTGCCCACCGAATTCGACCGCCCAAACTCAGCCTACATGCTGTTCTTCGAGCGCCTGGGGGAGCCTCTGGGTGGCGGCGAGGAGGGCGACGCAATGCGCACGGAAGAGGGGTGCGGAGCGGGGGCTGTGCAGCTGCCGCCGCGTGTGGCGCAGGAGGTTCGCCGCGTCAACGCGGAGTGCATCTACGAGAGCCACGTGCTGTGTGGGGACTACTTCAGCTTTGTGCGGGCGCTGGTGGATGCCAACGTGGAGGGGGCGAGCCGCAAGCGGCGGCGGCCGCACGCGCAGGCACCCCCCTCCCTGGTTGACCACCTCTGCGTGGATCTCTCCTTCACTTTCCTCCTCCACATCCACTCCCGCGCCGCCGCCGCGCTACGCGAGGATGGCGCCGCGTGGGTGACCACCCTGGGCAGTCTGCTCGACTCGAGCCCCGCATGCACCCGCTGGTTCATGGCCCACCTCACCGACCCCGCCCACATGAACACCCTCTACATTCTGCTGGCCCGGGCGCCCCAGGAGTCGGTGCGCGAGCTGTGGCGCCAGCTGTGCCTCATCGCGTTCAAAGCTGCAGCCAGCCACGGCCTCGGGGCAACCAACCTAGGCGCCCTCTGCGACGCGATGCCCGCGCTGCCCGCACAGTCGGACGAAGAGGAGCTTGATGCGGCGGAGGCGCCGGGCACCAGCGGCGCGGGGGAGGGGTTGGCGGTGGGTGTGAGCGCACTGGTAGCGTCAATCATCGGCATGCTCCGCCGCACCGCCGACATCGGCCTGCGCAACAAGGTAGAGCCCAACGCCCTGTCGCTCATCGGCTGTGTGACCGGGTATGCGCAGCTGGGAGCGGTGCAGCGCGCGCACCTGGTGCACGCCGAGGCTTTGGAGGCGCTGTTCGATTACGCACACCAGCGCCTGTACCAGCTCGCCGTGCGCTTCGACCTCCGCGCCGCCGCCGCACAGGCGGTGTGGGGGGCGCTGTCGCTGCTGGTGCGCGGCACTGGCGGGGCGTACGGGTCGAGCGGGCATGGGCCGCTCAACCCGTATGCGCTGCCAGGGGATCCTGCCGTGCCCCCCTTGTACGACCGCGTCGTCGCCCAATTTCACAGCGACTACAGCCAAACACTCAACTGGGTGCTGGAAGGGGTGCTGAGCTGCAGCGAGGCGAGAGATCTTGCCTGCTACCTCTGCTGGGAGAGCCCACGCGTCAGCAACTCAACCCTCACGCACCTCCTCAACAAGCTGGCCGATCCCATAGTGGAAGCGGAGCTGCTGAGTGGTGCACTGACCTTCGCCAGCATGGTGCTCGCCTTGGATGACGTGTATGGTGTGCCCCGCGCGCAGCTCTTCGTCGTCGGGCGGGTCACCCGCGGCCACATGCCCACCAACATGCCCGGCCTGGTGGACATCCTGGCGGCGCACCAGGTGGCTTTCCAGAAGCGCGTCGCGCTGCTTCGCTGGGTGTTGGCCAGCGTGCAGCAGGGGTCGGCTGGGCCGTTCTTGCAGGACGCAATCTTGCAGCACAAGCAGATCGCCTTCATCCACGCGCTGGACGCCATGCGCGACCAGCTGGAGACGCTGCAGAACTCACAGACCGTGGGATGGGGTCCTCTGGTTCTGCAGGACATCGCAGCCAGCATTGAGGCTGGGCGCCAGCTGGTGCCAATCTAGACAGAGACGCGCAACACGACGCGCAAAATACGCAAACAAACGCACACAAGGAACCCTCTATTAGAGGGTTCCTAAAACGCGATTCGCGTTAGGGTTTAGCGTTAGCCGAATCGGCTTAGCTATGCGAAATCTCGAATCTTAGGAAACCAGCGCCCTACTTTCTGGTCAGCTCTGTGCGTCGCTGCGGCTGCCGCGCGCGTGCGAGAGAGCGCCCCGGCTTGTAAAACACCTCATTCCACGGCCTCTGCGGCTGCGTTTTTGGCGCGCGCGGCTGCAGCGGGACCCCG
>Ga0049083_10001183_pt1 | contig 9848 bp, 7 predicted proteins | sample GreLakmeMI27MSRF_FD_66719 | JGI IMG/M metagenome (GOLD analysis project Ga0049083, IMG submission 66719) | Freshwater lentic microbial communities from great Laurentian Lakes, MI, USA - Great Lakes metaG MI27MSRF | ecosystem: Environmental > Aquatic > Freshwater > Lake | place: Great Lakes...
TTGTCTTTCAAAATCATGGAAAGTTTCTATAACATTAAAATTATTTCTTGCTAAATTCTCTAATACCCACCTTCTATTAATATTATGAGTATCTCTATCTCTACGAGCTCTATCATCTCCAAACGCTCCCATAGCTGCTCCAGCAATAGCCATAAATGCCATTGTTCCTAATGCTACTACAACAGTAAAACCTAATGATGCTGGTGCTAAAGCTGTTCCTAATGTAAGAGCACCAGCTGCTATACTTTCAACAGTTGCCCCAATTGCTAAAGATGATACAGTTCCTATACCAGCCATAGTTGCTCCTGATAAAGCACCAGCACCAGCGTGAGTAAATCCATTTTTAAGTAAAAAATCTTGAAAAAGCATATCTAATGGAACAAGAGCCGCACCAACAATACCACCTGCTACTATTTCTCCAATTGATGTAATAGCACCTCTAACTAATGCTCTACTTGCGGCTGCTAATGCTGTTTCACCTCCAATAGTTATAGCATTTCTTGTTGCTATAACAAAAAACCTTGACGCAATTGTTGGAAGAGCTCCAGCCACACCAACAGTAGCACCAATAGCTGCCCCTCGTACATAGATGTCTTCAATATTTTTAAAAATTTGACTTTCACCAGCAAAATGAGCTATAACCATGGCTGCGGTCATACCAGCAACTGTATGACCTAATGCTTCTCCTAATGCTGTAGCATTTATATTTTTAAATGTTTCACTATACTTTATAGACTTAAGAGTATTTGATATTGATGCTTGTTGTTGCGGTTGTATTTGTGTAACTGGGGGATTTGCTAATTCAAAACTAGCCATCACATCACTTACTTTTGTAAGCGATTCAGCGAAATCACCTTGTGATATTGTTGCTCCTGACCTACTTGAAAAATATTCACTAAAATTAGAAGAATTTGATTGCATTTCTAATATAGTAACTGCTCTCTCTGCTGTTGGTATTCCTCGTAGTTCATTATAGATTTGTTGTTCTACAAATAATTTATTCAATTGTGATTCAAATTTAGTTGTTTCCAAATTAATTAAATTAGGTTGATTAAATTCACCACCAAACATAGGTGTTATATCCTCTATAATTGCTGGATTATTAGCGATTTTTGCTCTCAAATTAACCTCTTCCTGATGTATTTCTAGTTGTTTTTTTATTATTTGTTTAGTATAATTATCTATTTTATAAGAACCGTCAATTGCTTTAAATAATTCTGCTAATTTTGTTTCATATATAGATTTTTCAAGTCTATAAGAAGAAGTGTCTGTTGCTTTTGTTGGGTCAGGCATATTTGGAATTTTTAGATTTTGTAATTCAGGAGGCAATTCAAATGATACTTTTAATACATCTAACGGTAGTGCATGAGACAACATATTAATATTTAATACATCTGTTGGCGGAGCAATTGGGTCATTAGAAGAACCTTGTCCTGCTGAACCTCTATCTGTTTGTTTTCCGTATCCTTTTTCTAATGCTTTATTTGTTAATCTTAAATTTGATAATTCTACTCCTTCTGTTTTAGAACTAGGAACAGCATCTTCTATTAATAGTTTTGTTTTAGCTGGTTTTCTAGCTCTTGCTTTCATTGTTGATTGTTCTATTTCAGCAGTTAATCTTAATGTTTCTTGTTGATCTATTGTTAAATTATCGCCAGTAACAAAATCACCTAATCCACCAAATGGATTATTAAGTAAATCACTACCAATAGCATAATCATTTAATCCACCAAATGGATCACTAACTATTGCTTTCTCATAAGCAGAATTAACTCTTTTATATGCTTCGTCTGTTGTAAAAGTAGTTTCTTTTGCTGTACCTATTTTATTTACAATTTTTCGTCCTTCAGCATCTGTGCTTCTAATTATTTCATCCATAATATATTTTTGTTTTTCCATACCTGTCATACTTTCAGGAGCAGATGGAATTAAATATCCTTCAGCTAGTTCCACTTGTATCATATTTTCATACATTCTATTAAATTTTTCTGCTGGTGTTTCTGTTGGTTTTGCTATTTTATTTACATTTGACTTATCAGGTAAATTTTCTAATCCTACACCTTCCTCGTTTAATTGACTTAATCTATTTGCATATTCTATTCTATTAATTACATTATCAATAGCATTAGACATATTAGGAATGTTTTGTCTTCCAGCACGAAGTATAGGGGCTACTTCGGCATTATCAAAAGCAACTCTATCTATATATGTATCTACAGTAAGTGGAGGCATAATATCTCTACGATTACTAGCAGGATTAGTGCTACTATGTGGAACTAAAGGTTGTGGTACTGCTTCATTTCTTCTTAAAATAAAATCAAAATGTTCCTGTCTTATAGTAATAGGGTCAAACTCTTCAACAACACTACTGACTTCTCTTATACTACATTGAGGGTTGCTTTGTAAAAATTTTGTATCTGTATAGTTACATATAGTCTCTTCGCGGAATACTACCCTTGTGCTTTTTGTTTGAGCCATTTATATATTTAAATATTATTTTAATTGTTCTGGATAAATATATTTATCTAATCTTTGGCGAAACATGCTTTGTCCTTCTTTAGGGTGAAAATCTACAAATAAAAATTCATAATTATGACCTTCTCCAATTGCTTCATCATAAACTTTATAAAATGTTTCTTGGTCTATCTCTCCAGCAACACTTTCAGCAACATCTTCTAACTCATTTTTATCCTTACTCTTAAACAATATAAGACTTGTTGCTTGATTTCTTATAACTTTTGAAAGTCCTCCTGTTTGTGCCTTAAATGATTGAATTAAAAAAAATAAACTACAACCAATAGCACCGCCTTCTTTAAGTTGCCCTAAATGTCTGCTATATGTTGCTAATCCATTTAATTTTCTTGGTTTTGCATATAACATAGACCCCATAGCATCGTCTATCATTACTGCTATTTTTGGTTTTTCTCCATTCCATCTATGAGTAGGTTTTAAAAACATATTATCTTCATCATTAAAAAATTGTAATAATAAATCATCATTACCCATATATTTTCCTGACTTAATGTCTTTCATTAATTTATTATATTTTTTTAAGTCTTCTAAATAAGTTTCTAAATCTGTTGCTTCTTGATTAATAATATTTTTTATATTATCTACTATTGCTGTGTCATCTGTATCCTCAAAAATATGTTCTACCTTTAATCTACTCATAATTTCTTTATTACTATTCATAGTAGGACTAACACAAATACAATAATCATAATTCATTTTCTCAATTAAATTAACTACTGCTGTTGTTTTACCTGAAGCCCTTTTTCCTACTGCTACACAAACTTGATGCATTTTAGGAAGATTAGGCGATGTCTTATATTGTCCTGATTCATGTTTAGGTGGAACAATCTCCATTCCCTTAATCTTTTTCATTGATTTCTTTTGAGTTACTTTTTCTTCGTCATCACTCATTTTTATTATATATATATAATATTTTTTTTATATATATAATGAAGAGGAAACGAGTAGAACTTAATAATTATTTCTTTGACTTACCATACGATCTAATATTACATATATTTAGTTTTCTACCTAGGACGAGATATAGGCAAAAAATTACCTCGTGTCATATTTAAATACCTCTCCATCTCTAATCGTTTCTCTTGTGACATTTGTGGTTTTGGTGGTGGTGCTTGTTGCTGTTGCTGTTGCTGTTGCTGTTGAAAGCGTTGAGGTAATGGTTGTTCTTGTCTAGTTACTGGGGGAGGCATAGGTGTTACGCTTTGTGGTGCATGTTGCTGTTCTACTTTTTTTGCTCTTACACGCTTTACAAATATAACATCTTTAGATGCTTCAAAAACCTCATCATCACTGCTGTCTTGTTCTATAATAACTTTTGCTTTCGGTTTAGTTTTTGGTTTTGGTTTTGTTTTAGGTTTTTCTTCTTCTTCCTTTACTTCTTCCGTTACTTCTTCCTTAATTGGTTTAACTGGCTTTAATGGTTTCTTTGGTGTTTCCTCATCTTCATCTTCACTTTCACTTTCATCTTTAACTTGTTTCTTTTTCTCTTTTTCTAATACTTTATCCTTATACTTCTCAACCATTTTTTCTTCTCTACTTTTGGCTGCTTGTTTCTTTGCTTTTGCTAATCTTATTGCTTTTTGTTCTTCAGTCTCATCTTTTGGTGGGGGCATTTTATAATATAAGAAAAGAAAATAATTATAGTTTTCCTTTTTAAAATATAGTTTTCCTTTTTATAAATATAGTTTTCCTTTTCCTAAATATAGTTTTCCTATAAATTAAATCTCTTCTTAAAGTCTGCTATACTTGCTGAAAGAGATGTTTTATTCCACAGCACATAACGACTTAAACTTCCAGCACTAAATGGATTACTCCACTTCTCATTTTTCTTGTGTCTAGCTAAATATGCATCTTTCTTCTTTTCGTCTTTGTGGTCTATATATGTTGAACTTCCTTTTGCTCCAAAATGGACTTTAGTTCTATCCTTATCACAGCATTTTGTTTCTCCTTTACAGTGACAAAAAGTGGCTACTAGTTTCTTGTCTTCTCTTGGACTTGGTTTAATATCCAAAAGTTTTGTCATTTAATATATATTTATAAAATATTTTTTATAACATAAGTATATAAATGAGAGGTGGCGTATTAAGTGATTTAGCAATTAAATCAGCATATCCTGAATTCCAAGCACCCAATATAGGTTTAGCATCTGCTCTTGAAATGATCGTTATGGATAAGCATGAATTCACTGGAATTAAATTACCAAAAGATATTAAGCGTAAGCGTGTATCAAGATTTCCTATTAATGATATTGCTAATTTAGCATCTATAAGTGGTGTTGATAATAAAGCAAAAACATTATACGCTTCAGTAAAAGGTTATAGAAAAAAATTAGGTTCATCTAATTTTGATTTAGAAGACAGGCAACACATGTTTAAGGAGTTAGATAAAAGAATGGGTGATGATTATGGAATGAACCAAGAACTAAAAAGACGAGGTGGATTTGTAGATATTATTGATGCTAAATCGGCAATATCACAAGAGCAACTTGTTTCAAATTTAGCAAAACAAAATATTAATGTATCAAAACTTAATCAAAAAATACGAGACAGCACTTTAGGATTGCAAAGAGTAGAATCACAATTAAATAGTTCTTTATTAAGTAATTTAGAAAATGCTAAATTAAATTCTGTAAAACAAAATACATTAATAGCACAAGACGAGAGATTTAGAAGATTAAGCGGAGGAGAAGTATATTATAATGCTTTAACACAAAAAGATTATAATTTAAGTATAACATTACCTGATAATAGATTTAAAGCATTAAGAGAAGGTGAATTTGAAAATCAAATGGCTATAGAATATAAAGTTCCTCCTGATGTTACTATGATAAAAAAATTATTAAAAGTTGTTGGAGCAAAAGATGCTAAAGAATATGAAAAAATAACTGGAACATCTTTAGTAGGTGCTGAATTTCAATTAGACGATACAACCATTGTTATGAAAGATAAACCACGATCAAGTGTAAAAGAAACAAGAAAAGATTTTGATGAAAGTGCTTTACCTGAAGCACCTGATATGCCTAATAAAATGTCAGAAAAATCAAGAAAAGACCCTGCTGTAAAAGATTTACCAAAAGATGTTGAAGGAAATATTGATTTACCTGAATATATTAGAAAACGAGAACAAGACAAAATGAAAAATAAATCTTATGCTAAAAAAGAAGAAGCAGAACAAATTAGAATAATGGGTTTATCTGGAAAATCACAAGATAAATACACTTTAACACCTACACAATATAAAGAATATTATGGAATGAAATCTTTAGGAGAATCAAGAGATAGTATGACTTTATTAGGAAAAGCAACACTTGGTGTTAGAAATATTTTAACAGGAGAATATGAAAGAGAATATTATGAAAGGTCAGGTGAATATTTAGTAGAATATCAAAAACAGCAAATGGAAGATTACGAACAAGAAACTCAATTAAATTTACCTCCTCATGGAATTGATCCATTTCAAGATTAAAAAAAATATTTTTTTTTATTTAAAAATAAAATATTTAGTAATATTATAATGGAGGTTGAAGGTTTAGAAAGAAAAAAACAAGATAATCCTTATAATTATACTGAAGACCAACTTGCCGAGAAGAAACTTGCTTTACACAATATGAAAATCATATATCCTGATGTAAATGAATTTTATGCTGAAATGGTTTATGACATGTGCAAAAATACTGATGAAGCTAAAATTGAATTACTTAAACAAAAAATATTAAATGAACCATTTAAGTACAAAGAAAGATACAAGACACTTCAGGAAGAATTAGATTTAATTGTTAATGATACTATTCTTAATCCTATAGTAGTTACAGGAAACCAATATACCTCATCTGCTGATGATGATGCTGATGCTGATGAGGAGACCGAGCAACCTATTCTCTCCCAAGATTAATAATCATTTAGAAAATAATTAAAATATTTTATTATAATTATTTTAAAAGTTATATATATAATGAGTTCAGGAAGATTTACCGACCAACAAGTTGTTAATAGTTTTAATCTCTTCATAGATACAGAGAAGTCCTCTATTTTAGGAGATGGTAATAGCAGAGGTGATGATATAAATATTCATTTAGAAGGTTCAACTATTATTGCTAATGATGGAGAGATGATTAAACTAACATTAACTAATTTTGAAATGTTTAATAACTTATATCATGTAGATGCTAATAATAGTAGATTTCAAACAAGATGTGGAACTGATGCTCTTATTGTTCCTAATCCAATTGAGCGTGATTTAACAAGACAAAACTACGCAACTTTAGGAGATATTGCTATTGATTTTGCGAATATAATTGGTAATGTTATAAATCAAACAACAACACCAGCTCATAAAGTATTAGTTGTTGATATGAAAAATGTAGTCCAGCAAGGTTTTGTTCCATACGATACTGAAACAGGACAAAATTATACTATTGCTGGTGCTGTTGTAACGGCTGTTGCTGGATCATTTGTTAAACCAACTCCTTTAAGTTTAGCAGCTACAGGTAATAGGTTATTAGATATTACATTTCAAACAATTCAGGGCAGTTCTACTAATCACCCTCATATAATAGAAAAAATGAATATTGAATGTTTAGGAACTCAAGGTGATTGTTATGCTATTTTAGGTGCTATAAGACAAGATAAATCAGGTTCAGCATTTAATAGTTTAGAGGTTGATTTAAATCCTGATGGTTTAGCAAATCCTGCTTTATCAACAAAAATTAGAGTTAGAGGTTATTTTCCAATGCAAAGAACAACTGACCCATATGTTTATTTAAGATGTTCTTCTTCGCAAAATGGTGGTTTAGAAATGGCGATATTAAATGATAGTGCTATTACATCCACATCAAATAATAGCGATATTACTACAAGTAATATTATTGCTAAATTAAAACGAGATGTTGAATTTATTACTTATGATAGTGGAATGGGAGATGAATATTTTATAAATCTTCAACAAAGAAAAATATCATCATTAAACTTAAGTTTAACAGATTCTAAAAATAGAAAACTTGGAAGAATAAGAAATGCTACTGTTGGAACAGCCGCTGGTTATATGAACGACTCTACTGTGGCTGCTAATATACTTGCTGGGCGACGATATATAACCGCAACTACTGAAGGATTTGCTAATGATACTCAATCTACTTTAGGAAATTTATTCTTTACGGCAGTTTTAAGAGTTGATATTATTAAAACAGGAAATCCAGCAAGATTAGAAACTCCAGCATTACCTCTTCCATTACCAGCACGAAAAGCACAAAATGGTGTATTATCAGTTCAAAATTTTGGAATGCCTAAAAATGGTGTTTAGCGAAAAACCGTTTCGCACACGGAACTTCGTTCTTTATTTAGGAGATTTTGTCTTATCTTTTTTAAAAGATAATTTATTCGTAATTAATATTATATTATTAAATTATTTTCTTGTATAATAATATAAACGATGGCTTCCGTGCTTCCCAGCAACCTCTCTTTCTTCATGAGCCGAATGCAAGGTGTCTCAAGTTCGCATTTCAAAATTAATCCGCAAACTTCTGGCGATGTTGGTGCTAATAGAATTCTCAGATTTGAGGTCCCTTCAAATACAATTGTAAATTTCCGTTCGCTACGCTTATTTATGAATGTTGAATGCACTAACTCTACTACTACAAGAGCTACATCGCTTCCCCCTGATTTTTCGTCGTTAATTGAACGAGTTTCGGTATATATTGGCGGCGTGTTAGTTGCTAATGGTTTCAATGGTTATAATACTTTAGTTCATACTAAAGCGGCTCTACAAGGTTCAAAATGCGGCCCACTAGGACACCCTGAAATGGTACGCCATAGACGCTACCACTCGTTCGTTAGTAGTGGAGTTACTAATGCTTCTTTAAGTGATTCTACTGCTGATACTTGCCTTGAAACATATGCTGGTGACTCTGCTGGTAATGATTATTTTTGCATTGATAATTTTGAAGGTCTATTAGGCACAATTGAGCCCCAAAATTTAGACACTGGTCTTATTGGAACTGTAGTAATTGAAATTTCACTTGCTGACAACACCGTTTGCTCCGTAAGTGCTACTCGTGCTTTACCAGCAGTTCAAGCCACAGATGTTTATTCGGTTGTTGGAACTGCTGGTTTTGATTTAGCAATTGCTAGTCCAGGTACTCCCTCATACACTTTAAAAAATGTTAATATGCAAGTTGAGGTTTTAAGTTTAGCAACAAATGTTCTAGATACTATTGTAGAACAGCGTATAGGACAAATTGGTTATTTATCTTTACCATTTAAAAATTACTTTTCTTTTTCCAATACACACGACAGTTCAACTCGCTTCAATGTAAATACAGCGTCGTGGGATCGTTGCTGGTTTGCTTTCCGTGATACTGATTTTGCGAGTGTCAAACCACCTGTTCGTATTAAAGGTTATAAAGTAGCTGACGCTGTAGCTACATCTACTGGTGCTCCTGAATATGATTCTGGTGGAACATTAAACACTAATGCTGAAAAATATAAACCAACTTACTTTAACTTTAGGGAAAACAAAGGAACTACAGGAGGATTAACAAATTCAACAACTGCTTCAACCTATCAGTTACAGATTAATTCAGCGTCCGTTCCCAATTATAAATTATCTGCTCCTGAACTTTTAGCGTTGTCTATGAACTCGCTAGATTATTATGATAAAAATCACAAACTAACTCTTCACCAATACAAATGTAATTATATGGTGGGTTGTATGCGGTTCTGTTTGCCTGATTCTGACTACTCACGCTTGGGTTCAGGAATTGATGTAAGAGGTACAAGTGCGAGTTGCTCCCTTAACACAACTGGTACAGCTTCGTCTAATGTAACTATATTCTGCGAATGCACGTCAGAACTTCGCATTGGTGCTGGCAGGCAAATTGAGGTCATTGTGTAGGTTGTCGTGCGATAATTTCTTAAAAAATTATATATAATATTTAATTTATTATATATAAATTATTTTGTTATACTTTTTATAAAAGTATATATATATAAAATGGTTGATGCTATTGGAATGTATAATGGCATGAAACCCAAAAAAGGAGCAAGAGAACCAACTTATTATGATTTAGACGCAGCTGGAGGTATGCATACTGAAAAATCGTATTACACATTAGGAATTGATAGTCTTCATGATAAATTGAGACAGACACAACCAGTTCCAATTGCTATGTTTGAGAAAGCATTTAATAGGTCTTCTATGTCTCAAGTGTTAGGTGTTAAAGTAGAAGCAGATGCTGTAATTATGGGAAAACCTGAAACAGATAGAAATGGAGGAATGCAAGCACCAACTGGTTTCGCAAGAAATCAATTAAAAGGTTTAGC
>Ga0049083_10001190_pt1 | contig 9806 bp, 7 predicted proteins | sample GreLakmeMI27MSRF_FD_66719 | JGI IMG/M metagenome (GOLD analysis project Ga0049083, IMG submission 66719) | Freshwater lentic microbial communities from great Laurentian Lakes, MI, USA - Great Lakes metaG MI27MSRF | ecosystem: Environmental > Aquatic > Freshwater > Lake | place: Great Lakes...
GCCATGCTGACAGGCCTTATAGGGGCTGGGCGGGCGCATTATAAGCTTATTATAAGGCGTTATCAGCTCCTGGAATTATAAGGCACCTGCCTTATTTGCCAACCCAGAATTTATAGATAGATACGAGAGTACAGCTGGATGTGCGAACAGTTTGCCCTCAGGCTAGCAGCGCGAGCGGTGCGTCGAGCATGGCCAGCGGCGGCATCTCGGCGTCCAGGGAGGAGATGGAAGGGGTGATGGGCGCGGGCAGCGACGAGCGGCGGTTGGCGGGGAGTCGGAAGGGGCCCTGCGCGCCGGCGCCGCCTCCACCCGTGGTACCGCAGTTCTTGCAGCCCTCGCATTTGCAGTGGTCGGAGCAGGGCACGCCCGCCTGGAAGCACTCGCAGTACTTCTTTTGGCAGGCGCTCTTCTTGCAGCGGCATCCCTTGTTGTGGTGTGGCGTCTCCGCAGCCTCGCCCACGATCTTGGGCTTGAAGGCGAGCGGGTTGCGCAGCTGCACGTGCGCGCGCACCTCCGCCACCATGCGCGCGTTGACCTCCTGGTTGAGGCAGTTGTCGCAGCTGCAAGAATTGCAGTAGACGCCGGCTGCAAAGCACTCGCAGTACAGCTTCAGGCACTGTGCGAGTGGTCGGTGAGGTCACGCGGGCGGTGAGTGCGGCAGCGCGGGACGCACCTTTGACTTTTTGCAGTTGCAGCGGCCGCAAGTGCTGCTGCGCGAGCGTGACCGCCGCGCGCTCCCCGTGCGCGCCGCCTCCTCCTCCTCCTCCTCCGCCCCATCCAGCTCGGGCGTGTCGGGCAGCGGCGTGGGCGCGGAATCCAGGCTGGCGCGGCCACGGCGGGGCACGCGTGCGTTGAGAGGCGTCGTGAAGGCACCGCCTCCCCTTGACGTCACCCAAGCGCCACCACCCAGCGAGCTACGTCGCGTGCCGGAGCGCCCGCCGCGAGGTGTCTCGAAGGAGAGGCAGCGGCGCAGGGCGAGCGCGCTGCGGGGGCTCACCGCCAGTGCAGGGCGCAGGCTCTTGGACGCCGTGCTTGCGTAGGCCGGGCCCGCAGAGCGCAGCCCAACACCGCGTGCGGGCGGGTCCAGCTGCATCAGCTCGCCCTGCGCACGCACAGGGACAGTGGCCTCAGTCAGAGTGTGCACAGTCAGCCTGCGCCCTGCAACGGCGCACCTCCTCCTCAGCCTCGCCACCACCTGCAGCCTCGCCGCTCAGCCCCTGCTGCGGGTCGTCTAGCGCGAAGGCGACGGGCAGGCGGCCTCCCCGCCGCCGCTTTGTCAGTGCCGACGGCAGACCGCACGCGCCGCCCGTCAGCTGCGCGGCGCGCTGCGTGGGCGGGGGCATGAGCAGCGACAGCGGGCCGCCGGAGTTCAGCGCCAGCGTGTCCGCGGAGGGGCCGAGAAGCACCCTGGGAGCGCGGGCACGGGTGAGCGCAGGAGGGGCGGCGCGGCGTGCGTGAGGCGCCCGGACGGTGCACACGGCCACTCATGCGCGCGGCGTGGCGGCTGGTGCGCAGAATTATGGCGGAGCGGAGCGGGCAGGCGCGGCCTCCTGGAGCTGCAATTTGGCGGGAAGTGCGTGGCGCCCGCGCGCGTGCCGCATTGGGCCTCGGGCGCGTACCCTCCGGTGCTGGGGGCGCTCCCTTGCAAGGCATTGTGGTGGGCGGGCGTGCGGAAGAAGCGGGCGCCCTGGGAAGCGCCTTGCCGTCTCCCGCTCAGGGGACTAAGCGCGTCGCAGAAGTCCATGAACGGACTCTCATTGAGCTGCGCCGGGGCCCAAACGAGCACTCAGTACATGAACGTGCCTCGCGGCAGCTCGGCACAACGCGGGCGGGCGCTGCGGCGAGCGGGCGTCTGACTGTGCGCATTGTGCGCACGCACCGCAGCAGTCGCCAGTCGCGCGGGCGTGAAGGCAGGGTCGTTCACGCGTCGCCGGTGCTCCATGGTGAGTGGGGGATCAGCGCGTATCGCGCCGCGGCGGCGGAGGCAGGCAGACGCAAGGCGCAGCAACGCCAGCGCCTGGGACGGACAAGGCTTCGACTGCGTGTGCGCAACGCTCTGCAGCGTCGTGCCAGACAGCCAGAAGGCGAGGGCGTTCGTTCTGACTCTGAGGGAAAAACGCAACGTGGTGCGTCGGTCGTGTGGCGGCAGAAGATTGTTTGTTCACCCACTGGGCACGGCGAATATACAGTCACACAGCTAGCGCGCAGAAGAGCCGAAGCGATCCAGGTAAGTGGCGCTCATGCCGGGCTCACGCTGCTCCTGCGTGAGGGCAGCGCGTGAGCGCCAGTGCAACGAGGTGATGTTGCCCAGGGGCAGAGTGACCCACCGCGTGAGAGGCCTTGTCCTTCGCCTCCTTCGCCAGGCGCTGCGCCTTGACGGTGGCCGCCACCGCCGCGCGCTGCTGCATCTGGAATGCGTTCACATCGGCCGTTTGCTTCTCCTGGGCCTTGCGCACGAGCACCGCAGTGACAGCCTCTGAGCGCTCGTCGGCAGCCTCCGCCGCGCGCCGCGCCGCGCTCGCCTCCCTGCGCGCCCGAGTCAGACGATACGGCGCAGGCTCTGCGATGGAGCGGGGGGCGGAACGCACCGCTGTGCCTGCTGCCCCGCCAGCACCTCCGCCTGCTGCTGCGTGGTGTAGCCACGGAACTCGGTGCGCGGCACGCCGCTTGCGGGCCCGTCATCCACCACCAGTGCAATGAGGTGCGTCGCCGCGCGCTCGGCGGCGGCGCGGGCGTCGCCCTCGCGCTTCTCAAACGCCAGCGCCAGGTTGGCAGCAGCCCCCTCCCGCACGCTGCGCGCCCGCGCCGCATCCTGCGCCCTGAAAGCGACGTCGCTCGCCGCAAAATGCGACTGCAGCAACGCATGGTCCGCCGCCGCTGCTGCCGCCGCCTGCTCTGCCAGGGCCTGCTTGCTGGCGCCAGCCGCGGCGCACCAGCCGGCCTGCTGGTCAGCCTGCATGCGCTTGCGCTCCACGAACTGGGGGTCCTCGCCCGCGAAGGAACGCAGGCTGGCGGCGCTCTCGGGCAGGCTGGCGGGCGAGTAGGTGCTCGCCTCGAACTTTTGGGGAGCGTAGGAGCTCGCCTGTTGCGCCTGGAACGCGCCCAGGCGACGCTGCTCCTCAGCCTTGCGCGCCAGGCGCTCAGCCTCCAGGCGTTGAGCGAGGATGTCCATGGCCAGGCGCTCTGCGTTTGCCTCACTGCCACGGCACGCAGCGTCAGCGCACACGGCACCTGAGCACGCCGTTAGGGCGCACCGCTCGCGCTCAGCAAACAGCAGCTCCGCCGCTTTCTTCACCAGCACCTGATTGTCCAGTGCAGCCACATCCGTCACGGGCAGCTTGGCGTGGATCGCCGCCAGGCGGGCAGCCTCGTCCACCCTCGTCTTGCGCGACTCCATGCGTGCGCGCGTGAAAGGCTGTGGCGTGCGCGTGTGAGAGCGAGAGCCACCCGCGCGAGGGTTCGCGCTTCGCTTGACTACGCTTCCTATTGCAAAGCGGCGCTTGCAGCAGCTGGCTTGCGCCGCGTGTGGGACATTCACGCCTTCTGGAGGCGCGCCCTACGCGTCAGCGCGCTTGGGCGCACCGGAAAATCGCAGGACAGGACAATCGCAAGGTTGACCGGTGCTCTGCACGCGCCTGGAGGAGCACAGCAGCTACCGCGAGCACAGCACTTCGCGGTAGTGCAGGGCGTGTAACAGACCGACCGAGAAGAGCGCGGCCGCGTTTCACAAGAATGCAGCGAGCGGAGGAGGGAGAGCCGACGAGGAGCAAACAAAATGCCAAGGAGGGAGAGTAGAAGCAAGAGCATCGCCACTGGTGAGCGTTGCCTCTGAGTTGACAGTGCGATATTGAGTCGTCCAACAGTGCGTGCCGTCTCTACCTTGCTCACTTAGCCAGGGATGCAACAGCCTCCGACAGCAGCGCCTTCTTGTAGCCCTGCACACGCGCAATCTCCGAGCCGTTCTTCCACATCAGGAAGGTGGGCAGCACCTTGGCGTCGTACTTCTTTGCGATGTCGGGCAGCGCGTCCGTGTCCACCTTATAGAACTTGACACCTGGGTGAGCCGCCAACAGGCTGTCCACGTGCGGCGCGAGTTGTCTGCATTTCCCACACCACGAGGCGTAGAAGTCGACAACGACCGGGCCCTTTGCCACAGCCGCCTGAAGCTCCTTCTCACTTGTTAGCGACGGAATGTTGGCGCTGAAGTCGGGCTCGTCCACCGTCTCAAAGTACGCGAGGCTATCCTGAGCATTAGCCTTCATCGTCGCCGCGCCGGGCGTCCAGCCGGCTGGGCAAACCTCCCCGTGCTCTGCCACGAACTGGAAAGCCTTGACCAGGCGCAGCGCTTCATCCACACTGCGCCCCACAGGCAGATTGTTTATGGTGATCTGTTGGAGCACGCCCGCCGGGTCGATGATGAACAGGCCGCGCAGTGCGATACCCGCACTGGTGAGCAGCGTTCCATACTCGGCGCTAATGGTCTTGGTCACATCCGCCAGCATGGGAATTTCCATGCTGCCCAGCCCGCCCTTCTTGCGAGGCAGGCGAATCCACGCGGCGTGAGACTCACACGTATCGGTGCTGACTGCAACAACCGTTGTGTTGAGCGCCGTGAACTGGGCAGCTGCGTCGCTGAAGGCGATGAGCTCCGTGGGGCACACGAAGGTGAAGTCCTTCGGGTCTGCGAGACGTGAGTTGGGGATGAGAGGGAGCAACACAGTGCGTGCGAGGCAAACTCTCGCGCCGCAGATCCTTGGGCAGCCTCACAGGGACGCACAGAAGAGAAGAACCACCCACTGCCCCTTCAAATCAGAAAGCGAGAGCTTGGAGATCTCGCCGGTGGGCAGCACTGCGTCGCTTGAGAACGAAGGAGCAAGCTGGCCAATTGTAGCGCAAGCAGGCGGGTAGACCACCGACGACGCGAAGCCGCGCGCGCCCACTGACGCGAGTGCGGATGAGGTGCACGCCTTCGCCGCAAGGCCAGCAGTCGCGGACCGCGCCCCACTCCACGATGGTGGCGCCACGCGCAGAAGTGTACTGACAGCGCGGACGCCCGCAACTCCGGCGCGGCGCAGCATGACCGAGAAGAGGCAGCAGACTCTGTGAGAGTGGCCTGGCGCACTGCCTGCGGGAGGCAGACAGGGAGCAGGGGACGAGGAAAGCACCAAGGGGGGCGCCCTTCGGGCAGCAGTACGGGGCGGCTCATCGATCAGGAAGCGCTGCTGAGCGTTCACTCGGAGACCTCCGCCTGGCGCGTGTGACTCGAAGTGTGCGATATGGCTCTGGACGCGGTCCATGAGGCCCAGCAGCAGCACGAGGTGTGTGCTGGGTAGCTGAACAACTGACCTGCTCGCTACTCACTCGCGCTGTTCTTATGCAGGCGGCTGTGCAGGAGGCGCGGCAGCTGCGCGAGCGCATCGTGCGCTGTGCTTTGGGGGCGCAGAAGCCTCCCCTGGAGGCCAGCTTTCTCCCTCCGACAGGTGCGCACTGCGCTGCAGACAGGAGGCTGTGTCACTCCCTGCTGACTGGTCTCGCAGGCACAGTCCCTCAGCTGGCCTCTGCCGCGTGCTCGCTGGCCGTGCTGGAGGCGAGCGTGGGGGCGCTGGCGCAGCTGACGTCGCTGGTGCGCGAGGCTGACGCCTCTCTGGCGGACGCGCGCGCCTGTGCCGCAGCCGAGCGGCTGTCGCACTACGGCGCGGCGGTGGACGCCTTCCGCGGCGCCGCCGCGGCGTTGCTCCTCGTTGCGCCTCCCGCTGGCGACGCACAGGGCAACGACGCGGTGCCCGAGCGCCTGCGCCTGGCGGCCTCCGCGAGAGTGGGCGCCGCGGCGGCGGCGCTGCGCGAGGCGCTGTCGGCGGAGCTGGACTGTGCGCTGGAGGCGGCCGGCTGGCCCCCGCCGCTTGCCCAGGGCGCCGAGTCTCCCGCCGCCTGGCGCCCCGCCACACCGCAGGTTGCGTGCATCGCGGCGCTGCTGGATGGCGTGCGTGGCGCGTGCGCCCCGGCGCCCCCAGCCGACCGCACAGCCCCCCCCCCCGCCTGGTCCCTGCTGCGCCTCGCCGCGCCGCTGCGCGAACGCCTTTGCTACCACTTTACGAGCGGCGGGCCCGCGGACCGCGAGGACCGGCCGGAGTGGCCGCTGGCGCAGGCGCTGCGCGTGGCCACCGCCTTTGGCCCCGCCGCCGCTGCCGTGCTGCCGCCCGCGCCCCCCGGCTGCGTGCAGGCGCCCCACGCGGCTGCGCTGGCGGCTTGCGTGGCGGAGGAGGCCGCCGGCGTGCTGCGCGCGCGCGTGCTGCCGCAGCTGCATGCGCGCGGCAGCGGCGCTGAGGCGCGCGCAGCCTGGCTGCACCTGGCGGACGAGGCGCGCGACTTCGACGCCCGCCTGGCGCGCATGGCGGGCGAGCACGCTGCCCGGGCCTGCGGCGCCACGCGCCTGCTGGTTGAGAAGGCGCAGTGGGCGCAGCGCTGGACGGAGGCTGAGCTGGAGGCTGCGCTGCGGCAGCTGGACGCGGCGACAGAGGCAGAGGGCGCGTGGGCTGTCGATGCTCAGGCTGGCGGGGAGGGGGGTGAGGGAAATGCCCCCGCCTTGCCCCGCCCCGCCTGCGCCCCCCGCGCCATAGCAATCATCCACGCCGCCGCCGCCCGCGCCGCCGCGCTGCCCCACCCCGCCCAGGCGCGCGCCTTCCTGCGTGACGTCCCCGCAGCCGCAGCCACAGACTTCCTGGGCCGCCTGCAGCGCCGCGCGCACGGCGCGGCCGCCTTCGGCGACCTGGCCGGCCCGGAGAGCGCGGCGCGCTGCTGCGCGTGCGTGTGCGCTGCGGCTGCGCTGGAGGAGGGCCTGGAGGCGCTAGGCGAGGCGCCACAGCTGTGGCGCGACGAGCAGGCGCTCGCGGCGCGGACGCACGCGCAGCCGCGGAGAGGCGGCGTGTTCGCGGAGGAGGTGGCGGCGGCGGCGGCGCTACAGGAGGAGTGGGTGGCTGCGCTCGCGCAGGCGCTGGCGCGACAGCTGCTGGGCGACGCCGCCTCGCTGCTGCACACAGCCAGGCCGGGCGGGGGCGGAGGGGTGCTGGCACCTGCGCTGCATTCGCTGGGCGGCGGGCTGGCGGGCCTGCATGCGGCGCTCGAGCCTGCCCACTTTGCACGCCTCTGGTGCGTGCCACCCGGGCGGGCAGCCAGGCGCGTCTAACGCGGCCGCTGCCATGCGCAGGCGCACCGTCGCGGCTGACCTGGCAGCCTTCCTGGGCGAGGCGCTCCCTGCTACTGGACATTTTGACGAGGAGCAGGCGCGCGCAACCGCACGCGACTGCGTGCGTGCAGTGCAGGATACGTGGCGGGCGTGAGGAGAGGTGGACAGATGGCTCTAATGCGATACCTAAGTGTCCGGATGGCCTGCGACCGTCTCTCGCCCAGTCGCATCGGGCGGGGGCCGTCCCTCGTCCCCTCGTCCGACCGCCCCCCTAAGAATGCCTGTGTAGCACGTGTCTGTCTCTGCACACTGACAGAGCTGCAACACGCTGCGACTGTGCCATGACAAGCAGGCCTCGCGCCGCGCCTCTTGCCACGCAGGCGAGCACGAGCGAGCGCGAGTTTACGCAGCCCGGCGCTGACGGAGCTGCTGCTGCCCTGGAGCGCGCCTGTGGCGTCGACCCGCACAAGCCCCTGGTGTCACAGGTTGGGAGGCTGGGGGCACGTTACCGGGAGTGGCTGGAGCACCCGAACTTGTCGACAGCGCCGCTGCTCATGTTTGAGAACCCCTTTCTGGAGATGTGCAGCAAGACGCCCTGGTGGACGGTGCCGCTGCTCTGGCTTCCGCTGGTTGTCTCTTCGCTGTGCACTGCCCTGTGGCAGCATGGCCTCGCTCCTGCAGCGCTGGTGTGCTGGCTGGCGCTCGGGCTGCTTGCCTGGACGGTGCTGGAGTACGTGCTGCACCGCTTTGTGTTCCACGCGCAGCCATTGCGGGGGTGGGCGGTCACACTGCATTTCGCACTCCATGGATGCCACCACAAGCAGCCCGCGGACCGCCTGCGCCTCGTCTTTCCCCCGCTCTTCGCGGCGCCTTTGGTCGCTTTCTTCGGACGTGCCTGTCGCACGGCGGTGGGCGGCGCGCCTGGGCTTGTGATGTGGAGCGGCATGCTTCTCGGTTACGTCAATTACGACGTCGGACACTACCACATGCACAGTGGCGCAAGATGCGGCTGGCTGGCAGGCGCGCGGCGGCGGCACCTGAGGCATCACTTCAAGGAGACCGACCGCAACTACGGCGTCTCCTGCGACCTCCTAGACCGCTTATGCGGCACCCGGCAGCGCCACTGATTATTGAATACATACAATTGAGCTCGAAGTGAGCGCGGTTCAGCGCGGCCGAGCTACGCAGGAAGCTGCGCAAGCTGACATGTGGAGGCTTCACGCCTTTTCTTCGCCCGATTTAAGAGTGCGCGTCTTCCAGTTCTCGACCTGCTGCTCAAGCAGACCGCTGCGCTTCTTCTCCGCGCGCAGCTGGTCCTTGAGCGCGAGGCGCACGTTGGCGCCCAGTCGAGCCTCCTCGCGCAGCGCCTTGGCCTGGAGCTTGGCGTGCTTCAGCTCCTCCGTCAGCGCGCTGATCTGCCCCTGCGCCTCCCGCAGCGCCTTGTCCGTCTCCCGCACGCGCGCCACCAGGCGGTCCTCCAGCTGCATGCGCCGGCTGCCGTCTGGGGCGGAGGTGCTCGCGGCGCTGGGGTCGCCCCGCCAGTTGTCCTGCACCTCCAGCAGCGGCGCGTCCGCCGACGACAGCGTCAGCACCTGGTTGTTGCCCTGCTGCCAGCCCAGCGGCCGGTCGGGGTCCCCGTCGGAGCAGCGCACGTACTTGTACACAAACACGCCGTCCACCGGCAGCTCCAGCGGCTCGGTCTTCCACACGTCCCCGGGCGTCCACCGCATCGCCACCGAACGGCCCAGGCTCCAGCCACCCATGGTCTCGTGGCCGCCAATGAGGCGCAGCCCCTGTAGCGCCACTGGGTGAGAGGAGAGCGCAGCGTGGGCGTGGGAGGCACGCGCCTCGCCAAACTCAGCCTGCAGCTTGAGCTTGAAGACCACCTTCACAAGCTGCACCGTCTCCAGGACCTGTGCCGAGCGTGAGCGTGGCACCCAAGCTGCGGCGCGTCTGCTACGCGCCTCGTTGAACTTTGCTTTCTCCAGCCACTGGCTCTTGAACAGGGCCGTGGCGTCGCGCTTGGGATCGGGGGAGCCACCCTAAGGCGCAGTGAAGCGCTGTGAATTCACGGCGTGTGGGGAGCATGCTGGCGTCACGTGTCACGCGCCTTGGTCAGCGAGGTGGCGGCCACCAACTGCAAGCGGCGGCGGTAGGCGGGCGTGGCGCGCGTGGGAGCTGGGGCGCGTCTGTGGGTGGGCGGCGGCACAGCACGCAGGCCAGGATGTTGCCACTGGACCGCCGGAGTGGTCATGGGCCCCAGCTGTTCAACTGTGCCGCTGTGTCGTGGGTGAGGAGCAGCCGCCGCAGGGAGGGCGTTGCGTGCGCTGCCGCAAGGAGCGTGCACTCTCTTGCGATGCGAAGGCGTGCGCCGGGTAGGTGTGCGCAAGCCTGGCAACTGCCGCTGTCAGGAGGTGTGGGAAGGGCAGGTGCGGGAAGGGCCTCGGCTGCGGGCTTACAGTTTACAGTAAGCCTTACAGTTACTGTAAGGACTGTAACTTTATTACAGTCCGGATTCGGGTTCTTACTGTAACTTACAGTCCTCATCGTACGGCAAAGTATGACGTGGCGTGACGTGGCGGGCTCGCGGGCAACTGGGCATAGCCCCCCCCCGGCAGCAGGC
>Ga0049083_10001191_pt1 | contig 9806 bp, 11 predicted proteins | sample GreLakmeMI27MSRF_FD_66719 | JGI IMG/M metagenome (GOLD analysis project Ga0049083, IMG submission 66719) | Freshwater lentic microbial communities from great Laurentian Lakes, MI, USA - Great Lakes metaG MI27MSRF | ecosystem: Environmental > Aquatic > Freshwater > Lake | place: Great Lakes...
TACTGTTTCTTGCGTTTCGAAGATTGAGCGTAACACGGACCCCACGCATCGACGATATCGTACACGAGTGGCGCTACGCTGGAATCGCCGCGCATGACTCGACCGATCGGTTGTGTAATATCGCTGCATGGCGTCGCAAAAATTAAAGAAGTCAATCGAGATTCGTCGAACCCTTCGCCGACCAGAGCATATGTCGCGACGAGAATCCTTGATGTAGGAACGCTCGTCGCGCCGCCCAAGTACGTCGAGGCATCAGCGCCGTGTTTTTTCAGGAGCGCGCATATATCTTCGCAATGCGCGCGGCGATGCGATAAGATCAGAATATCCCTTCCGAGGAATTCGTCGCCAAGCGCGAGATCAGCAATGAAATTCGTCCTGTCGATATTATCGGCCAAGTGACCAAGAAGACCCGCATGGTCCAGGCCGCCGATCCGGTTCGTCGGCGCCGGGCGATTGTATGCATCGCATTTGTATGTCAAGGCACGCACGATGACATCGCGCCTCTTGGGTTCCTGCACGGAATATGCCAAAGGCCCCAAATGGTAAAAGATCGTCCGTTCCAATCCGTCGCGGCGTCGTGGCGTCGCGGACAAGCCCAAGACATAAGGGAAACTCAGCATTTTCATCGTCGATCCAAAGGCTTTGGCCGCGACGCTGTGGCACTCATCGTAAATAAGAAATCCGAACGAATCAAATGATGTGCGGCTCCACGGCCTCGAAATGAGAGTTTGGATGAGCGCAATGACGATATCGCCACTCGTATCGCACGTCGTGCCTTGAATGCTCGAAATGCGCGCATTCGTGAACTGCTGGATGCGTTGTTTCCATTGCGCTGCAAGCATGACTTTATTGACGATAATCAAAGTTTTCACCTTGAGAGACGAGATGATCGAGAGTGCGCATACGGTCTTGCCTCCGCCCGTCCTCAACGAAAGAACGGATCCTCCGTGAGTGTGCAGAGATTCCAAAGTCGCCGCGACGGCTTGGGGCTGATTCATCGATTCTTTCAATGTGCCGTTGAACGTGACGTCGATCGGTTGGCCAGGTACCCTCTCGTCGCGGACCTTGGCTTCTGGGAACGACGCGATGGCCCAGTAATGCGGCACGAGAAACGAACTTGGTCCCGTTTGCGTGTAGAGCGAATACGAAGGGAGCGGAGGCATGCCTGGCATCGATTCAGGCACGACGGTCAATTCGCGACGGATTCTCGATATCGTATCGAGATGGGCATTTTTCAAGACAATGCCGTGGCGCGTCGCGACGAGTTCATGTACGAGCACCATCGCGCCGCGTGTGTATGAATTTGTATGTGTGTATGTGTGTATGTGTGCACTTAAGTGTGTGTGCGACGTCATACATTTACATCAAACCACATCATCTGCATCAGACTTGAGCGTAGGATTCTCGTCCGTGTCAGGAGGTGGCCGGCGCAAAGACGTTTCCAAATAGCCTGCAGTATGTGCACCCTTCAACAAGAGATTTGCACGGTCCGTGCGTGTGTGCGATGCCATCCAGGGCGCTCGGCACGAGTTCGGTCCAGTGGAAACGAGTGATCGCGCGGCGCACGGCATCGGCAGTGCGCGGCACGATGATTTGGCCGATGTTGGCGTGCATTGCGTTCATGAAAGTCCTGTAAGCAGTGGCGATACGGCCAGGCGTTTTCCCACTCATGATGATCTTGCCGGATTTATAGATCATGAGCGTCGAGTACGTGCCGTTGCCGCACGGTAGGCGGACGTTGCACAGGGGCGGACGTTCGGCCATTTCCGCATACCCATCCTCGATGCCAAGGGCGACATTGAGGATATTTTCCATGTTGAATCCGGTGCGTGTCGCGATGCCGACATTGATCATCACGGGCTCGAACGATTCGCATACGACGCCACAACTTGCGTCGACGCTCGAAATGAGCCGACACACTTCGTCAAGGACCCAGGCGAGTTCAGGTTGCGATTTAATTCCTGTCATCTGGATGCTGCCGATCGGGAAGATCTTGATCGAGGCAGATAAATTCCTGGCTTTCAGCTGAAGCGCATTATTGGAGAATCCAGATGGCGCCAGATCGAAGAAATCACTTTCTTCGGCTACCTCGATGATGCGGCAGCACTTGGTCTGGTTGTACCCCATGTTATGACGACTCGACATGCTCTTCAGGAACGTGATATCGCCGCTGAGCTTCCCGATGATCGTCATTGTTGTCACGTGTGCGCGAACGGGACGCAGCGTCACATCGACGTTGCAGTTTGTGACGTGCATGGAATCGAAGAAATCCAGGAACTCGTGCGCGGATTCCTTAAGCTGAGCTTGTGCCTGCAACAAGAAGAAGGGAAGGGAAGCGAAATGTTACAGTTAAGCAGATGGTGTATGAGCTGTAATCACTTCGACTTCCACACCCCAATACGATGACTGACACACAGGCACCCATCGACGCTGCGCCCGGCTCGCCCAAGGCCCCCAAGACACGTCAGGCAAAGCCCAAACACACGTATATGCTCCACGACGACAAGTCGTTCGCGTCGCTCGGAAAGTGAGTTGCCGGGTCATCGTTCGATTCGTTCGTGTCGTTGTCGATCTCCATCTGATCTTTCTCGTTGCCCTCGCCTCCCACCGCGCAGATATGTGTCGACCGACTACAGGTGATATTTATTTATATTTATTTATATATGAAGCCGCGGGGTTCTGTGGTGCCTTCCAACTCAACTCACTTTTGATTTTCTTTCTTTTTTTTCTTGTTTGCAACTTGCAGGTACGCCGCTCTGAAGGTGGCTTCGCGCAATATCACGCCAAAGATCCTTCTTCGCCGCACCAACACGAAGCTGGTATACGTGTTCGACGGAAAGGTGGTCCAGCTGGACAAGCCCCAAATCGTCAAGCGTGGCGAGCGCACCATCGAGTACACCAAGGTCGGTCACGTTTCTCAAAGAGAACGACCTTGCTGTTTTTACGCACGTGACTCACACATAATGATTATGATCGATATGCATTGCATCGCAGAAACCCGTCGTCAAATTTGTCAAGAAGTACATGTACGAGGGCGACTTGCCTGACGACGACGCCGACGATGCGATCGAGGAGAAGAAGCCGGTAAAGAAGCGCGCCAAGAAGAATGTCGATCCTGTCGAGGTTCCTGCGCCCGCTGAGTGACTTTCCGCGTTCAAGACATCAATGCGCGCATCTTCAACGCGTTCTCGACATCGGCAACGACCAGGGCAGCTTCCTGACGCGCCGCGCCATCAGCATTCTGCGGTGAATCCCCATCGCCACGCACTTCAAATCGTTTTCCAAGTGCTACTATGGCTCCGCCATTGATGTAATATTTCAATCGCGCCTTGAGAACCGCAGAATAAGCAGGCGCGTCCCCAAAGAGCCTGGAAGCCATGCCTCTCTCTTTGGTCTCAAGTGCCGCATCGGTGATCGCGACGCGCGTGATGGACCCAGCGCTGATTTTCAATTTGCCTGTCGTCAGTTCCGAGACGGCAAGCGACGCAATCGATGTTGACGGCATGCCACGCATTGTTTCTATTGTTTCTACAGGGCTCGAGGTGCTGAGGACCATAACAACGAGAAGTAGTAGTGTGAGCGTCCACAGAGCTTTCATATTACAAGAGATGTCTTGTATGTAGACGAGAAATTAAAAATTTTAAAAATTAAAAATCAGCATCGAGTGAAAAGTTTGTGAAGTCGCCCATGATGCCAGCCCTCGAGTATTCGCTCACTGTCGTTTCGAAGAAATTGCTCTTTCCCTGGAGCGAGATCTGCTCCATGAACGGAAACGGGTTGGTTGCGCGGTACATCTTCGTGTGCCCGAGATCCAGGAGGAGATGGTCGGCGACAAATTCGATATATTGAGCCATGAGCGTCGCGTTGATGCCGATGAGGGATGGAGGTAGAGCTTCGGTAATGAATCGCTTCTCGTTCTCGACGGCTTCGGATACGATAGCCTCGACCTCATCCTGCGCTAATTTGTTGCGGAGCTTGCGGTATAGGAGGGCGGCGTGTTCGCAATGCAGCGCCTCGTCGCGGGCGATGAATTGGTTGCTCAGAGAAAGACCAGGCATCTTTCCGTTATGCACGCTCTTGAGCCAGAAAATAGCGCAAAATGAGCCGCTGAAGAGGATGCCTTCAACGCACGCGAACGCTACGAGACGTTCCGCAAAGCGTTTCGTCGTGCGATCGAACCATTTGAGGGCCCAGCTGGCTTTGGCTTTCACGGCAGGCACGTGCAGAATCGCGTTGAAGAGACGATCGCGTTCTTCGGGATCCTTGATCAGGGCGTCGATGAGCATGGAGTAGGTGCGGTTGTGCTCCGCCTCATTGAACGCCTGGAACGCGTAAAAGAGTCTCGGTTCGCTTTTTTGGACCTCGGTGGCGAAGTTTCCCATGATATTTTCGTTGATAATGCCGTCGCTCGATGCGAAAAAAGCTAAAACGTACGACAAGAAGTGTTGTTCGTCTTTAGATAACGTCGCGAAATCGTCGACGTCCTGCCTCAGATTGATTTCGTCGGCCGTCCAGAAACTTGCGACAGCTTTTTTGTATAGCTCAAAGACGTCGGGCATCTCGATGGGAAATGCAGAGAGACGCGCCATATCCTCTCGAAGCAACGGCTCTTCCAGACTATCGCGCAAATTGTGGTACCCGCCAACAACACTCGAGCTTCGTGTGATGAATGGGAAGACATCGACGTGTGGCGCCAGGGGTCCGAGGCGCATACGTAAATTATCGAGGTCCGAGCACTCAACTACCTCGAAGGGCAGGTCGTGCTTTTTGAGGAGCGTCGCGGCATCCTCGCACCACGTGCATCCTTTCTTGGAGTAGACGCGATACACATCGGCGTCGCCATACATCATCCCCATGGGGTCCAACTGTGAATTCATCGTATATTTTCTTCCTGGACTTTCTTCATCCTTGAGCTTAAGCTGCACTTTGGGGATGTGGCAGTGAGATTCCGTAAATACCTGTCGTGTATGGTATGATGTTCCATGTGTTACACGTCCGCCATCAACGCATCCCCATATTCTTGCCGCGCATACGTATCGATTTTCACGAATTCTACCGTCGCGTAGGGGCAGCTCCGCTTGATGGCCCGCCTCATCTTTTTTTTTGTCGTGTACCCGTACTTCTTGACGTCCTCGATATGTTCAATGCAATCCTCCGTAAATCTACCCGGCGTCGCGTCGCCAATGCACACGACAACGCGACTGACGAGGTCTCCGATATTTTCGAGCACGTCTCGTATCAGAAATTTCTCTCGCGTCTCGACGCCGACAAGGAGGCTCGCGATGACGTCGAGACCCATGAAGACCGTCATTCCCGGCCGGTGGTTCGGGAGGACCTCGACGTGGTATGGCGGGATGACGAGTGGCAAACTCTTGATGTCAACTACGAGATGCTGAAGAGTTTCGTACGAGATGTCGTCGTGAAGAGTGTCGTACGATACCTCGTGGCACTTGGCTGTTGAGATGAGGATATTTTTCAAGGCCGGCCGCGTCGCAAAGGTCTCAGGTCCAAGCGTAGCAAAGTCGATGTCGACGTGCCGAGCCGTCCACGGCAACAAAGGCATCGCGTCATCGAGGTTGTCGATCTTTATGATGCGAAGAGGCGCGCCACGCATATCGACCACGCCCTCGGGAATGCAGTTGATGGCACCATCTAATCCAGTGACCGACAACACACGCAGCGACGTCGACGCATTGAAATACGCGGCGTCGACGGACCATTCCCCAATGTCGATCAGAAACAGCTGCTCGAGATCGGGCGATGCGTCCAACGTCAAACTTCCCTTCGTCGTTACCCGCAACGTCCGGACCGACGGCGGCAACTTGGGAACGCGAAGGGGTTCGTCGTTGGTGTTCGTGTACACGAGCTCCGTGACATCGCCATCCCAATTATTGGACACCCAGCGCGTGATATCGTCTCCGGGAATCGATAGCTCACACTTCATTGTACGAAAAACGAAAAACAAAAAAATGAAGTGTGAGAATGACGACCGCCGCGCTGTGTCAAGGCGTGGCGAAAAGGCGACTGTGAATCGACTGCCACATCATATCAAAAAAAAGATGATCGATTCACAGTCGTCACTTCATACATATAAGTCACCACCACCAACCCACTGGTCATTTTATATTCTTCTTGGTTGCAACTCAAATATGTCGGACCAGCAGCCGTACGTCTTCCAGTATGCCACGCTGCACGACAGCGGCCGCAAGAGACCCCTTCGGCGCGGAACCATCGTGTTGGCGATGCCCTTCAACGATACGACCCTGAAGATCGAAGTGCATGCCGACGCGCTCGCATCCTCATCAGGCATCATCAACAGTTTCTATGAAGAGTATGCCGAAGAGAATAAGGAATGTCCAGATGGAGCGACGTTCCCGATCCCATCGTTCGACTTGGCAGCCCTCGACGAGTTCTTGTGTGAGATGTACGGCATGAAGTACGAGTGTATGAGCATGCCGGACCGAGGTATCAAACCCCTTTTCGATTGGGTCCTTCTCGGCGTCGATGTGGCATCGTATTTTGATGCTTCCAAGACACACTTCCAACGTCTCGATGCTATGCTGTGCAATGTTTTGAATACATGCGAGCGTGCACCTGACCACTGCGATGATATATACTTTGACATCCTCGACCGCATCGAGACTCACGCACGCCACCTTCCCATTTCGTGGAGAAAGGCGCTCGGAATTATCGTTCGATTCGCGAACGATGCGAGCATTAATATGGTGCGCTCCGTCCCCAATGGCCCCTCGTTCCCGACCGAGATTCTGTTACACCCGAAATTCACGGGTCTGAGCGATTCAATCCAGAAGAAGATCCTCTTTGCGCTCGTGGCGAATTCGCATGCGGCCTGGTCGGTGATCGCGAGTGAGCGGAAGACGTGTACGCACACACGCTACGTCGACACACTGAACGAGATGAAGTACGTATTTGAACCGCTCTCGCACGACTTTGTCTTGGAGCCATCGGATGGTGAACATGGTTCTTTTTTCCCGAATGCGCATTTCTACGATTATTGCTCTCCAATCCATTCCGTCGTGATTTCTGGCCCTAAGATATATAGCTCTCCAGTAGGGCGTGTCACCGCGAGTATCCAATTGATGATCTCTACGCGAGATCAGACGGATTGCATCGTTATTCACGTACGCAACTACGGCTCACATAACCTAACGTTCCTATTGCAACCCGATATACTCATCACATACAAGGACGGATCCACCGAACGCATCACATCGCCTGGTGATAGGTGCAACAAACTCTACAAACTCACGCAAGGTAGAACAAATATCGCGTCGGTGACTGGCTCCGTGCGCGTCACATACTGTGCGTGACTTTTGTGTTGTTAAATTAACGGACCGCGCACGCCGAAACGCACGCTGGAAACCTCAAGCAATCCATGCTTGGCGACGAACGTATCGAGATTGAATCGCGCGCGATTCACGGGTCCGCGCGGCGGTGGAGATAATCTTCCTCCACTTTGGCGCCACAACGTAAGGATGAATTGCCTACGCGTCCCGACAGGAGGAAGAGGCCCTTCGTACCGCGCGACCACGCTTCCGCCACGTCCAGTGCTTGCCATATTGGATTTGATGTAATGCAGAAATGCAGATTCCACTTCTACCATAGTTACAGTGTGAAAGCCAGGCAATACGCCTTGCAAGAACAATGCCGGCGCAGTGGTCGTCGAGTTCAAATTCACATTCGAGCCGTTCTTGATCGAGTTTGTGCCGAACGATGCGACAAATACCATTGTATGGTGTGCAGTCTATGGTATAGCGCGGAAAAAAAAATAGTTGGTAAGTATATAACCAGATACATGGCCGAATCACCCGAGATGAAACAAATGCGTATCAAGGTCTGGAAACGTATTGCTGCGCTCATTGCTATCGGCATCATGACGCTCGTCGCCGCATCGAACAAGCTCAATCTCGTACGTGTGGATCCCGATGGGTGGGCCGGGTCACTCGTTCTTCTTGGTGGATGTGTCGGCGCAGGGTACCTCCTGACCAGTCGTGATTCGTACCTTCCGTTCCTTGGTGAAGCGATCGTGCCACCGTCCGTTCTGGCCCTCAAGACGCCCGCCGATGCAGCATTCACGGCAACGGTTGCAGCGCCTTCCGGGGCAACGCACGTCATGTACTGGGCATCTGAATCTGCTGCCGGCGTCGCGCCTGCACCGGGTGACGCATATGGCAATTTCGGGAACAGCGGCGTCGTGGCCGTATCGAGCGGCGTCGCGAACTTGCCTCTCCGGTGCCCTGGGCAGTACAAGGTGCGTGGGAAATCGCTTCCTCGCCACGTCCATTACCGCGGCATTTACGCCAGCGGTATTGCTGGACCTGTCCAGACATCGAATGTGACATGCCTTTAATTTCTTAGGATATATGTATATAGCTGTATATAAATGTATATGCAACGCAATTCCGTACCTGTCAAGGTCATTCCCACGATCTCAGATGGAGATTGTCTTTTTGCAGCGTGTGCCATGGGTCTCGAAGGGCGCTCCATGGAATACGCAGAACAACGAAGTGCCGCACGTAAGTTCCGAAATGCTACGGTGCACTTCATGCGTACGAGCACGGAATTCCAGGAGTTGATATCTTCGTTTCCACGCGAAGAAGGCGTTATCCAGATCGGCGATCCTCGCGACGCATATAAAGACGAGGACGAGCAAAGCAAAGTCCTGGCAATAATCGGGAATAATCCCATCGCGCTCGCAGTCTTCAGAAAAGCACGTGTCGGATCGAACGCCAACCAATCATTCAAAAGCATGTTGGCGGCATACACCACGATCATGGCGATTCCAGGCGTATGGGCCAGACACACGGAAGTCATCGCGATCTCCATGATGACGCAGCGCCACATCATAGTAAAGATTGCAAATGAAGTTCCCACCCAATTTCGTGTCAATATAAGGAACGCGAACGTGACTCTCGTCGAAGCCGGCACGCCATCTTCAGATCCTTTTTACATTCATTATAATGGAATAAATCATTACCAGGCGCTGCTGTTGCCAATACCGATGCAACAAAATACACGCCTGCAGCCGCAGCCGCAGCCGCAAAGACCGCCGCAGCTGCCGCAGCCGCAAAGACCACCGCCAGGTGCACCCGGCGGCGGATCGGTCTTCGATGTTTCGGAATGGTCGGCGCCCGTGTACGTCGTGGCATCTGCAGTTTCTATGGCATGCTCGATTCTTGCTCGTCTTGCGCGCACGTAAACATCGGCCAGAATGAAATCGCATCTTTAGGATCGTTCTGGGTCCAGACATACAAATTGTGGATGCCCAAGTTGGACAGCTCGGTGTAACGGATCGCCAAGGCATCGATATCGTCGAGAGCGCTGAAACATACGGTGAGACTCGGCACGTACGTCCAAACAGAGCGGGCTTGCTGCACGTCGAACGTCGATGCGTTGCGGACGTACATGATATTTCCATTCATCATCACGCAGCCACTTAGGTACCACATCGTATCGGGTGGCAGACCGTTGAATTTCTGACACTTTTCGACGAGCGGCCTCCACGCGACCCACGCATCGTACTCGACTTCGAGATTCGCGTACGTAGCACCGCGGCGCGCATCGACACGTGCATGCCGCGGTGCCTCGTCTCTGGAATCGATCCGCATTCCCGGCATTTTTATATATATAAATAGTGAAGAAGGCAGTCGAACGCGATTTACACATATCGACTTCGACTGCCAGGTCAATTGAAAATGCGTGTCATATGACATATCATACAAATACAAATCGATGACTCCATCAGAAGCGAAATTGCTCAATGATTTGATTCGTAGATATTTTGG